>BNJU01002597.1_pt1 | contig 111530 bp, 117 predicted proteins | sample 8539281 | NCBI WGS metagenome assembly BNJU01 (sample SAMD00202456, study PRJDB9452) | human saliva metagenome | isolation source: human saliva | place: Japan
CACGAATTCGGGTCGGCGTCGATCGCTCCCTGAACGTCGTTGAACAGCAGGTTCGAGATCTCAACCTGCACGATCTCCACATTCGGCACATCATGCAGCAGCAGCGGGTCATCGGCCGAGGTCTGCAAGGCCAAAGTTCCACACCCAAACAGGCGATCGTTCAGGTCCTTGACCATCTGAATGTCCGAGATACGACTGAGCGGCAGGTCGTGCCCCGTGCGCTGGAAAATACCCGAGCGCGTAATGATCCGCTTCGTCGTCACCGTATAGGTCGCGGCCATCCACTTGGCCCACGGCACGACAAATAGCGGAATCGCAATGATCACAAAGACGATCCAAATCGCCGGCAGCGCCCACTTCCGCGAGTCCACAGGTACAAACACCGATCCAACAATCGCGGCAACAAGCAGCAGCACAACCGCCACAATCCTCCACAGCAGCACCTTGATGTGCGTGTGCATATGGCGGACGACAACTTCATCTTTGCTCAGGAGCTTTTTCGACAAACCCATACCCTCATTCTGCCAGACCGCGCCCCGCCCTTCTGACAATTTCGACTCCCCTCGAGCCTGCTAGTCTGGAACAGTCGAGAGGAAACACATGAACACCCTGGTCACTATCCTTCTGGTTTGCGCCGCACTCATCGTTGTCGTTGCCGGCCTCCACCTCTTCGTGACCGGACTCTTGGTCCGCAACCAAGCGGTTCGCCCACCTCTCGGCCTCTATCTGCGCGATATCCCGGTCGGCTCGCACGCCTGGAACGCCGGCCACCAAGCCGTGTGGGTCCTCCTCTTCATGGGCGGAGTCCTGGGCACCGCGCAAGGAATCGCCGTCATCGCAATGGCCTTCATGCACTCCTCCGGCTCAACCTCGACCAGCCTGATTTTCCTTGTGATGGGCGCGCTCACCGTCGGAGTCCTCGGCTGGAATGCGCGAGCAGGTGCAACCCAGGTTGCGCTTGCGACAATCGAAGAAGACCAGTCCTCCGCTGACGAGGCCTAGCGGCAGCTTCCCGGCTGCCCCACGCTGCGCTCCGCCCCTCGACCCAACCCGCCCCAGCCTCGTCCGCAAACGCCGCTTTCCCCAAAACACACACGAAGTCGGCAAATGTCATGCCTTATAGCCTGTGTCTTTTGCCGACTTCATGTGGCATGCGGCCGGCCGGGCAAGACACCAGCAAACACCAAGACACCCCCCCATCCAGCATACTTTCAGCTATTTTCGTTGATAATCCCCACATTTTCGCAAAACTGTACGGAAGCGCAGGCTCACTGCGTTACAGTGGAAACATATCTCAAGAAAACCTGAATTTTCTCTGGAGTTTGCATGATTCTGTCATTTATTCGTCAGCGCACAGCGCTCGGCGTGGCCGCAGCGCTCATCACTGTTCCCCTCGCGGGCGCAACACTGCTCGCCCCCACTCACGCAGCCTCGGCAGCAGACGGAAGCACGGCCTCGGCAATCGCGCGCCCCGAAGTTTGCCAATCCCCCAACACCGTCATCAAGAGCGTCTTCTCCCCCGACGGCGACGTTGACAACTCACTGACCATCAACCACAACCCGACGGCCACAACTGCCACCGACGAAGCGGACCGCTTTGGCGAAATTGAGATCGCACAGGGCTCGACACTGACTGTTTCGGGCGAGTTCTCCAAGTACACGACCTCGCGCCCTCTGGGTGGCACTTTCAACGTCAACACAACGATCATCGCTGCATCACCCTCGGGGATTGGCGGCGATTTTGATCCCGACCTGATCGGCGTCATCAACACCTCAACCGACCCGATCTCGCAGGCAAACAACGGCGGCAAGCTCTCCTACATTTTCAAGGCAACGAATCGCGCCGAGGTCGGTAAGACCTACATCGCGTACTTCCACCACACACTGATGGGAAACTCAGACTCCCCCATCAACACCGGCGGAAACACGAATCACCTGTTCTATACGGGCTTCCGCGTAAAGGTTGTTGCGCCGAAGAACTGCGCCCCCATCGTTTATGACGCAAACGGCGGCACCATCAAGGGACAGGCAACCTACACTGACGCGGTGGCCTCGACCGGTACTTCAATTACGACGCGCACGAGCCTCCTCACCGAAGAGCCCATTCGCGATGGCTACACCTTCGTGAACTGGACGAATAGCACGACTCTGCTCGGCACGACCTACACCTATACCTACAAGCCGGGCGCGAATGTCTCCGTGTGGACGACCGCTGCCACCACGAAGACCTGGGAGCAACTGCTCGAAACTAACACCTTTAAGGCAGTGTGGGCGCCGAAAGTACTCTCTGCGCTACGAGGCGAACGGCGGCTCGACGACGCCACCAAGTGTTGAGGGCAACTTCGAGGTTGATCGCAAGACCGCTGACGTTACGCAGCCTTCGGTCACGAAGACCGCTGCTGACGCAATCACTCGCGATGGCTACACCTTCAAGGGCTGGAAAGACCAGGCAAGTGGCGAGGAATTCACTCCCGGTGACGCGGTTGAGCTGACCACCGCAAACCCGAACCGCGTGCTGGTTGCGCAGTGGGAGCAAAACGTTGTTCCTACCCCCACCCCCACGACCCCGGCGCCTTCGGCAACCACTCCAGCGCCAATTCCGTCAGCAACCACGCCGACACCTGTGCCTTCGACCTCTACTCCCCCGGTTGCACCGACCGCTCCTGCAACGCCTGCAACTCCGGCAACGCCTTCCACTCCTCAGTCTCCGGCTCCGGTTGTTCCCAACCAGCCCTCTGACCCCGGTCAGCCGGGCGGTAACCCCGCTCAGCCTGGCACAGACAACCCGGCTCAGCCCGGTCAGCCTGCACCTGAGCGAGGCACCCAGGGTGGAAACGCTCCGCGAGTATTGGCACACACCGGTTGGTCACCCGTCGCTCTTGCTGCCTCGGCAGCCTTCTTGAGCATGGGAATCACGGTCCTCATGGCAGCGCGTCGCCGCGGCGAAAACTGAAGCGCTGCGGTGAAAGCACCTAGGGCCCGCTCAGCGGAATAGCCCTAGAGCTGCCAACACATTTCAATACAAGCAGCCGGGGCCGGGGAGCATAATCGCTCCCCGGCCCCGGCCTCGTCAATCAGCGGATAACCAGACGATCCGGTCAGATCCACGCTCCCGAACGAGCGAAGTAGTACCAACGGCCGTCGATCATCTGCCAGCCGGTACGCATCTGGCCATCAGTGCCGAAGTAGTACCAGGACAGGCCAATGCGCTGCCATCCCGGTCGCCATATGGCCGTCGGTTCCGAAGCGGTACCAGTGTCCGTCGAGGTTCTTCCAGCCGGTCACCATGCGGCCGTCAAGGCCCAAAGTTGTACCAGTGGCCATCAATCTGCGCCCACCAGGTCTTCATGACGCCCGTGCTCGGATCAAAGTAGAACCAGCTACCGTCCTCGTGGAGCCAGCCGTTCGTGCGGGCGCCGTACGAGCTGTAGTGGCTCCACTTCCCATCCTGCTGCTCCCAACCGGTGACCATGATGCCATCAGCGTTGAAGCGGTAGGTCGCATCGCCAATGACAACGCTCTGCGAGGTCGCGAAGCTGCCGTCCTCGAGCTGCCACTTCCAGCCGGCACCGGTGTTCACCCAGTGTGCGGGGTGTCGCAGAAGGCGTGGGATCCGGGGCCGGGGTCGGCTCGGGATCAGGGGTGGGCTGCGGAGCGGGCGTTGGATCGACTGAAGGCGTGGGAGCCGGAGTCGGGTCCACCGAAGGGGAGGGCGTGGGCGCCGGAGTCGGATCGACCGAAGGAGTCGGCTGCGGAGTAGGCGTGACCTCCTCACCCGGGTCCGTCAAACCCAGGTAGGCGGCATCAACGCGCATGAAATCAATGTTCTTGTACCCACCGGTCTCATACAGCAGGCCCCAGGTTCCATCATTCAGCGCGTGCAGGTCGAGTAGGCCATGTCCCCGCTCTCGAAGACCTTGCCCTCGTTCCAAGTGAAGCCATCGTCGTAGGACACACGAATCGTTCCATTCGCGCGGGCACTCGACGAATCCGCATTCGAGAAGAGCAGGACGCGTGCGCGCGCCGAACCCTGAGGTGCATTCGGGTATGCGCGAATGATCGAGGCATTGTTGCGAGGATCCGTCAGGTCCCAGTTGTGACGGAAAGGACCCCAAGTCTGGCCACCATCGTAGGAAATCGCCTCGAGGCGTTGGCCTGCGGTACCCTGCGTGCGAGAGTTGAGCAGCAGGCGCCCGTCAGAGAGTTCGACGACCTTGTTCTCATCCGCGCTACCTTCGCTAGGTGCGCCAGGCTTCCATGTTGCACCGTGGTCATCGGAGTAGACAGAAACAGCCATGAGCGAGGTGCTGCCAGTATTTGCGACCGCGTACTGCTGAATCAAGCGACCGGCGTGTGCGCCATAGCGCAGCTGGATACCTTCTCCAGAAGATGCGAAGCGAGTAAACCACTGGTCTTCATTGCCCTGCGTCACCTGATCGGTAATGGTGCGAGGATTCACCCAGGTCTGACCGTTGTCGTGCGACTCAACAACGTGTGCGTGGAGGATGTTGCGCGCGTTTGGATCGGTTCCGAGCTGCGACTGGAAGAGCCCCGCATCAAATGACTTTACAGAGAAGAGGAAGATCGTCCCGGTGGTGCGATCAACAACGAAAGAAGGATCCGAGAAACCGACCTTATTCGCACCGGGCGTCCCAGCCAGAGCAGTTTGAATCGGTGTCCACGACTTACCGCCGTCCTTCGAGATGCGGTAGACGATCGAGTTCGCTTGGGGCGCGTCCTGGCAGGTCTCGGGGCGTCCATCCCACGCGGCGATGATCCAGCCGTTGGTGGCCGTGGTCAGCGCGGGGATGCGATGGCACTTGAATCCATTCAGCCCGGGCGAGGCCAGGCGCGCGACCTCACCGATCGCGTAGTCCTTGGGGGTTTCCACCGGGTCAGGCTCAGCTGCACGCGAACCGGGGAGCACGGTGATGGCCTCGGCAGTGGCGGTAATTCCGCCGGCGATGACGTCGTTTCCGTTGCGGTCACGGGTCGCCGCCCACGTCGAGGTGGGGGTGAAGGAACCGGCGGTCAGGTCGGCCTCGGTGATCGTGTAGGTCGCGGACTTGCACTGCTTGGTGGTGTGCGCGGCGAGGTTGTGCCAGCGGCAGTTCGGCGCGCCGGTCGTCAGGACGCCCGCGAGATTTGATTCCTTCGGGAATACAGTCAGTGCACTGTCAGTCTCGTTCGTGTAGGTGAAGGTGAAGGTGAGGACGTCCCCCACATATACCTTGTCCCCGAGAGTGTCTGTGCGCGTTGCGGTAACGGTGATCGGCGCTGGGGTTGTTTCGTTTGCCGAGGCCGTGGCGGCGTTGCCGGGTTGGGTGTCACTTTCGGGGGTTGCCAGTGCCGGCAGAGAGAACGACGCACACAGGAGTGCTGCGCCTGAGACGGCTGCCATGGCCCGCCCATATCGACGGAGGGTCATCTTTGGTCCTTCTGAATGAATGATATGGATGCGAGACTGAAAAGCGACACGTGAGTCAGGTCTCAGTCATCACGTAAGTCATCTTACAAATTCGCGGGACCTTCAGAAGGTTTCATCAGGATACTATTCGCTGCCTTTCAGCATATTTACACCAATTTTGTTGATGTGCGTGCAACTAGGGGTGAGGCTGTGCGTGTGTAGCTGGGTTTGACACAGGAAAGCTTCAATAGGCACACGTTGTTCGTAACTAGACCGAGGTTTTCTTCGTTTCCTCAGCCAAACAGGGCGCGTTTGTCACATGAAGTCGAGAAAAGGCGCAGGTTATCCAGGGTTTCTCCCCCACCCTCCACACAAAGTCAACAAAAGACACAGGCTATGAGGCATGACATTTACCGACTTCGTGTGTCTTTTTCTGGTGGTGCAGGCCGGACGGGCGAACCGGGCGGGCAGCACGGCCGGGCGCGAGGCGGCAGGGCGGTGAGACGGGCAGGGGGCACAGACGGGCGGCAGACAGGACAGCGAACCCGCCCGCGAACACAAAAACGCTGTGGGCCGGCGCGAATGCACCGGCCCACAGCCGTTTGGTCAAAACACCAGTCTTAACCCGAACTCAGCTCAGCTCAGCTCAAGTAGCCGACCGAACCACACATGAGGGCAACTCAGCGAGCTGCGCTGCCTTCGGTGTAGTCCTCATCAGCCTGGGTCCAGCCGAAAGCCTTACGCAGCTTCTGGCCGGTGGCCTCGATCGGGTGAGACTCTTCCTCAGCACGCAGTGCCTTGAACTCGAGAGCACCATTGTCCTGGTCCTCGATGAAGCGGCGAGCGAAGGTGCCATCCTGAATATCAGAAAGGATGTCCTTCATTGCCTGCTTGGAGGACTCGCCAATGACGCGCGGGCCGGAGATGTAGTCGCCGTACTCAGCGGTGTCAGAGCAAGACCAACGCTGCTTGGTGATGCCACCCTCGTTGATCAGGTCAACGATCTGCTTCATCTCGTGGCAGACCTCGAAGTAGGCGATCTCAGGGCTGGTAGCCAGCGGCAACCAGGGTCTCGAAACCAGCCTGGATCAGGTGAGAGACACCGCCGCACAGAACGGCCTGCTCGCCGAAGAGGTCGGTTTCGGTCTCTTCAGTGAAGGTCGTCTTGATGACGCCTGCGCGGGTGCCACCGATTGCCTTTGCGTAGACAGAACCAGGTCCCAAGCCTGACCGGAAGCGTCAACCTCAACGGCAACGACGTCCGGGGTGCCCTTGCCCTGGGTGTAGGTCTCGCGGACCTTGTGGCCCGGGCCCTTGGGGGCAACCATGATGACATCGTGACCGGTGGGGACCTCGATGTAGCCGTAGCGAATGTTGAAGCCGTGTGCGAAGAGCAGGGCCGCGCCTTCCTTCAGGTTCGGGGCGATCTGCTCGGCGTAAACGAAACGCTGAACCTGGTCGGGCAGGAGGATGGAGACAACGTCGCCCTCGGCCACAGCCTCGGGAACATCCTTCACCTCGAGGCCGGCTGCCTCAGCCTTTGCCCAAGAGGAGGAACCGGGACGCAGGCCAACGACCACGTCAACGCCGGAATCCTTCAGGTTCAGTGCATGTGCATGTCCCTGCGAACCGTAGCCAATAACGGCCACCTTCTTGGACTGGATCAGCGACAGGTCTGCGCCGTCGTCGTAGATGATCTCTGCCATTCTTATTTCTCCTTTAGTTGATCCGTAATCGATTGCTCACCGCGACCGATCGCGACAGCACCCGATTGGACGAGTTCGATGACGCCGTAGGGTTCCATGGCCCGCAGCAGCGCCTCCAGCTTGGGTAGTGAACCGATCGACTCAATGACGACCGACTCAGGTTGAACGTCGACAACGTGGGCGCGGAACAAGTCCACGACCTGCAAAACGCCCGTGCGACGAGATTCGTCAGCGCGAACCTTCATCATGAGCAGACGACGTTCGACGGATTCCTCGGGGTGGAGCTCAACAATCTTGAGCACATTGATGAGCTTATTGAGTTGACGCTTCACCTGCTCGATGGGAGCAGAATCGGCCTCGACAATAATCGTCATGCGTGAAATACCAGGTTGCTCAGTCTCCCCCACTGCGAGGGACTTAATGTTGAACGAGCGGCGTGCAAACAAGCCGGAGACTCGGGTCAAAACACCGGGCTTGTTTTCCACCAGGACAGCCAGCGTGTGCATCATCAGTCTTCCACCTCCCAGTCGGGCGCGATATCGCGGGCGTAGCGAATATCGTCATTGGGTACTCCGGCTGCGACCATCGGCCACACCATCGCGTCTTTCGAAACCCTGAAGTCCAAGAGGACCGGGCGATCATTAATCGACATCGCCCACTTAATGGCGTCCTCGACGTCCTCGGCGCGACGCACGGTGCGCGCCTCCAAGCCATAGGCCTTAGCGAGCATCTCAAAGTTGGGGATCTGCTCACCCTCGGTCGGGTTCAGCGTCGTATTTGAGTAACGCTCCCCGTAGAACAGTGTCTGCCACTGACGCACCATTCCCAGCACCGAGTTATTGATCAGCGCGACCTTGATCGGGATGCGGTTGATCGAGCAGGTTGCCAGTTCCTGGTTCGTCATCTGGAAGGAACCATCACCGTCAACGGCCCACACGACCTTGTCCGGTGCACCCACTTGCGCGCCCATGGCTGCGGGGATGCAGTAGCCCCATGGTTCCCCAGACCACACGAGGAAATGAAGTGCGAGGGCTCTTCGAATTCGATGAACTGTGCGGCCCACATCTGGTGCTGTCCCACGCCCGTGACGTAGATGGCCTCGGGGCCAGCGATCGAGGACAGCTTCGAGATCACTTCTTGGGGAGCCATGAAACCGTCAGTGGGTTCGGTCCATCCAAGCGGGTAGGTCTCGCGCAGGCGGTTCAGGTAACGCCACCACCCCGAAAGGTCGGGCTTGCCGAGGCGTTCGTAGGCCTCGGGAAGAGCGGCGTTCAGTGCGGCCAAGGCGGGCTTGAGGTCCGCGACCACTGCGACGTCGGCATAGCGGTTCTTTGACATCTCGGCGGCGTCGATGTCGACGTGGACAATGCGGGCACGAGGCGCGAAAGAATCCAACTTTCCGGTGACGCGGTCATCGAAGCGAGCGCCCAGTGCGACAACCAGATCCGCGCGCTGGAGAGCTCCCACCGCGGGAACGGTGCCGTGCATGCCGGGCATCTTCAGGTTGTGAGGATCCGAATCGGGGAAGGCACCGCGAGCGGGAAGAGTCGTCACGACAGCCGCGTCGGATAGTGCCACCAGTTCGCGCAGTTCCTTTTCGGCGCGCGCTCGGACGAGGCCGCCGCCGACGTAGAACACGGGAGCCTGCGCGCGTGCGATCTCCTCTGCGGCGCGCTCGATCTGGCGCGGAATGGGCTCGAAAGCGGGCTGATAGCCGGGAAGATCCATGGGCGCAGGCCAGATGTATTCGAATTCTTCGACCTGTGCGGATCGAGTGATGTCCACCAGGACGGGACCCGGGCGGCCAGTCTTGGCGATGTGGAAGGCTTCGGTGAGGCGCGCGGGGATTTCGCGCGGGTCCGTAACCAAGAAGGAGTGCTTGGCTAGGGGCATTGAGGCGCCCACGACGTCGGCTTCCTGGAAGGCATCAGTGCCGATCAGGGAGGCGCCAACCTGGCCTGAGATGACGACGACTGGGACGGAATCGATGTTTGCGTCCGCAATCGCGGTCAGAGTGTTTGTTGCTCCCGGCCCCGAGGTCACGATCGCGACGCCAACCTTGCCGCTAGCCAGGGCGTATCCTTGCGCCGCATGGCCTGCGCCCTGTTCGTGGCGCACGAGGATGTGGTGGAGCGAGGAGCTCATCAAAGGATCGTAGGTGGGCAGGATTGCGCCACCGGGCATGCCGAAAACGTCAGTCACGCCCAATGCTTCAAGAGTGGTCACAATGGCTTGCGCGCCAGTCATCACCCGACGTGTTTCTTCAGTCATTATCAGCCTTCCAGTCGGTCTACGCTTCCGCTTCAAAGGACATGAGCCCTTTGGGGAATCATGGGGTGTCATGCATGAAAAAATCCCCTTCACAGGTGCGGTCGCGGCGCAAACTCAGGTGTTTGCGAACGCGTAGCGCATATGCGCGGGGATTGAGGCGTGCGTTCCATCCGACAATTCACACGGCAGGAATCGCACGCCTGGGTACGATGACCGAGACGAGAATTCCCGAAATGCGAAGCTTCATCACGCTTCTACCGTAGAGCCTCTTGCCGCCATGGGCTTTTTAATCTCACACTCCGGAATATGTGGGACCTTGGCCTCAAAATCGAAAATTTGTCAGACAGCAATTGAGTCCCTTTCGACACAATCTGCATAATTCTGCGCTTCATCCATTTGGCCCCTCTCCTGAGTACGACGATACTGAGAAGCGGATACAGAAAATCCTGATCACCAGACAATGGAGCCATCACAGTGGAGATCTTATTTACGAAGCTCGCTGATCAGCCTGTCCTATTCCTGTTCCTCCTGATCGGCATCGGAATGGCCTTCGGCCACGTGAAGATCAAGGGAATCGGACTGGGCGCGGCGGCCGTACTCTTCTTTGCAATCATCTTGTCGGCCTGGGCCGAAACCTACGGCATTCACCTTCGAGTGACCCGCGAATTGGGCACTCTCGGTTTGGCGCTTTTCACCTTCGCAATCGGTATGAATTCGGGCGCCTCGTTCTTCCACAACCTCAAGAGCGCGATCGGCCCGATCCTCACGATGGTCGCCCTCTACGCCATCGCCGCAGCTACCGGTGAATTCATTGGCCGCATGTGGGGAATGGACCCCGCACTCATCGCCGGCACCTTCGCCGGTTCAGTGACCAACACTCCGGCTCTGTCCGCCGCTGGCCAGGCCTCGGGGAAGTTGGACTTGGCGACCGTCGGTTACTCGATTGCCTACCTCTTCGGCGTCATCGGAATGCTCATCGCCTCGGCCGCCGCCCTGTCCTACGGCAAGCGCGACAAGGATGCCCCCTCTCCCCTGGCGAACCGCACGATCCGCGTCGAGCGCGACGACCACCCCTGCTTGGGCGATATTTATACGACTCTGGGTTCCAAGATCACCTTCTCGCGCCTGCGCCGAGGCGAAACCGGGTCCCCATCATGCGTCCGTCGATGACCGATACCGTGGATAAGGGCGACCTGGTCACCGTCGTCGGCCCGCGCGAGCTCGTCGCCCGCGTCGCAACCGAATTGGGCCACCCCTCCTCGCATTCCCTCATCGAGGACCGCACCTACTTGGATTTCCGTCGCGTCACGATTTCGAACCCGAAGCTCGCCGGGCACACCGTGGAAGAGCTGGACCTTGCGGGTAAGTTCTCCGCGACCATTTCCCGCGTTCGCCGAGGCGACGTCGACATGATCGCCGAACCTGGCCTTGTTCTTCAGCAGGGTGACCGCGTCCGCGTGGTCGCACCGACCTCGAAAATGCGGGAGATTACAAAGTTCTTCGGCGACTCCGCGCGAGGCCTGTCTGACCTCAACCCGATCAGCTTGGGTGTGGGTATGGCACTGGGCATCTTGATTGGCGAGATTCCGATCTTTACGCCGACTGGAGCCTACTTCTCCATTGGTTCAGCCGCCGGCACTTTGATTGTTGGCCTGATCTTTGGCCGTTTGGGCCGCATCGGCCCTATCGTCACTGCGATGCCTTTCACGGCCGGTCAGGTCTTGGCAGAGTTCGGCCTTCTGGTCTTCCTCGCACAAGCGGGCGCTAACGCAGGTGGACAGATTGAAAAGGCTTTTACCTCCGGCACCTGGCTGCAGATCCTCTTGCTGGGCATCATCATGACCTCGATCATGGCTATTGGCCTCTACGTCATCATGCGTTGGCTCTTCAGGATGGGTGGAACGAAGCTCGCGGGTCTTCTGGCTGGTGCTCAGACGCAGCCTGCAGTCCTGGCTTTTGCAAACTCTCGTACGAATATGGACCCGCGCGTCTCCTTGGGTTACGCCTTGGTCTACCCAGTCGCCATGATCGGCAAGATCCTCGTCGCTCAGATCATGGGTGGTATGTAATCACTCTGAGTACTCATAGCTCGTGGGCCCCGCACCGGCAAGGTGCGGGGCCCACGAGCTTTCACTCAACTAGACCTCAGTCACGCGGCTTTTCGCGCATTTCCCAGGTCTCGATGATGTCGCATTCTGCGATGTCCTTGTAGCCCAAGGTGATACCACATTCGTAGCCCTCGCGGACTTCGGTGACATCGTCCTTCTCGCGGCGAAGCGATGCGATTTCCAGGTTCTCTGCAACGACAACGCCATCGCGAACCAGGCGAGCCTTGGTTCCACGCTTGATGGTGCCGGAGCGGACAATCGAACCAGCGATGTTGCCGAACTTGCCGGAACGGAAGACCTGACGGATCTCCGCACTGCCCAGTGCGACCTCTTCGTAGATCGGCTTGAGCATGCCCTTCATCGCGGCCTCGACATCGTCGATCGCCGAGTAGATGACGTTGTAGTACTTAATCTCGACGCCCTCGGCATCGGCAAGTTCCTGAACGCGCTCTGCCGGGCGGACATTGAAGCCAATGATGACTGCGTTGTCCACGGTCGCCAGGTTGACGTCGTTCTGGGTAATTGCACCGACACCGCGGTGGATGATACGCAGAGCAACTTCTTCGCCCACGTCGATGCGCAGCAGCGAATCTTCCAGAGCTTCAACAGCACCGGAAACGTCACCCTTAATGACCAGGTTGAGGGTATCAACCTCGCCTTCCTTGAGGACCTTATCGAAGTCTTCAAGGGAGACGCGCTTGCGACGCTTGGCCAGCATGGCCTGGCGTTCAGCAGCTTCACGCTTGTCAGCGATCTGGCGAGCGGTACGGTCATCGGAAGCAACCAGGAAGGAGTCACCTGCACGCGGGACCGAGGTCAGACCCAGCACTGCAACCGGCGTCGAAGGTCCGGCCTCGGGAAACATCGTTACCGCTGTCGTCGAACATCGCACGAACACGGCCGTGCGAGGAACCGACAACCAGCGAATCGCCGACGCGCAGGGTACCGCGCTGGACCAGCATGGTTGCCACCGCGCCGCGTCCCTTATCAAGGTTCGCTTCAATGGCCACACCGCGTGCGTCCGTATCCGGGTTCGCTTCCAGGGTCAGCGCCGCATCAGCGGTCAGCAGCACGGCCTCGAGAAGCTCGTGGATACCCTTGCGCTGCTTGGCCGAAATGTCAACGAACATGACGTCGCCGCCGTACTCTTCGGCAACGAGGCCGTACTCGGTGAGCTGTGCGCGGATCTTCTCCGGGTTCGCCTCTTCCTTATCGACCTTGTTGACTGCAACAACGATCGGCACGCCAGCGGCCTGCGCGTGGTTGATTGCTTCAACGGTCTGAGGCATGACACCGTCATCAGCTGCGACCACGAGGATCGCAATGTCGGTAACCTGCGCACCACGGGCACGCATAGCGGTGAAGGCCTCGTGACCGGGGGTATCGATGAAGGTGATCGGGCGGCGCGTGCCGTCCTCTGCGGTGACCTTCACCTGATAGGCGCCGATGTGCTGAGTAATGCCACCGTGCTCGGAATCGACGACGTCGGTATGACGGATAGCGTCGAGGAGCTTGGTCTTACCGTGGTCGACGTGGCCCATGACCGTGACGACCGGGGGACGCGGTTGCATGTTCTCTGCATCGTCCAGTTCTTCGGCTTCGAGGTCGATGTCGAAGGACTCGAGCAGTTCGCGATCTTCGTCTTCAGGAGAGACAACCTTGACGTCGTAGCCGAGCTCTGCGCCCAGTGCCTCGAAGGTGTCTTGATCCAGCGACTGCGTGGCCGTTGCCATCTCTCCGAGGTGGAAGAGGACGGTGACCAGCGCTGCGGGATTGACGTTAATCTTTTCAGCGAAATCAGCAAGAGAAGCACCCTGGCGGATACGGATCTGCTGTCCATCGCCGCGAGGAATCGACACGCCACCAATGACGGGTGCGTTCTGCTGTTCGAACTCTTGACGCTTCGCGCGCTTCGACTTGCGTCCGCGCGAGCTCTTGCCGCCACCGCGACCGAATGCGCCCGGTGTTGCGCCGCGGCCGCCACCGCGACCACCGCGCGGCGGAGCGAAACCGCCACCGGCATTTGCTCCGGGAGCACCCTGGGCGCCACCGCCACCAGCAGGACGGGTACCGCGGCCGCGACCGCCACGAGGACGATCAGAAGAAGGTGCAGGACCGCCCGAGCGAGCGAAGTTTGCCTGTCCGGGCATCATTCCCGGGTTTGGACGCGGACCGCCACCAGAAGGTGCGCCACCTCGCTGCGGACGAGGACCTCCAGAACGTCCGCCCTGTGCGCCTGCAGGACGCGGGGGACGTTCGCCGCCCTGTGCGCCGCCGCGAGCGGGACGCGCTCCCCCACGGCCACCCTGGCTACCGCCGGGACGAGGCATGCCCTGGCTGGATGCATAGGGGTTGTTTCCGGGGCGACGGGCCACCGGGGACGAGGCGCTCCCGGGACGAGGTGCACCCGGCTTAGGTGCTGCGCCGCCAGCGGGACGGGGTGCGCGAGGTGCGCCCGGCTTTGGGAGCTGCACCCGGCTTGGGGGCAGCTGCGTGAGTATCGCTTGCAGGACGAGCAGCTGGCTTGGGGGCGCGAGTTTCCTTCGCACTTTCAGCTGCTTCACCCTTCGGGGCCTCAGCCTTAGGTGCGCGAGGCGCAGGCTTGCGCGACGCGGGCTTGGGGGCCTCGGGAGTGGGGGTTTCATCCTTCACTGAAGCCTGAGCGGACTCTGCCGGCTTCTCAGCGCTGGCCTTCGCACGAGGCTTGGGGGCAGCGGGCTTCTTGGACGTGCTCTTGGCGGCATCACCCGATGCGGCTGATCCGGAGAGCTTTTCAAAATGTTCACGCGCGTCACGCGCGACAGGGGGTTCAAGTGCGGAGGACGAAGCCTTGACGTATTCGCCCTTGTCTCGTAGGTAGGCCAGCAATTCCTTGCTGGGGATTCCGAGCTCTTTTCGCGAGCTCGTGGACACGCAGTTTTGCCACTTTTCTCCTTGTTCGGGAACGTCCCCGAAACGGAGACGTATCACTGATATTGCAGGCAGCTCATCGCTGGGTACTCATCGGGTGCCCATGGGCTTTCAACCCGCTTTCGCTACTCGTTGTCCGGCGCCCTGTGCGCCGCTGACAGAATGGCCTCCCCCAAGGCCTTCCACTGCTGGTCGGTCATGTCGACCGTTCGTCGCAGCGAACGCCCCATCGCCCGCCTGGTGCGGGCAAGGTCAAGGCAGCGAGCTTCGGGATGAAACCACGCTCCCCGACCGGGAAGTTGACGACGGGCATCAACGTGGAGATGTCCGTCGGTAGAGGCAACGACACGGATCAACTCCGAACGTTGCGCGCGCAATCCACAACCCACACAGGTGCGAAGCATAGAAGTGGATTGAGACACGCCTTCAAGCTTAGCTGAGTCAGTCCTCATCCAAGTCATCGGATTGTGAGCGACTGATCACGTCATCCGGTGTGGACGAACGCGATGCCAGTGCTTCTTCACCGTTTTCGGTGTCCGAGTGAATGTCGATGTGGAAGTCCGTCAGGCGTGCCGCGAGGCGTGCGTTCTGGCCTTCCTTACCGATAGCCAGCGAAAGCTGGAAGTCAGGGACAATCGCGGTCGCAGTGCGCTGTTCAACAGAGTGAACAACCACGCGGGAGACGCGAGCCGGAGACAGAGAGTTAGCAACGAACCGTGCCGGATCCTCTGACCAGTCGACGATGTCGATTTTTTCCCCGCCCAGTTCGTTCATAACTGCACGCACACGCGAACCCATGGGGCCGATGCAGGCGCCCTTGGCGTTAACACCCTCACGGGTCGCCAAAACAGCGATCTTCGAGCGGTGTCCAGCTTCGCGGGCAATCGCCTTAATGCGGACCAAGCCCTCTTGGATTTCGGGAACCTCGCGCTCAAACAGTCCCTTGACGAGGCCGGGGTGGGTGCGCGACAAGGTGATGCGAGCACCGCGGTCAGTGCGTTCGACGGAAACGATGAGCGCACGCAGGCGGGTGCCGTGGGAGTAGTCCTCGCCGGGAACCTTTTCGGAATCGGGAAGAACGGCCTCGAAATCATCAGCCAGCTTCACGATCGTCATACGCGAGTCGCGGGACTGCTGAACGACGCCGGTAACGATCTGGCCAGTCTTGCCGGCAAAGTCACCCAGGACGCGCTGATCGTCGGCGTCACGCAGGCGCTGCATAATGACCGAACGCGCTGTGGATTGGGCGATGCGGCCAAAGTTCTTCGGGGTGTCGTCAAATTCTCCGATGGGGTTGCCATCGTCGTCTTCTTCGGTGGCCATCACGGTGACGCGGCCGGTGCGCTTATCAATTTCGATGCGAGCCTTTGAGATCGCACCGGGGATGTTGTGGTAGGCCTTGAGTAGCGCTTCTTCGATGGCGTCAACCAGGGTATCGAGCGATACCCCCTTCTCGTGTTCGACCATCCGCAGGGCGGTCATATCGATTTCCATAGCGTCCCTCATTCCCACGAGCCGAAGTCGACGCGCGAACGCGCCTTCTTTGATCTCGTCATATGCAATTGTGTGGCTTTCAGCACCGGTATCTACAGTAGCGCTTTTCTCGTCTGCCTGGCTGACTCGTCCCACGACCTTGTCACCGTTGCGCAATTTCACGCTGACAAGTCCGCCGATCTGACGCATCCAGTGTTCAGGCTTCTTCAGCTCTCGTTCAAGACCGGGAGTGGATACTTCCAGCATGTAAGCGTCCGAGATCGGGTCGGCTGAATCCATGGCTTTGGAGATTGCCCGCGAGATTTCGGCAAGAGCATCGGAAGACAGACGCTCCGCACCAAGGGGCTCTTCAACGGTGATGCGACACACTAAGTCCCCGTTTTGTTTGAGGATCGTTACCGCGTCAAGCTGCGCCCCCGCTTGGGTGACGATACCTTCGACCAGCGCACGGACCTGTTCTTCAATCTGTGTGGGTGCCACCTTCACTCCTTCACGCGACACGGTATTCTAGGCAATCGTACTCGTCTTTTGACCATGGGATGATGTTGTTGTGAAACACCCGAAACTCTTCACTGCGTGTATTGCTGTCCTCAGCATGTCCTTGGGGGCATGCGGAATCCACCTGGAATCTTCCGCCACCCACTTACCCGCATTGACCGGTTTCGCCCTTTCCCGTGATGCTTCGGCAAGGACCGAGGCCGCCGCGGCCCAGCGCGCGCATTCCCTCGCTGCACTTGCAAGCGAGTGTTCCTCCTGCGCGTCTTCTCTTGAGGCCCTTGCGCAGAGTTCGCAGCAACGCTTGGATTTCCTCGGTGGAGTGTGGGACCCCTGGAAGGATCAGGAGAATACTGCCAATCTTCCCCAGCCTGAAGAGGTTGCCGAAGCCCCCTACACGATCGAAGAATTCATTTCGTGGCTCGTGATCTCGGCTCGCCGCGACCTGCGTGCAGCCAGCAACCCCACGACTTCCTCTCCTGAGCAATCGCGCCAACTGAGCGCAGTCGCGCTGGGACGCTACGCCTCGGCAGTGCAATTGGCTCAGGCCTACGCGATCGACATCGATGCGGGCGATCAGGGCGTTGATGCTCTCGCCCAGCGATTCACCCAGGCCACAGGCGCCACCCCCAATTGGCTCGTCCGCCAGGGCGCTTCCTCCGACCTGACGCTCCCCCAGGTCTCGCAAACAACCTCTGCTTTTTCGTCTTCCAACGAGGCCGCCGCTTCCACCGCGAGCTGGGACTGCATCGCACAGACTCTGCCCAAGTCTGCGGTCCACACCGCCGACTTCTACGAGGCCGAGACCATTGAGAACGCTCTCCTTGATCGCGCCTCGCGCTCTCTGGAACGCGGGAGCAAGGATTCGCGCCAATTGCGCTGTTCTCTTGCAAACACCTCGCCTTCTGATCTTGCCCAGGCCAGCCTTCGCGCCGATGTCAACCTGCTCCAGTCCGACTCACAAGATGTTCGTCTTTTCGGCGTTCAAGCCGCCCTCGACGATCTTCGCCTGTGGGCTGGTGCTCCGACCGTTACTTTCCCGGCGGTGGTGACGCTTCAATGAGCTCGGGACTTGCCGATTATCGTGATCTGCTCCCCCGCGGGGACGCGGATGCGCTCCACATCGAGCTCGATGACGGGGCAATCCTCGTTTCAGGACGCTATGCCTTGATCATGATCCGTGAAGGTGAAGTCACTGATTCGGCGATGTGGTACGAGGTTCAGAGCGCTCGCTGGGAGGGCGAGAAACAGGAGTTGAGCGTGAACTGGGTTGATCCGGCACGTTCTCCTCTAGTTGTTCATTCTTCGCATTCTCCCATGCGTCCTTTTATGGAAGACATCAGCGAGAAGGTCAATCGTACTCAGGTTCTGGTTCGCAGCGTGAAAGCTCCAAATGGTGCGGTGATTACCGCGCAGATTCGCAAGCGTGAGGATGGAGAGTTGTTTTCTGTTCTTGCAGCACGCGGAAGGCTTGATGGCAAAGCGATGGAGCTTGCGCATTCCCTTGAAAAACAGTTGCGTGAAAGCGTCGGTTTGGAGTAGCCCAAGAGTTACTGTGCGCGCTCGGTGAAGCGCTGGCGCACTTCTTCAAGGCGCATGAGCTCTCGGAATGCCTGGGTGTATTGGGGATCATCTTCGCTCAGGCGTTGAAGGTTCGCATTCGCATCCGCTAGGCGCCTTGTCACATCGAGGCGGACCATTGCACCCATCGCTCCCCTGCAGTACGCGCGGAGCTGGTCCTCGCGGTCTTGAGGGAGCGGTGCAACTGCTAATTCCACCAACACGGCTGCAACCTCGGGAATCATGAGCGCGCGAACATCATCGACGAAGGCCCGCGTTGCCGCCTGGACTGCCTTGGCGCCCTTCCCGAAGTGTTCTTCTGCTTGGCGAAGAACCTTCACGAAAGCATCCAATCCCCCTGCCGCGCGGATCGCATCGTGAACCGCACGGTAGGAGGGGACAGAAAATGCCTCTCCCCCGAGTTCTTCAAAGCCCGAACCCCACCACATACATGGGGTATTGAATGAGTGCTTCGAGGGCTTGGCGCTCGATTCGAGAAACCGGGTCCTCGGGGCCTCGCCTCACGGGGAGCAGGCTGCGGAGTTTCCGCGGGCGCTCCCCTTCCCCCGTACGAGGCCGGGCGCGAGTGTGCGCTTGAGCGAACCGCACGCGAGACCTCGGAAATATCCATGCCGATCCACCCCGCGAGCGAACGCGTGTACTCACGTTGGAGCGCGTGGTCGCGGATGCGAGCAACCACGGGAGCCGCCGCACGCAGAGCTTTCACGCGCCCTTCTGCGGTGCGCAAATCGAGCTGGCGCAAAACCGAACGGATAACGAACTCAAAAAGCGGCGTCCGAGAGTTCACCAACTCCACAACGGCGCGCTCTCCTTGAGCCATACGGAGCTCGCAGGGGTCCATGCCATTGGGTTCCACCGCGACGAAGGTCTGGGCCGCGAAGTTCTGGTCCATTTCAAAAGCACGAAGCGCGGCTTTTTGTCCTGCCGCGTCGCCATCGAAAGTGAAGATCACTTCTCCGCCGTGGGTTTTCCCATTGCTCAGGACAACTCCAGCGGCGCTGTCCGCACTATCTCCCAACAGGCGTCGGACGATTTTTACGTGGTCTTCACCGAAAGCGGTACCGCAGCTTGCGACCGCATATCCCACACCGGCGGCGTGGGCAGCCATGACGTCCGTGTAGCCTTCGACGATAACGACCTTGCGGTTTCGTGTAATTTCTTTCTTCGCAAGATCGAGGCCATAGAGGACTTGAGACTTGTGATAGATCGGGGTTTCCGGGGTATTGAGGTACTTCGGAGAATCCTTGTCCTCATCGTTCAAACGCCTAGCGCCAAAGCCAATCGTCGCACCCGTAATGTCACGGATTGGCCACATGAGCCTGCCGCGGAAACGATCATAGAGGCCGCGGTTTCCGCGAGTTGCAAGGCCTGCAATCTCGATTTCTTGATCGGTAAAGCCCTTGGAACGCAGGTGACGGGTGAGCGCATCCCATGAGCTGGGCGAATAGCCGATTCCGAAGTGACGACAGGTCGCCTCATCGAAGCCTCTCTGGCCAAGGAAACGACGTCCTTCGTGGGCTTCTGGGGAAGAGAGCTGCGTCTGGTAGAACTCTTCGGCGACGCGGTGCGCATCAAGGAGCCGCTGACGGCGACCGGGTTCTTCGCGGCGAAGGGTTCCACTGCCCCCAGCCTCGTAACGCAAAGTAATCCCGGCTTTGAGGGCGAGCGCTTCCACGGCCTCGGTGAAGGAAAGAGAATCAACTTTTTGGACGAAACTGATGACGTCCCCGCCTTCGCCGCAACCAAAGCAATGCCAAAAACCTTGGGAGGGGCGGACGTGGAACGAGGGCGTGCGCTCGTCGTGGAAAGGGCACAATCCTTTCAAAGAATCCACACCTGCGGGGCGCAGGGCAACTCGCTCGCCGACGATTTCTTCGATGCGCGAAGCATCACGTACGGCGGCGATGTCTTCTTTGAGGATCAGGCCGGCCATGAGTTCAGTTTAGCGAGTGGACACTTTTCTAGCAGAAAGATGTGGATGGCGTCGGCCACCCCGATCTCGCTTCTCACAGCTGTGAGGACAGCATTCCACACATGCGCGCGTGCCAGCGCGAGGCGGAGATATCGGTCAACGAGGCGACTTGGTCGATGACGACTCGTAGGCGCTGTCCCTCGTCCGTGGTTGCGCGCCATTGAGCGGCAAAAGGCGGTTCAAGATATTCGGGGCCAGCGTTGACAAGAGCATCAACCAGGTCGTTGAGGAGCGTGCGCTGCTGGTAGTACACGGGTTCGCTTTCGCGCGGACTCATGACGTAGTGGACCGCCATGCCCTTGAGGACCTGGATTTCCGCGCGAGTATTGGCCGGGACGACGAGCTCGGCGAGGTAGCGCCCCAGGGGCTGGTCTCCTGCGACCTCGCGGGTCGCCGCAACCGTTGCGTTGGAGAAGCGCCCGATCAGCTCGCTGGTCAAGTCCTTCAGAGCAGCCAAATCAGCGTAGGAGCCGCTGAAAGACCCCATCCATTCGGGCATGGTCACCAAACGCTCGAAAGCGCGGTAGAGATCGTCTTCGCAGATCGATGTGCCATACCACTTCATGGTGGATTCAATGACCCCTTGGGTATGGGAATCGCTGCGCAGGCGTTCAAGGTCCATCTTCCCCGTTGCAACAGCGTCTTCCATGTCATGAACCGAGTATGCGATGTCGTCAGAAAGATCCATGATTTGAGCTTCGAGGCAGCGCTTGCCCGCGGGGATTCCTTGACGCATCCAGTCAAAAGTCGGGCGGTCGTCCTCGTAGACGGAGAATTTACGTTGAGACTTCACCGGGTCTGGGCCTTCACCCCTGGCCCACGGGTATTTGCAGATCGCATCCAAGGTGGCACGCGTCAGGTTCAGACCCGCCGGGCCGTCTTGGCCAAGAACTTTGGGTTCCAGACGCGCGACGATTCGCAAGGTTTGCGCGTTTCCTTCAAAGCCGCCGATCTCGCGAGCCAACTCGTTGAGTGCGAGCTCCCCGTTGTGCCCAAAGGGCGGGTGGCCCAAATCGTGGGAAAGACAGGCTGCGTCCACCACATCGGGGTCTGCGCCCAGTTCTTTGCCTAATTCGCGCCCGACCTGGGCAACTTCGAGCGAGTGAGTGAGGCGAGTTCGGACAAAATCATCCGATGTGGGCCCCAGAACCTGTGTTTTCTCCCCAAGACGCCGCAAAGCCGACGAATGGAGTACTCGCGCACGGTCGCGTTCGAAATCTGTCCGAGATCTGGATTTTGCGGTCTCTGGAACAAAACGCTCGCAATCGCTGGGCACGTAGGCAGGGGAAGTGTTCACATGATAAGCCTAACTGCTTGTTGAGGGCTTTCATTGCATAAGATGGTGTTGTGCATTCAACGAACGGGACTCAGGTGGTGACTACCCTCGTCCATGCTGCCCGGAAAGGCACTCATCCGTGGTGGCATTCGCCGGCCATTTGCCGCATTCCCCGTCGCGTTGACCACGATCTTGCGCAACAGCTCAGCGAAGAAGCAATCCGCTTTGCTCGAGTGGGCGTTGATGCCCTCCTGCTTTCTCCGATTCCCCAAATGATCTGGGGCGTCAATCCAGAACTTATTTCGCTGGTCAAGCGTTTTCACAGGGTCGGTGTCAAGATCATCGTCCATCTTCCCGGTTCAGCTGATTGGAATACCTACGATTTCAACGGTCCTTACTCCGCCGATGAGACGGTGACGACTCTGCTTGGCCGCGTGCGAGCATGCGTAGATGCGGGCGTCGACGGGATCGACCTTGGGACTCTGCCGTTCATGCACTATGGGCCGGATTCAGCTGAACGCCGAGAGTTCATGCATCTCTTGCGCGTGGTCATGGCCGAGGTGGCTAACACTGATACCTTGCCTATTCTGACTTCAAGTTTGCCCCACATGGACGACTCGGATTTGCAAGAGATTCTTCAAGAATCCTGGTTCCATCACCTGCGTAATGACACTCTTCTTGACATCGAGTGGAAGAACCCGCAGCTGTGCGATGCTATCGCGAATACTTTCGCCAACCGCGACCCTGTGGGGCACGTGGCCGCTTGGCCTGCGCTTCCCTACGATGACAGTGAGATTCATCGTGCACGCACTCTTTTCGCCCTGGCCCTTCCGGGAGCTACTTATTTCGATTCGCCGTCAAAAGACACCATTTCCAGTTCCTTTGTGTTGATGGTCCAGCAAGCTTTGCGTACGCGCGAAGAGCACGGAATGGGAACGGGCTCTCTTGCCCATGTACGAGGCCTGCCCTGGGCTGGTCCGGATTGCTTGGTTCACATGAGTGCTCAGGTTTTGGTTGTTTTCAACACATCAGATACCACCGTTCTTGTTCCTTCCGAACACCGTCCCTTGGTGTCAACGGGAGTTCTGCCAACTTCCATTGCGTCTGATACTCCACTAGCCCCTGGCCAGTGCGCCTGGTTTGAAACCGCACGCATTCACCCGCGCGCGTTTGCCACGGAATAAGCATTGGACTGCCCGTACACTTAAATCACTGTTCCATCACACCTGGAGACTACGTGGACTTCATTAAGCGACTTCTCGCGATTTTCATCCAGGCCGCAGGCCAGAGCGTCCAAGATGAAATGCGCTCGCAGAAACGCCGCAAGCGCTCGTCTTCCTCCCGCAGCGCAGGAACTCAGGCTCATTCACCCAAGGCTCGCACGGCCTCGGGAAAAGAAAACAAGGTCTGGGACGTGCGCACGCTTGGCTTGCCGCCTTTCCAATACGCACCCAATCCCGATGGCGACGCGGATCCGGGCGAAGTCGTGTGGACCTGGGTCTCCTACGAAGATGACCCCAGCCAAGGCAAGGATCGCCCCGTCGTTGTCCTTGCGCGCGTACCTCAGGGCCTTGTCGTCGCACAGCTCACGTCTAAGGACCACCGCAAGGACGCCGAGCAAGAGGCACATTGGGGACGCTATTGGTTCCCCATCGGCACCGGCGCTTGGGATTCGCAAGGACGTCCCAGTCAGGTGCGCTTGGATCGCCTGCTTATCGTCGACCCCGCGGATGTTCGCCGCGAGGGCGCAACCGTCGATCACTCGACCTATAACGCCGTGTGCGATGCCTTGCGCGCGCACTGGACTGCCTAAGTTTTCCCATAACACTGCGAGGACGAACCATGACTGATTCCGCTGAAATTGCTCGCTTGAAGGCCGAGGCAGCACGGGCCGCCGCTGAAGCTGCTGCTGCTAAGGCACAAGCCGCACAGGCTGCACTCGACGCTGCTCTTGCCGCGCAGGCTGGTCAGAGCGACCAGAGTGAGACCGCGTCCCAGGCAGCTGCACCCGAGGCAGCAACCCAGCAGGCGGCTCCCACCGAAACTCCTGCAGCACCTGTGGAAAGCGAACCCACTGCCCCGGCCGAGGCCTCGGCAAGCGAAGGAGAACTGCAGGGCTACGCGGAGCAGGTCCGCGCCGGGTACTCCTTCACCGCACCATCGATGCGACTGGGCGCGTTCTTGGACGGCAATACCCCGGTTCCGGGTGCTCCCGTCGGCATTCCCCTGGGCTTGATGAACCGCCACTGCCTGGTTGCAGGTGCAACAGGTACGGGTAAGACGCGTACCCTCCAGCTCATGGCAGAGCGTCTCTCCGAGGCCGGAGTCCCCGTTTTCGTCACCGATATCAAGGGAGACCTGACGGGTCTAGCGCAGGCGGGAAGCTCTTCCGAAAAGCTCCTCGCACGTTGCGCAAGCATCGGACAGAACTGGGAAGGAAAGGCCTTCCCCACTGAGCTGCTCACTCTGGGCGGACGCGGCGAAGGCGTTCCGATCCGTACCACGATCACTGAATTCGGGCCGCTCTTGCTTTCGCGCGTCTTGGGCTTGAACGATACACAGTCCTCAGCACTGCAGTTGATCTTCCACTGGGCCGATGGACAAAACCTTGCGCTCATTGACTTGAAAGACCTGCGCGCCGTTATCGACTACCTGACGAATAACGACGAGGGCAAGGAAGAACTCAGGGAATCGGCGGCGTCTCCCCGGCGACCGCTGGCGTGATTTTGCGTGAACTAGCTGCTCTGGAAGCCTCGGGCGGCGACGTTTTCTTCGGTGAACCCGCCTTCGACATTTCCGACCTTATGCGCTTGTCCACGGATGGTCGCGGCGTCATTTCCTCCCTTGAGTTGCCCGATTTGGGCAGCCAGGGCGCATTGTTCTCGACCTTCCTCATGTGGCTCTTGGCTGAGCTTTTCCAGACGCTACCCGAAGTGGGCAATCCGGATAAGCCCAAGTTGGTCTTCTTCTTCGACGAGGCCCACCTGCTCTTCACCGATGCGTCCAAGCAGTTCCTGCAGGCGGTTGTGCAGACGGTGCGCTTGATCCGTTCCAAGGGCGTGGGCATTGTTTTTGTGACCCAGTCTCCCACCGATGTTCCCGACGAGGTTCTTGCTCAGCTCGGTTCGCGCGTTCAGCACGCACTGCGCGCGCACACGCCGAATGACGCGGCAAACCTCAAGAAGGCAGTGTCCACTTTCCCGACCTCGCCCCTGGATTTGGCGGAGGTTTTGACCTCGCTGGGTACCGGTCAGGCCGTCGTGACGGTTTTGGATGAAAAGGGCCGCCCGACCCCGGTTGCGCCGACCATGCTGGATGCTCCGGCCGCGGTCATGGGGCCAGCCGAGGCCTCGGTCGTATCCTCGATCGTGAACTCATCCCCCTTGCTCGCCCGCTACCGCGATGCCGTCGACAACGAATCGGCGTTTGAGCTGATGGAGGCGCGCCTTGCTGCAGCAGCTCAGGCCGCCGAGCAGGCAGCCGCTGAAGCCCAGCGTGCGCTTGACGAGGCCAAGGCTCGTAAGGAAGCCGAAAAACAGGCAGCGAAGGAAGAGGCTGCGCGTCAGAAGGAACTCGAGCGCCTGCAGCGTGAGGTTGAGAAGGCTGAAGAGCGCCGCCAGCGTGAGTTGGAGAAGGAATCCTTGCGTCGTCAGCGTGAAGCTGAGAAAGCGGAAGAACGCCGCCAGCGGGCAACACAACGCGTCATCGAGTCCACGGTGAAGACTGTGGGAACGACCGCTGCCCGTTCACTTACTCGTTCGATTCTGGGGACGCTTTTCAAGTAAATTCGAAAATTTTCTGGCGCTTCTCGACACTTTATCGACGACCTGTCACAACCCCTGTCGGATATTTCACCTTAGGGCGCGAAAGGGAATGAAATCGATAAAAATGGAGTTGTCAGAAGTGATGGCAATGGTGCGTCCCTCAGTGGGCGCATCTACAGATAGGTTTTAGGAGAACAATATGACTAAGGCACACCCCGTTGTTGCAGCAGCTCTTCAGCAGGCTCTCGTTGATTTGACCGATCTGTCACTTCAGGGCAAGCAGGCACACTGGAACATCGAAGGCCCCGGCTTCCGTTCGCTCCACCTGCACCTGGACGAGATCATCGACGAGGTTCGCCTTGCCGCTGATGATGTCGCCGAGCGCATGGCAGCAATTGAAGTTGCCCCTGATGGCCGCGCAGCGACCGTCGCAGCAACCTCGCTGGTTGACCCGATGGAGCCCGGCTTCCTGCCCACCGATAAGACCGCTCGCCAGTACGAAGAGCGTCTGCTGGGCAGTGTCCGAGCGCATCAAGGCAACCCTCGACCCGGTGGACGAGCACGATCACCTGTCCAACGACCTGCTGATCGGCATTGCAACCGGCCTGGAGAAGCAGGCTTGGATGCTGCGCGCAGCAACCAAGGATCTCAACTGATTATTTGAGTTTCGCTTCAAGTGGGGGCGCCTCTTCGGAGGCGCCCCCACTTTTGTCTCTTGAGGTCTATTCCCCTTGAGACACGAAAAAACTAAACTATCGAGTACGTGATTCAGTGGAGTTCGATGGGGGCTCGCCATGTCCACAATTCCTGCCACGAAATCAAAGACAACAACCCACATCGGGACTGCGATCTCCTTCGTCATTGCGGCCTCGCTCGTCATCTTTTCGATGATCACCGGCAAAGCGACCGTCATCTGGGTGTGTATCTTGGGCGTCCCGACACTTGCGTGGGCAATTTATCGGCGTTCATGGCTTGCCGCAGTGCTTGGGCTCATTGAAGTCTTCTGGATCTTCATCGTCCTTGCGCTGGGAGACCTGATCTACGGAAGCGCAATCTAACCGCGGAGAAACCTAGTTTCGTCCGAGCTTCTCCGCCAATTCCTGTGCACCCCACTGACCAGCGCGCTCTCACGTCCGCTCACGGCCACGAAAGAGGCGATTCCCCCGTCTTCAGGTTGAGTCGCACGCGTTTGGCGACCAAACTCGCCCATCGCTAGGACGATTGACGGGGCCGACACATACTCGGCCGCCCACCTCTGGACCAATTCAACATTGAGTGCGTCGCGCTCCGAATTGGCCAAAACCGCAAGCTTTGCAACGTCTGCACCCAAGGCTGCCATGGTTTCCAGAAGCTCTCGCATGATCTCCGATTCAGGAGTCACCTCAAAGTCATGGAAGGACATGACGACCTTCGCGCCCGCAGCATGTGCTTTCTCGGTCAGTGCAGGTGCAGCCGGAGCCATTTCCACATCCACCGCATCCATTCCGCACCCGGCCAGCAGCTCAATGATCTGGCCATAAACCGGCGTTGAAACTTCAGCATTCCCGCCCTGAGCAGCTGTTCGAACAGTAGCTAAAACAGGAACATCCGAAGCGTCCAAGATCTCTCGCGCGCAGCTTGAAATCTCTTCGCGGGCCTGGTCACTCAGTTCTTCACCTGAAAGCCCTGCAAGTACATCCAAGTAGTCCACACGCCACTCGAACATATCGTGCGGCTCAGATGAGGCGGCCTCAATCTGTTCAACGACTCCACGCACGTCCCTCGCCATCAGGGGGAACAATGAAAACTACCGGCTGCCCGCCACCCAGAAGCACTCGGCCTCGAGGAGGAATAGCTCCCGCGGGGTCCAGCAATCCCGTACCCACACCTGAAGGCGCTGCGCCGTAGGCCTCGCCCAAATCATTGCGTCCAATAACAACAGGCTCCATGACGTCCCCTCTGCTCAGCAACCCTTTAGTAGCCAACTTCTGCATGATGAATCGACGCCCGCTCGGCGTCGGTCAAGTATCGGTGTTCCAACCAGCCGTCAGGCAGGTGCGGGGTCTTTTCTCCCCCAGCGCGCCCACGAGGCCCACGCGCGGCCTCAGGAAAATCCTGATCAAGGTCCAGGTCAGAGAGGCGCTCGCTAAGCTCATCGAGCGTGGAGACCATCCCCAGCGTGTGGCGCTGCGGCCCTCCCACCTTAAAACCGCGCAGGTACCAGCCGATATGCTTACGCATTTCGCGCATCGCGCGGTCTTCGTCGCCTTCTTCTTCCACGCACCAGCGCGCGTGGGTTTCAATGATGGCGGCAACCTCGCGAAGTGAAGGTGCCGGGAAAGCCGGCCTCCCGTGGTAGGCGGCCACGATATCGCGGAAAATCCATGGACGCCCCTGCGCGCCTCGGCCGACGGGAAATGCCATCACAACCGGTCTGGCGCATCATCGCAATCGCATCCGCGGCCTCGAAAACATCACCATTACCAAAGACCGGAATATCCAAGGCTTCCTTGACGCGCGCAATGTAATCCCAGTGCGCTTGGCCCGCGTAATGCTGGGTCTGGGTGCGCGCGTGGATCGTCACGGCCGCCGCACCAAGTTCTTGGGCGATCTGCGCAGCCTCAAGTCCGGTTTCGTGTCCGCTATCAATTCCCATGCGGATCTTCACCGTCACCGGGATCTCGCGGCCACGCGCATCCCCGCTCACGCGCGCCTGCGTGACAACCGCGCGCAGCAAGTCGGTGTAGAGGTCCCGTTTCCACGGAAGCGCCGCTCCCCCACCCTTTCGCGTTACTTTGGGGACCGGGCAGCCGAAGTTGAGGTCGATATGGTCGGCGTACTCGCCTTCGATCATGATCTGGGTGGCGCGCGCCATGACCTGCGGGTTCACGCCGTACAGCTGCACGGAGCGCACGCGCTCGGCAGGATCAGGGCGAATCATCGCCATCGTGCGCGCGCTTCCCTCGACGAGGGCTCGCGAGGTCACCATCTCCATGACGTACAGGCCCGCAGGCGCATCGACATGGGGCGTCAGTTCCGCGCCCGCGCCACTTTCTTTCCCAATTCCCGAGGCCGTGGCCGGGCGAGCGCTTTCAGCAGCGCCGGGAAGAGCAGCCGGGCTGGGCGTGCCAGTCAGGGGTGAAGGCCCACCCAAGGCCTCTTCACCAAACATGCGACACAATCGGCGGAAAGGCGCATCCGTCACTCCTGCCATCGGTGCCAAGACGACGGGAGTAAACAGCCGCAGTGGCCCAACCTGCAAGCAGGCTGGGCCACTAGCGTGAGACTGCGAGGTCACTCAGCAAACTCCCAAGCGCTCAATCAGGTAGGACTTGACCTGGTCGAGCGGGAATACGGACCTGCTCCATCGAGTCACGCTCACGAATGGTGACGGCGTGATCCTCAACGGAATCGAAGTCGTAGGTGATGCAGTAGGGAGTGCCAATCTCGTCCTGGCGACGGTAACGGCGGCCAACGGCGCCAGCATCGTCATACTCAATGTTCCACAGCTCGCGCAGCTCTTCTGCAAGGGCCTGCGCCGGGCCGGTCAATTCTTCCTTACGCGACAGGGGCAGGACAGCGACCTTGACGGGAGCCAAACGCGGGTCGAGCTTGAGGACAACGCGCTTGTCGACGCCACCCTTTGCGTTGGGGGCTTCGTCCTCGTGGTAGGCCTCGATGAGGAATGCCATGAGGGAGCGGGTCAGGCCTGCGGAAGGTTCGATGACGTAGGGGGTCCAGCGTTCGCCGGTCGCCTGGTCGAAGTAGTCGAGCTTGGCGCCGCTGGCCTCAGCGTGAACACCGAGGTCGTAGTCGGTACGGTTGGCGATACCTTCAAGCTCGCCCCATTCAGAGTTCTGGAAACCGAAGCGGTATTCCAGGTCAACGGTGCGCTTGGAGTAGTGTGAGACCTTTTCCTTGGGGTGCTCGTATTCACGCAGGTTTTCGGGGTCAATACCCAGGCCGACGTACCATGCCTTGCGGTAGTCGATCCAGTACTGGTGCCATTCTTCGTCAGTTCCGGGTTCGCAGAAGAACTCAAGTTCCATCTGCTCAAACTCGCGGGTGCGGAAGATGAAGTTACCGGGGGTAATTTCGTTGCGGAAAGACTTACCGATCTGGCCGATGCCGAAAGGCGGCTTCTTGCGTGCCGCGGTCATGACATTGGCGAAGTTAACGAAGATTCCCTGTGCAGTTTCGGGACGCAGATAGTGCAGGCCGGCCTCGTCATCGACGGGGCCAAGGAAGGTCTTGAGCAAGCCCGAGAATGCCTTGGGTTCGGTCCACTGACCACGAACACCACAGTTGGGGCAAACTACGTCTTCCAGCGACAGGGAGGATTCGTCAACGCCCTTCTTATCAGCCAGTTCTTCAATGAGCTGATCTTCGCGTTGACGCTTGTGGCAGTTCTGGCACTCGATGAGCGGATCGGTGAAGGCCTTGACGTGTCCTGATGCAACCCACACCTCGCGGGGCAGGATTACCGAGGAGTCCAGCCCGACGACGTCTGCGCGGCGGCGAACCATGTAGTTCCACCACTGACGTTTGATGTTCTCTTTGAGTTCTACACCCAGCGGGCCGTAGTCCCAGGCGGAGCGAGTACCGCCGTAAATTTCACCACAGGGGAAAACAAAGCCTCGGCGCTTGGCAAGAGAGATAACGGAATCAAGACGAGAGGTGGATGGCTGTGCCACGAAAACTCCTTTATTAGGGCTCACCGCACCTGGCTGGCGCAGTGGTCTGTGCATATTTTAGCCGGTGAATGCTTGAGGGGCTTGGAGAGTGCAACGCGAGCCAGTAATTGCTGAAAAGTCAGCAGATTGCTTTGCTTGTTTCCCTTGTCATAGCATCAAGGCGTGCGCATGGTGATTTCGACCTTGGCCTACACGATCCCGCGCGGGATGGTCATCGTGTGGGTCCTCGCTTTTGCTCTGCGTCTTGTTTTCATGCTTTTTGTCGCATTCAGTAACTCGCGTTTAGCTCAGCGAGCGTGGCCATTTACGAAGGTCCACACATTAGATCCGGCGAACTTTCTTCGGCTGTGCGCGTGGGCTTTGTGTGCACTGCTTGCTGGAATGACAGTTTTTGCTCGGCAGCACGGCTTCGCCATGCACATTGTGCTTTTTCTTGGCTGGAGTACATGCGCGTCTATTCTTCTGATCCCCCTGTGCCTTCTGCCTCGGAACTTTCCGACGTGGCTGGATCCCAGATGGCACGACAGCGTCCGCAAGGGGCTTGTCGATGAAGTAGGGAATCTCCTTCCCCGCGGCGGCACGGTTCGCACCACTACAGAACTCACACTGGGCGGTGGGCAGAAAAGAGAGTTCTCGACTCGTATTGTCCTTCCCCTAGGCTGGCAGCGCGTTGAGGGAATGCCTTCTTATCTCACGCCTACTCCTTTGGCCCCTGTTGTTCTGGTCGCTCAAGGCCCTATGGATTATGAGAATCTGCGGCCATCAACGCTGTCAGTCTGCGCAACTCCGGCCAGCGGCGAGCAACGTCTACCCCTGGGAACTTTAAGCGAGGCAATTGCCAGGCAGATTCCGGGGTGGTTCACACTCGACGAGATCACACAGAGCAAGCCGAAAGCGTCCCTCATGTGCACGGGTACGTACACTGATGAAGGCGTTTCCTTGACGGCTATTCAATGGTCATGGGTTGAAAAACTCGACTCGTCGACCTTCGTCAGGATCACTGCCACAGCAACAACAACGACGCGCATGTTTCCTGAGCATTTCAAGGATATGGGCAAGATGGTGACGAAGATCAGCGTGGTATGATGAGCACTTTTTTCTCCGCTCCCCTGAACCTTCCGACAGCCTCGGTTCCCGCGTTCATTGCTCTCGCGGGTCCCGAAGAATCCGCGCGGGAAGGTCTTTCGGGGGAAGCCCAGCTGTGCCTCGATAAGGTTTTCGAGGCCGATGGTGCTTTGAGCGGGCAAGCGCAGATGTTCCTTGCACCGATCCGCGAGGACAGCACTCCCCTCACACAATTTGCGCTTTCACCGCGTTACGCCTCGTCCGGAGTTCGCAGACAGTGCGCCTTCATCGCTCCGGGACAGTCGACCATTCTCAGTAGTTTGAAAGAACCTGAAACAACCCAGGTTTATCTTGCGGAAACGCACGATGTACCGCAGATCGTCGCAGAGTTTTCAACTTTTCCTTCCCTCAAGAATCGCTTCGATGGCCCCAAACGCGTGCCCATCGAATTCATTGATGCAGCAAATTCCGGTGATGCCTTGGCCGCGCACGACATCCTCCTTGAAGAGTTGCAGAAATCAAAGAAGCGGTCGTCTTTTACTCGTTTAGTCAGGGAAAAGAACTGGGAATACGCCGTGTGGACAAGCTGGATGCGAAGTCCTCAGGGCTATCATGTGCACCGCAGTTACACTGTTCTCTCTGTTCCTTGGGCAGCCTACTTGGTGAGTGCACGCACGCTTCCCGAAAGCTATCTGACGCAGCCCTCCAATGCGCCAAACTTTGCTCATCCTTCGGGCCCGGTAGGAAACTTGGAAAAGTGCACACGAACAGAGCTGTGGGCAAAGCTCGCGCCTTTTGTCGTGCCCTAGGAAGTGTGGAGAGCAAATCATGAGATATCAGTTGTTGTATGCCATCGCGTGGACAGTGGCCCCCGCCGTGTTCTTGTTTTCCTGGTGGTTGGAAACCTACAGCGATTCGCACCTTGCTGAGATCTTGCGCGGTTTCTTCGCAACTCGTTTTGCTCCCGCTCGGAAGATTGCCCGCCGCTTGATCTGGACCATTGCGGCGCTTTGTGGCGGTATCTCATTCTTCTCCCTGACTCTTTGGGGAGTGGGCCCTATTTCAGGGGTCCTATTCTGTGCGTGTTTAGCCCTGCTATTGGTCGGCGCTGGATTTATGTTCCCTTTTCCCTTTTCGCTTCCGCGGTGGATGGACGCGGATTGGCAATGGTACAAGCGCCACGATTTGGTTGACGAGAACGGGAATATCACCAGCAAATACGGAAGAACTGCCCGGGAGGCACTGCGTTTTACCTTGAGTCAGGGACGCGCTGTTATCGTGAGCGCCCGCCTTCCTCTGTCTATGCAATGGCGTGAGCTCCCCCGAGACACTCCGTCTCAGCTGCTTCCGCCTTCCCCAGCGACTCCCTTGTCTTCTCGATTGATCGTCGCCCAGGGCCCCTCAGATCCCCAGTCAGGTTTTCCTTCGTCCTTCACGGTTACCGCATCCCTTGGAGATACCGATGCCCTTCCCTCAGTCGGCGAGCTTTCTGCAGCGTTGAGCGCGAAACTCCCCGGCTGGAGCACTCTTACAGAAGAAGACGTAGAACCTGGTCGTTACTCTCCTTCGGGAGAGTCTTCAGCGATCTTCGCTAAAGCTATTCGTTGCAAGGGCGTGTACTCCGATGCCACGAACTCATACACGGTCGTTCAATGGGTGTGGAGAATACCCATGACTGCGGATTCTTTCGTGGTGATCACGGCAACCGCAACCACGACCACCTCTCTCTTTGCAACTGTCGCGGAAGACATTTCAGCGATGTTCACGAAGCTCAAGGTCGAACTCTAGTTTTGTCTCTCGAGGCCGCGCCCGAGGGCACTCGCGCTAAGAGAGTGTGGGGAGCAACCTGAGTCGCTCCCCACACTCATTTGGCCGATGTGCCTTTCAGCCGACGCGACGGATGTGACCGGATGCCGTCAGGGGCCAGCCGGCAGCCACGACCATCAGGGAGATAAAGCCAAGCAGGTAAAAGGCCGTGGGTATCGGGGGCAGGTAGCCAGACTTGTGGACGAGGCCGAGGACCAGCCACATGACCGGCACACCAATGCCACAGATACCCAGTGGAATCGCACCCATGAGCACAAAGACTCGCTTCCAGGTCACCCCGATACAGCGGGAAAGTCCACCAATGAAGCGCCCAGCTCCGTCACACGCCACCCATGCGAGAAGAACAAAAATCCATGAGTCGACGCCGAGAGGGAAGGACTGCTGACCCATGATGAACAGCAAGGGATGGATGGCGATAAGAAGCCACCAGATAAGAGACCCCAGGACAATGATGACAACGGAGTGCACGTAACTCGCCACAGTGAGTGCGGTACGTGATCCACCGCTGAGAGCAGAGGCTCGCAAGTCGACGGTGGCGCTGATGATCCCACAGATAAAGAGGAAAGTACCCGTGACAAAAGCGGAGTTTGTGGCGGACTGTTCAATGTTCTTGGTGACATCGGAGACTGATAGGTAGACGATGCCGTTGATCGCCAAGTTGGTGAGGAACTGGCAGCCCACCACCAGCAGGTACAGCACCACAGTGAATCTCGAGCCGACAAGGCCAATGCGCAGGGGGGAAGGGGTAGATTTGATGAGGTCGGGGTTGGCAGTGCTCATTGGTCGTTCTCCTGGATGAGGTAGGCGAAGGCGTCCTGGAAGGAACAGGGCGAGGAGGTCAGTGAGTGGGATGCAATCTCATGGTCAGCAACACCACGGCCACGCAGATCCACGATGACTTCCCGTGCGGACCCAAGCGCACGAGAAGTGATGACGGCGATATCGGAATGATCGGCCAGGAAGCGTTCCACGTCAGCGGCGTTACCGGTAATCGCACAGATACGCGAAGTGAACTCGTCAACGCTCTCATGGGCAAGCAGACGCCCATTTTTGAGGGCGACGACGTCTTCGGCAACATTTTCGAGCTCGGAGACCATGTGTGAGGACACGAGGAAGGAGCGACGCGGGCGACGTCCCTCCATACTGTCGGAGGCCAGGGTGAGCAGTTCCTCGTAGAACGCGTATCGGGTGGGAACGTCCATGGGAGCCTGAATCTCATCAAGGACGGTAATGGGCGCACCCGATGCCAGTGCCACAGCGCCGGCCAGGATGGCAGCCTGCCCCGAGGACATCTTGCGCAGCTTCTTGCGCCCCTTCAGCTGGAAAGAGAAACGTTGAACGTAGTGGTCGAAGAGTTTCTGATCCCAGGTCGGACGCAGCGCGGCGTAGGCGACCATGGCCGAAGCCGATGAATTATCAAAGTCCCTGTCGGAAGAGACAACGACTGAGTAACCAAGTAGGTCGTTAGAGCTCACCTCCGTTCCGCAGATGGACACATGTCCCGAAGACGGCGGAAGCAGGCCGCCAAGGATCTGCATGAGCGTCGTCTTGCCCGAGCCATTGGGGCCGACGAGGGCGGTGACGGTGGCATCCCCGAGGGTGAGCGAGATGTCGCGCAGCGCCGCCTCACTCTCTCCCGGATACGTGTGACTGATGGAGTTGAGGGTGATCATGAGTTGTCCTTGGTGGTCGTGTCGGCACCGTAGGCGCGGACGTGGTCGATGATGGCGTCGATGTCGAGGCCCAGGGCCAGGCCCGCTTCGACGGCGGGGTTCAGGGTCTCCTCCACGTAGGTGGCGAGCCCGTCGGCCACGAGCGCGTGCTGTGCGCCTTCAGCGACGAACATGCCGATGCCGCGTCGCTTTTCGACGAGCCCCTCGTCGACGAGGATCGCGAAGGCCTTGCCGACGGTGGCCGGGTTGATGCGGTAGGTCGCGGAGTACTCCGTGGTGGAGGTGAGCTGATCCCCGGCACGCAGGGTGCCGCGCAGGATCTGCGCGCGGATGTCGTCGGCGATCTGTACGTAGATCGGGATCCCCGAGACGAACGTGGGTGCCATGCGCAAGTCCTCCCTTCAGCTTCAGTGGTTCATTACATGACTAATGAACCATATAACCAATCAACCTGTCAAGTCTCACATGAAAATCTCTTGCGAAGCACCGCCCTCCCCGGCTTTCGCGCACAAAAAAGAACCCCGGCCTCGTCCCCACAATGAGGAACGAGGCCGGGGCCGGTCAGCGAGAAGCGGGCGTTTAGCCCTTCACCGCACCGGAGGTCAAACCGGAAACGATGTACTTCTGCAGGTACTGGAAGAGCAAGATCACCGGAATTGCAGCGATGATCGAACCAGCCGCGAAGACACCCCACGGGGCATTTCGTTCGTCGGCAGCCCAGTTGTACATACCGACCGCCAGCGTGTACTGATCGGGGGTTTGCATAACAACCTTGGCAATGACGAAGTCGCCGAAGCTGGAAATGAAGCTCAGCAGACCAACAACTGCCAGAACAGGAAGAACCAGCGGCATGATGATGGTCCAGAAGGTCTGGGCATGGGACGCACCGTCAATTTCTGCAGCCTCGTCAAGCTCGCGAGGAACGGAGTTGAAGAAACCGAAGAGCAGGAAGGTGTTCGAACCCAATGCGCCACCGAGGTAGACGCAGATCAGACCGAGCTTCGAGTTCAAGCCCAAAACCGGGAAGATATCCTTAATTCCCAGCAAGAGCAGGAACAGAGCCACGAAAGCCAGCATCTGCGGGAACATCTGAACCAGAAGCAGGAAGGTCAGGGTTCCACGACGGCCTCGGAAACGGAAGCGACTGAAGGCGTAGGCAGCGGCCGCGCCCATGAGGACCGTTCCAATTGCTGTGACGGTCGAAACCACCAGTGAATTAAAAATCCACTGCCAGTACATGCTGTATTGATCCGAACCCAATGCCTTGAAGTTATCGAAGGAGATTCCATTCGACAGACTCAGCGGCGCAGTCAAAACAGCATTCGGAACAAAAGACACCGAAAGCACGTAAAGCAGCGGAATAACGCAGTAGATGATGACAGCGATACCGACAATGTGCTTCCAGCCAATTTCACGCCACCAGTGCGCGCCACGAAGAGTGGTCAACTGTGCTTTGTTCTTACGTTCAGCCATCACAGTTCCTCCAATGCCTTCGTCTGACGGAATCCAAGCCAGGCAATCACGCCAACCACCACGAAGATGAAGATCGACATGGCCGATGCCAGACCGTAGTTGTATCCACCGCCGGCAAAGGCGATCTTGTAGACCATCGAGATCAAGATGTCAGTCTGCCCAAGCGAATACTGCGCACCTTCAAAGTCGGGTCCACCCTTCGTCAGCATGTAGATCAGCGAGAAGTTGTTGAAGTTGAAGGCGAAGCAGGCGATGAGCAACGGAGTGGTGGACTGCAATACTAGCGGCAACTTAATTGACCACACTGTGCGCAGACCAGAAGCGCCATCCATCTTTGCTGCTTCCTCAACATCTCCCGGAAGAGACTGAAGCGCACCCAGACACACCAGGAACATGTAGGGGAATCCCAGCCAGAGGTTAACCCCCAAAATCGCAAACTTCGCGAGGATGGGATCACTGAGCCACGGGATCTGTGCACCACCGAAGAAAGTCCGGTTGATGAAACCAAATTGTTCGTTGAGCATGCCCTTCCATACCAGGGTCGCCAGGAAGGCTGGGAAGGCGTAAGGAAGGATCATCAGCGACTGGTAGATCTTTCGACCTCGGATGCGCTGATCAGAGAAGATCAACGCAAGGACCAGTCCGAAGGCGAAAGTCGTCAGCACCGAACCGATAGCAAAGACAAAGGACCACACCAAGGAACTTACGAAAGGCTTAACCAGGCCGGAATCCTTGAACATTGCGGTGTAGTTCGAGGCGCCAACAAAGACTCGCCAGCCGGTGGACAGCTGGTTCCCCTGGCTATCTTCAAAGACACCCTTTTGGTTATTCGCCTTGTAAACAACACCGGTTTCGGTGTTCGTCAGAGCATCGGCGGCTTCGTCGTAGGTGAAGGTGGACTTGGCAAGGTAGCCAGAAGTTCCATCCATCGTTAGATAGAAGCCATCATTCGGGTTAGAACTCACGGGGACCGTCAGTTTGGAAACTTCCGTCTGGCGGCTGGCAAGAGCACCCAGGTCAAGGACTTCATAGCCCGAAACCTCGGTAATTCCCATTGCAGTGACCTTACCTTGGACGCTCTGGAGGGGCTTGGTTGCCGTACCGAGCTTCAGTTCACCTGTCGCGGGGTCTGCGACAACGAGGCCGAGTTCACTTCCGTCTTCAACGACCGCGGTCTGAACAGTTGGAGCCCCTTCAACACGCTGACGGTTCGACGAAAGAGCAACTTCAATCGCGTCTGCCTTTGTTGAGTTGTGGCCATCTCCGTAGTTGGTCAAAGAAACATACCCGGTGTAGCCCATGACGAAGAGCTGGTAGATCAAGAGGAAGATCATGCCGGGAAGAAGATATTTGGCAGGAAGTGCCCTCTTCGAAATAAACCCAGTTAATGATGATGAGCAGGACCGCCATCACACCGATGATGATCCGAGAATTAACGGCCCATGCCGCCATGATTCCATAGATGCCCAGCGCGTCAATGAGCATCATGATGACGAGTTTGACAATAAAACCGGGTCGCATGACATCACGCGCATGCGAGGTTCGGTCCTTCTGAACGGTATTCGAGGAAGAAGCTGCAGGCATTGTGGTCCTTCGTTACCTATAACAGCGATTAGGGGACCGTGAGCACAAAATGCTCAGGTATGGGTTTTGCGGGCGCCCCGTTTTGGCGCCCGCAAAACCGAGAGACCCTGACTACTTGTTCATCGAGGTCTTGATGTTGTTAACCATGGTCTCCCATGAGGATGCGGGATCGGCGCCATTCACGATGGCGACCTCAGTCTTGCCCCAGTAATCCCACACGGAACCCATTGCGGGGATTGCCGGCATGGGGAGGCCCTTTCCGGCGATGGAAGCGAACTGCTTGAGGTTTTCGTCGGTGAGCGAGTCAGCAACTTCGGTCATTGCCGGAACACGTCCGCCCAGCTGCTGCAGCTTGGACTGTGCTTCCTTGGTCTCCAGGTACTGGAAGAACTTGCTGACCAGAACCTGGTTCTGGGTCTTGGAACTCTGGTAGAACATCTGGACGCCGACGAAGGGCTTGGCTTCCTTGCCACCTGCGGAAGGAATCGGGAGGACGGAGACGTCGAGTCCGGCTTCCTTAGCAGCGGTGACGTTCCAGGGGCCGGTCACCATGTAGGCTGCGTTGCCCTTGAGGAAAGCATCCTTGGCGACGTCAGCGGTGATATTCGGGTTAAGGGTCTTTGCTGCGCCCTGCTCCTTGAGCCACTGGGTGAACTCGGATGCGCCTTCGCCGCCCAGGGTCAGATCAGAGGTGTAGGAGCCGTCAGCGGACTGCTTGAAGACCTCGTTACCGAAGGAGCTCTCGAAAGCGTAGAGGTGGTAGGGATCGCCGTCGGTGCTCATCTGAACAACGAAGGGGTACTCCGAACCAGCCTTCTTACCCGAGGCAACCATTTCGTCGAAGGTCTTCGGGGAATCGGAAGTGAGCTTGTTGTTACGAACCAGCGCAACAGACTCAACGGCGTAGGGGACGCCGTAGGTCTTGCCGTCGTAGGTCACGCCCTGGATTGCTGCCTCAGAGAACTTTGACTTTGCATCGCCCAAGTCAACGGGGGAAACAACACCGTTCTTCACCATCTGGCCGAGCTTGTCGTGAGCCATAACGATGATGTCGGGGCCATTTCCGGTCGGGACCTGGCTGATGAACTCCTGGTCCATGTCGGTCTCAGACTTCTGAACAACCTGAACGTCAACCTTGGTGGCTGCGGTGAAGTCCTTGGCCAGCTCTTGGATCTGCGAGTAACGGGTGTCATCGGCCCACACCGTCAGCGAACCGACGGAAGAAGCGCTCGCGCTCGCCGACTGGCTGCTCGAAGAGCTCGAGCTTCCATTCGAGCACGCTGCAAGCGTTGCTGTAACTGCCAAACTCCGCATACTGCTATGCCTCGTCGCATGTCAACTCCTGATCAATTGAGTATTGCTCGTACATAGTTGTACTTCGCACTTAAGACCACTCTAATCACAGAAAATCATTTTCAGCAAGCGGTTTCAGGATTGTTAGAAAAATGATATCTTTGGGTTACATCCCGTCTATCATGCATGCCCATTCTGAAAGGCCCTTCGATGTCGAAGAACCGCACCCGCATGGCCGACATTGCCTCACATGCCGGTGTTTCTATCGCAACCGTCTCGCGCGTATTTAACGGAGTCGGACAGGTCTCGGACGACACTCGATACCGAGTTCTCACAGCAATCGACGAACTTGGCTACGAACGCCCCAGCATGCTTGCCGATGACAATCGCCTCATCATCGGAGTAATCGTCCCCGAACTGACAAATCCCATTTTTGCCACCTTCGCTCACACCCTCCACACAGAGGTCGACAGGGCGGGTGGCCAGGCATTTATCGCCTCGCAAACCCCCGGCACCACCAGCGAAGAAGAACACACTCAAGCCTTTCTTGCGCGAGGAGTTTCAGGACTCATCTTTGTCTCTGGCCGCCACGCAGACCTGCAAGCGGACCTGAGCCGCTATACAAATCTCTCCCAGATTCATCTCCCCTTCGTCACGATTAACGGCGCTCGGAACGAGGTCCAAGCGCCAGACTTTTCAACGGAAGACGCTCTGGGAATTCGTGCATCAGTCCAACACCTCAAAGAACTAGGCCACCGCAAGATTGCAATGCTCGGTGGACGTCATCACGTCGTCCCAGCACTGCGCAAAGGCGAGGCCTTCCGCCAAGTCATGTCCCAAGAACTTGGGATCCCCAACCTATGGTCGTGGAAACCTTCTACACTTACGAGGCCGCGGCCTCGGCAACCCATTCCCTGATCGATGCGGGAATTACGGCGATCATTGCCGGATCAGATCTCCAGGCAATGGGTGCAATCAGGACCATTCAGTCGAGAGGACTGAGCGTTCCCGGAGACATTTCGGTAATCGGCTTTGACGACTCCTTTCTCATGCCCCATCTCTCCCCCGCTCTTACAACGGTCCGACAGCCGGTTGAAGCTATCTCACATTCGGCAGTCTCTTCACTCTTCGATGCGATCCACTCACAAAAACCGCAGCAACATCAGGATTTTGCGTTTACTCCTGACCTCGTCGTACGCGCTTCCACAGGGCGAGCCCACTTTTGACAATCGTTATCAATACGCTTGATAATGATTATCATGAGTTTTTCGCGTTCACATACTGTTTTTGCCGTTACCGCCGCCGCAGCGCTTGCACTGAGCGCATGTTCTTCTTCGGCTTCCTCACCTTCCTCAAGCGCTTCAAGCTCCCAAGCTTCCGCTTCCCCCATGAAGGTCATGGCTAGCTTCTACCCCCTCCAGTACCTGACCGAGAAGATCGGCGGAGACCTGGTCAGCGTCGAGTCCCTCACCCCTCCGGGAGCAGAACCCCACGACCTCGAATTGTCGAACCAAAAAGTCCAGCAGCTCTCCCAGGCAGGAGCTGTCGTTTACCTCAAGGGTTTCCAATCCGCAGTCGACAAGGCCGTTGAGCTCAACGCCCCCAAGACCGTCATCGACGTGTCGACCAGCGTTGACCTGGTTGACGCAGAAAAGCACGAAAGCGAACTAGATGTCGCTGACGACGGCGAAAAGACAGAAGAAGCTCACGAACATGAGCACGAGCACGGTTCAACCGATCCTCACTTCTGGCTCGACCCCACCCGCATGGCTAGCGCAGCTACCCAAATCGGCGACGCCCTTGCCCAAGCAGATCCGGCCAACGCCGAAACCTACAAGAAGAACGCTGCTTCCATGAAGTCTCAGATGGAAGCCCTGAGCAAGAAGCTTGTCGACGGCACTGCAAAGTGCCAGCACAAGGAATTCGTGACCTCTCACGAGGCCTTCGGATACCTTGCCGACCGCACCGGTCTCACCCAGCTGGGTCTGTCCGGCCTCGATCCCGATTCCACCCCTCCCCGCACGTCTCAAGCAGATTTCCGATGCGGTCAAGGCAAAGGGAATCACGACCATCTTCACCGAAGAGCTCCTCAGCCCCAAGGTTGCTGAAACCCTGGCAAAGGATCTGGGAATCACCACTGCAGTTCTCGACCCGATCGAATCTCAGGCCGATGATTCGAAGGACTACGAAGCAGTGATGAACGAGAACCTTGAAGCACTGCAAAAGGCTCTGAGCTGCGAGTAAACACCGCACCAGATTTGAACTGATATCTCCGCGTTGGGGCGGCATGATTCCACAGTGAACCATGCCGCCCCAACGACTACACTCGACACTAATGGGAACGACATTCAATATCTCTACTGACCCGGTGATCGCACTGGACCATGTCCACGTCGCTTGGGAACACGACCTCATTCTTCACGGCATCACCGCTTCAATTCCCCAAGGACAATGCGTCGCCGTAACCGGCCCAAATGGCGCTGGAAAATCCACGCTCATGAAAGCAATCCTTGGCACAGCCCCCATTTCTTCGGGAGATATCACGCTTTTTGGCAATTCCATTCAAAAGCGCTCCTCAATCCCATGGCAGCGGATCGGCTATGTTCCCCAACGAGCATCCTCAGGCGGCGCGATTTCTTCATCATGCATTGAAGTTGTTCTCTCCGGCCTCCTCGGCACCCGCAAGTGGTGGCACTCTCGCGGCGACCGCACCAAAGCACTCGACGCACTGCGCGCCGTCGGCCTCGCACATCGCGCGAAGGACCCACTCCACATTCTTTCCGGCGGGCAACAACAGCGCGTGCTCATTGCGCGCGCACTGGTCCGCAAGCCAGAGCTCCTCATCATGGACGAACCGATGGCCGGAATCGACGCATCCTCACGCGCCAGACTGGCCGAAATCTGCCAAGCCGCAAAGGACGATGGGGTCACAATCCTGCTGGTACTCCACGAGTTAGGCGAACTTGCCCCAGTCCTCGACCGTGAACTCCACATCCGATCCGGACACTTTACCTATGACGGCCCTGCCCGAAGCGAAGCGCGCGATCCACACGCCGACCACTGCACTACGGCCGACCACCGCGAAACGGAGGGAAGCCGATGATCTTCGATATGCTCGCATCCCCGTTGATGCAACGATCTCTTCTTGCTGCGCTCTTGGTCGGCTTATGCGCGCCAATCGTCGGGACCTACCTGGTGCACCGTCGCCTCGCGATGCTCGGTGATGGGATCGGCCACATCTCCTTGACGGGAGTCGCCTTGGGATGGCTTGCCGGGACCGCCGCAAATGTCACGCCGCATGATCAGTGGGCAATCCCCGGGGCCCTAGTTGTGTCCTTACTTGGCGCGGTTACCATCGAGCTTGTCCGCCAGTCCGGGCGAACTTCCTCAGACGTCGCCCTTGCCATGCTCTTTTACGGCGGTATCGCCGGAGGCGTACTGCTCATCGGGCTGGCTAACGGCACATCTTCCCAGCTGAACGCCTATCTTTTCGGTTCAATTTCAACTGTTTCGAGCAGTGACGTCTGGTCGATTTGTCTCCTGGCTCTTGTCATTGTCGTGATCGGTATCGGGCTGCTTCCCGCGCTCTACTCGGTGACCAATGACGAGGAATTCGCTCGCTCGACCGGGCCTTCCTGTGCGTGCACTCACCATGCTCATCGCGATTTTGTCAGCCCTGACAGTTGTTGTCGCGATGCGAATCGTTGGGTCGCTCCTTGTCTCGGCTCTCATGGTCGTTCCCGTAGCGATCGCACAATTGGGGGCGCATTCTTTCCGCCGGACCATGGCGTATGCGATGGTCCTGGGAGCAGTGCTATGTCTGGGCGGTTTAACCCTGACCTACTACGTCGACCTCTCCCCCGGCGCAACAATTGTTGTTGGGGCGATTGCTCTCTATGCTGTTGGATACGGAATCCGAGGCCTACGCGACCACTTCCGCCGCGAGCAGAGGATGCGCGCACTATCCGCCCCCGCTGATCATCCCGAGGCCTCGCGCACGGACGAGGCCCACGCCACCACCGCGCGCGGCTAGGGAAACGAAAAAAGGAACATAGGCCTCGTCAATGAAAGGATCGCCATGCGAGCGAATGACCAAGCAACGCCAGGCGGTTTTCGACAACCTCAGTGAGCACCGCGACTTCCGCAGCGCGCAGAAGGTCTTCGAGGACCTGACCTCGCGCGGGCACAAGATCGGCTTGGCGACGGTTTATCGCAACCTGCAGGCATTGGCTGAAGACCATCAAATTGACGTCCTGCGCTCCAGCGAGGGCGAGGCCCTGTATCGCAAGTGCGATACTCACACGCATCACCATCATCTGGTGTGCCGCAATTGCGGGACGAGCCGAGGATTTGGGTGTTGAAGAACTTGAAAAGTGGGTTTCCACGGTTGCGCAGACGCACGGTTACACCCAGATTGAGCACTCGATTGAGCTTTTCGGCCTGTGCGCCGACTGCACGCGAAAGGCAAACAATTGACACCCTCGTGGGCATCCTCGGGACTGCCGCTCTTCATTTTTCTGTTTTTCGTTGTTTTTCATCGCGCACAGCTGACCTATTGGCTGGGTCGCGCGGCAGCTAAAGGCGCATTGGCCTCTGCGGGGAAGAACGGCCTGCGAGGAAAGATCGCTGCTTGGTTTGAGGGGCCCGTCCCGAAGTACGGTGCTCGGCTGCTCGAGCAGTGGGGAATCGTCATCATTCCCCTGTGCTTCCTCACTGTCGGCGTTCAGACTGCAGTCAATGCCGGAGCTGGCGTCGTGCGAATGTCATGGAAAAAGTACACGCTCGCGATGATTCCGGGCTGTATCGCTTGGTCAATCATGTACGGTCTGGGCATGCTTGCCGTGTGGATGGCGGTTGTACGCGCGGCAGCTGGTTCGGTGTGGGCTTGGCTTGGCCTGCTTGCGGTTGCTGCGGTTGTCTCGACGCTTGTTCTCGTCAAGCGACGCCGCGGGCGCGGGAACGAGCAGAGCCTCGAGCACGGGTGAGCACCTGCACGAGCACCTTCCTCCGCCTCCTCCCTCCAAAAGACACAGGAAGTCGAGAAAAGACACACTTCATAGCCTGTGACATTCACCGACTTCATGTGGAGCTGGCGCGGAGCGTGCGTGAAACCACACGCGGAGCAGCGGAGAGTGGGCGCAAAACACACGCGGAGCAGCGTGAGGCGCGGATGAGGCAGTAGAAACTGGACGGCTCAGCGCACGAGGCCCTAAGCGCCAGCCCCACCAGCCACCAGGTCCTGAGCGCCGCCAAAACGCCGCTCACGCCCGGCATATTCAAGAAGACAGTCCCACAGCGCCTCGCGGTCAAAAGTCGGCCACGGCTTGGGGCTAAACATGAACTCCGCATAGGCCATCTGCCACAGCATATAGTTCGAGAGCCTCTGCTCCCCCGAGGTCCGAATCATCAAATCAACATCGGGAACATCGGGCAGATACAGGTGGCGAGCAAAAGTCCGCTCATTCACCCCGCGCGGCGACAAACGCCCCGCGGCAACGTCTTGCGCGATCGAGCGCGCAGCATCTGCGATTTCCGCGCGACCCCCGTAATTCACGCACATCACCAAATCCAAAGTGGTGTTTTGATGCGTTTTTCTTCCGCGCGCTCTAGAGCGTGAATGACCGATTTCCACAGTTTCGGCTCGCGCCCGCTCCAGCGCACGTGCACTCCCCACTGGTTCAGCAGCTCCGTGCGCCGAGCCAAGACATCGCTGGCGTAGCTCATGATGAAGCGGACCTCTGCAGGCGAGCGCTTCCAGTTTTCCGTCGAGAAAGTGTAGACGGAAAGATAGCGTACTCCCGCGTCGATGGCCCCGGCGATCGTGTCGAGAAGCGCATATTCGCCCGCCCGATGCCCCTCGGTGCGCGGAAGTCCCCGATCGTTGGCCCAGCGCCCATTGCCGTCCATGATGATGGCGACGTGGCGGGGCACTTCCCCGGCCGCGAATTCGGGTGCTTGCCGAGGCCACTGCCCCGGTCCTGCGACCGGCTGACGTGGGTCTTTGGGCGCGCGATCCATGGGCGTCAGTTGCGCGAATTCAGGGCTCATCCGTGTGCGCTCCTTTCCAGGAGTTGCAGTGATTTTAAGCGTCGCTCGATATGCCATTGAGTGTAGCTAGAAACCAGTCCCATCATTTCCGAGCGCGCCCACGTCGGCGAGTTATCGGCATCATGCCAATCACCGCTTAGAAGAGATCCCATGAGCTCCATCGAGTCAGGAGCCGGAAGAGAGGCACCGGGTGGGCGACAGTTCTCGCACACGGCACCGCCTTCGGTGATCGAAAAGGCAGCGTGCGGTCCTTCGGCTCCACACACTGCGCAGTCGAAACAGGAGGGAGCCCACCCTGCGATCGCCAGGGCGCGAAGCATATACGAGGCCAAGATTAGGGCCGGGTCGTGCCGGCGATGAGACAGTGCGTGGAGCGCTCCGACCAGCAGAAGATACTGCTGGTGGGTCCCGTCGTCTCCGTCGCTTGATAGCTTGTCTGCGGTTTCGACGATCACCGAGGCCCGCGAGTAGAGTTCGTAGTCGGAAGCGAGCATTTCCCCATGGGAGGCAATCGTTTCAACTTGAATGATCGTGTCGAGGCTTCGCCCGCGATGAAGCTGAATATCGACGACAGAGAAGGGCTCGAGGCGTGCTCCGAACTTCGATGTTGTTCGGCGCACGCCTTTGGCAACAGCACGTACCTGGCCATGTTCAGAGGTCAGGAGCCAAATGATACGGTCGGCCTCACCTAGTTTTTGCGTGCGCAAAACCACGGCCTCGTCCCTGTAACTCCTGATCACCTTCTTATTTTCACATTCACTGCCAGAGCAGGCCCGCCGCGACACAAAATTGCGCTTGGGGCCGAAGTGACCCCAAGCGCAATATGCCTGTGTGATTACAGATCCTGCATCGCCTGAATAGATGTGGAGTATGTGAAGGATCTAGATCGCGAATAGTGGCGCGACGACCACTCAGATATTGGCCTCGCGAACGCTCTTGTATGACGCAAGATCAGTGTAGAGCTCATCGCGCAGCGGGTTCTTACGCCCACGAACAATGACGTAGATCTGGTAGAGCGCAACAGCCACATTAGCCGCGAGCGCGATCGCAGAAACAGTCATCAGAGCCGCATCGCTATGCGAAGCGTTAACCGCAAACTTCGACGAAGTCACGAAGGAAGGAACTGCCATGGTGAACATCATCCACAGTGCAAGGGTGTGCGCACGGTGCTGGAGCCATGCGCCTCGCTTGATGAAGAAGGCGGGGATAGTGCAGGAAATGAGCAGAGCTGCACCGGCATAGAAGGAGTGGTCTCCCACGCAGTTGTACACGTAGGCGAAGTTCCACAGATCGTAGGCGATGATCCAGAACCACAGCATGTCGGGCCAGATCATGTCCTGTTCTTTATCGCGAGAGATAAAGATGCCGAACCACCCACAGATCGTCAGGAGGTTGAGCAGTCCGGCGATACCGTTCATGTAGTTCCACGGGCCGGAGACCATGAAGACTCCATCGACCATCTCACGCACACCCATAGCACCGACTTGGAAGTCACGGATGCAGGCCTCGGTGATGTTAATGGCCAAGATCGCCGGCGGGAAGGCAAGCGCCCACCGGTTGGTCTGCAACTTGGGAATGTAACGGATTGCCATGAAGCCCAGACATCCGGCAAGGGCGGAGTAGACCTTGACCCAGTGGAACCAGGTCCCCGTTGAGGAATCCGGTCCCGCTGTTGTGGGCCAGACGAAGATAGTCAGAACAATGGGAAGAACAATGAAGATTGCGATCCCTGCCCACTTCCAGCGGCGGGTGATCTCGTTGCCGATGATCAAAGCAGCAAGGACCCCGAACCAGGCAAGCCAGGAATACCAGGGAATCGACTCGAAGAGGAACATGTCTCCAACTCCTTTGTGAAACAAGATGATGCGCTCACTCTAAAAGGCGCTTCTCGCGCGAGTCATTGGACACCGAATCGAAAGTGTCTAATACTCAAGAGAACGCGACATCCCACGTGTTCCCGTTCAGACATCACACAGGACTATCGACCTAGGACATTCATGTCGACCAACGCAGAGTTAACCCGCGAGAGGCTCGGCAACGCCCTCAAAGAGGAGCTCAGAACCACACCGCTCACCAAAGTGACGGTTCGCCGCCTCACCGAAATAGCAGGGGTCACGCGCCAGGCTTTTTATTACCACTTCCCCGATGTCATGTCCCTGGCCACTTGGGTCTTCGAGCGCGATATCGTCACGCACATCATGGCTCATGCAACCTACCGGGAGTGGTCCGATGGATTCTGCGACCTCTTGGTGTACATGAGCGAGCACCGCGAGCAGACCTATGCGGTCGTTTCTTCCCTCAGCCGCACTGAAATCGAGGAATTTTTCTACCGCGCTTTCCGGGAAATGATGCGGGCAATCATCAACGAATTGGAAGGAAGCGTTCCTCTTGACCCAGCCCGGCGTGATTTCATCATCGATCACTTCACCTTGAGTGTTGTCGCGCACCTCTTCCACTGGCTCAACCGGGACATGCAAGCAGATCCCTTCATTTTGACCGAAAACATTGAGGTCATCATACGCGGTTCGGTCGCGACGGCACTTGATCGTTACTCGACTGATGCCCCTCCCCCGCTCATCCGCCGCGAGGGCAAACACTAGTTCCACGACCTATGATCAACATGAAGGTACCCACGACGGAGGTCATCATGTCCACTCATCCCCAAGACGTTTACAAGGACGCGGGAGAATGCGTTCTCTTCGTTTACTTGCGTTTAATCGTCAGGATCAGGCCGCAGAGTTGGATGCCTTCCGCGATTTTGCTGACACCTCCCAGGCAATCAACCGGTCGATGAATATCCGCGCACAGGGCGACGACCTGCGAGTCTCCATCGGCGTGAGCCGCAATGGCTGGGATTATCTTTTCCCGGGTGCAGCCCGCCCGCAGGAACTTGAGGAGTTCAAGGGCCTCGTCAACGCAGAAACCCCTTCCATCGCTATGCCCGAAGGAATCGGCGCGGACGCTGACCTTTTCCTTCACATTCGCGCCAAGCGCGAGGCCGTTGTCTACGAAGTCGCCGAACAGTACCGTTTGGCTTTCAAGGATTTTGCAAGGGTTGTGGATGAGACCCACGGTTTCCGTTACCTCGAGGGTCGCGCAATCATTGGTTTCATTGATGGGACCGAGAACCCGACCGGGATCGATGCGCCGATGTGGGCCGAAGTCGGCAGTGAAGACCCGCAGTTCGCGGGCGGTTCGTACGCCTTCGCGCAGAAGTGGATCCACGACATGGATGCGTGGCGTTCCCTTGGGACACACGAGCAAGAGCGAGCAATTGGTCGCGAGCAGTTCACCGATCTCGAGCTTGATGACGAGGCTAAAGCTCCCAATGCACACAACATCACTTCAAAGTTCATCATCGATGGAGAAGAGAACAAGATCATTCGAATGAATGTTCCCTTCTCTGACCCGGCATCCGGGGTCACCGGAACCTACTTCATCGGTTATGCGGGCCGCTGGAGCGTCACAAAAGGAATGCTTACCAACATGGTGTCGAAGAAGGACTACCTTCTCACCTTCTCGAAGGTACTTTTCGGCCAGGTTTTCTTTGTGCCTTCCCTGGACCTCCTTGGTGACATCGCGGATGGGGCTTTCCCTGCTGACGAGGCCAAGTAGGGAGGCAGCGCGAGGCCACGTAACCTTTCACTTTTGGCTGAGTTTTCCCTCGTCGAAGTGCGGGGAAAGAAAAGGGGGGGCATCTTAACGATGCCCCCCTTCACCTATGCACTGCCCTCAGCGATCGACTCGCTGTCCTTGAAGCCGCGCCTTGTGTTTACTGGTTGCGCAGCGCGCGGTTAACCGCCGAAATCACGGCCTTATAGGATGCGCGAGTAATCGAAGAATCGATGCCAACACCCCACACGATCTGTCCGTCGACAGCGGCCTCCACGTACGAAGCTGCCTTTGCGTCGCGACCTTGACTCATTGCGTGCTCGGAGTAATCCAAGACGCGCACATCCAAATCGAATTGGTGCAGGGCTGACACGAAGGCATCAATCGGGCCGGTTCCGTTTGCATCAATCGCGGTCAGCACACCGTTATCCGTGAGTTCTGCATGCAATTCAACGTGTTCATCGTCGACAGTTCCCACCTGCGACTTGCGCAATTCGAAGCGGCCCCACGGTTGCAGGCCGGGAGCAGCACTGGTGGGCAAGTACTCGTCAGCGAAGATCTTCCACAGTGCGTCGGCGTTGATTTCGCCGCCGTAGGTGTCGGTGTGACGCTGGACGATCCGCGAGAATTCGACCTGCAGTCGGCGAGGCAATTCCAGGTTGTGCGCCCGCGACATGAGGTAGGCAACCCCGCCCTTACCGGACTGAGAATTCACACACGCACCACGGCCTCGTAAGAGCGCCCCACGTCGTGCGGGTCGATGGGGAGGTAAGGAAGCTCCCACACCACGGCGTTCTCATCGCCTCCGGCCGCGTCCACCTTGATCTTGCGGGCTGCGAAACCCTTCTTGATTGCGTCTTGGTGAGATCCCGAGAAGCTCGTGTAAACAAGGTCGCCAACGTATGGCGCACGAGGCGATGCCTCCATCTGGGTGCAGTACTCGACCGTCCGGCGAATCTCGTCGACGTCCGAGAAGTCGATGCCCGGATCAATTCCCTGGCTGAAAAGATTCAGTCCCAAGGTCAGCAGGTCAACGTTACCGGTACGTTCGCCTTGTCCCAGGAGGCAGCCTTCGATGCGGTCTGCGCCGGCAAGCAGAGCCAGTTCCGCGCTGGCCACGCCAGTTCCTCGGTCGTTGTGCGGGTGAACAGACAGCGCAATGTGCTCGCGTCGGGAAAGGTTACGCGACATGTATTCGATCTGGTCGGCGAAGACATTGGGGGTCGCGCGTTCAACGGTTGAGGGAAGGTTGAGGATGATCTCGCGGCCTTCTTGTGGCTGCCAGATATCCATAACGGCTTCGCAGACTTCCAGCGCGAAATCACGCTCGGTATCAATAAAAACTTCGGGTGAATATTCGAAGCCAAAGATGGTCTCATCGCCCAATTGACGTTCTGCCTGCGCGATGACCTCACGTGTACCGAAGCGAGCAAGCTCAACGGTTTGCGCACGGTCAGCCTTGAAGACGACCTCACGGAAAACGGGAGCCGTTGCGTTGTAGAGGTGCACCGTTGCGCGCGGGAAACCAACGATGGACTCAACCGTGCGCTCAATGAGCTCGGGGCGCGATTGCGTGAGCACCGAGATCGTCACGTCCTCGGGAAGAGCATCGTCTTCAAGCAGTGAACGGACGAAATCGAAGTCCGTTTGCGACGCCGAGGGGAAGCCGATCTCGATTTCCTTGTAGCCCAAGCGAACAAGAAGATCGAACATCTTGCGCTTTCGCGCGGAATCCATGGGCTCAATCAGCGCTTGGTTTCCGTCACGCAAATCCGTGGACATCCACCTGGGCGCGTGGGTAATGCGCTTGGAGGGCCACTGGCGATCGGGAAGATCCACCGGGTTGGTGTCAAGGAAGGCACGGTACTTGACCGTGGGCATTCCAGAACCGACAGGACGAGGAACCTTAGATCTTGTCTTCACATCTTCAGTCTATGAAGGCTCGTGGCACCGGGCACGATGAGTGCACATGGTGGACACGCTTTTTAGGCCTCGTTCGTTGACTCTTCCAGGCGAGGAACACCGGTCGGCGATTCCATGAGCCACGCACGGTCCGTCAGCATTCGCGAAATCGCCAGACCAATACCAATCGCAACAATTGTGAAGAGAACGGTAGACAGCTGCTCGAGGGCTTCCAACGTCTGGCCATTGTTCAAGTACGTGAGCGAACGATACAGCGGAACACCGGGGATCATGATGACCACGGCAGGAACGGACAAGGTCACACGCGAATAGCGCGTCTTCGCCGCAACAGCAGCCGCCAAAAGTCCAGCACACAGGGCAGCAAGTCCCACTGCCGCGGGCACCGGCATTCCCAGTTCAACAGCCAAAGCGATACGGCCGGTGTTGATGACCGCGCCGATCAGAGCCGCAGCAGCGCAAACCTTAGGCGGGGAATTAAAGAGCATCGCAAAGCCAAAGGCTGCAACAAAACTGGTGAAGAAGCGCAGCGGGAAGTGGATATAGGCAGGCAGTGAAACAACGTATTCGGGAGTAACAGACCAGTTAAAGGCCTCGGAGATACTCCACACGGCAACACCAGCGGAGACAACCAGCATGGCGACGTAGACGATGCGCTGAATACCGCCGGCGAAAATCGTGACGAACTAGGTCAATGATCCCGGTAACCAGCGGGAATCCTGGAACCAAGAAGAGGAGCGCTGAAATAAATCCAGCTTGGTGAGTGGGTTCAATCCCCATGTACTTTGCGCCAAGTAGACGCACAGGATGTACACGCTTGCAGCGACGCCTCCACACACCATCCACACACCGAAGTGGTTCATGTGGCGCTTGAGCATTTGACGGCGGAGGAACTGACCAACGAAAGCCGCGATCGCGACGACCGAGCACTCCACCCATCCCCCAGCGTTGAGGAATGCGAAGGCCGCACAGGCGAGTCCCGAAGCAAGAGCATTCGCGAGCCACCCGTAGAGGGGCTTGACGCGTTCAATCTCGTCAAGAGCCTTATCGACGTCTTCGACGAGCACTTGTGTGCCTTCAATTGACGCCAAGTAGTTTGTGATGCGATCAATTCGATCAGCATTGACACCCAAGAGACGCTGCTCAGCAAGTTCGGTACGGAAAGTACCATTCGCATAGGCTGTTGCAACGACCTCAGTGAAGGTCACCTGAGCGTGGTGCTTTTCGATGCCAACCGCCTCGGCGCAGGTGCGCATCGAGGCCTTGACGCGGTAGGAACCAGCACCAGCAGCAAGAAGCATCTGTCCCAAGCGCAAAACGACTCGGGATTGGTAGGCCAGACGGTCATGCGCAGCCATGCGATGCACGGTCAGTGATGCGTCGTCCGGGTCAAAGGACGAAAGCTCAAAAGCGTTAGGGTTTTGGGGATTTTCGCTCACGGGATAAGCATGCCATGAAATACCCGTTCAGACTCAGGACCCTGGTCAGGGCACAGATGTTGAATCCCCCACTTTCACATCAAAAGTGGGGGAAACACTCAGAAACCAAGGCGTTGAAGCATCTTCGGATCCGACTGCCAATCCTTAGCGGTTCGCACGTGCAAATCAAGGTAGACCCGGCGCCCCAGATATTCTTCAATATGCGCTCGGGCCCGAGTGCCGATCTCCTTCAAACGCGCGCCCTTCTTACCGATAATGATGGCCTTTGGGAATCGCGTTCGACATACACATTGACGTGAATATCCAACAAGGGCGGGCGGTCATCACCCTCACGCTTGGGGCGTTCAATGATCTCTTCGACTTGTACGGCCAGCGAGTGAGGAAGTTCGTCGCGCACGCCCTCCAGCGCGGCCTCGCGAATAAATTCTGCAATCATCGTTTCGCGTGACTCATCCGAAATATCGTCCTGCGGGTACAGGGGCGGAGAAAGAGGAACCGTCTGCGCCAAAACCTCACGAAGGCGGTCGATTCCCTTGTTCTCGAAGGAAGAAACGGGAACGATTGCGCTCCACTCCCCCAGTTTCAATCGCCATGAGGTGTTCCAAAACGCGTTCGCGAGGCACGCTATCGCACTTAGTCGCGACCGCAATGATCGGCCTGCGAACGGAACGCAATTCACGCGCAATGAACTGGTCGCCCGGTCCGATGCGCTGGTTTGCAGGCAGGCAGAAGATCACGCAATCGACCTCAGCCAAAGCCTCGCGAACCATGTCATTCAAGCGCTTTCCCAAGAGGGTTCGCGGGCGGTGATATCCGGGAGTATCAACCAGGACCAGCTGGTAGTTGTCACCGTGAACAATTCCGCGAATATTGTGGCGAGTCGTCTCCGGACGTCCCGAGGTGATCGCAACCTTGTGTCCGACAAGCACATTCGTCAGGGTTGATTTTCCGACGTTGGGACGCCCAACGATCGAGATGAAACCCGCACGGAAATCTTCGGGGAAGTCGGGAATGACAATATCGGCCGCCGCATTGGTTTCGGCACGCAGTTGACGCAGGGAATCAACGCTGTCGGCCACGTCCTGCGCGATCTCATCGTCGGCCTCGTCGAGATCTGAATCGCCGAAGTCTGCGCCCTCGAAATCCGCGTGACCGGCTTCCTCCGAGGCCTCGTCACCATTTTCCTCGGGGAAGTCCAAGGAGTCGATGTCCACACCTTCAAAGGCGTTGGGGCCGGCCATCAATTCGTCATCGCTGGGAAAATGCATTGCTACTCCTGGCTTTCGTTGGTGTCGTCGGAGGAAACTTCGGGGGCATACGAGCACACGATTGTGCCAACTTGGCGGCGGCGCCCGCGCGCTTCTTCGGCGACCATATGCACACCGAGCATATCGCCAGTTGCTCCGGGGAGGGGGAACGCGCCCGATTGCTTTGGCCAGCAGGCCGCCCACAGAGTCGACGTCATCATCGTGCAATTCCACTCCCCACAGCTCGCCGAGTTCCCAAATCGAGAACCTAGAGGGGACGCGCCACACGCCGGGGGAAATCTCTTCGGGTTCGATTGTGTTGCGATCGTGTTCGTCGGTGAGTTCGCCGACGACTTCCTCGATGATGTCTTCAAGGGTGACGAGGCCGGAAATCCCACCGTATTCATCGACGACCAGTGCGAGGTGGAAGTGCTCGGCCTGCATCTGGCGAAGCAGGTCATCGGCGGGTTTCATTTCGATAGTGAACTCGGCAGGGCGCATCATTTGATCTGCGCGCAGTTCGTGGTCACCTTCGTAGGTTTGGAGCCGCTGAACGACATCTTTGAAGAAAAGGATTCCGCGCACATCGTCGGTATCTGTCCCGGTGACAGGGATGCGTGAGAAGCCTGATCGAACGAATAGACGCAGGGCCTTGTGCGCGGGGGTGTCGAAAGAGATCGTGACCATTTCCGTGCGCGGAACCATCACTTCACGCACCAGGGTGTGTCCAAGTTCGAAGACTGAGCGCAGCATCTGGCGGTCTTCTTCTTCAAAACCTTCGGTTTCGCCAACCTGATCGACCATTTCGCGCAATTCATCAGCCATTTCGGCGCGCATTTCAGCTTCGGTGCGTTCCGGCTGGGGTAAGACCGCGCGCGCTTTGTGCGCGACAGGTGCAAAGAAGTGCGCGATGGCCACGAGGCGGGTGATGAGCGGAGTGAATAGCAGCGCGGCACCGGTGGGGTTGCGTTGTGCCCAGCGCGTTGCAATCACGCTATTGGCCAGGAATTGCGCAAGGGTGACGATCACGATCGTCACCAGTCCAGCGACCCACCAGCGATTGGCAAGATGCAGCGCAATCGTCGCCATCGATACGGCGAAGACCACCTGCGTAAAGGTACGAACGCCTCGAAGGACAAATAACCACGCGCCGCTGGTCCACCAGCTCCATCAGGGCACCCGCGTGCTTCTTCTCTTCTTGAATCAAGTCCTCGACAATGGCGCGAGTCAGTTTCGAAAGCGCAAACTCACTGGTCGCAAGGACCATCGCGAAGAGAAGTGCAATCGCGGCGAGGATACTCATCGCCGCGACAGGTACTGCTGCTTCGATCATCGCTGCGCCAAGAAGCTCAAAAGGAGCTGGCGTTGCAGGGCAAACATCTCTTCTTTTTCTTCAGGTTCAGCGTGATCGTATCCCATGAGGTGAAGCATCCCGTGGGTGGCGAGGAAAAGCATTTCCTCTGCGGTCGAGTGGCCGGCCTCGCGGGCTTGCTTTTCGGCCACCTGCGGGCAGATGCAGATATCCCCCCAGCGTTCCCGAGGCCGTGGGGTGCTCGGCGGTACCCGGGCGGAGTTCGTCCATCGGAAAGCTCATGACGTCGGTGGGGCCTTCAAGGTCCAGCCAGCGCACGTGAAGTTCTTCCATGGGTTCGGGGTCGATGAAGATGATGTTGAGTTCGACCTCGGTCGAGACATGCATCGCGCTGAGCACGAAGTCAGCCAATTGCACGAACTCTGCAATGTCGATCTCGTAGTCGGTTTCGTTGAGAACTTCAGTCATGACTTAATGTCCATTGTGTCGGGAACGGGAGTGAAGTGAGCGGTCTCGGCGCGCTTTCAGGCGTGCCAGTGACTCATCCCAGCGTTCGTATGCGTCAATGATCTCGCCAACAAGTCGATGACGCACAACATCGGCGCTTGTCAGATGACAAAATTCTATGTCATCGATGCCGCCCAGAATATCTTCAATGACAAGCAGGCCACTGCTACGCTCCCCCGCTAAGTCGATTTGCGAGGTATCGCCGGTGACGACGACCTTGGAGTTGAAGCCCAGACGGGTGAGGAACATTTTCATCTGTGCAAGCGTCGTGTTTTGCGCCTCGTCCAAGATGATGAATGAATCGTTCAAAGTCCTGCCGCGCATATACGCCAAAGGAGCAACTTCAACAGCGCCGGAGGCCATGAGCTTGGGCAGAGCGTCGGGATCCATCATGTCACCCAAGGCATCGTAGAGGGGGGCGCAGATAGGGATCGATCTTGTCCGTCAAGGTTCCTGGCAAGAAACCCAGATTCTCCCCCCGCTTCGACCGCGGGGCGCGTGAGAACAATGCGTCGGACCTGACCAGAGAGCAGCGCTGATACCGCCTGCGCCATTGCAAGGTACGTTTTCCCGGTACCGGCAGGGCCGAGGCCGAAGACCAGGGTCGAGCGTTCAATGGCGTCAACATAGGCTTTTTGCCCCGCAGACTGCGGACGAATCGAACGTCCTCGACTGCGAAGAATCTCCTGCGGACGCTCGGTCGACGAGTGCGCTGAAGTGAGGAGTGCGATTGCCTGTTCGACTCCATCGGCATCGAGAGACTGTCCTTCTTTAGCAAGTTCAACCAGTTCGTCGACCAATTGAACAGCCATATCGACAATGCCTTCGGGACCAATCATCGACAGAGTGCGTCCCAGAAGAGAAAAGCGCACCTGTGGGAACCCTTTTTCAAGGGAGCGCAAGACACGATCTGATGTGCCGAACAGGACAACCGGGTCAACGCCTCTGGGAATTTCGATCCGTTTTGCCTCCATGTCACCACCGTCCAATTGCATCGCTGATCAGTGACAAAGCAACCGGGCCCGCGGTCGAAGCACGCAACACTGTTGCCCCCAATAGGCACACGCGTGCACCCGCGGCCTCGAAAAGGGAAAGTTCGTCGGGGTCAACCCCGCCTTCAGGGCCAACGATCACGCTGATCCGAGGCGGAAGGCAAGTTCCCGGCACCGCCTCTCCGGAGGCCTCGTCAGTGGTCGGCAAAGACTTTTCTGCAGCGGCACGCAACTCACGCAAGAGAATACTCAAAGGGGCCCGCGTACTCTCGTGGCAGACGATCACCCACGCGCCGGATGCCGTTTCTTCGCCAATCCACTGAGCAAGTCGTTGGGAAGTGCAGGCATCTTCGAGGCGAGGAATGAAGGCACGACGAGATTGCTTCGTGGCCGACCTTAAAGTCGACTCCCACTTCCTCATGCCCTTCGCGGCTTTTTCGCCCTTCCAGCGCACTTCACTGCGATTAGCCTGCCACGGGATCACGACGTCGACCCCGACTTCCGTTGCCATTTCGATGGCCATTTCGTCGCGGCCGCCCGTTGACAATGCTTGAACAAGGACCAAACGTACAGACGGGGGCGCCTCGTGGATGATCTCTTCAACGCGAAGAGTCAATGACTTCTTCGTTCGTTCACTCACGCTCCCGCGCACACGCAAACCGTCACCGTCAACGACGTCGAGCATCTGCCCCACGTCCATGCGACGAACGGTTGCCGCGTGAAAGCCTTCATCCCCGTCAAGAGTGTAGGAATCCCCAAGAGCGCAGCCACGGAGGGCGGCGGCCTCGGGAGCGATGAAAACGGGAAGGGTCATCGATGTGTTCCGATCACTGGCCTGTGAAGGTTTCGCGAAGCTTGTCGAAGAAAGAAGAACCCCTGCTTTTTCGGGACGGGCGCTTTCTTCCCCGCGCACAGCGGAAAGCTCTTCAAGGAGCTCGCGGGAACGGTCGTCAAGCTTGCGTGGAATCTCGACGTTGATGCCGATATGCAGGTCGCCACGGCCAGGACGCTGCAAGTGGCCAACACCCAAACCAGGCAAACGCAGTTCATCTCCGGGCTGAGTTCCAGGCTTGACCGTGATGGATTGTTTTTCCGTCCAAAGTATCGAGCTCGAAAGTGCTCCCCAGAGCTGCTGCAGTCATGGGAATGGTGACGGTCATGTACAGATCGTCGCCTTGACGCGAGAAAGTGGGATGCCTCTTTTCGACAATATCGACATAGAGATCACCGTTCGGGCCGCCGCCGGGACCGACCTCGCCCTGTCCGGCGAGGCGCAGGCGCATGCCGTCTCCCGCTCCTGCCGGGATGTCGATGGTCAGGCTTCGGCGAGTACGCACGCGTCCTTGGCCCGCGCATTCATGACACGGCTGTTCAATGACGGTTCCATAGCCCTGACAGGTGGGACACGGAACTTGGGTGCGCATGGTTCCCAGCATGGTCTGCTGGGTTTGAATCGAATAGCCCGCGCCGTTACAGGTCCCACAGGTTGTCGGTTCGCTCCCGGGCTCGCACATCGATCCGTGGCAGACATCGCAGGCGACGTAGGTATTGAGCGAAATTTCGCGATGCGCGCCGAAGGTTGCTTCTTCCAGGGTGATTTCAATACGCGTGAGCTGCTCGCGGCCCTGGCGGGTGCGCGACTGAGGGCCAGCGCCTCCGCCGAATCCGCCACCGAAGGCTCCGCCAAACATGGTTGAGAGGATGTCCCCGAAGTCGAAGGAGTCACCAGCGTATCCGCCGCCTCGGGCAGCATCTGCACCACCGATATCGTACATGCGGCGTTTTTCCGGATCGGAGAGGGTTTCGTAGGCGACCGAGAGTTCCTTGAAAGCTTCCTCGTCCCCGCCGTAGTCCGGGTGTAATTCGCGGGCCTTCTTGCGATAGGCCTTCTTGATTTCGCTTTGGTCGGCGTCGCGTGAGACTCCGAGGATTGCGTAGTAATCGTTCACGAATATCCTTTTGCGGCTGCGATTAGTGCGTTGAGTTCAAGTACTTGGACAGATACGAGGCCACGGCGTGGACCGTGGACATTGTCGAGGCGTAGTCCATGCGGGTGGGCCCGAGGATTCCCACGTGAGCTGAGTTCCCCCCCCGGAAGCGTAGGTTCCTGAAACAAGGGAGGTTTCAACGAAAGCATCGTGTCCGTTTTCGGAACCGATGGAGACGTGGACGTCGCCGTTTCCTTCATCCATTTCGGCGAAGAGACGCAGGAGAACGACTTGTTCTTCGAGGGCGTCTAAAACCGGGGCGATATCGTGGAAGTCAACACCGCTTCGAGCAAGGTTCGACATTCCCGCCATAGCGATTCGCGCGGAAGGCTCTCCTTGGAGGAGGCTGGCAATGATCTCACTGATGTCTCCGGCGCACCCAGATAGTGCGGGCGGCAGACACTCAGCCATGGCCTCGTAATGGGCACGAACTTCTCCCGCGTCTTTGCCCTGGTAGGCGGCGTTGAGGACCGAGCGCAGCGTCAAGAGATCTTCTTGGGCGAGGTCTTGGGGCATCTCACGCAGACGTTCAAAAACCTTGCCCTGCTCGGAGATGACAACGATGAGCAGGCGTGAGTCGCTCAGATCAACAAATTCGATGCGGCTCAGTGTTGAGCGAGCATTCACGGGGTATTCGATGAGGGCAACCTGGCGCGTGACCTGGGCAAGCAGGCGCACTGTGGCCATAACGACGTCATCGAGGTCTTCGGCGCGGGCCAAGAATTTCTCGACTGCCTGGCGCTCTGGGGTGCTCATGGGCTTGAGGGTTGCCAATTGATCGACGAAAACTCGGTAGCCCTTGTCGGTTGGTACGCGACCAGCACTGGTATGGGGCTGGTAGATGAGTCCTGCTTCTTCCAAGACAGCCATGTCGTTTCGGATGGTTGCCGAAGAGACACCTAGGTCTTGGGATTGCGCGATTGCTTTGGACCCCACGGGTTCACGCGTGTGGACATACTGGGACACGATGGCTCGTAGAACGTCAAGGCGACGGTCGTTCATTCATCCTCCCCCTAAACTGGCACTCACGCTATTTGAGTGCCAGTTTACTCCGCAAATACCCAATTCGCCCTATTATCAACAGTTGTCCCCCGGAGCCGAATGGGAAAGAGAGATCATTCCAAACCGGGCTGAGTGACGAAATCAATGAGTTCCTCGACGCGCCCCAGAAGGGCTGGCTCGAGGTCTTTATAGTTGCGAACCGTGGAGAGGATTCGTTTCCACCCCATCGCGATATCGGCCTGAGTCGCATGGGGCCAACCCAAGTGTTCCAAAGTCCCGTGTTTGATATCCACTCCCCGAGGGATTTCGGGCCACTTTTCAAGTCCCAAACGCTGCGGCTTCACCGATTGCCAAATATCGACATAGGGGTGACCGACAATGAGGACCGCATCCTTCCAGCGCGCACTCACGGCCTCGGCGATGCGGGATTCTTTGGATCCGGGGACCAAGTGATCCACAAGCACGCCCGCGCGTACTTTCTCGGTGGGTCCAAAGACTTCGAGGATTTCCTCCAAATGGTCGACGCCCTCAAGAAGCTGAACGGCAACTCCAACATCGGCAAGGTCTTCTCCCCACACGTGCTGGATGAGCTCGGCGTCGTGGCGTCCCTCGACCCAGATTCGAGACTTTCGCGCGACGCGCGCAACGCGGTTTTCAGCAGCAATCGATCCGGAGTTTGTGACCGCCCTGCCGCCGGGAGTAGTCAAAGCGGGAGTCTGCCGCACCGGCGCGGCCTTTCGGAGGGAAGCGCAACAATCGGGCTTTGCCCTTCAAGCCAAAACCCGCCGCCAAGGGGGAAAGAACGCTTACGCCCGTGTCGATCCTCAAGTTCAACCAGGTGCACTCCCCGGATTTTTCAACGCGGGTCACCGCACCAACCCATCCGCTGGAAATATCCTCAAGCACCATGCCGTACTCGATGGCAACTTCAACAGAGCGCGGCCTACGCGCACCCGGCCCATCACGATGCGGGTCGAATTCGAAGATATTGGTCCCGTACATATCTGAAGTCACCGCTCCACACTATGAGGGACGCGCAGCTCTATTCCCCGATCAACACTCTTTCCCGTGTAAGTGTGCGGCTCGTAACTCAGTATCCAAGGAGCTCTCGCGTCACGTAGTCAGCTAAAAGCCTGCCCTGGAGAGTCAGAATCGCCCGCCCCTCGTCAGCCGCCTGCGCGTCGATCAGTCCTTTCGAGGCCAGGGGTCCAAGCGCGGCGTAAAAGGCCTCGCGGTCCCCTTCCCCCTCCTGGGGAGCTCGAACGCCTTCGCTGGTGCGCACAGCCAAGAGGATGCGTTCCATTTCTCGCGTCGGCGCGTCGAGGATTTCACCGGCGTGTGCGGGAGAAAGTCCCTCTCGTAGTCTTTGCGCATACGCCGAAGGGTGTTTGACGTTCCACCAGCGATAGCGACCGATGTGAGAGTGCGCGCCCGGACCGATCCCCCACCAGTCCCAGTCGCGCCAATAGGCAAGATTATGTTTCGAGGCGTGGCGCAGCTGGGTGGAAACAATTCCTTCTTCGTCCACCTCCCTGCGCGCAAAGTTTGAAATTTCGTACCAGCTGTAGCCGGCCTCGCCGAGGAGTCGATCCGCATTTTCGTATTTCGAGGCCTCGTCGTCCGGGTCGGGCATGGGAAGTTGCCCGCGGGCGACCTGCGCGCCCATTTTGGTTCCTTCTTCGATGACAAGGGCGTAGGCGCTGATGTGGTCCGGTTCCATTGCGATCGCTTCTTCGAGCGAGGTCTGCCAGTCTGTCAGGCTCTCCCCGGGGGCTCCGTAGATGAGGTCGACTGAGACGTCCATCCCGAGTCTGCGGGCCGCGCCAACCAAGCCGGGCAATTTCGCTGGATCATGACGGCGATCGAGGATGCGCAAGACCTCGGGGACCGCCGATTGCATACCAAAGGAAAGGCGGGTGAAGCCAGCCTTGGCGAGGCGTTCAAGCGCGGCCTCGTCCACGCTTTCGGGGTTCGCTTCTACGGTAATTTCTGCACCGCGCGCGATCCCAAAGTTCTCACCTACCCCCGCAAGGAGACGTCCAAGAATGTCGGTGGATAAGAGCGTGGGGGTGCCACCGCCGAAAAAGATGCTCGAGGCGGGGCGCTGAGGCATACCAGCATCGCTGAGAATTCCTGCTCCCATACGCATTTCAGCGAGGGCGCTTTGGTCGTAGCTCTCTCGATCAGCTCCGGGGCCGAAACCGACGGTGTAGGTATTGAAGTCACAGTAACCGCAACGAATCTGGCAGAAGGGAACGTGTACGTAGATGGCTAGAGGGCGCTTTGGCATGCGGTTCGGCAAGTTCAGCTCGGAGACGACCGTATTCATCCCAGGCCTGACCTTCTGGCTGGTGGGGGCTCATTGAGGCTGCGGGGTTGAGGTCGAGCGGGCGACGATTTGGGAGATCACGACGAGGCTTCCTGTCAGGACTGTTAAAAGGATGAAGGGCCACAGCCAGTTAGCCGTCATGTCGTACATGCGCCCCAAAACCCACGGCCCCAAGGCACCAAAGCCATATCCAATACTTTGGACGAGTGCAGACAGCGTGCGGGTTTGAGCCATGTTGGTCGTGCGTTCAATGACCAGCGTAAAGGTAATTGAGAAAAATGCACCTTGACCAAGTCCCCCGCATGCACTCCACAAAGCCCAGCCTCCCGGCAGAAGAAGCATTCCGATCGGCATGAGAAGCCACGACAGTGAGACCAGCGTGAGGATTGTCGAGGTCTGGGCGCGGATCATTTTCTGTACGGCCATCATGCTCAGCGGCGCGGCAACACCCACGATGTGGTAGATCGATGCCGCAAAACCGGCATCGTTTGGACCCATCTCAAGCATGTCCGCGAGGATTTTCGGCAGCCAAGCTGCGACACCGAAGTAGCAGAAGGTATTGACAGCGAAGGCGAAAGCCATGAGCCATGCCATGGGCCAGCGATAGATTTCCGAGGCCTTGGCGGGGCCATCCGTTACGACTGAGTCATCCGCGTGGATTGTCCATCCGGCTCTTTGGGCGAAGAAGGGGCGAATTCCCGGGCGATTGAGTGGGTAGATTGCAAGGCAGGCCACGAGCGCGATCAGAGCTGGACCGACTCCCCATACGCCCGCCGCGCCTCGCCAACCAATGTATGCGACCAGCGGGAAGGTGAAAGCGGTCGAAGCTGCAATCATGAGGTCGATCATCGTGGAGTAAACCGCCGTCATGATTCCCGCGCGATGGCGGAAATCGCGACCAATGAGCATAGTGACGACCAGGTTGGAACAGGTCGTTCCGATGCCGATCACACAGGTACCGACAAATAGCGACCAGGTTATACCGAGCGAGCGGAGCACGGCGCCGAGGATCACGATTAACAGTCCCAAACAGACGGCGCGATTCAGGCGGATTCTTCGCAGGATAAGCGCGGTGAATGGAGTGAAGAAACCGAAACAGAATACGGGGATTGAGGTCACTAATCCGGCCTCGGCCGAGGAAAGTCCCAAGTCTCTTTGGATTTCCTCGATGATGGGAGGCAGTGCGGTGATGGTTCCTCTCAGGGATCCAGCGAGGAGCACGAATGCGGACAAAGTGATGAGGATCCACACGAACCTACGCTGAAAATATCGCGCGTAAGCTACCTGTTTCACTGTTCTTTCTTCCTTGATGAATGTGGGATGGATTACACAATGTTTCCATAAAACGCTCAAAAAGAACACTTCGTGTTTTGGTGCGAATACAGCTGTGCCCGTCTTCTCCTCATCGAAGAAGACGGGCACACGTTGCGGACCGAGGCGGGGCTTTCTCGGTTCATCGAGGAAGCCCCGTCCCCGTGCGTTCTGCTAGCAGAACGCATCTCCACTCTTCGCAGATCCGCCTATCGCGAAGAGGAAGCCGGAGTTTCACGCTGCAGTGAAATCTCAATGCACAGTCAGCATATAGAAATTGTCAACCGGGTGAAATACGAACACCCTAAATGTCACCTGTATCTCTTTGCGAAGTGGGAAAACATAGCAAATCCTGCCCTGGATGCGACTACGCGCTTTCACGTGGAAGCCGGACTCCGACGATGTCGTGCACACGTCGCCCCGCATCGATCCCGCGAGTTTCAAAATGAGTAACGACGCGTCCTTCATAGCGCGGTGCGAAACCACCGCGTTCTGCTTCGGGATCCTCAGGATCGGGCCTTTGCCCCACGTAAGGATTCTCAAAGAGCGGGCAGCCTTCGATCACATCTCGCATTTGCCAGGCGTAGTCATCCCAGTCGGTCGCAAGACGCCACACTCCCCCATCGCGGAGCACTCGGGCAACTTGGAGCGCAAACTCATCACTGACGAGTCGGCGCTTGCGGTGGCGCGCTTTCCTCCACGGGTCAGGGAAGAAGGTCCAGACCTCGTCAAGGCAGGCATCACCCAGCATGATCGGAAGCGCCTGCGCAACATCGGCCTCGAGGACTCGAATGTTATCGACGCCCGCGTCAACTGCCTTGGAGATCAGCTTGGCGATCCCGGGCACCCACACTTCGAGTGCAAGGTAATCGCGATCGGGGTTGGCCGCTGCCGCGGCTACGATCTGTTCGCCCGTCCCCGAACCAATCTCAAGGGTCAGCGGCGCCTGCCTGCCAAAAAGTTCCTCAGCGTCCAGGTGGAAATCGTCTGCAACAGTCGTGTAGCCAACGCCTCGTCGAGGTTCGATGACATAACGTCCGGCGTGCGCTTCCCATGTGCGCGCAAGGTTGACGGGGAGCTCACGGCTACGCCGCGTAAAGGACTTCGTCCGGCTCATGAAAACGGTCCCCTCTGGGACGTCTCCGGGGCGGCGGCCGCCTCCCGTGCCTTGACGCGGCTCACCCGCATGAGCAGCGCAAGGCTCTCCCTCAAGCCCGAGGCCTCGTTATGGTCTGCCACGGTCATTTCTTTCCGGTGGGAACATCGGAGGTCAAAGCAGCGATGAAGGCTTCCTGCGGCACGTCCACGCGGCCGATGGACTTCATGCGCTTTTTGCCTTCTTTCTGCTTTTCGAGCAGCTTGCGCTTACGGGTAATATCGCCGCCGTAGCACTTGGCAAGCATGTCCTTGCGCAGAGCCCTGATGTTCTCGCGAGCAATAACGCGGGCGCCGACAGCTGCCTGCACGGGGATTTCGAATTGCTGTCGGGGATGAGTTCCTTGAGGCGCTTCGTCATGCGCAGACCGTAGGCGTAGGCCTGGTCCTTGTGGACGATCGCGCTGAAAGCATCAACTCGGTCTCCGTTGAGGAGAATATCGACCTTGACGAGGTCAGCGACCTGCTCGCCGCTCTCGTGGTAGTCCAGCGAGGCATAGCCGCGAGTGCGCGATTTGAGGTGGTCAAAGAAGTCGAAGACGATCTCCGCGAGGGGAAGCTGGTAGTGCAGCTCGACGCGATCTTCTGAGAGGTAGTCCATTCCTCGCATGGTTCCACGACGATCTTGGCACAGTTCCATGATCGTTCCCGTGAATTCAGTTGGGGTCAGGATTGTCGCATTCACGACGGGTTCGCGGACCTCGGAGATCTTCCCCTCGGGGAATTCAGAGGGGTTATCGACTTGGACCTCGGTTCCGTCTTCTGCAACGACCTTGTAGACGACGTTGGGCGCGGTTGCGATCAGGTCCAGTTTGAATTCGCGCTCGAGGCGTTCGCGGATAATTTCCAGGTGCAGCAGTCCGAGGAATCCACAGCGGAAGCCGAAGCCCAAGGCCGCACTGGATTCTGGCTCGAAGGTCAACGCCGCATCGTTGAGCTGGAGGCGTTCCAAAGCGTCGCGCAGATCCGGGAAGTCGGAGCCATCAACGGGGTAAATTCCCGAAAAGACCATGGGGCGCGGGTCGCGATAGCCAGCCAAAGGTTCTTCAGCGCCTCGAACAGCCGAGGTCATGGTGTCACCAACGCGGGACTGACGAACATCCTTCACGCCGGTAATAAGGTAGCCAACTTCGCCAGCTGCAATTCCCGGAGCAGGAGTCGGTTCAGGTGAAATAACACCGATTTCGAGCAGTTCGTGAGTTGCGCCGGTAGACATCATTCGTACGCGTTCGCGAGTGGAGAGCATGCCGTCGACGACTCGGACATAGGTGACGACGCCTCGATACGTGTCGTAGACAGAGTCGAAGATCATCGCACGCGTCGGCCCCTCGGGGTTGCCCGTAGGCGCGGGGATCTGACGAACGATCTCGTCAAGGAGGTCGGGAACACCCTCACCGGTCTTACCGGAGACGCGCAGAACATCATCCGCTTCGACGCCGATGAGTTGAGCGATTTCCTGTGCGTATTTTTCGGGCTGCGCGCCCGGAAGATCAATCTTGTTCAAGACCGGGATGATGGTCAGATCATTCTCTAAAGCTAGGTAGAGGTTCGCCAAGGTCTGTGCTTCGATCCCCTGGGCAGCGTCGACAAGAAGGACTGCCCCTTCGCAGGCGGCCAAGGACCTGGAGACCTCGTAGGTGAAGTCTACGTGCCCGGGCGTGTCGATCATATTGAGAGCGAAAGGTTCCCCTTCGAAGGCCCAAGGCATGCGCACGGCCTGGCTCTTGATGGTGATGCCACGTTCGCGCTCAATATCCATGCGATCCAGGTATTGGTCGCGCATATCTCGACTTGCAACCACCCCGGTGAGCTGAAGCATGCGGTCAGCCAAGGTGGATTTGCCGTGATCGATGTGAGCGATGATGCAGAAATTGCGGATGCGTTCCTGCGGGGTGGCCGAGGGCTGAATCAGCTTGGCCTGCTCGGGAGTAGGAATCGGGGACAAACAGGACCTCCGGAAGGATTGTGACGTCTGGTCTATCGTCCCATTAGTAGGCATGGGCATGCCAATTCCACGCCGATAGGGTGTGCGTTCTCACCATTTATCAAGCAGATGTGAGCATTCCGGGGGTCGTTAGGCGCCTATTTTTCTGGTAGAGTTGTCGATCGGACTCCCAGCCTGGTCGGGCAGGGGGTCTGGTTAGAGCCGTTTGCGGGTGTCCCCATGCCCCAGTCCCGGCACTGACACAGCCCTCACCGACCTGTACGTACGAAAGACCAAGGAGTAATCCGACTGTGGCGAACATTAAGTCTCAGATCAAGCGGATCCGCACCAACGAGAAGCGCCGTCAGCGCAACCTGGCTGTCAAGTCTGAACTGAAGACCCTGGTGCGCAGGACTCGCGAAGCCGTCGAGGCTGGCGACAAGGAAGCAGCAATCGAAGCTCTGCGCATTGCATCGCGCAAGCTCGACAAGGCCGTCTCGAAGGGTGTTATTCACCGCAACCAGGCCGCGAACCGCAAGTCCAAGCTTGCCCGTCGCGTCCAGTCGCTCGGCTGATCTAAACGCTTGATGTGGCCCTTGCAGGAAACTGCAGGGGCCACATTTTTATCTGCCGGGGCTTAAGTATCGTCATAGAATACGGGGACAGATAACCCCATCCGCCCGCGGCAGAGTGCCCCTCGCCCGCCACACACTGAAGGAGCCAAAGATGGCCACTGATCCTTCCCCCACCACCCAGCACTACGCTGCAGGAGAGCACCAGGCGTGGCCTCGTCTACCGGAGGGGGCAGAGCGTTACTTGGACTCCCCCACTGCGGGCACTCTTCCGGCGGATATGCCGGGTGGCAGACACCCAATTCTGGCCGAGCTTGAACTTCACCCGGTGAATGGGACGCGCGCGACCGATCCGGTTCCCGACGGATTCGAGGTACTGTACCTTGCCGCGGGTTGCTTCTGGGGTGTGGAGCGTATCTTCTGGCGCCAAAAGGGCGTGTGGGCAACTGCTGTTGGTTACATGGGCGGCGGGAACGCAAACCCGACCTACCGAGAGGTGTGCACGGGGCGCACGGGCCACGCCGAGACTGTAGCGGTGGTCTACGATCCCTCCGTGACCGGTGAGGGCGGAGCGAGCCTGATCAAAACTTTCTTCGAGAACCACGATTCCACCCGCCCCAACCGTCACGGGAACGACGTGGGCACGCAGTATCGCAGCGCGATTTGGGTGACGACGCCGAGGCAGGCCGAGGTGGCATCGCTTCTGCGCGGTGCGTGGGTGGCCGAGTTGGAGCGCGCGATGCCGACGGCCCGCTGCTATACGACGATTGGCGAGGCCGGGGCGTGCTTTGCTCAGTCGGGTGGCCCTTTCTACCTCGCTGAGGACTACCACCAGGCCTACTTGGAGAAGAATCCCGATGGCTATTGCAATCACGGCCCCAATGGTGTGACGTGCCCGGTGGGGATCCTCAATATGCCCGCGCAAGTCAGCGTCGAACCACCGAAGTAGACATTCATCGACTGCGCAGTCCACTGCGAGAATAAACAATTCGGGGGAGGCAGTTTCTGCCTCCCCCCGAACGCCGTTTACCAACTCACCACTATGCGTTTTCAGGCGTTACGGTTACGCCTTCAACATCCATTTCATCCAAGCTGACGGTGCGATCCTTCTTCACCAGGTGATATCCCAGCCAGATCAGCAAGAAGACCGGAAGTCCGATGTACGAGGACGCAACTTGCAGAAGCTGTCCGCGGAAGACGGCCTCGTAATTTTGGCCCAGCAGAACGATCAAGCACATGCCGAAGGCAAGGATCGGACCGAAGGGGAAGAAGGGTGCTTTGTAGGGAAGCTCGTCAAGGGAGTGGCCCTGCTTGACATAGGCCCTACGGAAGCGCCAGTGGCAGGCCGCAATACCCAGCCAGACAATGAATCCGGACAGACCCGAAACATTGAGCAGCCATGTGTACGCGGTATCTTCACTCACCAGTGCGGCAACGAATCCGAGTGCGCCGACGGCGGAGGTGGCCAGCATTGCGTAGATCGGCACGCCGTGACGCGTGACCTTTGCAAAGAAGCGAGGCGCCTGCCCGATGAGCGCCATCGAGTGCAGCATTCGCGTGGAGGCGTACAGGCCTGAGTTTCCTGCGGAGAGGATTGCGGTCAAGATGACGGCGTTCATGACCGCGGCTGCCGCGGCAACACCCATACGCTCGAAGACCAGAGTGAAGGGCGAGTAGGCAATGTCTGCAGCACTGTCACGCAAGAGGTTCGGATCGGTGTAAGGAATCAGCGTTCCGATGATGGCGATTGCGCCAATATAGAAGAACATGATGCGCCAGAACACGGTCTTGATTGCTCGAGGCACGTCGCGGCGAGGATTAGAAGATTCGCCTGCTGCAACACCGACAAGTTCGGTTCCCTGGAAGGAGAATCCTGCGATCATGAAGACCGAGATGATGGACAAGAATCCGCCGTGGAAGGGAGCATCTCCCGCAGTCCAGTTCTGAACTCCCGGGGAGTCATTGAAGATTCCGAAGATCATCAGAGTGCCTGAAATCAGGAAGACGACAACGGTGATGACCTTGATCAGGGCGAACCAGAATTCCGCCTCACCATAGACCCGCGCGCTCAGCGCGTTGAGGAATGTAAGAAGGAAGAGGAAAGGAGATTGCCCAGACCCAGGAAGGGACGCTCGGCAACCAGTAGGACATGACAAGTCCCGAGGCGACAAGTTCGGCTGCGACGGTGATCGCCCAGTTGAACCAGTAGTTCCATCCCATCGCGAAGCCGAATGAGGGGCTCACGAAGCGAGTGGCGTAGGTCTGGAACGATCCCGCGACGGGCATGTGTGCGCTCATCTCACCAAGAGATTGCATGAGCAAGAGGACCATGAGGCCGATGACTGCGTAGGCCGCGAGAGCTCCGCCGGGTCCTGCGGTCGAGATTGTTGCGCCCGAGGCGACAAAGAGGCCGGTGCCAATTGCGCCGCCGATAGCGATCATCTGCATGTGGCGTGCTGATAAACCACGCTTGAGTTCCGTGCGCTGGGGCTTGTCCTTGGACTGTACCTGCTGGTCAGTCTCAAGGTTCACTTCCATTGCACGTGGGTTCGGCGTTTCCATGCCGCACTCTCCTATGGTTTATCGGTCCGCGGCCGGACGCCGCCGACTCTGGTTCTCATAGTGTGCCATTGCATGACCCTAAGCTTTTTCGCTTTGTTTACCTTTTTGGACAGGAGTGTGAGCAAAGTTATAACCCTGTTGCGGATCCGCGAGCACACCGCCCGCTCTTCTACACAACATTCAAATTCGTCACGATCTCTTTTAATGCCTATTCTTTGAATAGTCTTACCTTGGACAAAAAGGAATTGTGATGAAGCAACGCACGCTGGGAACCATCTGCGCACTTGCAATCGCTCTAACTAGCGCTTTAGCAGGAAGCCCTTCTTCTGCCGCCCCGTACTACGAGTTAAAAGACGCTTACTACATCACGTCTCCAACTATAATTGGACACACTGTCACTATGATCGACCCCACCGGGCAAACGATCACCAAAGACAAGTGCACCAGCGAACCTGGAGACTACACCCAGGCGACCTTCCGGGTACAAGGCACCAACAGCATTTGCGACCTTACTCAGATCATCTCGGATGACGCAGTCAGCGAACGCCTTAAGATCGACGGTTCAGAGTTCACTTTTACTTCCATGACTGCCGTCTTGATCGATAAGGCTTTTGAAGGAATGTCCTTTAAGGAAGTCAGTGTGGTCGTCCCCAAAGGGTGGGCCGCAAAGACCGCAGACTTTGACGGAGACATCAATGAGGAACAAACAGTTGTCACCTGGACACACGTCACCAGGAACGTGACGGCCAAAGGAAGCACCAAGGCCGCTGCCTCAGCTACGTCTGAGGCGACCCCCTCCTCAAGTTCCTCGCCAAGTTCTACCGTTTCTTCCTCTTCGAACAACAACTGGATATTCCTCGGTGTTGCCATTCTTATCGTCATTGGCGGTGGCACCGCAATTTTCTTGGTGCTGCGAGGTCAGAAGAAACCCCACTTAGAGGCTATGCCTGCGCCAGGCACATACCCAGATCCCTTCACCCAGCAACCCATGCCACAACCGGGGCAATACCCCCAGGACGCTCAATACTTCCCCGCACAGGGCCAAGTTTCCCCGCAGCAATGGCAGGCAGCGCCTCCACCACAGCCAGAACAGTTCAACCCGCAGCAACACCAGTGGCAGCCGCCCGAGCAGAGGCAACAACCACGGCAGTACCCGCAGCAGCCCGGCCAATACCCGCAGGGCTAACCCCAACCCGCACATTCAGCAACCACTCAGCATTCTGTAATTTAAACGATACACAATTCGTCAGCCGCGACGATTGTGCCTACTCTTTTGTTTGTCTGTCCTCATATATCGAGAAGGAACACTCATGAAGCGACGCGCGATCGGGGCAGCAGGCGCCCTGGCACTCACAGCCAGCCTCGTGTTGGCGACAGGACCAGCTTTTGCTGACGAGCCGATTCTCGGCGTGGAAGAGACCTACGATTTCACCTCTGCAACTCACCTGAGCTACACCCAGCATTACAGGGACAGCTCGAAGACTTTGATGACAGAGTATACATGCAGCTACATTTCAAGCAAGAACCCAGAGCTCAGCACCAAGTTCCACACAGAAGGCTCAGTGAACGTCTGTGATGTAATCACCGAGGTCAACGAAACTGATATCGATGAGTTCTTGAAGGTCTCGGGAAGCAGCTTCACCTTCACTTCCGAGTCTGATGGCTTCTTGAAGGTCATGCATAAGCAGTTCCCCGACGACAAAATTGACAGCATTGGGAAGGTGACTGCGAAGTTCGCTGGTGGCTTGGTTCCCAGTTCTGCCGATAATGGCGGCACGATCGACAAATCAACGGGCACAGTCACTTGGTCCAATGTCAAGACTGCTGTCAAAGTAAAGGGCAGTACGGACGGTAAGGCAGCTGCTTCTTCCACAGCGAAGAGCAGTTCGACAAGCAGTGCCTCAGCAGATTCCGACTCCACCAGCGCAGCATCCTCAACGCCTGATTCCACCTCGTCTTCCTCCTCGTCCGGCTCGAAGTGGATCCTCTTGCTGGTCTTGGCAGTCATCGTCATCGGTGGCATCGGTGCATTCGTTGTCATGAACAACCGCAAGAAGGCCCAGCCCCAAGGCGGCCAATACCCACAACAGGGTCAGTACCCCACACCAGGCCAATACCCACACCAACCCGGACAATATCCGCAGCAACCGGGGCAGTATCCACAGGGCTAACCCCCAAGCCGCGCATTCAGCAACCACTCAGCATTCTGTAATTTAAACGATACACAATTCGTCAGCAGAGTCGATTGTGCCTATTCTTTTATCTGTCTGTCCTCATATACCGAGAAGGAACACTCATGAAGCGACGCTCTCTTGGAGTCATCGGAACTCTGGCGCTTACCGGCACCTTTGTTATGGCGACCGGTTCAGCTATTGCAGCTCCGAGCATTGACCTCGAAGAAACCTACGAATTCACCTCGACCACGTCGGGAAGCTATACCCTGAGCATGATCGACACCCAGCGGTAGCTCTGATCTCAGAGTCCATCTGCAAGAGTGTGCAGTCTGCCGGAGCAACCACGGCTTTCCGCACCAGCGGCTCTTCCCACATCTGCGATGTCAGCCAGTCCTTTAAGAGCAGTGAAATTGATGAGGTCCTTAAGGTCAACGGCAAGGACTTCACTTTCACCTCCCAGACAGAGACTGCTGTCTCGCGTCTCTCATCAGTGATGCCCGGCATCACAATGCAGAAGGTCACCGCAAAGTTCTCTGGCGGTATGGTCCCCACAACTGCAGACAATGGCGGATCCATCGACAAGGCAGCTGGAACCGTCACGTGGACCGACGTGAGCGATAACGTCTCCGTTAAGGGCAGCACTTCTTCTTCGTCATCTTCAAGCATGAAGTGGGTTCTTCTCGGCATTTTGGCCGTTGTCGTTATCGGCGGCATCGTTGTCTTCGTCGTCATGAGCAACCGCAAGAAGACTCAGGCACAGCCCATGGGCGCACCCGGCGCATACCCGGGCGCCTACCCCGGTTCGATGCCTCAGCCCGGACAGTACCCCGCTCCGACCGGCCAGGCTCCCACGGATCCGACGCAGTACCCGCAGCAGGGGCAGTACCCGCAGCAGCCCGCGCAGTATCCGCAGGCTGAGCAGTACCCGCAGCAGGGTCAATACCCCCAGCAGCCGGGTCAGTACCCCGATCAGGGACAGCAGCCCGGACAGTACCCTCAGGCCTGAGTATCTCTCAAACCTGAACAGCCGGTGGGGCGAGCGCGGTCGAAGCGTTCGCCCCACTGTCTTCTCCACCGCTCCCTCACTTCACAGACGCACCAAGCCCGCTCCGGCCTCGGAAATCAACCGCTGAACGGAAGGAATCCTGATGACGCTCTCTCTACTGAAGCGTGCCGCCTCCCTCGCTTGCGCGCTCACTCTTACCGCTGCACTGAGCGCGACGCCCGCCCGCGCTCAAGACCAGGGCGTTCAGATCGAGGAGCAGTATTCGCTCTCACCCTCGGGCTCAATCACGTACCGCTTGAAGATTGTCGACATAACGAAGACCATCACTCTGGACACGTGCAACTCCCTCTCCCAGGTCATCGAGTGGTCAGAAGTGCACTTTAAAGCTGCGCCAGCAGCAAGCAACTGCCAGATCGCTACGGAATACACGCGCGACAAGAACCCCTATGTTGGCACTGACGAAAACGGGAACTTTGTCTTCGCAGCGAAAAGCATCCAATTGTCGGACCTCAACATCACTTTTCCCGCGGGAACTTCCCTAACAGAGCACGAGTTCCACTTCAGCGCTGATACCGCTCAACTTTCACAGATGAGCCCCGGTGGGAAAGTCAGCGATGGCGTCAAGGGCTTTATCACGTGGAAGGACGATGTTCCTCAGATCGTGGGCGTGGCAGGGACCATCGAGAAAGCGGAAGATTTCCGTACGACTAATCGCGTCGAATATCAAGGGATCGCCCCCGTCGAGCTTCCTTCTGGCCTCGAGGATATTCCGGCGAGGCCCTCGACAACGAGCACGCCTTTCACTCCGGCGACGGGAGCGCTGCCTTATCGCGGGGATCGTGAGACGTGTTCATGCCCGAGCTCCAAGTTACTCATCCCGTCGATGGTGATCTTGATTATCAGCATCGCGATACTCGCGCGCTCGGCTCGTAAGCGCTCGCGTCCTTCTTCTCCGCCTCCCCTTCCCTCCCCTGGCTTGGACCAGTAGGCATTGGGAGCGCGCGTGGATTTTTCATTGCCGAGGCGATTGCTTGCTTGTGTCCTGAGTTGCGTGTACGCGGGAGCTTTTCTTCTGCTTTTCCAAGGGGCTCCCGCGCATGCCGTGAATAATCGCGTGACGATCCACGAGTCGTTCGTTTTCTACGATATGGGGTTGTTGTCGTACGAACTGTGGGTTTTTGACTCCTCGGGGACGATCACGGAGGATAGCTGCAAGGCTCTTCCTCAAGCGCGGAATAATGCCCTGACCACCTATTCCACTGATCCACAGCGCAAGACGTGTTCGATCAAGGCGAGTTTCTTCACGTTAAACAACCCTTATGTGGAGGCCAGCGATGATGGAGCTTTTACTTTTGTCACGCGTCCCCTTCGCTTTGAGGATTTCAAGGTTTCCTTCCCGGAGGGCACGTCCTATCTCACTCGAGATCTCAGCTTCGCGGGAATCAGCATGAAGATCTCAAAAATGAGTCCCGGCGGCACTGTGAGTGACGGGCGACGAAACAGCGTGCATGTCCAGTGGAGTGGCGATCTTGGCTCTTCCCTTGCGGCTGTTGGTACTTTTTCGCCTACAAGCGATTTCCGATCAATCAGGCGCGTTTCAATGCCGGAAGTCGCGCCTGACGAGCTTCCGACAGACCTTGAAGTAGTCGCAGCTCCAAAACCATCTACGCAAGCGACACCACGCGCCACAAGAACACGGCCTTCTTCTTCGGTTCCTCCAACGCATACACCACTGGTAGACATCGACGGTGATGCTCTCATCAAAAAGATCATGGGGCTGAGCGTATTCGTCTTCGCAGCCTTTGGCGTGTACTCAATATGGAATGCAAAACAGCGGCAGGACGCTCAAATATCCCATCGTCAAACCGAAGCGAAAGTCGATGAGGAGCTCAGCGATGACCACGCGGAGGGAAGAGCTTCGCCTCGTTCCCCCTTCGTTCTTCCTCCCGAAGAGAGAATCCCTTCTCCGCCGGAGTCTTCCGCGCAAAGCGGTGTTACGCCAGAGGATCCTTCGTCTTCCCCGCGAAGCCGCTTCGCTCCCCCGACAAACTAGTATTCTTCACACTGAGACACAGCCGCTTCACGGCCGCCTCACTCAAAGGAGTCATGCATGCACCTGCCACTTCATCGACACACACACGCCCTTGTCCTTGTATGCGCCTGTGCGCTGACTCTTTTTCTCCCCATCGCTGGGGCTCATCCTGCACATGCCTTGGACAAAGACATCAGAATCAACGAGGACGTTCGTATTGAGCGCGATGGTCGCACTCAATACAGGCTCACTGTGACCGACGAATCTCAGACCATCACTGAGGACACCTGCACTGCTCTGCCATTTGTCCAGGAGTGGTCAATCGTCGATTTTTCGACAAGTAAGTACTACAGCCGTTGTGAGATCACGACGGACTTCAATCGTCACGTCAATCCTTATATCGGCGTCGATAGCAACGGAAACGTTACTTTTGCTGCAAAGCAAGTCACTCTTGACGATCTGGGGCTCACATTTCCAAATGACGCCTCGGTTGCTTCCCGCCGTTTTTCTCTGAGCGGTACTTATTTCCGAGGAACAAAAGCAACCCCGGGTGCGGCTCTTGATCGAAGCGAATACTCCGACACCGTCACCTGGGAAAATGCACCAGCACTAGTTCTTGGCGCAGAGGGAACCCTCGAGCAGAATGATTATTTCCGCACCCAAGAACGCAAAGAGTACAAGGGCATAGCTGCTGCCGACATGCCAACCGATCTTCAAGCGCTTCAGACCTCTTCTTCCCCACGTCCTACGTGGCGTGCCACCGGCGCCCTTCCTACCCCATCCCTCCTCACAAGTTCTATTGGTAAGTACTTCATGTTCGGCCTTATTGTCATCGTATTTGGGGCGATTGGCCTGGTGAGGAGGGCGAATAAGAAGCGCCGCAAACAAGAGAGCAGTGGCTTCGTCATCCCCACCGCATATCAGCCGAGTATGCGTACTTCCGCTTCGCAGACGAAGAATCCCTTCGCTCTTTCAGCAGACGAGGTGTCTACTCCTTCTGCTGAGCACTCAACTCCTTCAGCCGTTGAGCCTCCTTCGTCAACTCAGGGGCCGACGAACCCCTACGCACCCCCATCGAACTAAACGCACACCGCCGGGGCTCTGCCTCACTAATCTGACGCTACCGGACGAGGAATCACCATTGCAGGTCTTACGACGAGAAACGAAAACCCTTTTCCTTGCATGCATGTGCATGCTGAGCATTATCGGCGGGATACTTGGCGCCTCCCCGGCACACGCCGCGCGAAACGAGGTCGATCTTTCCGAGTACTTCTTTGTTGGCACATCGAGTGTGAGCTACTCAATCTATATCAGCGATTATTCCAAGACTCTCGATCAGAAAGCCTGCGAAGTAGTTCCCCAGGTAACGGAATGGTCCGAAGTGCACTTTGAGGCGGGAACTTACTCGAATGATTGCAGAATTACAACGAAAGTTCAATCGTTTTTGTTAATCCTTATATCGAGATCGATGGCCAAGGAAACCTTACTTTCGCCGCAAAACTCCTGAAACTTGAGGAGCTCAATCTAGGGCTTCCCAGCGACGTCAAACTGACGCGCCATGACGCATACCTGCAGGGGAGCTACCTGACCATTTCAGAACTCAGCCCGGGAGCAGTACTGGACGAAGACGATAGCTCTGCTGACGAAGCGAAGTGGATGAGCACATCGGAAACACTGATCGGCGCGAAGGGAAGCGTGCAGATGTTCAGCGACTTCCACGCAATCGAGCGCAAAGCAATGAACAGTGTCGTTCCCGCCGATCTTCCTTCTGACCTCGAGGCGGTAGTACACACCCGTTCCATCACGCCCTACACCCCATCCCCCAGCCCCACTGCTTACCGACCTGCACGCGGGATCGGGACGATTATCAAGATCATTCTGGTTCCGGTTGTCTGTCTCTTCTTAATCATCGGCGTTCCCATGATCATGCGCGCAAACAGCAGGAGAAAGGAACGCGAACAGCGAGGTTTCGCAGTTCCGCTGAGTTACCAAAGTGGGACAGTTTTTCCGGCTCGCTAACTCCCGGGGACACTGGGCAAAATCCCTTCAAACTTTCAGATGATCTTCATGTGGAAGATGCGCCTGTTGTGCCCTCCATTCAGGATTATTCACCACCCGCGCCGCCCTCGTCTTCATCGGCACAAAGCGAGCTTTTCCCTGAAGATTCACAGGTAGAGCAGGGGAAAAATCCCTTTGCCCCACCCTCGGAATAATTGTTTTTGCGCACCCCCTCACAATTCGATATGCTTGAAATAGCGTGATTCACTTTCAAAGGATGCCTCAATGAAGCGTTTGTATTCGACAGCGGCCACACTCTTGCTTGCAGGAGCATTGGTGCTCCCTACTGCAACAACTGCGCAGGCCGCAGATTCAGACTTGACTGTCTCGGTGACATTGAGCGTCTACAACAAGGGAAGCGTCGGACACGCGCTTGAAGTGTATGACCGCACGAAGCAGATCGACGAAGGTAAGTGCAAGTCGTTTTCAAACGGGAATAACGACTACCGCATCGAGTTCGCCCAGGGTGATAACTTCACTCGTTGCTCAATCTTCCCGCCTTTCGAAGGCCCCGAAAATGCAGGAAAGTACTATTCGCTTGATGACAAGGGTGAGTTTATTTTTGTCTACTCAAGTGAACAGTTGATGCAGGAAACAGAATTCCTCGGCCGCCCGCGCGACATTGGCTATATCAGCATCCGCCCTCTGGTTTTTGACCTTGATTCCGCATCTGCAGGGGCAAAGTTCACCGACTTCTGGGCTGATCAGCGAGGCGATTCAAAATACTCCCCCACCGGACAGATTGTTCTGTGGAATAAGCCTGATGGAAAGGTCGCCGTCCACGGGAAGAAGACTAATGCTTACCAGGGTAATGCGACCGTCGCCGCACAGTACAGCACGCCGGTTCCCTCGTTTGAGCCTCTGACACCGGCGCCGACGGATCCCGCTGCGCCCGACCGTAACCGCACTGCTGCTGCAGCAAAGTCAGGCTCTCTCTTTGGATCAATTTCTTCAACAACATGGATCATCGTTGCAGCAGTTGCTGGCGGTCTTGTTGTCCTTGCAGGAATTGTCTTCTTTGTCCTCCGCGGCCGTTCACGAAAGGCCGATTCCCCCGCGAAGTCTCAGCGTCAGCAGGCGCGTGAAGAGGCCCGCGCAGCGAAGCGTCAAGCTCGCGAAGATCGCAAGCGCGCGAAGGCTGGGGCTACTGCATCCGCACCTATGTCGCAGGGAGCTCTTCCTCTCGGTAGTTCTACCCAGGCAGCACCAGCGCCTACGGCTCCCGGGGCAACGCCCGGCACAGCAGCTTCAATGCCTATTGCGACTCCCGTCAGAGGAGTTCGTGCTCCCTCTGGTGCATCTTCAACGCCTACTTCCGCAGCATCGACACCCTGTCCCAACCGCAGGTTCCTCAGGCTCAACGCGCTCAGGCGTCCGCTCCGCACACTCCGCTTCAGCCGGCCCAGCAGGCGTACAAGCCAGCTCACGCGCCGGCCTCGACGCAGGAACACACTCCGGAACCCTCTCAAACAGAGGCTGGTGCCCCGTCATTCACTGCGGCTCAAATCCCCGCACAGGCAGATGCGCGTCATGCGTCCGCAGAGCCCGAGCAGCCGGTTGCTGCTGTAGCCCCGGCTACCGTGCCAAACGATGAGCCGGCGGCAGTGGCAGAATCTGCACTGCCTGCGGTGAGCGAGCCGGAAGAGGCTGCTCAGGAACCGAAGACCGAGGCCTTCGCGGCCGCGCAGACGGAAGAAACTGCACCGGCCGAAGAAACTGCACCGGTCGAAGAGACTGTTCCCGCGGCTGAGCACGATGAGGCCGAACAAGCACAGCCCGAACCTCAGGATCAGGCCGATTCGGTGCCCGTTTCCAGCCCGGTAGCGACACAAGAACCGCAGAGTTACTCTCAGCAAGGCGCGCAAGCGCCCGCGGCACAGCCTCAGGCTCAGCCTCAGCACGCTCCGGCGCCTACACCGCTTCCGCAGTACCAGCCTGCGCCAACGCCGCAGGTCCAGCCACAGGCTCCCACGCCTGCACCTGCTCCGGCACCAGCGCCGTACGTACAGCAGCCTCAGCCCGGTTACACGCCGATGGCCTCGCAGCAGCCCGCGCAAGCTCCCCAGCAGTGGGGTCAGCAACCGCAGTACGGCGCAGCCCCCATGCAGCAGCAACCGCAGCAACAGCAATGGGGACAGCCTCTGCCCCCACAGCAGACCAGGCAAAGCCAGCGACAGAGCTACGTGCCACTTCCTGGCCAGCAGCCAACGGCTGCACCGCAACAGTGGGGACAGCCTCTGCCCCCGCAGCAGGGAGTCGGCTATGGCCAGCAGGGATATGCTCCTGCTCCCCGACAGTGGGGTCCCTCGTACGTTCCCCCGGCACCTGCTCAGCAACCTGCCCCTGCGCCTCAGTGGGGTCAGCGGCCGCAGCAAGGCCAGCCTGCACAGCAGTGGGGTCAGCCCAATGGTGCCGTACCCCCGCAGGGCCAGCAAGGTGGCCAGCAATGGGGACAGCAGCAGTACGGCGCTGCTCCCCAACAAGGCCAACAGCAGTGGGGTCAGCAGCAGGGTATGCAAGGCGACCAGTGGAGGCAGTACGCCGGCCAGTCCGGTCAGCCCGCACAGCAATGGGGCCAGCAACCGCAGCAAGGCCAGCCCGCACAACAGTGGGGCCGGCAACCGCAGCAAGGCCAGCCCGCACAACAGTGGGGTCAACAGCCCAATGGTGCCGCACCCCAGCAGGGCCAGCAAGGTGGCCAGCAGTGGCAGCCTCCGCAGCAAGGCGGACAGCCCAATCAGCAGGGCCAGCAGCCTAATCCCTGGGGACAGCAGGGACCTGTTCAGCAATAACGAGCTAGATCTCGATAGATAGTTTGGGGGCGTGGTATCACCTGATACCACGCCCCCAAACTCATCGTAGAAGCCCCGCATGCATTTTTTCCCTCCAGTTCGAACGCGCCAGCAGGTATCTACTCGATGACCTTCTCAAAAGACCACACGGGAACATCGTTCCCATCTAAAGAAACCGAGTGCTCCCCCACGATTCGGTATCCAGCCGAGGAATAGAAGCGCGCATTCGTGGGAGTACAGGTAATGAATGCGAGGCGTCCACTTCCGTGGGAGCGTACGTATCCTTCGATTCCCTTCTCAAGGAAGCGCCGACCAATGCCCTGATGTTGGCGTGAAGGATCGACAGCGATAACGGTCAGGAACCAATCGAAATCGGACTCGCGACGCACTACGCTATCTGCGGCCTCGGTAAAGGCAAAGAAACGCACGAGGCGATCAAAGCGCATATAGCCCAGGAGCGGCCTGCAGTAGCGCAGGTATTCGAGCATCCCGGGCGGGCGATGATTCAGGAGGGCAACTCCAAGGATTTCACCCTGGTCTTCAAGGACCAGAACTGTGTGATAACGCGCGAATACACGAATCATGACGGCGTGGACATCGCGAATCCAGTTGGGGAATTCCTCCGGATCGGCCAGTAGTCCCTTCACTGCTGTGTGAAGGGGGTAATTCTCGAAGGCAGCACCCGCGATTTCAGCGAGCTTATCGATGTGCTCTGGGCGTGCAGAGTAAACGTGCATGGCCTTCCCTGTTCGTCGGCACCTCGTGGTGAGGTATGGGCGGATATTGAGGTTTTAGGCTAGGGCGTCAACCTGCACCTGTACTGTCTACAGACAGTATGAGGGCAGGGCAAAACACTCGCAACAGTTTGCATTCATAAATGTATCGGGAATTTTTTGAGGAAATTTCAGGCGCTTCCCTCAATTTGGCTACCGATACTGGACAGAATAAATTTTCAAGCACCTGTAGACGCCACTCACTCACAAACATCGACTCGCGTTACCCTGAAAACATGTGGATTCTCTTCGCCTTAGGCTCAGCATTCTTCGCCGGCATCACCGCCGTACTTGCGAAGCTTGGAATCCACGGTCACGATTCAACGCTCGTTACGGCTTTGAGAACGTCTGTTGTTTTCCTGGGTGCATGGATTGTTGCAGCTATCAGCCTCCAGGGGCGCTTTCTTTCAGAGCTCACCTCCATTTCATCCCGCGCCTATCTCTTCCTTTTTCTCTCCGGACTTGCGACCGGTGCTTCGTGGCTATGTTTCTTCGCTGCACTTTCCAAAGCTCCAGTGACTTTCGTCAGCCCGATCGATAAGTCCTCGACCATCATCGCTATCGCTTTCGCAGTGATTTTCTTGGGCGAGAGCCTCTCTCCCATCGCCCTTGTGGGTGTTCTGGTTCTGGGTATTGGAATCGTTCTCACCCTTGAACCTGGATTATTCAGGGGCTTTGTTTCCCAGCGATCAAAGACCTCTGCGAGCACCCCACTGCCCAAAGTACAGAAGGCACCCGCGGCCTCGTGGATGATCTTTGCGTTAGCGTCTGCAGTTTTCGCTGCCCTTACCTCGACCCTCGGGAAAGTAGGAATCACAGGGGTCGACTCCAATCTGGGAACCGCAGTGAGGACTTCCGTCGTTTTGGCCATGGCATGGATCGTTGTCGCGCTCCATGCGAAACCGGCGTCAATCCGCACGATCCCCCTGCGCGACCACGCGTGGATCGCAGCCTCAGGAATCGCAACCACGGCCTCGTGGCTGTGCTACTACCGAGCGCTCCAGGAGGGCCCAGCGTCCATCGTTGTTCCCATCGACAAGCTCTCAATACTGGTGACAGTCGCGTTTTCAGCACTCGTGTTGCGCGAGCGCGTCTCAGGACGGTATTTATTGGGAATCGCTGGTTTATGCGCCGGGACCATTCTTATGGTCATCGGCTAGCCCAAGGAGGGGAAATTATGCTGCGCCGCGCAACGCCCGAAGATGCAGAGGCACTATCCGTGCTTGCGTCCACGTGCTACATCCAGACTTTTGGGCAGCTTTACTCTTCCGAAGACCTTGATCGTTTCATTCACGAGGCCTACTCCCCTGAAGTCCTTCGTGCGGAGCTTGCGGATCCAAAGCGCGCGACCTGGTTGCTTTTCCTTGAGGGAAGCGAGACCGAGGCGACTACATCAGAGCGCACTGAAGCGCGCACGGCCTCGGAAGACAAACTGATTGGCTACGTAACAGTTTGCCCCGCGCACCTCCCCCACCCCGACGTGAAGCCCACCGACGGAGAAGTTCAGCGCCTCTATCTGCTACGGGAATACCAAGGTGGCGGGCGCGGATCGATGATGCTCCGGCATGCAATCGATTACCTCCTTGCCGACGGACCGCGCCCATTGTGGATTGGCTGCTTCAGCGAAAACTTCGGGGCACAGCGACTCTACGGGCGCCACGGGTTTAAGCTGGTCGGTGAGTACGAGTTCATGGTCGGCGACCACGCTGACCGCGAGTTCATCATGCGCCGCGAGGCCGAAGTTTAGGAGTCCTCATGAAGACAGCACACTGGCATGCACTTTTGCTTGCAGGAGCAGGGGTTATGCACTTCAAGGCGCCTCAGGTTTATGACGCCATTGTGCCACGGAGTCTCCCCGGGAACGCCCGAACCTACACTTTGGTGAGCGGCGCGGCCGAGTTGGCAATTGCCGCTGGCCTTGCGCTTCCATTGACGAGGCGACTGGCCGGCTTTAGCCGCGAGCGCGTTGTATGTCGCTGTCTTCCCCGCGAATATCAAGATGGCCGTGGATTACCGCAAGGAAGGCAAGCCTGCGCTCGCACAGGCACTTGCGTATGCTCGACTGCCGCTTCAGATTCCGCTGATTCGTGGGGCGTGGAGGGTGTTTCGAGGAAAGTAGGGGCCTCAGTTACTCACTTGCTTCCACTCCGCGGCATCGAGGCTCGGAGGCGGGAGCTGACGCAGGTGCTGTTTGAGCCGTGTCGCTTGAGTTTGTAGAGCAACGAAGGTCATTCCACCCGAGATCACTCCCCCGATCAGGGGACGATCTTTGACATGGTTTTCGCCATGCTCTGTTTCGTGACCGAAACGCCAATCACTTTCAGAGACTTCTTGACGACCGGATACCACGTCGTCTTCATGAGGGCTTTGCGTGCGATCCTCTTTTCGATTGCCGGCGCAACGATCACTCGCGCAAAGTCGCGCAGCGACTCTGCAGCTCCTGCAACTCCCAGCATGACACCGAAGAAGAGGCCCATCTGGGCGATCGTCTCATCATCAACGTCGTCCAAGTCCGTTAAGAATTCTTTCCACCCATACAGGTACGCAAGCTTTTTGCATGATGCGTAGCGAGTGAACGTAGTACTGAGTAAGGTCGGCCGGCACGGTTCCGAGCATCGCCAGACCACCTGGAATCCCTGCAGCAAACGAGAGCGCGGTAGATTTCTTCGTTTCGAAAGAAATCGCATCATTGGCCAGCTTGTCCAAAGACTTGCGCGAAATTCCTGCAGAGACAGGATCACTTGCAATAGCACGCTCAATCTCAGCATCACTCAAGTGGAGTTTTCGCAGTTCCTGGCGCAGGAAGTCATCGCGCGAGATCCGCACTCCCCGCAGACGAACGAGCTTCTTCAAGAAGAAAACCGCATAGACCGAGGCCTGCTGGTCCTGGTCTGAAGATGCCTCAGAAACCAGGGAAACCGCAGCGTCTTCCTCGATGATTTCGCCTTCGATGACCGGCTCGACAACGAGCTCGTCTGCGCGTTCATCATCGCCCTGAATCATGTTTGTCTCTTTTCATTCAGTGACACCCGAAATAGGTAATGTGATTCTACTGGAAGCAGGTACTACCCACGCTTCGTGGGATACCGCCGGTCCTCGCCCTTCCACCACGGCATCCACGAGGCGTACCCATCGGCAGGCGCAGTATTGGACGAGGGCTCAAAACCAAGTTCTTCAGGAGTCTGCGGAATTCCGTCGACGAGGAAGTACTTGTCCTTATCGTCGCAGTGCTCGCGAACAATCGTGCGGAACTCCCCCAGCTCGCAGTACAAAACTCCGGTGATCGGATTGCGCTTAAACACCACGATCTTGTAGAGCCAGTAGGCAAAGAGCATCACGTTTGCCACCAAGGCAACCACCGCACACACGATGTTCGCTCGCGGATCCATGGTCGCAAAATTAAAGATATCCGAGGGAGGCACCAAGACCTCGGGAAGCAAAGTATTCATCGAAATCCAAAAAACCAGAGTGAAGCAGCGGAACCAGATCCACTGTCCCTTCGCCCACGTAAACGCGGGGATCGTGCACGCCAGCAGCAGCGCAAGCGTGCAGTACCACGTGTAGTCAGCCAGCGAATTGTAGAGGAACGCGTGGTTCCACAGGTCGTAAGCGATAACCCACGGCCACACCATATCCACCCAGATCAGCCCGCGGACCTTCTGCTTTCCCGGGGAGGTCGCGATGATTTTTCCGAGGCCGGTGATCGTGATGATATTGAGCAGGCCGGCCAGCGCGGAGAGAAGGTTCCAATATCCGCCGATCGTACGGAATCCAGTTTCAGGATCAATACCAACGTGGCGAGAAGACAGGTTCGCTGCAACTTCCTGATACCACTGCATTGAGTGGAGCTCTGCACTGACGCCTCGAGCCTCGGGCAGGCCCACGATCATATCGATCGTGTGGGAGTCATTGACGGACTTCAGGCACTGCCAGTCGGCGCCGCACGAATAGTAAGTATCAGCATTGAAGTAGATCGTGAGGTCGCGGATATTCGCCTCCATGATGTTGACGGCCAAGCCGATCCACAGTGCCACGCCCAACCAAATCGCGTATTTGTGTGCCTTATCCGGGTTGCGTTTGGCGTAAACCAAGACGGTTCCGGTCATGGTGGCGGTCAGGATCATGATCGCGTACTTACCGAAGGGGAACCAGCCAACCATGGGAGTCCCGTGGATCCACGCATAGGGCATGAGCAAAATGCCGCCAACCGTCCACACAGCAAAGATCGTCCAGTTCCATCGGCGGTTGATTTCTGCGACAAGGATTTGCGCGAGCAAAACGAGGAGCCAAATGAGATAGACCTTTGGGGTTCCTAGCTCCCAGAGGAAGAGCGAGTCCACAGCATTCTCCTTCGAACCTGTAACTAAGCTGAATGTTTCGACTATCATAGTGCCTAAATCACCCGAAAATGTGAGTTTTGCTACACATATTGCAGAGTGTGGGAACGCCGTTTCACTGCACCCCCCACACGCAGCCCACATACCGAGTCCTCAAGGAGGAGGATCATGAAACGACACTCGTCACGCTTTGGCAGACTCTGCCGCCTCGGCCTCGTCGGAGGAGGCGCACTACTGGGCGGAATGTACGCCTTCAGCCAACTCAGCGGCAAAGCCACCCCCGAAGAACAGGCTTGGCGCTACCCGGGCGACGACCTCATCGACGCCAACTACGACAACGGGTATTCCTCCACCTACGCGATCACCATCGACGCCCCCGCCTACGCGGTGTGGCGCCTCTTCAAGCAGATCGGTGCGGAAAAGTCCGGGTCGTTCTCCTCCGAATTCCTCGAGCGCGTCTTTGCCCGGCTCCCCTTCTTCAACTCCTACGAGATCCAAGAAGAGTTCCAGCAGCCCGACTCAATGGTGCCCGGGGACATTGCGGCCTTCGACTTCCATGGCATGTCCATGGAATGGGCCGACGTCGTCCCAGGCAAATACCTGGTCCAGTGGGTCGACACGAAGAACCCACCCAAGGCCCCGGGTTCCTACGCCTTCCGCTTCCCCGGAATGAGGCACTTCGCAGCGGCGTGGTGCTTCTACATGGTTCCCTTGGAGGGCGGTCGCACGCGCCTCATCAATCACTGGCGCATCGGCTACGAACCGCCCTCGCCCGCAATGACCGCCCTCAACTGGGTGAACATCGAGTTCATCGGCGGGTGCATGACGCACCTACAAAACCTCTGCGTCAAGCGCGTGCTTGAGTTCCGCAAGAAGCAGCACCTGACGGGTCGTTTCATGCGAGGCATGCTCGGCGGCCGTTTCTTTAACAGCGAGACCCCAGCTGGCCGGTACGATGGCACTCCCCTCTTCGAGGACACCTACACGCAGTGGTTCCGTTTCGGACGCAGCGCCCCGGCCGTCGCCGAGATCCGCCCGCCCGTCACCGACGATCCTTCGTGGCCGCCGACGGGCCCGGGCACGCCGTGGGAAAGCGAAGTTGATGCCTCGTACTTCGAAGGATGGAGCGAGCCCGCATTCTCGTGGGATGAGCAGATCCGCCAGAAGATGGAGCGCACCTACCTCACCGATTGGGGCAAGGAGCAACACTGATGGGCTCGATCACTCCCCCGGATTACCCGACCCTCTTCTTTTTCGAGGCCGGCGAGTGGTGGGATTACGCGATGCTCCTCGTGGTCATCGCTACCCTCGCCTTCACGGCGTGGCTTGCCCAGCGCAATATGTGGGTGGTCCTCGCTGTTTTCGTCGTGATCCCGGTCGCGCTCACGATCTTTTGGTGGCCGCACTCGACGCAGGGTACGGCCTCGGCAGGCTGGTTCCCGATCGTCAAGCAGTATTCGGCGCTGGCGGGGTCCCTGTGCTTGGTCGCGCTTCAAGTATTCCCGAGGCTACGGCACAACCGCGGGTACCTGCTGATTCCGCCGGTGATCCTTTCCGTCAACATTGCCGAGGCCGTGGTGAGGGATTTCCAGTGCTACGGCATTCACGGGGTGGATCCTACCCAGGGCATGGTGACTTGGGGAGGTCCGTGGAACATCATGAACGGGATCGCGGGCATTTTGAATCTGCTCGCAATCTCGGGGTGGATCGGGATTTTTGTCTCCAAGGGCAAGGAGCGCGCGCTTGTTTGGGGCGACCTGACGATCGGGTGGATTATCGCCTACGACCTGTGGAATTTCGCCTACGTCTACAACTGTCTAGCGGACCGCGCGTGGTACTCGGGCGTGGCGCTGTTGGCGGCGTGTACGATTCCGGCTCTCATGAAGTTTGGGCGAGGCGCGTGGATCCAGTACCGGGCCTACACGCTGACTTTCTGGTCGGCTGTGGTGCTCACTTTCCCGCATTTCATGCAGGACTCGATGTTTGCGCACCGCAGCGCTCACAACCCGACCGCGATGTTCATCATCTCCGCGGCCGCGCTGCTTGCAAATGTGTGGGTTTTTGGCCGCCACGTGTATGTGATTGTCTCAAAGAAGCGCAATCCCTTCACGCAGGAGGTTCATGCCGATGAGCCGACTTACGTGGAGTGGGTGCGGGATTTGGCCTCGGATGAGGACAAGGAACTGATCGCTGCGCGCCTTGGGACGACGCCCGAAAAGGCGGGGTTTGTGAAGGCGTCTTAAGATCGTGGCCGGGGCGCATGCGCCCCGGCCACTGCCTTATCAGACTTCGTCGACTCAAACGACTTCCACCGTCGCAAGAGGAACAATTCCACTCAAAGCATCCCCCATCGCCTCTTCGGCACAGTCAAGTTCGTAGCGCATCTGCAGGTTCATCCAGAACCCCGGAGTTGTGCCGAAGTAGCGGGACAGCCTCATCGCGGTATCCGCCGTGATCCCCCGCTTCCCATGGACGATTTCATTGATACGGCGGGGCGGAACACCGATAGCGACGGCGAGCTTGTGCTGCGTAATGCCGAAACCCTCGATGAAGTCTTCCATGAGGACTTCGCCCGGGTGAATCGGAGCAATTTTAGTGATAGTCAACGATCTCAACCCCTTCTGGACCAGCATCGCTCCACCTGAAGCAGATGCGCCATTGATCATTGATTCGGATACTGTACTGCCCCGCCCGATTACCGCGCAGAAGCTCGAGACGATTGCCCGGAGGGATCCGGAGGTCCTCCAAACGACACGCAGCGTCGACCTGACGCAACTTGCGCAGCGCGACACGCACGATGCGCGCATCGGGGGAAGGGACAGCCTCCCTCGCAAACAAGCCTCAGTCTGACGATCCCCGAATGACTGGATCATGAGGCAAGAATATATCGACTCCCGTTATTAACGTAAACCGTTAAGCCGTGCTGCTCTTACGTTCTCGCTTTTCCACTGCCAGACGGACACCAACAGCAAAGCCGGGCCACCCCAGGCGACCGGCCACCGCCTCGTTCAGGAGTCACCCCTCTGGCGGCACGAGCCACTCCCTCGCTTTTTCGCAGACCATCTGCCACTGCGGGTGATCGCGCACGACCTGGCGCTGCCGTTCTGCCGATAGCCCAAGCTCGTGCAAAATATTGAGGATCACGACTGCGCCCGTGACACGGACAATGGTATTCAGTTCATCGATGGAATGGCTTGGCGTCTTTCCCTCGTGTGCGAGGTTATTGCGAGCTTGCGTCGTTCGTTTAGCCCAATGTTCAACGTCTGGCACAACCTGTTTGATTACTTCCTGATCGGGACGCGCAGCTAGGGCGAGAAGCCTGTCCCGCAGCGTCGGCGAGTTTCTAATCGCTTGTTTGAACCTGCCACGATGTTCTTCAGGAACCTGATTGAGCATGGCGCTGCGAATCTTCTTGAACTCTGTATCAGGGATTGGTTTCTCATCAATTCCGAGGCCTCGGTGCAGAGCCTCCGCAGCACCTGCTGCCATTAGAAGATTGTTCTCAACGAAACGCGCCGGGGCGTAGCGCAGGCCCAGGATCATATTGATAGCAGCCTGCAACCTACCTCGCACCTCGCACCAGCGCGGCATGATTTGCTCGAACGAGAGCATCTCACAGGTGAAGAAGGCACTGTCAGGCTCAATAGCCTTCTCATCAGATTTGCCGACTGCTACAGGGGAGTACAGAACATCCACGCGCCGAGGCGGCAGCCTCCTCCCATTCGGGAGAAATACCTGAGTCCCTGCAACCTCCAGCTGGAGCCAGATGACGCCAGCGGCACGGTGCGTTGCCAGCGCAATCAGATCCTGTATCAGGCTTGCCGCTTCGAGCGCAGTTCTCAGATCGAACGGCTCAGCTCTGCGGACACAGATAGAAGCAGTGTCGCGCATGCGCCCGACCGTCGCACCCCTGCGATAGTCAAGGCGCGGCAGAATGTGGGTGTGCACAAGGCTGTACTCTGTGCCTTCGACGTTCACCCTCTGCGTTTCGACCGGCTTCACTGAGATCGTCCCAGTTCCATCCGGCATGCCATCACGATAGCCGTGGTAACACGAGAATACAGACGTTACAGCCCAGAGCGTCAAGTCTTCGACGGATATCTCAGCTGCCGCGAACGCTGCGTCTTTTTCTCCGCTGACGTGCGCACCGATGATCGCTGTCGTTGCACACACGATCTGCATGTCAGACTTTCAACCCGAGCACCCCAATTCCGTCTGCTCCCGGTGGGAATGCAGCCGAGGAGCGTGATCTCGCGTTGTTGAGCCACACCATGAATGACGTCCCACGTCCTATTCGCCCCATGGTACAACGTCACACCGGGGGCAGGATTCGAGGAAATGCGGTTTTCGAACGCACCGATCAGTGACAGGGACAGCCCGCCCTTCCCGTCATACCGCAAGACACCAGGCAGTCGCTCGTCAGGTGCTTCCGGAAGCCACCACAGACCTTGCCACTCGGCAGCCTCGTTAAGATTCAACGGATCGTTGCTCATTGTTCTCCCATGACAGCTGCTCAGGCATCAATCCTCGACGACGTCACATTACCACTCCGCACATCAGGATAAATTCACCGGTCGTAGTCTGGTTCGGTTCCACTGCCGAGTGTCGCGAGGATCAACGATTGTTTGATGGCGCGATTCCTCTCTGTGGTGCGCCGCGAGATCACCCGCCACACATGCCCTGACGGAGTGCATCATTCCGAGCAGGTCGGGAGGGCGGGCACATGCTGCCGGGTACCACCCCAAGAAACTGCTTTTTGAGTGATAAGGTCCCGCTCCCCATGTGTTTTCGTTTTTGTTCCAGAAACGCACTTCCCACCAGATCAGCGGACTCATGTGACAGAGTGCTCCTATGAGCGCTCCTCCCAATACCCAGGGCAGACAATCAACCACAGTGCGCCGAACCCCGCTCACCACCCCTGCACGTCACACGCAAAGAGCCACATGTCGATCTTTACCGACTCAGTGCTATCAGTTAGCTAATCGCGTTGGAGTTAGACCGGCGCAGTCTACTACGGAGATCCGCGCAACCACGGTGAGGATCCCTTGGTATATCCGTTCGCACAGTGCGAAGTTAAATCTAGAGACGACCACGTGTCAACGACAGGCGAGTTTTCCTCACATAGGCACGGAACAATTGGCACGCCAGGCGGCATGAATGGGTGAACATGCCTCCGCAGCGCTCGCCTCGATGCCTGCGCTGAGCACACCGGCAGCGCGGCCCGATGGGTGGCAGCATTAACCCCTTAATGCGCAGCTAAGCCCTAAACGTGGAGCATGGGCACCCCGCTCACACTGCCACCCGTGGGGTTAACGCAAGCATCGAAGGGCGTAGGCTCCCACCATCGGGCCTATCACGCCTCCCGCCTTGCTCAAAGCGCAGTCCACTTCGCCTAAACCGCCCCATTTTCGTCGATTTTCACCGAAGTGGCCTGCAGTTTGGGACAAACCCACGAAGACAGCACCGCACCAACAGCAAAGCCGGGGCGCACGCGCCCCGGCCACAGCTACGTTTCAAAGAACTCACACATTGAAGCGGAATTCGACGATGTCGCCGTCTTCCATGACGTAGTCCTTGCCTTCCATGCGGACCTTACCGGCAGCCTTCGCGGCTGCCATGGAACCGGCCTCGATCAGATCGTCGTATGAGACGATTTCAGCCTTAATGAAGCCTTTCTCGAAGTCCGTGTGGATGACGCCTGCAGCCTTGGGAGCGGTGTCGCCCTTGTGAATCGTCCAGGCGCGTGCTTCCTTCTCACCAGCGGTCAGATAGGTCTGCAGGCCGAGGGTGTCAAAGCCAACGCGTGCGAGCTTTATCCAAGCCAGACTCGCTCTGACCGGACTCAGCCAGCATTTCGCGCGCATCGTCCTCATCGAGCTCGACAAGCTCGGACTCAAACTGCGCGTCCAAGAAGATCGCTTCGGCCGGAGCAACCAGAGCGCGCAATTCGTCTTGCATCTCCTGGTTGTCCATCTCCGCCGCATCCATATTGAACACGAAGATGAAGGGCTTAGAGGTCATCAGCTGGAAAGACTTCAATGCATCCTGGTCGAGCTTTGCGCCCGCGGGGCCGCTGAGCAGCTCGCCGCGTTCGAGCAGTTCCAGTGCCTCGCGCGCGGTTTCTAGGACAATTGCCTCGGTCTTCTTGCCGCGCACTTCCTTTTCCAGACGCGGGATCTGCTTTTCGAGCGTCTGCATGTCAGCCAGGATCAGCTCGGTCTTAATGGTTTCAATATCCGAGGCGGGATCAACCTTGCCGTCAACGTGCACAACGTCAGGGTCGGAGAAGGCGCGCGTCACCTGGCAAATGGCGTCGGCCTCGCGAATGTTCGCAAGGAACTGGTTACCCAAGCCCTCACCCTCAGATGCACCACGCACAATACCCGCAATATCAACGAAAGATACGGTTGCGGGGATGATGCGCTGGGAGCCGAAGATCTCGGCGAGCTTGTTCAAGCGCGGGTCAGGAAGCGGGACCACACCGACGTTCGGTTCAATGGTCGCGAAAGGGTAGTTCGCAGCCAGAACGGTCGCGCGGGTCAGAGCATTAAACAGGGTGGACTTGCCAACGTTGGGCAGGCCAGCGATACCAATAGTTAAAGACACGCCCCTATCCTATCCGACGAGGCCGCACTCCCTGTTTGCCCGCACGCACAGAAAGTGCGCGAAAAAGCGGGTGAACTTGCGCTCAGCTGGTGTGATCAGGCCCCGCAGTGCGGCGAGCGTGAGGGCGCACATCAATCTGTCCAGCATTCTTCAGGTCTGAACGCAGATCACGAGGAAGCGCGAAAGTCGTCGTCTCCGTCTCTGTTCGCACCTCTTCAACTGTTGGGAAACCGCGTTCTTGCAGCCAAGCCACAACATCGCGTACAAGAATCTCGGGCACCGAAGCACCCGAAGTCAGGCCAACCGTCGAGGCACCCTCAAACCATTCTTCTTGGAGTTCCTCGGCCTTGTCGATGCGATAAGCAGCGGGCACACCCGATTCGAGCGCGACATCAACCAAACGCACCGAGTTCGAGGAATTCGCCGAGCCCACAACAACCATGACATCGACCAGCGGTGCAATGACCTTCACGGCCCCCTGGCGGTTCTGTGTCGCGTAGCAAATATCATCCGAGGGCGGATCAAGAAGAGCCGGGAAACGCTCGCGCAGGCGATCAACAGTCTGGCGAGTCTCATCAACCGACAAGGTGGTCTGTGAAATCCACACGACCCGCTCGGGGTCACGCACCACCAAGTTGTCGACTTCTTCAGGACTTCCAACGACTTGAATGTGTTCAGGGGCCTCACCAAAGGTCCCTTCAACTTCTTCGTGACCTTCGTGGCCTACCAAAATAATGTCGTAATCGTCCTTCGCGTAGCGCACGGCCTCGCGATGCACCTTGGTCACCAGTGGGCATGTCGCATCAATGGTTGCCAGGTGTCGCTGCGCTGCGACCTCATGGACCTGAGGGGAAACTCCGTGTGCGGAAAAGACGACGCGCGCGCCCTCGGGGACCTGGTCGGTCTCTTGAACAAAGATTGCCCCGCGCTTGCTTAAGGATTCCACCACGAATTTGTTGTGAACGATTTCTTTGCGCACGTACACAGGAGCGCCATACAGATCCAGCGCTTTTTCTACGACATCAACTGCACGGTCAACGCCCGCGCAATATCCGCGTGGCGCTGCCAGCAAGATCTTCCCACCGGCATTTTTTTGTTCAAGGCTGCCCAGCGTCTGGTCGTCAACAGTCATGATTCAACGGTACAGGTAGGCGCTAGTATCCGCGCAGCCGAAACCACTGATGCTCCTCACACTGGACGCAAATGCTAGGTGCCTGTGTCATGCTTGTTTCGTGCCAGAAAAGATGCCTCCTGCTGCAAAAGCCGCCGATACCACGCGTGACAACCCGTGGCCGCTCAGCAGGCTTACCCAGAACATCAAGATCTACGTGGATCGCATGTCGCCGCTCTGGGTTGAAGGCCAAGTCGTTCAATACAACCCGCGCCCGGGCTCGCGCATGGCTTTCTTTACACTGCGCGACACGGAATCTGACACGTCCATGACCGTGACGGCCTTCCCCAATGTCATCACTGCGATTGGTGCCGGTTTTGAGGAGGCGTGAAAGTCGTTGCCCGCGTCAAGCCCGTTTTTTGGGAGCGCAGCGGAAGCCTCAACCTCCAGGCAGCCGAAGTTCATCTTCAGGGTTTGGGTGACCTGCTGGCTCAAATAGAGCGCTTGCGCCAGCGCCTGGCCGCAGAAGGCCTCTTTGATACAGATCGCAAGAAGCCTCTTCCCTTCCTCCCGCGAGTGATCGGCCTGGTGTGTGGCCGAAACGCAAAAGCTAAAGACGATGTCATCGTCAACGCGAGCGCGCGTTGGCCCGGTGCGCGCTTCGAGGTCCGTGAGGTCGCAGTCCAGGGACAATACGCCGTCCGCGAGGTCACCCAAGCAATCGCGGAGCTGGACTCCCTCCCCCAGGTGGACGTCATTGTCGTTGCCCGCGGTGGCGGTGCCGTTGAGGATCTTCTCCCCTTCTCTGACGAGGCCTTGGTGCGCGCCGCCGCGCAGACCTCCACTCCCCTGGTGTCAGCCATCGGTCATGAGGGGGACGCTCCCCTTTTGGACTACGTTGCGGATTACCGCGCTTCGACACCGACCGATGCCGCCCGCCGGATTGTCCCCGATCTCGCCCAAGAGCTTGATGGCCTTGCTCGAGCACGCGAAGGAATGCGTAGTGCAATCCAGCGTCGGCTTGATCAGGAGCGCTACAACCTCGATTTGCTGGTGTCTCGTCCAATTTTCTTAGCTCCTGCTGCAACTTTGGAGCCGCATCGGACTTTCATTGACTCTGCTCTCACCTCACTGCGCACTCAGGTTGAGCGTCGCTTGAGCTCTGAACGTCAAAGCATCCTTCAGGCCTCGGCAACGCTTCAGGCCCTCTCCCCCCAGGCGACTTTGGAACGCGGTTACTCAATGTTGCGTCTTCCCTCAGGGGAGCTTGTCCGCGACGCTTCGCAAGTTCCTAAGGGAACTCTAGTGGAGGGAATCTTGGCGCAGGGTCGCTTGGTTGCTCAAGTTGTCGGTTCAACGCCCGCTACGCGCACCCGAATCCCCACAGTAAACGTCCCCTTCACACTCAACTACCGCCCATACTTGTCACTACCGGAGGTTCCCATGGCAGAAACATCCCTTCCCGCACCCGAAACACTGTCCTACGAAGCAGCGCGCGATGAACTCGTTGCGATCGTCAAGACGCTTGAAAGCGGACAGGCTCCCCTTGAAGACACTCTTGCGATGTGGGAGCGCGGCGAGGCCCTTGCAACGCGTTGCCGTTCTATCCTCGACGCGGCAACTCAGCGCATGCAAGCAGGAGCGGAATCACCCCAGTCCGACCAGTAGACTCCGGGTCCCACAACCCACTGGGAATGGTTAGACTTAAAGGGTCATCTGTTAGTGGAACCAGCCAAAGTGGTCTGGAAACAGGAGGAAATATGGACCTCGCAACCGACCCCCACATCCTCTCCATCGGAGAGGCACTGATGGATATCGTTGTCCCAGCGGACAGCCCCGTTCCAACTGCCGAAATCCCGGGTGGTTCGCCCGCTAACGTCGCAATGACTCTTGGGCGCCTGGGCCGTAACGTCGGCCTGCAGACTTGGCTTGCACACGACGAACGTGGCGAGATTATTGAAGATCACTTCACAGCCTCGCATGTGCTTATTACCGAGGAATCCTTCGGCGCGGACCACACCCCAACTGCCCTAGCAAAGCTCAATGAAAAGGGCGCAGCAAGCTACACCTTTGATCTGGATTGGTGTCCCCCAAGCCCGATCTGGGTTTCGACTCAGGCCCGAATCGTTCACTCCGGTTCCATTGCTGCAGTCATCGAGCCGGGTGCACATGCCGTTTTGGATGCCATGGTCACCGCGCGTCAGCACGCGATCATCACCTACGATCCCAATGCGCGCCCTGCACTCATGGGCACCCCCGAGCAGGCGCTCGCTATCGTCAACAAGTTCATCGGTATCTCCGATGTCGTCAAGGTTTCCGACGAAGACATCGCGTGGCTGACCAACGGACGCGAAATCGACGAAGTCGTGCGAGATTGGCTCACCGCAGGTCCCTCGCTGATCGTTGTCACGAAGGGTAAGGATGGCGCAGCGGCCTTCACTTCAAATGGTGTTCGCCGTTCAATCCCCGCCGGAGACGTCAAGGTCGAAGACACCGTCGGTGCCGGTGACTCCTTCATGGGCGGCCTGATCGACGCACTGTGGTCGCTCGGCCTGGTCGGTGCCATGTCGCGTCCTGCTCTGCGCGATTTGGATGCTTCAAAGGTCGACTTCATCTTGCAGCGCGCTGCAACCATCGGTGACATTACTGTCTCCCGCGCTGGCGCGAACCCGCCTTGGTTGTCGGAACTCGCCGAGTTCCTCGCCTAAGAAGGGCAATCTCTCAGCGCTAAAAGACTCATTGGGGGGCTTGAATCCACAGGATTCAGCCCCCCAAGGTTATCTAAGTTTCATCGTGCAACGCTTTTCTTCAGTGGCGACCAAGCCTATGCCCTCGCCTCATAGGAACCTCGCTGACCTTACTTCCCCATTCGCCTTTCGCGCTGCGCATAGGCTCGCAAGGCGCGCAGGAAGTCGATCTTACGAAAATCTGGCCAGTAGGTTTCACAGAAGTAAAACTCCGAGTGCGCAGACTGCCAGATCATGAACCCCGACAGCCGTTGCTCTCCCGATGTGCGGATCACCAAATCAGGGTCGGGTTGGTCTCCCGTGTACAAATGCTCGGCAATATCAGAGTCTTTCAATCGCGAAGCCAATTCTTCAAGACTCTCGCCACGCTGGCCTGCATCGCGGATCACCTCGCGCACGGCCTCGACAATCTCATGGCGCCCGCCGTAACCGACGGCAATGTTGACGCTGAGCGCGCTGGTGGCAGGACTTTCCTTTGCGGCTTCGCGGAGGGAATCGGCAATGTCATCCGGGAGCAGGCGCAGATCCCCAACGATACGCAAGCGCCATTTTCCGGTTTGACTGAGGGCACTCACGGTTTGCGCGATAATCGTCAGGAGCTCAGCAAGTTCATCGCTTTGTCGCGAGAGGTTATCGGTCGAGAGCATCCACAAAGTGACGATTTCGACGCCAACTTCTTCGGCCCACCCAAGGAACTCAGCGATTTCCCCGCGCCGACTCGGTGTCCTTGGGAAGCGGTGAAGCCAATCGACTTCGCCCAACGCCGGTTTCCGTCAAGAATTACTCCGACGTGGCGAGGGATTGGGCGCCCCGATAAAGATGCTCGTAAGCGCTTCTCATACACGTCATAGAGCATGTTCCACTGCGACACTTTCAGTCCCTTCCGCGCGAAAGAGTGTCAATACCGTTTAAGGGTATCGCGATTCTCACGCCACTTGCATATTCGTCCGCAACCCTGAGCTACCTCACATATACCGCCACAAGCGATGAATTTTCCGCGAGATTGGCGTACCCTACGGTGTAGTAAGTTACGCAAACGTAGGTAGAGTTTTTAGAGGAGGCAGCAATGAAAATCGCTTCCCTCAAACCCACTGAGTGGTTCCCCGGACAGAAGGTCTCGGTCAAGCCTCACTTGAGAGGATGGATCCACCTAGTCGCCGCGCCTCTTTCTTTGGCGGCATCTATCGTCCTCACCTGCCTCGCTCCCAGTGGGGCATCCAAGTGGGGTTCGGCGATCTACCTCGCTGCCTCGCTGATCCTCTTCGGCATTTCAGCGCTCTACCACCGTTTCTACTGGTCGCCGCGATGGGAAATCGTGTGGAATCGCCTCGATCATTCCAATATTTTCCTGCTCATCGCCGGCACCTACACTCCCCCTCTCGGTCGCGGTACTGCCTCACGACCAAGCGGTCACGATCTTGTCAATCGTCTGGGGAGGTGCGCTTGCCGGGATCCTGCTCAATCTCTTCTGGCCAACCGCTCCAGGTGGCTCGCAACGCTTATTTACGTTGCTTTGGGGTGGGTTGCTCTGTGGTACCTCCCGCAATTCTGGGCGCTTGCGGGACCGGCCGTGGTCTGGCTTCTTTTAGCTGGCGGAATCTTGTACACGATCGGCGCGATCGTCTACGCAACAAAGAAACCCGATTTATCACCTCGATGGTTCGGGTTCCACGAGATCTTCCATACCTTTACGGTTCTTGCGTGGGCGTGCCACTGTACCGCCGTGTATTTGACAGTTTTGTAAATTTTCCACAGATAGCGCAAAATCCACATTTCCAGGCTGAAGGCTGCTACGCTGGCAAATCTATAGAATCAATGTGAAGGCCGACGCCCGTCGGCACATGTCGGAGGCATAAGTAATGGCTGATACCCAATGGCTGACTCAAGCTCAGTATGACAAGCTCCAGGCGGAGCTCACGGATCGCGTCGAGGTGCGTCGTCCTGAGATCGCTCGCCTAATCGACGCAGCTCGCCAGGAAGGCGATTTGCGAGAGAACGGCGGCTACCACGCCGCTCGTAACGAGCAGTCCCTCAATGAGACCCGTATCCAGGCACTCGAAGAAATGCTGCGCAACGCTGAGGTTGGCGAAACCCCCGCTGATGATGGAATCGTCGAACCCGGAATGGTTGTCACCGCTCTTGTTGCAGGCCGCGAGCAGAAGTTCCTCCTGGGTTCTCGTGATGCCGGCGGCGACCTCGGAGTGCAGGTTTTCTCTTCTCAGGCTCCTCTGGGCGCAGCAGTAATGGGACACCGCAAGGGCGATACCCTCACCTACGAGGCCCCCAATGGCCGCGAAATCACCGTTGAGATCTTGGATGCAACGCCTTTCGTTGGCTGAGTAAACCCAAACGCACTGTGGGGCTCCAGAGTTGAACTCTGGAGCCCCCACAGTTTTACGCGTTCAGTCAGAACAAGGCGCTTTCAGCTTCAATCAGCCTCATGCCTCGCTGTCTTCTTCATCCGTTTCAGCGCTCTGCTCAATTTCATCAGCGACACGCGTCCCCACGCTATCGCCCGGCTCTGCAGTGCCAGCAGTCACCATGCGTTCGCTCAGTTCCTCGTTGACAGCGTAGGTGTGTGCATCAACTGCCTCCCCTGCAAGGAGGGGAAGATCCTCGCCGTAGGAATGAGCAATCAAAGCATCGAGCGTACCCGGAGCCCCGCCTGGACGATCAAGCTTTGTCGCTAGCGCAGGCTCAGGATCGTGTCCGTGCAGGTAGAGCACAGTGGAGTTAATGAAGGCTGCGATCGGGATGGAGAAAATCGCCCCCGCGATTCCGGCAACCATCGAACCTGCCGTTACACCGAGCAAAACAACCAGCGGGTGCAAAGATACGGCGTTGGACATCAGAAGTGGTTGAAGGAGGTTACCCTCGACTTGCTGGACCAGCAAGATAATGACCAGCATGATCAAACCGACGGTGAAGCCCTGATCCACGACGGCCACCAAGACTGCAATAATTCCCGAAATCAGGGAACCGATAATCGGAATGAAAGAGCCGAAAAACACCAAAACGATGATCGGGATGACCAGTGGGACACCCAAGAAGTAGGCACCGATGCCAATGCTCAGCGCATCGATGAAGGCAACTTGCATCTGGCCGACCACATAGCCACCCATGCTTGCCCACCCGCGAATTGCGGCCTCGTGAACGGGTTCGCGAGCGCCCTTGGGAAGCAAACGCACGAACCACACCCAGATGTCGCGACCGTCTTTAAGGAAGAAGAAAAGGCAGAAGAGAGCGATCACCGAACCGGTAGCGACAGAAATCGCTGAAGACGTCGCGTTCACCGCACCGAAAATCAGGGACTGCGCGTGGGATTGCACCCAGGCGACAATCTCGGACTGCAAGTTTCCAAATGCGAATCAATACCGGAGGTGTCGATCCCCAATGGGCTGGTGCGCAACCATTCAAGGAGGGTGGTGAGACCTTCGTTCGCGCGGGTCAGCAGCGAGGGGACCTGCGAGAGGATCTGGGCCCCAGCAGTCGATAGTGCGGCGCCCACGACAACAACAGTGGCCAGCAAACCACTGAGGGCAGCAAGGGCTCGCGGGAAGTGAGCCTTGCGGTGAAGCCAGGACACCATCGGGTTAAGGAAGACCGCAAGAAGAAGTGCAACTGCGATCGGAACGATAATCCCGTAAACGAAAGTCATTCCGAAAATCAGCAGAGCTACCGCCGCGATAACGACGATCGCACGCCACGCAACTGCCGCGCCCACGCGCAGGGACCACGGCACGGCCTCGGAAGCATCCCGGCTGGTGGGTTCGTCCTCAACGACGACGCGAACGCGCTGTGGCCTGTCCCCCTGGAGATGAGAGCGCTGCTCTTGAACGCGGCGCCTGATCTGTTCGAGAGGTTTCAGAAGCGACGAGGCCAAGCTTGAGCCGGCTCCCCCTCCTCCCCTATCCGTACGACTGGGGTGCTTATCGGGGGCTGATGCTTGTTGCTGCGCATCCTTTTCGCTCATGCTTGGCCTCGTCTTTTCAGTTCGCTGACTCAGGCAACACCGAGAATATCGGTGACGAAAACAAGAGTATCGCCGCCGCGGATCCCAGCCTGGGGAACGCCGCGCTGGCCGTAACCGTATTCGGAAGGAATCGACAGCAGGACGCGCGAGCCGACGCGCTGACCAATGAGTCCCTCATCCCAGCCGCGGATGACCATTCCCACGCCGATTTGGAAGCTCAGTGCAGCGCCGCGGTCGTAGGAGTTATCGAAGACGTTTCCATCCCAGACTTGCCCCAGGTAGTGGCAGTGGATGGTGTCTCCAGCTTCGACGACCTGGCCGTCGCCCCTCATGGAGGACCTCGACGAGCAGCTCATCGCTGGGGGTGGGATCAGTAAATTCCAGGGTGGGCTTACGGCCAAATTCGCCTGTCACTATAAGGTTTTCCATGGTTTCTCCTTAGGGAAGTACTGCTGTAGAGGACTGAGCATTCAATGAGGCATCCCGAAGGATGCAGAAGGGGCCACGCTCAAGCGAACGCGACCCCAACTTGTTAGCGGCGAGACGCCAAGATCGAAAGAATTCGGAGGATTTCGACGTACATCCACACGACCGTGACCATGATGCCGAAAGCGCAATACCACGCGAATTGCACGGGAGCACCTCGTTCAACGCCTGTTTGACGGTATCGAAGTCACCGATCAAGGACAGGGTTGCAAGGACAACGGCGATGAGAGAGACAACCACGCCCAGCGGAATGCCCTTGACGTAGATCGTGTCGATCGGAGACATCGCTCCGAAGGCGACCAAAACCGCGTTTGCAATGCGCGTCAGGAGAAGAGCCAAGATCCCGATCAGGGTGAACTTTGCGAGCTTGGGCGAATTACGCACCTTGCCCGAAGTGAAGAGGACGAGCGTAATTCCTGTAACGGCAAGGGTTGCGATGAATGCCTGAGCGACGATGCCCGGGTACATCATTTCCATGAAGGAGGACAGGGCACCCAGCGAGACACCCTCTGCGAAGGCGTAGGCCATGATGAGGCCCGGGCGAATGGTCTTCGAGAAGGAATTCACCATTGCCAGAATGAAAGCGATCAACGCGCCCAGCCCCATTGCAAAAATGCCCAGCGTGGGGTTCGTTCCAGCGAGGAACCACGCAGGGGCGGCGCCAAGAAGCAGGATGAGGAAAGAGATTCCGGTCTTCATCAAGGCGTCGTCATAGGTCATGCGACCGCGATCGACCGCGTCTGCGGAAGGCGCCTGGTAGGCCTGCTGGAGATCGGTATACACGGAGGGATCAACGCTGGGTGCGCCAGCATAGCCGCCCTGAGCCTGGGTCCCATAGGTTGAGGCCTGGGGCTGAGCGTAGGGGTAGCGCGCGGGATCAACAACGGTTGTCCCGGAAGCTTGAGCATTCGTGGGCTGGTAGCCGGGCATCGCCGGATAGCCCGCAGGAGTCGAATCGGCGCGAGACCAGTCTCGCTCCATCTTTGAGAACACGGGGTTTGTCATGAGATTTCCTTTCCCTCGGTTCAGTATCTATTGAGTACCCCCAGTCGGACTCGAACCGACAACACACCGATTTTAAGTCGGTTGCCTCTGCCAATTGGGCTATGGGGGCATCGCCGCTAGCGACGAGCCAGCATCGAAAGCGCGATACCGTCAAGGATATCGTGTTCGGAGACGTGGGCGCCCGCTATCGGGTGGTTTGTATTCTCGCAGCGTAGAGTGACGCGGTCCATGACACGCTTCCAGATCAGGGCCCCACCTGCGATGACGTCCGCGCGCCCCTCAGGCATGAACCCGAGGGCTGCCTTGACCGCCAGTGGCTGCTCGAGCATGAAACGGACCGAGGCATCGGTATCCGCGTGGCTCAAAAATGCGCCATCGATCTTTTCCGGCTGGTACGAGGCCAAGCCCAGCGCGTGTGCAGCGATCGTTGTGATGGTGCCGGCTACGCCCACCACGCCTCGGACGCTAGAGAAATCAACAATTTCTTCGGCCTCGTCAAGGCGCGCATCGATCCACTCACTGGCCTGGGCCTGGACCCCGTCGGGAATCGGCTGATCGCTTGCGCATCCCGCAAAGAACTTCTCGGTCACGCGAACGGAACCCATATCGGCTGAATATGCCGCGTCAACTCCCTTACCCAGAGTTCCCACGACCATTTCCGTTGAACCGCCCCCGATATCGACGACCAACACCTTCCCGCGATCGTAGGCGTGAACGCTGCTTGCAGCACCGGCAAAAGACAAGGCGGCCTCTTCAGTACCGGGAACAACTTCCGGGTAGACGCCTAGGAGGTTTTTCACCGGCTCAATAAATTCCTGACGGTTTTCAGCGTCGCGCATTGCAGATGTCGACACGAAACGAATGTCCGTTGCCCCCAGGTTGTCGATCATCCGCTTGTACTCGCGCACCGCTGCGAGAGTGCGTTCGATTGCCTCGGGAGCAAGGCGCCCCGTACGATCAACGCCCTGTCCCAAGCGCACGATCCGCATTTGACGGGTGAGATCGTTCAAAATCACGCGCTCGCCCTGGGTTTCGCCGTCTGCAACAAGAAGTCGAATTGAGTTTGTTCCACAGTCAATTGCCGCTACCCGCGTCATCGTTCCATTCCTTCTGGGGATTTCACTTCTTCTAGAAATTGACACGCACCGCGCGTATCAGCAGGTGCAGGACTGGCGATCCCACAGGCCTCGTTCGCGCATCATCTCGAGCGCGAGGTCACCGATCGGGTTTACCCCTTCCCCCGCGGCCAGCGCATGACCGACCACTGCATGCAGACATTTGACGCGCGTGGGCATTCCGCCGGCGGATACTCCGTGAATTTCAGGAACCTCGAGCTCCAACTGCTTGCCGAGTTGCTCTCGGGAAGCAATGTAGGCCTCGTGAGCGCGCTGGTAGGCATCGCGGAGGTCCTCATCATCGGTCAGACGCTGATTGAAGTCTTCCATGACCTTGGTTGCTTCAAGTGTCGAGCAAGCGCGGACCGCTCCGGGACTGGTCAGGTAGAACGTTGTCGGGAAAGGAGTTCCGTCTTCAAGCCTGGGCGCCGTCGCGACAACGGTTGGCTTCCCGCAAACGCAACGCGCGGCGATCCCGACGACCCCTCGGGGAACACGGCCTAATTGTTCTTCGAGAACTTGAAGGTCCTCGGCGCTAGCCGGCGTAATTGCGTTCATCATTCCTCCACATTCAGACAAACCCGGATTATTTTACGCGAAAAGCCTTGAGGGAGGGAGTGTTTCCACACAGTGGATCTGACCGACGTGGCACGCCGCGATCAGTTGCCAGTTCCTTGCGTACTTGCGCTATTTTCGGGAGTCGCAGACTGTGAGGGAGATGGCGTATTTCCGCCTGTTTGTGCGGTCTGGATATTTCCCGTCGGGTGGTCTGCCTCTTCGACCGTCATTGAGAGAACCTGCATCCACGGGCGAGCGGGGCCCGCCTCGCGTGCTGCCGCGACCTGGGCTTGGTCTTGGTAGTCCTTACCGGGGTCCAAGACGGAGTACTGAGTTTCTCCGGGCTTGACGTATCCGAGGCGTTCGCGCGCCTGTGAGGCGATGTACTGCGGGTTCGACCACAGTTCGAGTTGTTGGCGCTTCGCGTCGTTGTCCGCCTGGGTTTGTTGGACTTTTGCCTTGATCGCTGCAAGTTCACGTTCTTGGCTCCACAGCTGCATGAAGGAGGAACGAGGAGCAGCGCGAGAAGTGCCCCAAGAAGGAGCAATCCCAAAATACGCATTGAGATTTCGATACCGCCGAAAGAGACCGAGCTGGGGCGCTTCGCCGCGTTTTCCGCGGCTTGGGCGCGGGGTCTGGAAGCTTCGCGTTCCGGACGCACTCGCGGTGTTGTGCGCGCGATTGGTGTGCTTTGAGTCCCTTGAGCGCGTGCTCGCGGGGTTTTTTTCCCACCTGACGAGGCCGCCGCTGGGTATCAGGCTCAGCCGCAGCTTGACGTCTGCGGGTGTTGGGGACGACTGGGCGTCCTTTTCTGGGTTTCTGAGCCATATCCCTATGGTGCCTCAAGCCGGCAAGACGGGCAGAACATAAAACTCATGTGTTCCCAATTGAGGGCTGAATCGCATAACGAAGGGGTGGGTGATGATTTCTCATCACCCACCCCGAGGTCACGCTTCTAGGAGCGTGTCAGTATGTGCTTCTCAGAAGGAAGCGCGGGGGAAGGAAGAACGACCCGCGTACACTGCTGCAACGTCGAGATCCTCTTCGATGCGCAGGAGCTGGTTGTACTTTTGCCACGCGCTCGGAGCGAGCGGGAGCACCGGTCTTGATCTGGCCGGAGTTGGTGGCAACCGCGAGGTCCGCAATGGTGGTGTCCTCGGTTTCACCGGAACGGTGAGAGGTCATTGAACGGTAGCCGTTGCGGTGTGCTTCTTCCACGGCGTCCAGGGTCTCGGTCAGGGAGCCGATCTGGTTCACCTTGACGAGCAGAGCGTTAGCAGCGTGCAGCTCGATGCCCTTGCGCAGACGCTCGGGGTTGGTGACGAAGAGGTCGTCGCCAACGAGCTGGACACGATCGCCGATTTCGGCGGTCAGAGCGGTCCATGCGTCCCATTCGTCTTCCGACAACGGGTCTTCGATGGAGACCAGCGGGTAGTCGCGGATGAGCTTCTCGTAGTAGGTGACCATGTAGTCGGTCGAGCGGCCTTCGCCTTCGAACTGGTACAGGCCATCCTTGAAGAATTCGGAGGAGGCGACGTCCAGGGCGAGTGCGACATCGGTGCCGGGCTTGAAGCCGGCCTTTTCGATGGCCTCGATGATCAGGTCGAGTGCGGCGGCGTTGGAGGAGAGGTTCGGTGCGAAACCGCCCTCGTCGCCCAGACCGGTGGACAGGCCGCGTTCCTTGATGACGGCCTTGAGGGTGTGGTAGACCTCGGCGCCCCAGCGGAGGGCATCGCGGAAGGTCGGAGCACCCAGAGGAGCAATCATGAACTCCTGGATGTCAACGTTGGTGTCTGCGTGAGAGCCACCGTTGAGGATGTTCATCATGGGAACGGGCAGGATGTGAGCGTTGGGGCCGCCCAGGTAACGGTAGAGGGCAGACCTGCGGACTCGGCAGCGGCCTTTGCAACAGCAAGGGAGACACCGAGAATTGCGTTGGCGCCGAGCTTACCCTTGTTGGGGGTGCCGTCCAGCTCGATCATGATTTCATCGATGCGACGCTGGTCGGAAGCGTCTTCGTCAATCAGTTCGGGGGCGATGATGTCGTTCACTGCGTCAACGGCGTCCTGAACGCCCTTGCCCTGGTAACGACCCTTGTCGCCATCGCGACGCTCAACAGCCTCGAATGCACCGGTGGAGGCGCCAGAAGGAACTGCTGCGCGCTCGAAAGTGCCATCTTCAAGAATGACCTCAACCTCAACGGTGGGGTTACCGCGGGAGTCGAGGATCTCGCGAGCTCCGATTGCTTCAATGCTTGCCACGTTAATTCTCCAATCGATTAACTACGTGACTACTGTCGTATCTAACGCTAGTACATTCGGGGCCACTCCATCAGTACTACGCGAGCACTCACACGCGTTTTTCCTCGTCACGATCAAGGGACACATTGGCGCAAATTAGACATAGGTCCCCATAAATGCCGTATCGCCCACCCTCACGGGTGGGCGATACATCACATTTCAGACACGTGGGGTGTTCCCATACACCCACGCGCAGCCGGCAACTAGTTCTGGCCTGCCTGCCGCGCGGCAGAGCTCGAGCGGACGACGTCGCCGAAAACTGTCTGAGTCAGCTCATTGCTTTGCGCATTGTAGGTACCGTAGCGCGGATTGATCTCAACCTTTGTCGACTGCATAATCTGCGAAATCTGGTTGCTCAGCTCCTGGGATTTTTTTCGGAGGAAAATCCCATTGAACGGAGCTTTTGCAGGGCCAAAGTATCCTTGACGATCGTCTTCAAGAAGGGGGTCGGTTCCGCGACAGGGGTGCTCTGTCCTCCACGAGCAACAACGCGCTCCCCCATTTGCTGGAACTGTTGCATGACTTCTTCGTCACTCACCGTCACGCCGTTTTCTTCAGCAACTTGGCCCACTGCACGTGAAGAACTCATATCCGGAAGGAATTGCGCTGCATCGACCTGCTGTCCATCAATGCGCTGAGCTGCTGACTGGACAGGTCCAGTTCTGCCTCGCTCACGCTCCAATCACCGACGATTGCTGCAGTTCCCGGGTGCGCGGAGCAGGCTCCAAGGCCCAATCCAGACACGGCCAAGATTGCCGCCACCTTCGATGCGCGTGAAAGAGAAACCATGACTATATCCTCCGGAAAATCACTCTGTATAGGTGTCAGTGTAGCGCTCTGATTAGGCCTGAGACGCCTGCGGTGGGTTGAGTACCTTCGTCATCAGGTTTTCGATCCAGTCGATGAGCGCGCGATCCGTCAAGGGAACACCACCGATACGCGCCGTCATTGGCAGAGGAACGAGCAACTGACGAACGGCAGCTTTCACGACGCATCCCGGGTACAGGCGCTTGAGCCTCATCGCCTGAGATTCTTTCAATTCGATGGGGTGAATCCGCAAGTACTTTCCCTGCGTTGCAAGCTCATCAATACCCATGCGACGCAGGAGCGAACGAAGACGAGCAATCTCAAAGAGCAAGTCAACCTGCTGGGGAATAGGGCCGTAGCGGTCCGCCAACTCCTCGCGCAGATCTTTTTCCTGCTCGCTGGTTTCAACCGCCGCGATCTTGCCGTAGACCTCAAGGCGTAGGCGTTCAGCGGAGATGTAGTCCTCTGGGATGTGTGCATCGACGGTAATGTCCAGACGCAGATCCTTCTTTTCTTCCTTTCGTTGCCCCTTAAAGGCAGCGACCGCGTCTGCGACCATTCGGACGTAGAGGTCGAAGCCCACGCCCTCGATGTGTCCCGACTGCGCGCCGCCCAAGAGGTTACCAGCGCCTCGGATTTCCAAATCTCGCTGAGCAACCGCAAGTCCCGCACCCAGATCAGCGTTCTGGGCGATCGTCTGCAGGCGCTCGTGTGCCATCTCTGAAAGAGGGCGGTCAGAGGGGTAGAAAAAGTACGCATATGCGCGCTCACGGCCTCGGCCCACGCGACCACGCAGCTGGTGCAATTGGGACAAGCCGAAAGTATCCGCACGATCAACAATCAGAGTATTCGCGTTGGAGATATCGAGGCCGGTTTCCACGATGGTAGTACACACCAGAACGTCGAAATCATGGTTCCAGAAATCAACGATGACGCTTTCCAATTGGTGCTCGTTGAGCTTCCCGTGGGCAACTCTGATCCGCGCCTCGGGAACAAGTTCTTGGATATGCGCGGCGACCGAGGCGATGGAGTCCACGCGGTTGTGCACGTAGAAGACCTGACCGTCGCGCAAGAGCTCGCGTCGAATGGCCGCGCTGACCTGCGCGTCGGTGTGCGCACCGACAAAAGTGAGGACGGGCTGGCGTTCTTCGGGCGGGGTCTGAAGAATCGACATCTCGCGGATACCCGAAACTGCCATTTCCAAGGTCCTGGGGATGGGCGTTGCGGACATTGAAAGGACGTCCACATCGGCTCGTAGGGCTTTGAGTGTTTCCTTGTGCTCGACACCGAAACGCTGTTCCTCGTCGATGATGACCAGGCCCAGATCCTTGAAGGTAATGGCACCGGAGAGCAGCGAGTGGGTACCAATAACCAGGTCCACTCCTCCCGAGGCCAAGCCTTCCTTGACCTTTTTCCGCTTCCTTGGGCGTCGAGAAGCGCGAGAGAGTGCCGATGGTGACGGGGAATCCCGCGTAACGTTCCGCGAAAGTTTCGGCATGCTGCTGGACGAGAAGCGTCGTTGGAACCAAGACGGCGACCTGTTTGCCATCCTGGATTGCTTTGAAAGCTGCACGGACTGCGATCTCGGTTTTTCCATAGCCCACGTCGCCCGTGAGAAGGCGGTCCATGGGCATGGGCTTTTCCATGTCGGCTTTCACTTCGTCGATAGTGACAAGTTGGTCGGGTGTTTCCACGTAGGGGAAGGAATCTTCCAACTCGCGTTGCCACGGGGTGTCCGGACCGAAAGCGTGTCCCTTCGTTGCTTGACGCACCGCGTAGAGGCGAATGAGTTCCTGCGCGATTTCTTTGACGGCTTTGCGAGCTTTTGCTTTGGTTTTCTCCCAGTCAGCGCCGCCCATCTTGGTCAGTGCGGGTTGATCGGAACCCGTGTACTTCGAGATCTGATCCAAGCTGTCGGTTGGGATGAAAAGTCGATCACCGGGCTGGCCACGCTTTGAGGGCGCGTATTCCAAGACCAAATAGTCGCGAGTAACCTGTCCTTCCCCGCGTCCAACGGTGCGGGAGACAAGCTCAATGAATCGCCCAATTCCGTGCTGATCGTGAACGATGTAATCCCCCGGATGAAGCGTGAGGGGGGATCGACTCCTTTACGCCTGCGCGAGGGCATTTTCCGCATGTCTCGGGTTGTCGCGCCCACGCGCCCGGATAGATCCGATTCGGAGATGATCGCAAGTTTGAGTTCGGGCGCAACGAAACCGCGAGTTCGCGGAGCTGAGACAACGTAGAGCACCGAAGGGTCCTGCGAAGGATCGCATTCTTCAACGATGCGACTTCCGATTCCCGCATCCGTCGCAATGGAGTTCAAACGACGGGCAGGGCCTTCTCCTTCAGCCGCAAGAATGAGCGTCCATCCTGCCCGGAGCAGAGTCCGGATATCGTCGAGAGCACGCGCATAATCGCCTCGATAGGGGCGCACGTCCCGCGCACCCAGAGCAACCAGTTCGTCTGAAACAACGACGGAGTGCGCTTCTTTCTTCAGGAGCGCTCCCGAAGTTTGTGCTTCTTCATCTTCATTGTTCGCGGGGCTTCCGCCTTGTTCAGCGATTGCCTGAGCAAGTTGCGCGGGAGGAAGAGCCGTCAGGTCCCACCAAGGACGCCCCTGCGCTCCCCAGATTTCTTCCAATGGGATGAACGAGGCCTGGCCTGCTTCAAGGGGCACTGCTCCCCCCACCGGCAGCCTGAGACCAGGCCGCGGCGAGAAATTCCTCTGTGGTTGCAACCAGATCCGCCCCGCGAGCGCGAATACGCTCGGGGTCAACGGCAACAAAGAGTCCACCAGCAGGAATCAGGTCAAGGAAAGAATCCATTCCCCCAACCAAGATTGGCGCAAGAGATTCAAGGCCAGGAGCCGCGATTCCCTGCGATGCCAATTCCAGGATTTCGGCTGCGCCAGGAAGCTGGTCTATTTCATTGCGTGCCTTGGCGCGAACCTGTGGGGTCAAGAGCAGTTCCCGGCAGGCAACCGCCCACACACCGGACTCGACAACCCCCAAAGTTCGCTGATCAGATACGGAGAAGGCTCGGATTTCATCGACTTCGTCTCCCCATAATTCGATGCGCAAAGGGTGCGCTTCTTGAGGGGGAAATAGATCGAGAATGCCACCACGAACCGAGAATTGTCCGCGTCGCTCGACCATATCGACACGCTCGTAGCCCAGGTTTTCAAGGTCTTGAGCCAAGTGCGGGAGGTCAACGATATCCCCGGACTTCACGCGCACGGGGGCACGATCAGCAATCCCATGAATGATGGGCTGCATGAGCGCTCGAACGGGAATCACAACAACATTGAGGCCTCCAGCGTGTTCATCGCCCGATTGCGGGTGAACAAGGCGCCGCAAGACCGCGATGCGTTGCGCCATGGTGTCAGCTTGAGGTGAGAGACGTTCATGCGGCAGTGTCTCCCACGAAGGAAAGACCTCGACCTCGTCGATCCACGCGCGCAGCGCGAGCGCCGTTTCTTCGGCCTCGCGCCCGGTTGGGGTCACGACATAGGTTGTTCCACCTCGGCGAGCAGCCATCGATGCAATGAGGGGAATACGCGCGCCCGCGGGAGCAACTGCACAACCAGAGATCCCCTGGTCAACGGATTCGAGCACCTGCGACAGCGCTGCGTCGCCTTCAAACGATGGGAGAAGAGAGGAAAACTGCGGCACTTAGGCTCCCTGTTGCGTATGCAAGCGCTGCTGCGCCTCACTGAAACTTGTGGTGACGATATCTTCGACAACGTCTCCGGCTTGGGCGATGGTCACTGCGAGCTCTGTCAGCTGGTTTTGATTCATCCGCGCAAGCACGTAATCAGCAGGATTCATTCGCCCCGGTGGGCGACCAATTCCGATCCGCAGCCTGTTGTAGTCACGTGTGCCCAGTACCTGGGAGATTGATTTGAGACCGTTGTGACCGCCTTCTCCACCCCCGGTCTTCAAGCGCAGAGTGCCTTCAGGAAGGTCGAGATCATCGTGGACGACCAAGAGACGCGAAGGCGTGACATTCATGAACTTCGCGAGGCGTCCAATGGGACCTCCAGAAGTGTTCATGTAGGAATCGCTGATTGCCAGAATCACTCGCGGTCCAGGAACGCCCCCGGGAAGCATTCCCAGTCGGATATCAGCACAGTGGGTCCCTGAACGATGGGCGACAAGCTGTACTCCCGCATTGGCTGCGAGCAGATCCACGAGCATGTGCCCGACATTGTGACGGGTATTCGCGTACTGTGCGCCCGGGTTACCGAGGCCCACAACCATCCAGGGATCCGTTGAAGTCATAGAACGATTGTGCCACCCCCTCCCCGCATCTGCGTCCAGGAAGAAGGTGGCACACCTGTGAAGTTATGCGTTGAGAGGGCTTTAGAGTTTGCCGGCGGGAGCGGAAGGAACGGCAACAATGAAAGCTGGCTCTCCCAATTCGTGATCTGCGAAAGCGCGCGCAACAGCCTGCGCGGTTTCCTCCACACGCTCGCGATCAACGAGGGCGATGGCACTGCCGCCGAATCCCCCACCTGTCATTCGCGCGCCATAGGCACCCGCGCCGCGTGCTGCGTCCACGGCGACATCAAGTTCCGTGCACGAGACCTCGTAATCATCGCGCAGGGAATCGTGTGAATCATTCATGAGCGCGCCGACGACCTGGACACGAGAGCCTTCCAGGGGGCCTTCCTTGAGGAGCTCAATCAACGCTCGAGTGCGCGCAATTTCAGAGACAACGTGACGCATACGCTTACGGAGCCGTTCATCGTCCAAAGCCTCGCTGGCACCTTGCAGGTCTTCGATCTCAACGAGCTGTTCCACGCCCAGGAGTCGGGCGGCCTCTTCGCAATCAGCACGGCGTTGTCCGTACTGTCCATCCGCCAAAGGAGTGCGCAGCCCGCGTATCAATAACGAGCAGCGCAAGCCCCTGAGATTCCAGATCGAAGGGGATGTGTTCGACGCTCATATCGCGGCAATCCAATGCAAGGGCATGGCCTTCTTCGCAACGCAGCGACGCGGTCTGGTCCAGTCCCCCGGTGTTTGCTCCCGCAATCTCGTTTTCTGCGCGGCGCGCACACTCAACGAGGATTGCTCGCCCCTTATCGCTGGGCGCACTCAGCGGGCCGGCCAAGCCCAGGTCTTCGGCCTCGTCAATGGCGACGGCCATTGCGCATTCAAGGGCAGCAGATGAGGAAAGCCCACCACCGCGGGGAACGCAGGAATAGAGCGCAGCGTCAAAGCCGTGAATCGGCCCATAACCGGCCTTCTCAAGCGCCCACGCAACGCCGGAAAGATACGAGGCCCAGCCGATAACTTCACCCTCGCAGCCACGCGGCGCGACCTTGTCGAGGTCCAGTTCATCGACGGCCTCGCGAGTCTGAGGCGAAACCAAGCGCAGAAGACGATCTTCGCGGGGGGCGTAGGCGATGAAGGCTCGATGCGGGAGAGCGATGGGAAGACAGGGACCCCCGTTGTAGTCCACGTGCTCGCCAATAACATTGACGCGCCCGGGTGCCGACCATACGTCGAGCGGCTGGTAGCCGAAAGTTTCTTCAAAAAGTTCGCCGGCGAGTTTGCGTCCTTCTTGGGCGCTCAGAGCGGCTGACCAGGACAGATCCACGTGCACACTTCCTTGGGTGAATCGATCAATACAGTGTCTTCAGCGTAGCGCATTGGGCATCTTCCTTACGCCGATGCGCTTGTGGACTCGATGTGCTCGACGCAGGCTCACCCATGTACCATGGGCAAGTTCGTATTCCCCATTTCAGGTAGTTTCATGTATCTCCCTCAGCGTTTACCGGGCCAAGAATGGCTCGGCGTTGTCGTTGCGATACCTGAACCCTGGGTGAGCGCGCTGACGGATATTCGCGTCGGTTTGGGCGATGAGCAGGGAACAAAAGTGCCTGCCCACATCACGATTCTTCCACCAACAGCAGTGGATAAGGACCGCCGCGAGGACGTGATCGAGCACCTGCGCACGGTTGCGCAGCGTTACACGCCTTTCCGAGTGACTTTGGGTGAGACGGGAAGTTTCCGCCCGGTTTCACCGGTTGTCTATCTTTCTCTTGCCGAGGGCGCGCGCGAGTGCACCTTCTTGGCGGAAGATATCCGCTCCGGTCCCTTGTACGCCGAGGCTCGATTCCCCTATCACGCACACGTGACCCTTGCGCAGGGTGTGTCCGATGAGGCGCTGGACCGCGCGATGAGCATCGGCTCTTACGAGGCCTCGTGGATGGTTCCCGGATTCCGCTTAGACCGCGTGGACGAGAACGGCGTCTACTCATCCATGGCGCTTTTTGATTTCGAAAGCGCTTAGAGTTCGTAGCTCACCGACAGCGGTGCGTGGTCGCTCCAACGTTCCTCGTACGAGGCCGCGCGACCAATCGCGAAAGAGGTTGCCTTCTCCGCAAGCACGGGAGTCGCAAACTGGTAATCGATGCGCCAACCCGTGTCATTGGTAAAAGCTTGGCCGCGCTGGGACCACCAGGTGTAGGGACCCTGAACATCGCCGGCAAGATCACGCATAACGTCATGCCATCCCGCGTCGAGCCACTGATCGAGGAATGCGATTTCCTCATCGAGTACGCCCGCGCGTTTGTTGTGGTTCGAGGTCCAATTCTTAATATCGGACCGACTGCGAACGATGTTGAAATCTCCGGCCACAACGGTCCCGAGGACGCTTGTTTGCCGCTGCGCGGCCTCGGAAAGGAGCTCCCCCATGCGCTGAGCAATGCGCGGGAGGTGTGCCATTTTCGCGTCCTGCTTGGGAGTGTCTTTTTCGCCAGAGTGGAAGTAGGCGGAAACGACGCGAACGCGCCCCTGCCCGGTTTCAACCGTTGCTTCTAGCCAGCGTCCCGAATCAACATCGGTTTCCTGGTCATCCAGGAAAAGGCGCGGTTCGCCACTGATATGAGCGCTCTCCTTGCGCACTGCAACTGCAACACCAGCGCGTCCCTTAATGCGACACGGAAGAATGATGCTCTCCCACGAATCACCCAGCAGTTCGGTGGCGATTTCTTCATCCGCACGGACTTCTTGGAGAAGAAGAACATCGCAGGGGTTGGCATCGAGCCACTCCATCATGCCCTTGCGGTGTGCGGCGCGGATTCCATTGACATTAACGCTGGTAACAGTGAAAGCCATGGGCTTTCAGTGTACTTGCTTACGAATCAGC
>BNJU01003283.1_pt1 | contig 111485 bp, 121 predicted proteins | sample 8539281 | NCBI WGS metagenome assembly BNJU01 (sample SAMD00202456, study PRJDB9452) | human saliva metagenome | isolation source: human saliva | place: Japan
GTTTGTAACCAAACTCTGCTAACTCGTTGTAATTAAATGTCCTATCAATTTTGACAAATCAGTAGTGTAGCATGTAGCAGTATTTTGACCGCCTAATGACTACCATTCTGACTACCTTATGAAAGCACAACCGCTCTCTTTTCTTGAGTACAAAGGTATATAAAATTGTACCAACTCTCCCAAATCTTTGTGCTAAATATTTAGAAATTTTACTGTTATTATTTCGAGTAAGGTGCAAGCCCTATATATAAGGGACTTGCACATCTTGCACTGGAGGATTTTCTCAAATTATTTGATTTTGTTCTGAATGATTGTTCTATGCTGTATTTCTCGTTTATGAATTATAGAAAACAAACCACTAAATCATCCCATGCCGACATCACTCATCATATTCATCTGCACCTAATGCAAGCCACCTGCATGGGGTGTAAACATTTGAATGTAGTGGGTTGCTCAAATTTAGGTGTCTTTTGTAACTTTATACATATGAAACAGTTGCACAAAACCCTAAAAGGAAAAGCGAGAGCTGAAGGTTACTCACAAGAGTATGTCGCTGAAAACTGAATGTTAGCTCAAGTACCATTTCACGATGGGAAAACTGGAGTTGTGTCGATGACCACCCTCGCCAAAACTTACAGTTATGCCAAGGTATTGATGGATGAACTCGACCTGCTTGCATCTCATTGCACAAAGACAACAGCAAGACCGCTTCCACTCGCTCAGATGAGTATCGAAGTGTTTGACAAGGAATCCCACGACAGAATTATATCTTGTAAAGGAGCTTTGGGGCCGCAAACACATTATTTTACAAACCAAATATAAAGGCTGATGGAAATAATCGCAGTAGAAAGCCAAGCCCTATCAGAACTGATAAGGTAGCTCAACCGAATAGAGCGGTATGTTGAGCGCACTTCATCTTATCCAAGATATAGATGACGAGCTGGAGATGACAACCAAAAGATCTTATCGGGACTCTGAATGTTTCGAGTCCACCTCTATCGCTGGCGCAAGAAACAGTTGGTAATCGGTATCAAGCTACACGGAGGGTGGCGATGTACGCTACTTCAAGTCTATCGTGATAGCCACGAAATGTAACCGACTCGTGTCTCAGGGCATGAGAAACGACGAGGTTCTTTGGTCGGCTCAACCGTTTTAAGGACAATCCTCATCATAAGTTCATGTCTAATCCTAAAAACCGACAACTCATGATAGAAAAGGAACAGATTCTTTTTGCATATGGGAGGTCTGAATGGGTTTTCCCATTTTTCTCGGCTTTGAGGTAAAACCTTCATCGCAACTCCTGGAAGCCCTTCTGTGACGACAGACGAGCTTCCTGCCATATCTACTACGACAGGAAAAACTTCTTACAAAATTCTATGATCGTGGCGATACCACCTATTCAGGGATTGCTTCTGGTTTGTGGCAACCCTCCGTAACTTGAACCTGAAAACAAGTTTTCCCGAAGTCTTGGAAAACTATTGTACAAGAATCTGGATTTGTATTCTTTATGATGGTGAAAGCATAGCAAACCATATACGTTATCATATAAAGAACTATCGTTCCCCCTCGACGGCTGATATAACCAAGTGTACGGAAGAACGTCCATACAGTTTTGAGATACAGCCTTTTGACGATGGACTGATGAACTATTGGGCGCATTATGGTATCCATGAAAATACACTTCGGCTCGCGTACGGAGTCTTAAACGGTATGAGAGCGTGTCAGCCGAAGGTAAGAAGTTTGAGCTTCACAGTTCGCAGCGACAGAACCGATATTCCGCCTATATTGGAAATGGCTATGTCAAGATATACTGCCTCACAGTCCGAAAATCCGCTTTCTCTATGGCGGGCGGATGCTCATGACCTAGTGTTTCGGCATGGAGCAGATTCCCACCAAAGGAGATATGCTCTTACATTACAGGTGGGGAAAAAGATGTGCTCCGTTGTATGCGCACGGGTTCAATGCATCTCGTTTCAACAGTGAAACGGCACAAATACTCGAAAGATCACAGAGAGCCTTCAACTTTGCTTTCGGCATATCATACTCTTGTGTATGCAGATGAGACGGGTGTACATGGAAGTATAACAAAGCTGAACATTTGGCAGAATACAAGGTATTGAATCTGTACACTGCACTTAGTGGAACCAAGACAGAAAAAGGACATTTCTGATTTCTTTGTCCTTAGGCAACAGGGGCAAGGAACTGAAAGAACTGCTTTGCCAAGATGTTTACAGACCCTATAGCTAAAACCATGATGATGCTTTCGCTCCCCGTGAAATTGACTATGAAAAACCCGCCGGATATTTCCAAAGACTGTGGTTGATGAATGGTGTCCTTGGAACGCAGGACAATCTGTTCTGCATTACGGAGAGGTGAGGGTACGGGCAAGAGCAACTGTGTAGGAGCCATCCTTGCCGGGAACATTGGGAGAAAAACACGATTGCCGATAGAGAAGACCTTGGGATTGAGATTACCGCCAATCCCAGCGTTTTGGCGGTCCTGCACTATGACACGGAACAGTCCGAGGCACAGCCACAAGAACTTTGGGTAAGACATTGCGTAGAGCTTTCTTTGACGGCAGTACGGGCCTTTGCCATTCCCCGTATCTTGCCCTCTGTCCCGCAAGGACAGGCTGAAGCTTATCCGCGAGAGTATGGACTTTGTTCCATCACAGGCATGGAGGCATCCATCTTGTAGATTGACAGATGTTGACCTGATACGCTCCGCCAATGATGAAACGGAAAAGCATTGCCATCGTTGATGAGCTTTTATCGTCTGGCGGGTATCTACAATACTTGTATCATCTGTGTCCTCACTTGTCCCACGGTATTAGTTGCGTGGGTATATCGGTTCTGAACTTCAGCGCAAGGCCGCAGGATACTTCCATTGAGAAAGACGATAATCCTGAATACCGGTGGTCAAGACATTGAAAGTCCGTGACGGAAGTCCGTTGACGTACCGATGATGCTCGGATGGGACAAGGCAGAAGATATGCACATCTATCGTGGGTAGAAATCCAGGAAGACAAGGAAAAGCGCAAGACGGATGAACTCATTGCCGTTATCAAAGCCTTCGAAATTCTTCAAACTCGCATGCACAAGAATCTCTAGAGATTCTGATGCGTGAAAATGGAAATAAAAAGAAAGGACGGCGAAGAAATATACGCCTATATGGAAAGAGCAACGTATCTTGACACAAGATACCAATGGCAAACTATCAAAAAGGAGAACTATGTCATACTTAGACCATCAGCCTGAAGACACATGGCAGAAACGCTCTGTTTGATAAAGACTGAAGAATATGGAAGACAAGCTCGACTGTCTGCTTGTCCTACGGAACAAGAAGCAGATACGACCATTCACCCTCCATTGAAACCCGAATACTTGGATATCATAGATGTCTCCAAAATTTTGAAGGTGGAACAAAAGACCATTTTACAACTGGGTTTGGGCTGGAAAATTCCTTATCTTTAAAGCTAATGGCAGATTACTTTTTCCTTCTGGAAAGAGATAGATGAAATGCTACGGAAACAAAAGGGAACTGGTATTGTTCATTGTTAATGCTTGTTCAACAAAATTGAACAAGCATTAAATAATGAACGAAAAATTCAGTTTGATTTTTGTTCACTATCTTTGCAGTGTTCAATCCTATTGAACGACTATAAACATTGGAACAAGATATGTACGAACAGGATTATAGATCTGACGGTTAGAAAGGATAAGGAGACAGTGGAGGATTCTCAAGATGTCATAATCGATGCGCTTCAGCGGAAACGCCTTCGATGGAACAATACGTCAGAATTATGGGCATAGAGTTCTGATGCCTTGTTGCAAATGAGATAAATGGAACAAATATCCTGCGCATTGAAGAAAAATCAAAAGAGCTGTGGGGACTTACAAGGGACCTATCATATTGGTTGCAAGATATGTACAGCCATCTGTCTATGGAACTTTGCGTAAAATGGAACTTAACTTTGCTGACTGACGAGTAACTACAATATACAGTACACGAAGGGCAGGAAAGTGATATTCCACCTTTTCTCACAGGGGAGAAAGCCTGTGAATAACAACAAAACTATCCTATATTCCAAGAAGCAGGCCTGAAGGTAATCTATCTCTTGCAAGCTCCTGAGAATGTGGGCAAATCTTTTCGGGAAATGCAAGGAGTATAGTGAGTTTCGATAGGCAATCGTCAAAATGTGATTGATGAATTGAAGTCCGTAAGTTTATTCTCGTAACTCAGAAGAAAAGAGTTCTGAAAAACGTCGTCTTTTTGCTCGATGGCTATGGCAAAACTATCATCAGATATTAAAAGCCCGTTGCTGTTGAAGCAGCTAGATTTTCGGGACACCGGAACAAAAGAAAAATGAAGAAATAGCATTACAAATGGTATGTTATGGGTGAGAGTGTCATCTAATTTATTGAATGGTTACCTTACTCCGGAACTTTTTGAACTCTATACAGAGACACCTTTTCTCCAATCTGATGAAGACTGGCGCAACACGGACTACCGAAGGAGTTATTTATGTATATCAGAAGTTTTGGAAAAGGCGATGTAATGCCCTGCATTTTGATATATGCCGATTTAGTAGTAGCGGAGACAGCTGTTGTATTGAAGCTGCAAATAAATTATTAAAAGATGAACTTTCAGATTTCGAGTAAGAAGATTGCAAACCCTGCTGGTTGAACTGCTAAGAAAAGTCAGTCATTGTTTTGCTGAGATTGGGCAGGATTTCTTTGTTATCGGGCTACTGCGCGAGATATTTTATTCGGCATTAGTAGTAGTAAGTTCAGGAGAAAGACGAGGATTTAGACCTCGCCACAGCTATTCGATTGGGATGTATCTGAAGAGATTAAGCGGGCATTATTAGCACAAGGGTTTCAAAAAGACAGACAGATGTATCAACGGTTCTATGATGGCGACGACAGTGGACATAGTACCATACGGAGATATAGAAGAGAAGATGGATACATATACTGGCCTCTGAGGAGGATATAGCTATGTCCGTTAAGGGGTTTGCTGATGTGCTGAGTGGTGCTATTACCGTAACGATTGACAATGAATTCGACATCAAGATAGCATCGTTGCATGGATTATTTGTATTGAAGTTCAATGCTTGGTTAGACAGGAATATCCAAACGAATAAAGATGCCGTAGATATGGCATTCATTCTGGAAAACTATTTCATTGCTAACTTGAATAGGAACTTGCATGCAGAAGTGTATGATTGGGGAAGACTTTGATGAGATTGTTGTCGGAGCTTATTTGACGCTTATAGACATTGTCGGATTTCTATCAAAAGACATCTTTTTCCACTATGAGCAATGTCTGCGGAATGAGATAGAGAAAAGAGAAAATAGCAGGCTGATACAACAGGTTATAGATAGTAGCAGTGTTTTTTCTTATGAGAAACTGCTCCTCGCATTTCAAAAAATGATTGCCGTATTTGATAAAGTTTTGCATGGTGAAGATTCAGATTGAAAGCTTAAGTATTCCGGCTGGTAAAAGAAAATAGAGATTACATTCTCCAACGAGAATTGCCTAATGGAGCAACACTCATTCTACTTGCAGATGGATGAGTGGTTTGTCGTTGCCGGAAAGTGCTTCAAAAATTGTTTGCAAGCTATCTCAGAATATTTTGTAAAACCGATATAATTGATTGTACGGAACATATCCTCAGAGCATCAAATATGCTGATGACGTTTGGCTGCTGCAGTGAGAAGAACCAAGATGGTTCGGCTTACTTTTGTATATATCAGTGATGTTATGTCTCTATATGCACATCTTTTGGGAGATGTGCACCATACTATCGAGACAAACAAGAAGTAACTCAACTAACAAACGATGATACCATTATGCAAGGAGCAGACACTTATCCTGACAACTTGCATTGCGGGAAGAGGTTTTAGAAACCCCATTCAGGTTCAACGTTTGCCATTGAACATGGGTGATTCTCTGCTGCTTTGTAGTGATGGCTATTACAAAGTTCATGATATTCCCATTGTTTTCACCATAAAGAGCAGCTCCAACATTGGTAGATGACGACAGCTCTGTTGTCGAATAGAGAAATTATACAATGAATCTGTCACAATTCTCTGATACGGTTTCTCGCAAAAGCGTCAAACACTTATTTCGAGTACTTGGCGCTTGATACAATAAGACATTTCACATCTTCCACTTTTGGTTTTGAGATAATAACTTTTGCTCGTAATGTCATTGTTGTCGGATACATTCTGCTGATTTGTTCTTGGGAGATGTGCAAAGGTATGTTGTCTGTGTTTTTGAGAATGAATTCTTATAAGAACGGGGTTCTGATATGTCATCTACCGATTTACTTTTGCTGTATGGCACCATGCTGTGCCTCTTGCCTATATCCTCTTTTTCCTCCTCGGTGGAGCGCAGGCGTAAATTCGCCTATCCAGTTCGGCTGCCTCGCCTTTGAGCGTGCGAAGCTCTTCCTTTTTCCAAGAGCCGCCCGCAATGTTGGGTGTAAAACGTCTTTATTGGCTGCGACCTTTTCCATCTCCTTTTCGGTGAGCTCTATTACCTTCGGGATACGCCCAAGGCATTGATAAAGTTCTGCGCGTTTCGGATCGATGCCAGCTCACTGTTATTATAGGCATAAGTAGATACCTCCTGCCCCTTCACAAAGAAACGATTTACAGAGCAATCACAAAGTCTGGGAAGTGTTTCCGTCTGACCATAATGGAGAAACCATAAATCTCACTGATTTTATTGTATTCACCCCATGGGCAGTCTTTTTCTTCTATTTCTTGCAGACGTGCGGCAATGACCTTGACATCGGTACTGTCCTCACACCTTTTATTGTCAGTTTATTGACGGGCAATCCTTCCTATCACGCTCCACACGCTGCTCAAAGCAAGCCAAACCGCCTTAGCCTCCTTAATCTTGTCCGAATGGAAGGACACGAACTCTCAATCTCCGCCAACTGGCCCGTTGCTGCATCACGTTCACGGAGGAAGTTCTTACGTTCTGATTCTAAGGTGGTGATGTCAAGCCTTTCGCTTTTCTCAAAAGGTCGGTATTAACGAGTACGGCCACGTACTCTGAGAAGTTCATGCCGCTGTCTCGTCCATTCGAACCTCGTCAATGGGCTACGATCGCCAATTAGCTATAGCTGATTGATGAAGAGTTGCTTGTTATGCAAAAGGTTGAACTTATAACTGTCCAGGAACGTTCCACGGCATGATAATCACATCGACCTTGTTGTCGGCAAACCTTGGCAACAAGATTTCCTTTACGGATGGCACGCCCGTTACGCTGTTCCAGATCCGATGGTCGCCACGGCGTGTCAAGTTGATGGACCGCGACTGCCCGCTGCTGTGCGTTCGCACTGTGCCCAACATGGAAGTAGAACCTGAAGATGATACGGATGTCGCCTCGGTTCGCAGTATCCACCATTGCTTTCTTGGCTTTCTACTTTCTGCATTCCTGGAATGAAGCGTATTTCATAGGATGGAATATGATAACCTCTCACCAACTTTCTCTTGATTTCCGAATAGATGTTGAAGTCTCCGCGCTTGCAGGGTACCAAGTCGAGAAAACAAACTGTGTACCTTTTCAGCATCGTACTTTCGATAATAGTCATTGAGCATCTTGGACATGGCTTTGCCTTGTTGTCTCATATGGTCTGAGTACCCATTTTGCCATCAACTTACATGCGTAACCAAGGCCCACTCTTGCGGGGCATAATCGCGTGGCAATGAGCATCTTTGCTTTTCCCTCCTCTCACTCAGTGGTGCACGTCCCAAAGCGTGGTACCCGCCACTCTTGTCAAACTCATATCACGGCTTACCGACAAAGACTTCCTGCCTCAGGTAAGTCGGTGGTATGTTGCGCAGTATCTCATTCTTCTCGGTCTGTCGATACCGGACGTACCTTGGCAGTGCGAAATCGCAAATCTCCGCATAAAAGGCAGCCAGTCTGGGCAGCATTTGATAAATGTCCTAAACCGTTCTTTTTGAATGATGTCACTCGTGATGGAGAACTCGCAGTCTGTCGACTTCTTGGCAAAAGACCGGCAGCCCATGCGTCGATGCTGTTGATGCCCTATGCCCAAAAGCCTGCGGACGGAGTATCGGAAGAGCAAACTACACTCGTCAGACTGTTGAAAATGGTCGTCTCGCGAAAGTGTGAAACCAAATCCTTGCCGGACCTCTCCATGTGTACAGACGCATAAAGAGCATGTCTAAGGGCACGCTGTGAGTCATCAGGATTGCCCAAAACCCGACACACGGTCATGGCGTGCTGTTAACATCAGGATTCTTGAACTGGTGGCTCATCCACGAACAAATGGTCGAGTACCCATCATCTGCGTCTACAGCATCGTCCTTTCTTTTCGGCGATGCGTCACGTCAGACTGTTCTGCGGCAGCTGGTTTCAAGCGTCTGGCTTATGCATTTTCCAGTCCTTTTGAGCATGCTGCACGGGAGATGTCTCTCCTCATGTTGCCGCAACACTTCGAGATTCTCTTCCACGGAGTCCAGTTCCTTTCGCATAATCAAGCTTCCTGTATCTCCAAAGGCCTGCAGGCATCATGCCGAACTGTTCATGTGTAAGTATGATACGGTCCCAATCGTTGTCTCTTTGATGCCGCTGAAGATACGTTGTCTGTTCTGTTTATTAAAAATCGTTCTTACCTGGATAGAGTACCTTAGCATTGGGATAAGCTTTTTCCCAAAGCAAATCGGCAATGTCAGACCATTGCTTTTCAGCCCGATAATCATCAGTTTGTTTTGCCAGTCCCAAGCGTTTCATCATGGCTGCTGCACACATGAGTGGTCTTCCCGCTCACCTCGTGTCGCAGATACCGCCACGTTGGTTTTGAGTCATCCACACAGCATCCTTCTGGCTTTTGCAGGTCAGCAATACCCAATCGTCTGAGGTCCTAGGTCGGAAACGTCTGGTGTGTCGTCAAAGTTTGGTCACATGAAAACAGTTGAAAAGGCGTTTGCACCTATCGGAGCTGCTGCTTGAAGGTATCGGGTGTGCGTCGGAGTCAATCGACAAAAGCCCTGCCTGATTTCTCAATCTGCATTGCCATCTGGATAGCATGTCCGTCCCTACTTTGATAGTTTTCATCTCTCGGTAACCCTATCCGTCATCTCCTTGCTCTTGTTGATGTCAGGAATGTAGTCAATTAGGGCATGCTTTTAAGAGATTGATACCGCTCATAGCGGCGGAACTCACTCTGTGCACGCATGCTAGCCCAGATATTAGCATTCTTTCGGTCACGAGACAATGCTGTACTCGTCCATGTTGGAATGGTAGGATACGCCAATATCCGTCCCAAAAGAACTCCAAGCGAACCCGCCAGACTTTTGGCAGGGTATCCAGCAGTTCACCGGTTGAAGTCCAAATCGGCGAAAGGGAATGGGTGTAGGTAAAGATAGCTTTTGCGCAGGGCAGCAAGGCTCTGTTGGCTTCCTCATGGTCGGATGATCCAAGAGCCATGACTCGATACGCTCCGCTTTTTCTATTACATTGCCCGAAATAGACTTATCCGCAACCTCGTAAGCATTCTCTTCGGTTGAAAATAGATGCGACCTTCAAGGAAAATGATGTCGCTTTCCTCCATATCAGGTAAAAGCAGAACTCATGTAGTCAGGATTCCACCGTGCCGTATTTGTTGGGCGATGCACCCAGTACCTCCATCGGGTCTGTGGCAACGGTCAGTTCCGTGGTAGAAAATGCCGTGGGATGGTCGAAGATGTCCACTTGATGTACCCTGCCGTTTTCGGAGCGTTCCAGAAAGAGCATTCCCCTGTAGCATCCATCTTGATAATGTCAGTGTTAGCCTTCTGATTGAAGTAGCCCCAGCGTGCAACATAGTCATTATAAAGGTGGTTGAGTCTGCGGTCTTCCTTGTCTCTGCATGGTTCTCTGCCTCGTCAGTCATAGAGACGATGATAGCACTCCCGTATCTCGATATAGGCTTTGAGACGGGAAAGCTGGGCATGCAACGGTCCATCAGGTTGAGTTGGATGTCGCTTTTAAGTCAAGAAAAACCCCACCTGACCTTCTGCGACAATGGAGACCGTCTCTCAAAATGAGAGTCCGGCGAAGAGAAAGGTCGCGGTGAAGCGTCAAACTCGCTTTCGACTGCTATCTGTTTGAGCTTGCTCCTCAGCTTCATCTATGAAATGAAAAGGATGGCTCACGTGAAGAGGAAGAAGCCGCTTTCCTGCTGCCACAGGTACGCCGTTGAGGAATGGTCGCTTACGCTTTTTGTATCTTGGACTCCGATGATTTCTGGGGAGCAGTTTGAGTTCGGGACGGCGCACCTGTGAGTTCCTGAATTATCCTCGATTTCATGGTTCACACGGGTGACTTCTCTTGTCCAAAGACTGTATTCCTCTGGGGCAAATAGTGACAGTTGCTCCAGTTGTCCGATATCTTTCCATGTTATTGTCCACCACCGGATGATGATCGTCGTCAAAGAATATTGCCAGTCCGTTCATCTCTCTTGGGGGCTTCAATATCCGTACGGATTTCTTGTGAGTTCCTGCTCGTATTGATGATGAAGTGTCAAAGCGGGTACGCTTCGGGTGCAGGTTCAACAGTTATGGAAGGCTGTTCTGATATGCAATTGTTGTGGGGCGAGACTCTGATGATGATAGCTGTAATGGGATTGATCTCTCCGCTATGAGACGGTATCTTCCATTATCTGCGTATCGTTCTTAGAAGCAACAGCTACAGTTTCCTTTAACCTTATCGTTTATCTCTGTGTTGCCGATTCTTCCTTGATTTCCTCCTATCACTTCTTCTTTGGTATGTGTCCCCTCACGATTTCTTCCAGTTCGGCTATCTCGTGCAATTTCTTAGAGAGAAGTGCAAGTCAGTTCAATGCCCAGTCCTCTTGCTTTCACGCCTTCCATTTCATCGAGGACATATTGCCAAAGCTCCCATCCGTAATCCCATCGTGACAGCACCAAGCCAATACGGCTCTGGTCCATATTCAGAAGGTAGGCTGTATGCTCCCATAGGGAAGAAATAGCGTGCATACGCTAATCTTATCCTATGAGTTCCTTCTCCGTGCTGTATAGTTTGGGCAATTGTTTCCTGATGCTATCGGGCATGATTACCGGCGTTATCCGCCTCCTTGTCCGTTTTTGGCTCCTCGTTGGGCAAATCAACCGTTATACCCAACTTCTGCAGTTGTTTCTCCACTTCTTTCTGTCGTTCCTCTTCCGTCATCGGTATGCCAGTTTCATAGAGCTTTCGGTCAAAGCGTTGCTCAAATTCCAAGGAGAGTTGTGTTCTGATACTCTCCGCCATATCATCAATGCTGCCATCGAAGCGATACTCCCATGCAGGTTTGCCGTATGGGTCCCTGCCCATCGTGCGTTCCGTGGCAATGGTGCGGTGGGCTATGTCCTTCCATTCACCATCAAAGAGCGAGTTGTGCTTGGGCCGACAGAGGAACCTTCGGCTGCCAGGAACAGACACAGAAGCTACGAACTGCTGTTCGATGCCCTCGCCGATGGTCTTGCCCGACTGCTTTTGCAGGACGATGAGGTCGCTGCCGACTTCCGTTCTCGCATTCTCAGAGAACATACCCGACGGCAGGCGGAAGGCGGAGATAAGCCGGCTGTTCTGCATCAGATAACGGCGGATGACTTCGTTCTTCGGGCTGTCCAGCACACCCTGCGGGTGATGAATGCCATCAGCCCACCTTCTTTAATGCAGTCCAGCCCTTTACAAAGAAGTAATTGTGGATGGCTCGTGTGGATTCGCGTTTGAGAATGTCCTTGCCCTTGCTGTACTCACGGTCATAGACCATGAAATCACCAAAGGGAATTTACTCGTTATTAGGTCGTACTTGTCCTTATCCTCAAAATTCCTCGATGGCTTCAAGAGGCTTGGCGGACTATGATGTTGCCTTGTCCATAGGATGAAGAGCTTGTGAGATACGAGCAGTGAGCAGGTCTTTCTCATTGCATCGACCGTACCGGCCTTTTTGCGAAAGTCTCGGTAAAGGCTCCCATGCCTGCCGAAGGGTCTAAGCAGCGTCTTATCTGCAAATCGGTGGCGGTAAGCGCATCAGAATGGCAGCAACGATACGGGTATCTGTATAGAAGGAGGTCAATACGCTTGCCTTGATGCTCTCCAGTACCGCTTAGCAGTGTTGGCATCTGCGGCTACGGTAAATCATCTGGCTTGAGCTGCTGGATGGGCTCAAAGAGTCCTGCTCTGACTTGCTCCAATAACGTGTGTCATCAGGGTTATCTGCGGTTGAGTACGCATTTCAGCCACCGAAGCCCGATAGTTCCGTAAGATACTTCTTTCAGTTTCGGTGGCTTCGCGGCGTTCTTTCTCATCCAGCACGACACGGATAGCTTTCGTGTTGTCTTGCAAGACTGATTTCTTATTGTATGCCATAAGGCATAACTTATTCTATTATGGAATAACTACCTGATTCCAAAAGTTTGATTGTAATGTCGGACTTTTGGTATCAGAAATGAAGTAGTATGCTATTTCCGTTTCTTGTTTTGTTCAAATTCAAAGGTGGTGGTATAATCGTCTTTCAAAACCAGTCGGGCATTAAACTTTTTGCCGGCCTTACTGGTCAAACCTTTGAGGACGGGCGTCCGACCTGTGGTTATCAAATCTCGGATATTGCCCTCTGTAAGAAGCGTTCCACAGACCTCCCGAAATATATGAGAAGTCGCAGCCCTCGTGTCTGCATTTGGCGACTTTTGGTATAAAATGTCACACTTTCGTTACCACATAGAGGGCAGTGGTAGGTGGGTAGAGACTTCTGCACCTGTGGAGCAAGGGCAAGGAGTTCCTCGCAGATAGTGCCGACGTATGAGTTGATGCCTTGCGCGAACTTCTCCGCCGGCATTTGTCTCGCCTCGATAGCGGCAAGAGCCAGTTCCCAACTGCCAGTCATCTCCGCATTGGCAATCTTCTTGTCCTTGACAATCTCATAGACTGCAAGCCTTTTTCGGTAGAAGATGGCTTTCTTATTCCTGCGGATATAGTCACGGAGAATAAGCGTTTCGATAATGTTGGCACGGGTTGCAGGTGTGCCGATACCGCACTCTGCCATCGCCTTCTTGCTTTCAGCATCTTCGACATCTTTCCCAGCGTTCTCCATTGCAGAGAGCAGAGTTGCTTCTGTGTAGAGTGGTTTCGGCTTGGTCTTATGCTCGGTAATCTCTGCATTGAGAAGTGACAGGACTTCACCTTCCGTTAAGCTGGGCAGGGCGGATAAGGTCTGTTCCTCGTTTTCCTTTCCATTTTCATTTTGAGTGTCAGCGCCTTGCTGCACGTCTTTCCAACGCAAAGAGATTTGTCGGCACGCCTTCCAAGTAAAGGTATTGGTGCCGTCCGTGAACTTCACCTGCATACGTTCTTCCTCTGAGTCGGGAGAGAAAGCCTCTAAAAAGCGAGTTACTATCATTTGATAGATGGTCGCCTCGTCCACCGACAAGCCCGAAGGGGTTTCTCCTGTGGGGATAATAGCGTGGTGGTCGGTAACTTTTGCATTGTCCACAGAATGGCGGTTAAGCGGATTGGATAGCGCCTTGTCTATCTTGCGAAGCAGGACGAGTACTTCCTCAAAGACATCCTCACTGATGTATCGGCTGCCTGTGCGGGGATAGGTCGTGATTTTCTTCTCATAGAGGCTCTGGGCAATCGAGAGGGTCTTGTCTGCTGAAAAGCCGTGGCGTCTGTTGGCTTCTTTCTGCAAGGCAGTAAGGTCGTACAAGAGTGGTGGCGAGATATGCGCTACCTGTTTTGCGACCGACTCTACTTTAAGCCGGCTCTGACTGCGGAGCGCAGCGAGAGCTGTCTGTGCCGATGCTTCATTCTCATAGTCTTTACAGCCAACGGCTTTCAGCGACATGCCCTCTTTCTCCGTGAAAGCAGAAAGTTTCCAATAGGGTGCGGAAGAAAAATCACGGTTCTCTATGTACCGACGGCAGACCATAGCAAGGGTTGGGGTCTGTACCCGTCCCAAGGAATAGCCGCCTTTGCGGGCAATGGAAAGCGCTCGGCTGGCATTGATACCCACGAGCCAGTCGGCTTCGCTTCTTGCCTTGGCAGAATGATAGAGGTTGTCGTAATGGCTTCCGCCCTTGAGATTAGAAAGCCCCTCACGGATAGCTCTGTCCGTGAGTGAAGAAATTCAAAGGCGGTCGAAGGGTTTTCGGCAATTGAGATAGGAATAGATGTATCTGAAGATAAGCTCACCCTCCCGACCTGCATCGGTAGCAACGATGATGTGGTCAACCTTGTCAAAGCAGGATCGTATCACCTTGAGCTGCTTGAGTGCTGCTGGGTCGGATATATAGTCCTTATCCTTACGTACTTGTCGTACCACTAACTGAAAAGGATTGGGACGGATGGGTAGATCTTCAGCTTTGTAGGCAGAAAAACCATAGGTTTCGGGCATGGCAAGGGCGATGAGGTGTCCCATTGCCCAGTGACGAGGTAACCATTGCTCTCCATGTATCCGTCCTGCTTACTATCTGCCCCAACAATGCGGGCAATATCTCTGGCTACCGAGGGCTTCTCGGCAATAATACAAGTTGTCATAGTCTGAAATCGTTTTAAGGTTACATTCTACCGTCACGGGACTTCTTCTGCTTGTTTTCGTCCTGCTTTCTGCTTTTTGGGCGGCAGTGGGCTGTGTCTGTCCCGTCTTCAATGGTTCTTTCACATTCTTGGTAGCTTCGTTGGTCTTGCCGTGGTTGTTCACGGCTACCTGCGTTGTGTTCTTCAGCTACAGCTTCCACCCTTTTTCTTTTGCCGGTTTCCTGCTTCTTGTCAGGATTCCACTTGTAAAAACGTGGGCAGTTCTGTTCCTTGTCCATGCGAACGTATGCGTTGAAAGGTTGCCCTGTTTATCCACCATATTCTTTAGATATAGTGTACGACCGCTATCCAAGGCTTCACGCTGTTTATCTGATAACTCTAAGCCGCACAGCTTATGTGGGACGCCTTGCTGCTGTGTCTGTTTGTGTTCTGTCGTTCTCTTAAAGACTCTTGCCCTCGTCAAAGATAAACTCAATGCCCTTTCGCTCGGCATTGACCTGAGGAGTTGCATTGAATGTCTTACCGCTCTTGGCAGTCATGCCCTTCTACCTTCACGGCTTTGCCTTCCACGAGGTCTTTGTATTGTGCATCGGAGAGGGTAACACCCTTGATTTCCTTGGGAATGTTCACACGGTCCGCACGCAGGGCGATAATCTCATTGGTCTGCGAATCGATAGATACGTAGGCAGAGAAAGGCTCTCCGTTCTTTAGGGGTGTTACCTCAATGGTCTTGCCAAGATTACCCGTAGCGAGGAGTTGCTCCTTTTTCTTCAGGGAGAGAACTTGTAACCCATATAGGGAAAAGTCAAGCTGTGGCTCTTTTTCTCAGAGGATGAATAGCCAAAACCGATATTACCGCTATCGTCCGTGCGAAACGCTAGAGCGTACTTCAGTGTAGATGGTGGTGTCGCCGATAGGAACAGCAATTGTGATGAGATTGCTCTTCTGCCAATTGAGCATCTTTTCCAATTCTCCACTCTGCTCCAATCGCTCACAGGGTAAGCCCAAGAGTGTCGAGCTGCTTCCAATCAATCTTCGACTCGTCAATGGCGGTGGCGTTCTTCTGCTTGGGCAGGAAGTCGTCAAAGCGCACCCTGACTGTCTGCCAACTGCTGCTTATTCTCAGGCTTCTCACGGTTCTGCAGCATGGTACGGAGGATGCCACACTTTTGCTCCACGTTGTTAGCCACTACCTTTGTGAGAGTCCGAAAACGGGACGGCTCATTGAACTGTTTGAGGAAATTGGTCATGAAAGTTCTTCAGCAAGCCGTCTTTGTTGTTGAACTTCAAGAACGCTGCCCTGATTGGCAGCGATTGCCTCAGTAGTTTTAAGGTTTTCCCTTGTCGTCAACACCGGATACGACGAGACAATTTCCCCTCTTCCTGCTCATTTTTCACTTCCGTGCGGTCTTCCAAGACCAGCACATAGTTGTCATTGCTGTTTGATTCCATTGCTTAATAATTTTAATGATGAATACTGTTATCAAGCAGCTAAATTATAGGGTATATGAAGAGAGTTGAAAAACTTTTTGGGAAAAGCAGAAATACAGGGGAAAAACAAGAAACCATCATCCGAATCTGTATGGAAAGCGGATAATGGCATGTTATAAATAAATATGAACGTTTCCGGTAGAGGAACTTATTTATTTATTTTCCTCCTTTTTCGAATATTCTTTTTCTATCAATAAATTGATGAGAAATTTCTGCAAGTCTTGGTCAGTGGGTACATTGAGTTTCTTGCGGATGTGGTTACGCGTCACGTCGACGTTGTTTTTCGGTTTTGTCGAGCAGCAGGCCGATTTCGCTCCGCTTCTTTCCCGCGAGAATGAGGCGGCACACATCCGTTTCTGATTTTTAGTCAGACAGGGAAAGTGGTGCCCCGGATCGCGATCATCCATCAAGTGTTTTTTCAGATGCAGGCGCACGGCGTTGATAAGGTTGCGTTGCGATTTCGGCTGAGCATGGAAAACAGGGCGGTCGGTGTCCTCGGGCGAGGGTGGTCGTTTGCCGCTCATGCGCAGATAGGCCTCTATTTCCCGTCTGTTCAGCCTGACGGCGTGCACTCAGTGCTCGTCTCACGATGATGCAGGTCGGTATTTCTCCTTTCGACACGCTCATCACATTGTGTCGCAGCAGTTCGCCCAGCGCACAGGAAAAAAACTGCACGAAGAGAAGAAAGCCGAACAGGCGCCAAAGCGAAGGCTCATCGAAGATGAGCTGCCACACAACCGTAGCTATCACACTGATGGCAGAGACGATAAAGGGGTAAACCGGACAAAAGCTCATCACAAGGAAGAAGACCGCCAGCAGGGATGTTATCTGATTGATAAGGATGAGCTGCAGAAAATGGTCGAGGGACGCACGGTGGCGAAATAAAAGAAGCGCACGGCGATGGTACACTGTGCCACGAGCGCCGTGAGTGAAAAAGCCTTGGAAAGCGTCAGCCGCCGCGTGAGGTAGAGCGACAGCGAAAAGGAGGCACATCGCCAGATGGATGCCGCTCATCGTCTGGGGCAACGCTTCCTGCGAACCTCCAAGCCCCATGAACTGCAAGGAGATGACGGTAAACAACGAGTACAGAGTGGAGCAAATACACGATGACGCGGTGCCGCTCAATGGTGTTTGTAGTGCGCGACCGTAGGAATGCCGATACCTTTTCTGTGAGAAAATGAATGATCATTGTTGCCGTTTTTACTTTTTATAACGACTGCAAAGATACGTTTTTATTTTCTCTTTCCCAAACTTTTTATTAAGTGTTTTTAAGGGGATATTAAGGTTTTTTAGGGGGCAGAAATACGCTTAAAAATGCTCTTTTCTGTCATAATCCTTAAAATAACAATTCACTTTATGTTATTTTTTGCATCATCTTTTGCTGCTCTCGCAAAGATTTTTCTTGTGGAATTGCTCGAAGAAAGCACCATTAGGCATCGAAATTCAGCGAAAGGAATGCGAAATGAGAAAATGAGAACGTAGAAATATTTTTAATTCATAATTAGCGAAAAAGGTTATTCATAAAGAGAATGAGATTATGGCAAAATGAAAAACAATAAACATCATTCAGGGGATCAGGCTCAGCACCTGCCTCTTCGTCCCTGATACCGGTGGCACCACCGGCAGGGGTGGAAAAATAGCTCAAACAGAACAGTCGTTGCTACTACCTGCAGGACATACTTTAGGGGAGGAAGGACAAAGAAACCTGTTATGTCTATGAAACTGTAAAACTGAATATATATCGGAAATGAAACATTTTATCACATTACTGTTTGTCATTACACTCTCCGCAGGAGAAATGTATGCCGCCACTCCGGCAGACTCCATCCGCAAAGAGATGAAGCACCTCAAAGGAGAAAAACTTTTGCAGGCCTACCATCATCTTTGCCGGTTGGCAGCTGCCGAAGATAATATGGGCTATGAATTACGCTGCATCCGTGAATATCTTGCCGAATCCTTACGCCAAAAAGACAAGGAGGCGGAAGCCCAGGCGCGCGTCACCCAGTTGTATTGCTATTACAACTACGAGATGACCGACAGCATTAGTTACTATTTGCCCGAAGTCCTCAGTGCTATGAAAAAGAACGGCACATGGGATTATTACTACAATGCGTGGAACGTGCTGATTGAGAGTTATCTCTACGAAGACAAAGGTGCAGACCGCATTGCTTTGAAGCGCAAAAGATGTATGCCGACGCGCGAAAAAGAAAAGAGCAACTATGGATTAGGCACTTCCACCTACGGCATGGCATGCATCTATCAGACAATGGGACGCTTCCGCGAAGCCGAGAAGACCATCGAGGAGAGCATCGCCGCCCTTTCCAAGGCCGATGAAATCTCACAATTGCTCTCTGCCTACAACGTCTTGGGCGAAACGCTCGACGGACTGCGGAAATATGAAAAAGCTAAGGAAGAAATGCGCAGAATGGAAAGCGGTCATCGACAAATACAAGAACGAAGCCCTGCGAAAAGGCTACACCCTCGCTCAACGGACGCTATCTCTACTGCACGCTGGCAACAGCCGTCGCTGAATTGGAAACAGGCCATTACGACCGTGCCAAGGGATTGCTGCAGCTCGCCGATAAATATGCCGAGGGACGCAAAGCCGTCGCCCGATTCAAGCTCCTTCAAGTGAAAGCCCGCTACTATGCAGCCATCAAAACAGTACGACCGGGCCATTGCCTGCAACAACGAGAACATGGGCATCATGACTGCCGCCGGCGATTCCGTCAGCTTGCTCACCGTGCAGATGCAGCAAGCCGACCTCTACATGCAGACCGGACGATACAAAGGAAGCCGCAGAATTGTACAGCCTCGTCATCCCACACAAAGACAAAGCTGCGCAACACCGAACTTGCCAAGCAGCTCGACGAATTGCGCACCATCTTCGAGGTTGACAAGCTCACACTCCCGGAACGAGGTCATCCAACACGGCTCTATCTCTCACTCATCATCGTGGCATTGCTGCTTGCCACCGTCGTACTTTCACATCATCTACACCGCCGCTTGCGCCGCAAAAACAGAGCTTTGTACGACTCCATTCTATTATACCGCAAGGCGAAAGCGACATGGAGACCGCGGCGAGGCTCGTTCCCGAGAAGAACTCGACCGTGAAGGAAAAAAATCTACCGCCGGTTGTGCGAGCTGATGCAGAAAGAAAAAGTCTATAAGACACGGGTTGAACCGCGACATTCTCTCAAAAGCGGATTGGAACAAATGCCGTCTATATCACCAATGCCGTGCGCAAATATGCCGATGGAGCCACAGTCAACGAATTTATCAACGGCTACCGGTTGCGACACGCAGCATCGCTGCTCACCAACAATCCCGACTGAACATCAACGAGGTGGAATATAGGTCAGGATTCAATTCCCGAGCCACATTTCAACCGTTGTTTCGGAGCTTTCTTCGGGATGTCGCCTTCAGAATACAAAAGCCGTTTCCAAAAGAAAAAGAAAACGCAAAAGGGCTCATCCGAAGAGGGCATAGGTGTTCCGGACATTTATAAATCGTCAATTCTTAGTGAATTACAAATATGATACAAGTTTTGCAAATATGAAACAGCCCTGTTGGTCTTCGTAGAATAATTTTGCAACAGAATCAACAAGTAGCAAAGATGAAAAAGAACTGTTGGGTATATATTTTAAGAAATGAAAGCGGAGAAATAACCATCGGCTTTTTCGGTCGATATGGATGAAAAAGTTCACCGAAATCTCCATGCGAAAGGAAAAAGCTGTATTATCTCCGTCCGTTTGAAGAACCGTTCGACGGCAGCACACAAGCATCTTTTTGGATTCCCTTTCCCAAGATACGATCAACCATCTTGTACGACGTAACCAGGGAACAGACAGAAATCTACAAGGAAGTTTTCCGGAAAACGTAGTAATTACACCACGCCCCCGATAACCAAAAGAATATTTAATTTTTAATTTCAAATTCAATAGAAAACAACAAAACATCATTCAGAGCTCTGCCTCTTCCTGCTTTGATCCTCGTGCTCGCCGTACCGGCGTGGCACAGAAAAAGGGCGAGGGGAGCACCTTTAGCATCGGCTCGGCAGCCGACTGGAAAACGTTCTGCGACCGCGTGAACAAGGGCGAGACCACGCTCAACGCCAAGCTGACGGCGAACATTGAGCTCAACGCCGACATCGACTTCGGTCAGGAAATTGTCATGGTGGGCAATCAATACCATCTTTACTCCGGTACCTTCGACGGGCGAGGGCATACGCTCACGATCAACTGGAATACCGGCACACGTGTTCGGGTAGCACCATTCCAAAGTGTGGAAACACCACCATCAAAAACCTGCACGTCAAAAGGGAAATTAAGTCTAAAGGAGATGGTCTTACCGGATTGATTAATGACGATGTATGGCACTACCACCATTTCAGGCTGCATCATTGAGGGTGAATCTCAAGGCAAAAACTATTTTAGCGGGCATGGTTCGTTGGGTAATCAGTTATGCCAAGCTTACCATTACCGACTGCATCGTCGAGGCGACTTCACTGTCACGAAAAAGGGAGAAATAATTAGCGGATTTGTATGTCGTCAGTATGGCAGCTGTTCCGCCCCCACAAACTGCCTATACCTCGGCACGAACAACGCCGACAACAACAAGGCTACACCTTTGCCGGGGACAACACCGAAGTCAAGACTACTACTACCTCAACGCCTGCGGCAGAGCTCGGGGTACGAAGATTACCGACGAGCAGCTCAAAAACGGCGCGGTGGCCCATATGCTGCAAGCCGCAGAAGCCAAATGGTTGTGGGGACCAGACCATTGGAACGGATGCGCTGCCGCAGTTCACCGCCGACGAGGCTAAGAAAATCTGCAAGGTGGACTTCGTTGACAGCAGCAAGACTGTCTTTTCACGATACGTCAACAAGGGCGGTAGGTGACGGCGCCACCGTGCGGGACATCAGGGCTGACTCACCCCCACCATTATTGCGCCCTCACCGTTGCGAGGCGACTTCAATGCCAACGCTCCCGTCAATCGACGACATGACCAGTGGAAGTGTCGTTCACCGAAAAAGGATGCTTACGAAATCGCCTCGAAAGACGATTGGAAGCGTTTTGCGACATTGTGGAAAGCGGTCGGACTTCCGTCGACGCTAAGCTGATGCGCAGCGCATCGACCTCGGAGGATATCGTGCAGGTGGGCACTTCCTCCAGTATTATTCCGGTACCTTCGACGGACGGGGACTGCACGCTCACGGTCAGCTGGAATGTCAGCGCCAGCGACATCGCCCCTTCCGGCATGTGAGGGCGCCACCATCAGAACCTGCGCACCGCAGAGACAATCAGAATCGAGCCGTATGTATATGGGTGGACTGATTGATGAAGGCGTATCGTGCGAAACCACCGTCACGGGCTGCGTGAGCAACGTCGACCTCACCGGCACCTATGCCGACGACCGCTGCGGTGCAGGAGGCGTGGTGTCGTATATCGGCTCCAACTCGCGCGTCGACTTCACCGACTGCATCGTGAAGGCTCGATCTACGCCAGCACCGACAAAAGCAGAGACGGGCATGGGCGGATTTGTATATAGTCAGGACGGCACCTGCACCTTTACCAACTGCCTCTACGTCGGCACCAACAATGCCAACAGCAGCAGCGAAAGAATAAACACCTTCGCCCATAACGCTACCGTCACCAACTGCTACTACCGCAACAACTGCGGCGGGGGCAGGGGCACGCAGGCGACCGAGCAACTAAATAGCAGCTGCGTGGCCGCCAAACTGCAAGGCAGCAGGAGCAACCAGGTGTGGGGGCGAATGCCATCGGCACCGACAACGCGCCCGACCTGACCGCCGACGCCGACAAGCAGCTCTACAAGGTGGAGTTCACCCGGGCGGCAAAGTCGTGGCCACCCGCTATGCCAACCCTGGCAAGGGGCGTAGGCAGCTTCCTCGCCACGATTCCACGCAAAGAGACGTCGTAGGCACGGGCTACAACGCCAGCCACTTCTACGCCCTCAGCTTCGACGGCGGATTTACGGCCCGACGCCCGTCAACGCAACATGACCGTAGGGCGTGTCGTTCACCGAGAAAGACCACTACGAAATCAAATCGGTCGCCGACTGGAAAAACTTCTGTGAACTCGTGAACAACAGCGGGCGAAGAACGGTATGAACGTCAAGATGACCGCCGACGTCAACATCGGCAGCGACATCGCCAAGGCGGGAACGTCCAGCACCCCTATCGCGGCACCTTCGACGGGCAGGAACCACGCTCACGCAAGCTGGACAGACAACGAAAACAGCGACATCGCCCTTCAGGAGGTGAGGCGACGCCACGATCAGAACCTGCGCACCGAGGGGCATCACCGCGCGCTATTTCTATCTCAGCGGACTGATTGACGAAGCGGCTGGCGGCAACATCACCGTCTCGAACTGCGTGAGCAACGTCAGCATCACCAGCACCCACAATGATCCGTGCAGGGCGGCGGGACTGGTTAACTATGTATTCACCAATGCCCGCCACCATCAACGACTGCATAGTGAAGGGCAGTATCAACGCCACTACCGACAAAGGCCAGCTGGGCATGGGCGGCTTCGTGTATGTGCAGAACGGCACTCTCGTGATGAACAACTGCCTCTACGCCGGCAATAACAACGCCTACAGCGACGGCGAAAAACAACACCTTCGCCCCGACCAATACCTCCGGCGCCACCACCCTCAACAACTGCTACTATCTCAACGCCTGCGGCAAGAAGCAGGGCGAGCAGATTTCCGAGGCACAGCTAAGAAACGGATACGTGGCATATATGCTACTGAGGGCAAGCGCGCCGACATGGCGTGGGGACAGAAGATAAGCACGGACAAGAGCCACTGCCCACCAACAGGGTCGCCAAGCACGTCTACAGGTGGCCTTCACCTACAACGGCAAGGAGGTCGCGTCGCGCTACGCCAACTACGACGGCAATGTCGGCACCCTGCCCACCCCGCAGGAAATCCTGGGCGTGGCATACAACACCGCCAACACCTACAGGCTCGTCTTCGCCGATGATTTCTATGCCGAATATCCATTTATGCCGACCGCACCGTGGCAGTAGATGTCATCATAAACAACATGTGCGAAATCGCCACGAAAAGAAGACTGGAAGAAGTTCGGCGACTTCGTAAGATCCGAGGAGAAACCTCAACGCCAAGCTCACCGCCGACATCGACCTCGGCACGGACATCCTGAAAATAGGCAGCGGAGAGCACCAGCTATTCCGGCACCTTCGACGGACAGGGGCACACCATCACGGTCGATTGGAACGCTGACGGCGGTGGTTACTTCGCGCTGTTCCCCTTTGTAACAGACGCCACCATCAAGAACCTGCGCGTATCGGGGCAGATGACGTCCGACAGCGAGCCTTTGGGCGTATTTACTCTCGAGGCGAGTGGCACCACCACTTTCTCGGGCTGCATCAGCGATGTGAAAATCACTAACGGCGACAAGAACGGCACCTACTGCGCCGCGGAGTGAGTGCGCGCAGCATACAGCAAAAGCAAAATCACCTTCAAAGACTGCATCGTGGCCGGCGACCTCAACGGCACCACCGACAACAGCAGGCAGGGGCATGGGCGGTTGTATGCGGTCAGGCAGACGACGCCACCTGCACCTTCGACAACTGCCTCTACACCGGCACGAACAACGCCAAGGGCGGCTACACCTTCGCCCCGAACCCCACGCTCAACAACTGCTACTACCTCAACGCCTGCGGCAAAGCGCAGGGGCGAGCGGATAGTCGAGAGCAGCTCGAGGCGGCGGGTGGCCTATAAGCTGCGGGCGACCGCACCGACAGCTGCCACTGGGCACAGGTGCTGGGCGAGTGGCCGCGCCTTTACTGCGAGACCGACGGGACGAAGCCGAACTACGTGTATTATAACAAGGAGAACAACGGCTGGACGTGCGACGACTTCCGCCTCACCGACGGACAGTCGCTGCCCATCGGGCTCGACTTCACCGCCGCGAAGGCAAGCTACGAGCGCACCCTCGCCGCCGGCAAGGCCACGCTCTGCCTGCCCTACGACCTGCCCGTGCAGGGCTTCAAGGCCTACACCCTTGCCGACAGACGGGAAAGCCGCACCGCGAGTGCACTGAGGAGGTGAACGGCACGCTCGGGGCCTACAGATCTTCTGCTCGTGTCCGACGCCCCCGCACGGCTCGACGGCGAGAACCTGCAGGTGAAGGCCGACAATAGCAGCAGCGTCCTATCTGCCGGCAACTACTACTTCAAGGGTGCGGTGCAAGACGTGGTGAACTGGTGGCTAGCTTCCGATCACGCCTACCATCCTGCAGGCCGACGGCCAGTTCCACAAGGTAACGTCAAACAACCCCTCCGTCACGGTGCCTGCCTACCGCGCCTACCATCAGCTACAACAGCCATGAGGGTGCCAAAGCGGCTCTCCATCGTCTTCGATGGCCAGACCACCGGCATCGGCGACGTGACAGACGAGGCGACCGACGGGAAGAACGGTCGGTATACGACCTGCAGGACGCCGCGTGGCCCGACCGCCTCGACGACAGCGTGCGCCGACGAGATTCCACCGGCGTGTATATCGTCAACGGTCGAAAGGTGATGAGTGAAATAAAAAGTCTCTCTTCATCGGGGTGCGGCACGCCCGCAGGAACGTGATTCATCACGTTCGAGATCCCACGGAAAACGGGCGGTGCGCTCCCCGATGATTTAAAACAAACAGTTAATTAATAAAAATGAACAATTACATCAAACCCGGAAATCAAAGTGGTCCCCATCACATTAGACTCTATCCTCGCCGGCTCCCTCAGCGTGGGCATCAGTGAAGACCCGCCACGGGGCCTGCACTCTCGAAAGGCAACAACTTCTTTGACGGCGAGGGAGGACGACGATGACTATGACGCCCCGAGCCGCCGCCCGTCATCGCTGTGGGATGATTAAATCCATTTTTCTTCGGGAGGTGCGCAACAGGTGCCGCGCCCTCCCGATGATTAAAAATTGACGCACTATACAGTCCGATAGATATTCTCTCGAATATATATCTTTCAGTCTCTAATAGTAAGGTATCTATTCTCGAAACCTTTGCAAGGAAACAGATGCTTTGAGACATCGGTTGGTAAATGGTCTACTCCTTTAGTTTCAAGTGGGCAAAGTCGGATCGGCCTTGATGCGTTCCTTCTCCGATTCCACAAGTGAGATAATCTCTTGTTTGACACGTTTATAGTTGGCTTCGATGGTCTCTTTGAGATTGTCGGAGCCATCTTCGTTTAGTAAAGTCTGCGATTATAGGGATTGGTTGATAGGCTTTCATCTCTGCCGATACCTTTGGCACTATCAACTACTATCTCTGCATGGAAAATCTTTTTGGTCAATGCGTTCGTCGAAAATTGTCAGACACTGCTCCCACGAACATACCTTGCGTGAGGTTGGAAATCTTGCTTGCCGGGATAAGACTGTCCATCTGTGTGGAGATAGAGGTTGATTTGTCATTACGGTTAATGGTCATGGACTGCCGCTGCTGCAAGACCTTACCAAAGCGCTCACTCAATGTCTTGGCGGTTTCTCCCACGACTTGACCACTGAACACGTTGCCCACGGTATTTTGTATCACTTTACTTTCTTTATCCCCATAATCGCGGGTGAGCTGTGAGAAGTCCTGAAAGCCCAAACACACCGCCACCTTGTTGCTTCGGGCGGTAGCAATAAGGTTGTCCAGCCACGGAAATAGATAGTCGGCAACTCGTCGATGATAACTGACGACTTGAGCTGCTTCTTTTTGTTGATGAGTTTCACGATACGGCTGTTATATAGTCCGAGTGCAGCCGAATAGATGTTCTGACGGTCGGGATTATTTCCAACGACAAGCACTTTCGGCTCATTAGGGTTATTGATGTCAAGTGAGAAATCATCGCCTGTCATCACCCAATAAAGTGCAGGAGAAATCGCTACGTGATAGAGGTATCTTGGCACTGGCGATCTGTCCCTGCAACTGGTCCTGTGCTCCACCCTCCCAGCACGTCCATAAAAGGAGAAAGATAGTTGGCTAGTTCATCGTAGGAAGTGAGTATCGGAAATATCTGTGCATAGGGGACGGTTCAGAAACTCTATGGCATGAGGAAAGTACAATACTTCCCATTCTCATAGATTTTGAGGAACCATATAATGGCAGCCAAAAGAATAATCGGCGACTCCACAAAGAAATCTCCCTGTTTCTGTATCCAACTGCGGTTTAAGTTAAGCATGATGGTATAGGCACTCTCATAGGCGTCCGATATATCCGTCATAAAGGCAGGATTGATGGGTTGCAGCGGTGCGACTTGCGAGGGTCATCGAAGTTTATCACATAGAACTGCGGTTTTACCCTTATAGGTGTCCAAATGCTGGAGCAGATGATTGTAGGCAATCTCGGAGAGGTCGGGGAACTTATAGTCATGTAGATATACATGGCAAAGCCTTTTTCTATCTGCTGCTTGATGTAGTTGTTTACGATGGCGTAGGATTTTCCCGAACCCGGTGTGCCGAGCACCATCGAAGCACGGAAGGGATTGACTACGTTAATCCAGCCATTGTTCCATTTCTTCTTATAGTAGAAGCGTGTAGGGAGATTGACGGAGTATTCATTTTCCATCAACCGTGTTTCCTGCATGAAACTCTCATTCTCAGTATTAAACACATCGTCCATCAGGTTGTTTTTGAGTAGTCGGCTCATCCATACGCCACCCATCAGCAGGCAGATATAGCCCACGGAGAGTGTGAAGATATAGAGCGAAGCTGCACCCACCTTACCGATGGGCAATGCCAGAGCCACCAGTTGAGAAAGAAAAGACAAATCCGGAGAAAAGCACTGTCCAAATCTCTTGACCATGTGATTTTTCTCTTCTTTCACGCCTTTTGTCCCAAGGCAGGACAAGGCAAGGAAAACCACACAAAAGAGTTTTGTCCAAAGGATGGATGAAAACAAGCCCGTGGTGCGCTGGAAGTTCATCAGAATTTTATCAATGATGCCAAGCGTAAAACCCCAGACATGAAAAGCCTCGTAGCAGAACCAATAACAGTTGATACGAGGAGGAATATCACTGATATGCCCTCATAAAGTCCATAACCTTTACCTAATGCTCTTAAATCATCTTCTTGTGCCATAATGCTATGTTTTGTAGCCTTCTAACTCCCTCCGAAGGAGGGGAGATAGAAATGCTCATTTTATTTAATGTTTTTCTTCGTCTAAATTTTTATCTTACTTTGTCTGCGGAGCTTTGCGTTGCCATGCAGCTTCCTTTCAATCATCGTTGCCCGTGGTTCAGAATGTATCACCCACTATATCCTCGATAAGTTCATCGATAGAGTTATCCCCTTCTTCTGCATTGGATTGTAAAGGCTGGACGGTTGCTGATTGTTCCAAACGGACAGACGGATTACCATACAGCGTTTCATCCAAGAATTGGTTGTGCGTAGGATTGGAGAAATAACCATTGAATACATTGGCAGCATATCCCTCACTCCAATCGCGAGCCATTAAAGCGCAATGCCCTCCTTTATCGTCAATAACGTGATGCCATATATTCGTCCACTTTCGTTCTTTTCGGATTAACACACGCAAGCCTTGTTCCTCCAGTCTTTGCCGGAGTTTTTCTTCTGTATCAGGAGAAGTACACATAACTTCCAATACCTTCGTTCCCTAATGGTTGGTATCAGTGGTTTGATAGCTTTGCTTCGATTTCTGCATCTTGTTCTGTACGGCAGTATAGCCCACACCACGACGATGTCCGAGGAGTTAATGGGTGTGCTTGCTTTAGTGCCCTTATCATCAGTCGGAACATAGACCAGTCCATCGTATTTCTTTCCCCGAAACTCCGTCTTCACTTCTTCCACGGCAAGGTTATATTTACTCAGAATGAGCATTCAACTCGCCCATAGGAACAGAAGCGATAATGCTTCAGCACCATGCGGACGGCACTTGCCACCTGTTCCTTGATCGTTTCCTTTGTTGAGTGTCATCTTGGGCGTTTCTTTCATCGCTTTGTCAGTAACCTTTTGAACTTGGAATGAGACCAAAACTTCCTTTCCAAGGCATCGGTAATCTGTCTTGCTCTTTCGCTTTTCAAATCTATCGTTGATTTTCTTTCCCTCTCCGTCCACCCGAAGCGACACGATGTGGATATGCTCACGGGCGATGTCGCTGTGCTTGAACACGATATAAGGTTGATTGCCGTAGCCGAGCGCCTCCATATACTCCTTGGCAATCTGCGTGAGTATTTCATCGGAGAGTTTCTCGTCCGGATGCGGATTAAGGGAACAATGGAACACCGTCTTCTTTTGTTCGGCATTTCTTGGGTATCAATGCCTCCATATCGGCAAACACGTCCTCCATCGTATAACGTCCCTTCTGTCCTGATACAATCTCAGCAGCAAGAGAGAATACTGCTTCTCCTTTCTCCACCTTTTTGAAGTTGTAGCCCGAGTGCCCTCCAAGGTTTTCCGTGGCTGAAATCTTTTGCTAACTAAAATTCCAATACTTCTTTCTTTCGATAATCAATGGTAAGATTGATAGCCTGTTCTGCAAGGCAATGATTTGAGCCGACAACTCCTCCAACTTTTCAAGCAGGATCTGTGCTGTCTTTACGCTAGTGATAGCTGTTGATGGCACGCACAGCTTTGGTTATACAGCACGCCAATCTTATGGATTTGTGCCGTCAGTTCTGGAGAGTTTTCGGTAATATTCCACGGCGGATTTATCCACCGTAATCACCTTTTGAAACTCTCTCCAAGAACTGCGACCACGCACGAAATCCGACTTTGGTCTCGCGCCCTGAACGCTGAAACAAATCAATCGCTCGCTGCTGGTCTTTGGGCTTGGGCAGCCCTGTATGCCAGTCTGTCCCAACGGGGCTTTTTCTATGTTTTTCGCTCTGAACCATGTTCCGTTTCCTGGTCTATCCGTTTTATCTTAATCACGACTTTGAGTAATTACTTCCCCTTCGGGAGCAAGGGTCTTTGTGGTACAAACGCGGTTTGTGTTGACAAAGACACCCACTATCCAATATCAAGAGTTGATACGATTGAGCATCCACCCTTTTGGGGTGTCCGCTTCGGGACGTCACTCCATGATTCTCTATCCGCCTGCAAAGTTACGGTGGCGGATTTCAAATATCTCATTATCAATGATATTCACTCTTTTTCCTTGCATTTCCCCACTTCATCGGTGTCATATAATCAGCCAAAATATCATTTATTTTGCAGTCAAAACGAGCGAACTATGGTATGACGACACAAGCAAAAGACACATCGTATTACCATTAGCTTGCACCAAAGATGCAAAGAAGAAACGAAACATATTCATAACAATTTGTTGTCATGACAAACCATTGTCAGTACAACAGATATGCAAGAACTATAAATCGTCCTTTTCAGACTATCGCTCTGAACCATACGCAGCCAGAACAAACTGTCTGCTGATACTTCTCAAGAATGAGAGAACGTCCAAACATCAAATAGACAAGTAATATGAACTAAGAAATTATCATTATGGAGAACAAACAACAACGCCCCATCTTTCTGGGGTTCTCCTCGCAAAAGGGAGGAGTCGGAAAAAGTACGCTTGCCGAAATCGTAAGCAGCATATTGTATTACGAACAGGCATCAACCTCTTCGTGATGGATCATGCGACCCTGTCGCAGGATTCCTTTTACAAACTGAGGGAACGCGAGAAAAAGTGTCGTTCAGGAAAGCGAGGAACTTTCCAAGTCCATGCAGGAATACTTTCACCACCTTGGCAAAAAGGCATACAGAATTTATAAGTCCAGCCCCAAAGAAGCTGTCAGGACTGCACGGAATAAAATCGACACTATCAACAATGAGACGTACCAGTTGGTCGTGTTCGACTTCCCGGTCATGCAGGGACCACAGAGTTGATGGAACTGTCCCTTCAGATGGACTATATCTTGTCTCCGCTTGAAGCCGACATACAGTCACTTGTCTCCTGTATGGCATACGCCAAGACTATCACGGATATAGGTGTTTCTATGTCCGACTCACGGATAAAGGACATTATCCTATTCTGGAACAAGGTGGACAGAAGGGTAAGGAACGTCATCATTGACGAATACTCAAAACTTATCCAAGGACACGAACTCACGCTCCTGCCCGGCTATGTATATGCCACACACCGTTTCTCCCACGAACTTTCCACATACGGGCTACGAGGCGTGTTCCGTTCCACCTATCAGCCTCCAGCAAGGGGATTACGAACGGGCACGGGACTGGATGAACTCGTCTCCGAGATAATTCAACGTCTCAAACTAAAAACAAAAACAGAACATGGCAACGATTGAGGAAAGAAAGCAGCAACTGGAAAAGAAGCTGAAGAAAATGGCAGAGGACAATGTAGTGGTGAAACCTGTCACGGTCCCCAACCCCTTCGACCCTTCTGAGGACACAGAACCTTCCCCTGCAACATTACGAGAGGAAGACGAAGAGTCCGAAGAAACGAAACCAACAAACGAAAAACCGGCAGATGAAACAGAAGGTGGGGCAACCGGAAACACTGAACCGAAAAGAGAAAGGAAGCCAAGAATGGAAAAGTCCGGCAGGTCGTCCCTTTCCATAGAGGAATACCGTTCCCCTATACTTTTCATCCCTGTACGTTCGCAAATGTGACAGCCTTCTCCATCAATTTGGAGACATTACAGAACCTGCGCAACGTGTTTGCAGGGACTTGGGGAGCGTGTCTCCATAGCCGCATACATAGACAACATCCTTCGTGAGAGCACCTGCGAGAACATCTGGAACTGCTCAACAGTGCGGCTGCAAAGCAAAGGCGCAAGACTACAATAACACTATAAACCACTAAAATCATGACAACAATAAATGTAATTATCCCTACACTGTGTTTTTAACCTCGTCATCACATCGGTGCTCTGCACTTATGCAATGGTGCTTCATCAAAAAACAAGAAGACCAATGAATGACCTAACACAGGCGGCTGAGACGGACGAATTATCAATGCTCCATGAACCAGCAAGGAATATAGACGACGATGAAAGAGAAAACACCAGTCGAGACGATTTTCACACCTCGACATCCGCTCCAAAGTCTACGGAAGATCTGTGCATCTTTATGAATCCATATATTTCAAGCCCACTCCACAGAGTGCAAAATCAGGCTTTACCATCAACCGAGAGATACTTCAGATGTTGTGCGATGTCCTTTGGGACACAAAATCGGAATCCACACTCACTGCCTATATCGAGAATATTCTCATGTGGCATCTTCGTACTTATGAGGAATTGTTGAATGAAGCCGCTTCAGGCACATAAGCGGTACAAAACATTGAACTTATGATGGAAACAATACTTTTCAGTTTTATACTAGTACTCATCATCATTTGGATGATGCTTGGTATCCTGTATTTCTATATGCGGTATGTATCTCCGTATGACTTCATCATCAAGAAAAAGGGAAAGAGTCATGAAGATACCAATAAGAACGAAGCAGCGAAGGAAAAAGACGTACTGAGAAGGGCAGAGTGCAAATGAACAAACCGAGTTTGTACTGATTGGAAAAAGTCGTTCCATTTCCCGATTATCCCACAATGCCCTCATTTCATCATCTGAAAAACCAGAGCGAAATAGCAATAATTTTTGCACCGCAGAACTCCGAAAAGAGGAGGAAGATGTGAACAGAAGAGACAACGAGATGGACGTTGATTTCGAGATGGAGAGGGTGGACGAAGATGAAGTTGCTCGTGAGGAATTCGCTCGCCCATCGAGTCCACATCGGGCGAAGCTGAGGTAGTCAGGGCGAGTCCATCCCTTTGCACGTGACTTAGGGTCGCCCTGCAAAAGTGGACAAAAACTGTGAGGAGGCTGATGAGGAAGAGGTCAAAGAGACCGTCTCGACAACTTCAAGACCTCGAACTGTTGGATAAGTACAAGGAAAACATCGCCAAGATGCAGGGCGAACAAGCCTCGCTATTGGGAGAAAAATCCGCAGGGCGGAAGAAAAAGGAAGAACAGAGCAATCAACAAGCAATGCCATCTTCTCGAAACTCAACACCACCTGTTTCTGACGTATCTGACACCTCTTCGGGTGATGCTGACGAAAAGCCACTTTTCATACTATCTGTAAACAATCAACGAAGGCAGGAAAGAAGTCGGTTCATTATCTGCGAATTGGTTTCTTCATTATCATATGCCGCTCTTTCCCTTTCCTTCACCAAAGGAGATTATTATTTCATATTTAAAATTATCAAATACAAATGAACAAAAAGAAAATCACAATGATGCTGCTCCTGACGGCACTGACCACCGCAGGAGCGTATGCACAGGGAAACGGTATGGCAGGTATCAATGAAGCCACAAAAATGGTAACCTCCTACTTCGACCCGGGTACGAAACTCATCTATGCCATCGGTGCCGTGGTCGGCTTGATTGGCGGTATCAAGGTGTATAACAAGTTTAGCTCAGGCGACCCCGACACGAGCAAGACCGCAGCCTCTTGGTTCGGTGCGTGTATCTTCTTGATTGTGGCTGCCACTATCCTGAGAAGCTTCTTCCTGTAAGGCGATGGCAGCATTTGAAATCAACAAGGGTGTAGGCCGGACGGTAGAGTTCAAGGGCTTGAAGGCGCAGTACTCTCTTCCTCTTTGCAGGAGGGTTGCTGGCTGCTTCATTCTCGTGGTCATTCTCTATCTCTGTGGCATCAGCCAGATAGCCTGTCTTGTCATAGGTGTAGTGGTGCCAGCCTTGTGGTATGGCAAACGTTCACCATGAACAGAAAGTACGGGCAATACGGACTGATGAAAAAGGGAGCAGTGCGTATGCACCCACGCTACCTCGTGAACCGCCGGACGGTCTGCCACCTTATTCGTAACCTTCAACCAAAGAAAGCGAAGAAATGAGAAATAAAAAGCAAAATAACGACCTTGGAATCGAAGTTTCCACTACTCCATAGAGCAGGGCTGCATCGTGAGCAAGGACGCTGACATTACGGTGGCTTTCCGTGTGGAGTTGCCCGAACTCTTTACTGTTACCTCTGCAGAGTACGAAGCAATGCACTCTGCCCGTGCGTAAGGCAATCAAAGGTGCCACCCATGCAGCATCGTACACAGCAGGACTGGTTCATTCAGGAGGACCATCAGGAAAGCTTCGATGGTGGACTGAGCTCTTGCCCGTTCCTCTGAACGGCACTTCATGAACGTCCCTATCTCCACCATATTTCACTAAGATTAAGCCAAATATCAAGTCATAAAAGTTTCAATTCTAATAAAAATAGGTTACCTTTGCACATAAAAATCAGCTCCTTATGAAACCAATGATAAAATATAGAGGGGGAAAAACAAAAGATCCCTCACATAATGGCATGTTCCTAGATTTTCTAGGTAGATATGTCGAGCCTTTCTTTGGTGGTGGTGCTCTCTTTTTATTTGGAGCCTAGAGAAGCTATCATCAATGACATAAATAAGCAACTAATTAATTTTTATACAGGTGTAGAAACTATTTCCCAAAACTTCGAAAAAGAATTGGATGAAAATAGAGGCTTTATGAAATTAATAGGCGTGATTATGATATATTGAAGGCAAGTACGCCTAACGAAAGAGTGGTGAGATAATAATGAAGCTTATATTACTTACTACGTGATATGTTTTAACAACAAAATCCGTAAAAGATGTATAGTGATGCATTGCTCTATCATTTCATCAACAAAACAGCGTACTCGGCATGATAAAGGTACAACTCTGACGGAGAATTTAATGTGCCTTATGGGCGTTATAAGCATTTAAAGCACCCAACAAGTTTTCTTTTTCTCATAGCCAGCTGTTAAAACGAGCTGAGATACACAATGTAGATTATAGCAAAATCTTTGATATGTGTAATGTCATGTTTCTTCTTAGATCCTCCGTATGACTGTGTATTTTCAGATTGCGGAAATGTAGAATATAGAGGGCTTCAATAGAAGACAATCATAGGAAGTTAGCAGAAGATTTTTAAAAATCTCTCATGTAAGTCATTAATGGTTATTGGAAAGACTCCTCTAATAGAAGAACTGTATAAAGAGTTTATAATCGATGAGTATAAAAAGACCTATACGCAGTAAATATAGGAATGGGATTTTAAGTCGGAAGCCAAAACATATTGTAGTAGCAAATTATAAAAAGATTGGGATAATGTACAGATAATTACGGACAACGCAAACAAAGAATACACTGTTCCTGAAACTACGCAAGTAATGTTGTTTGAATCTAAAAGACATATCATGGCAAGAATTGATAGTAGGAACGCTGTTCTTGACAACATCGCCAAGAACACCTAACAAGATGATACCTGAAATCAGCGTTGATAGAACACTTTACAGGTGAAAAGTGGAATAAGGAAAGGCAATGTGCTTTTATGAAAGTTTTAAAGGAAGAGTACTCTCAATGGCAAAGGTGAGAGACCCTTCTTTCAGTGCAGCAGAGATAGGATAAACCGTGCTCCTAAATCTTTAGGCTTCGTTAGACTTTCCCCAACGATAGAACTGACACCTGCTGGTGAGAAACTCATTACTTCTAAACGGAAGGATGAGGTTTTCTTACGCCAAATGTTAAGTTTCAAGTACCTTCTTATCACAAACCTTCAAATAAACAGCGAAGTTCTGTATAAAGCCATACTTGGAAATCTAGCGTTTAGTAAGAACAATGAACTTTAAATTCGATGAGCTACAAATTTTTGGAATGCAGCTTACTGACTGGCACGACTTTGAGAATATCGTACATAAGATTGAGACCTTTCGCATCAAAAAAGCAAAGAATAAAGGCAGCTACAGAGTGTTTAAGGCAGAATACCTGAACACTGAACTAAAAACAAATCTATAAAGACCGTATCATGCAAGGAAAGATAAAGACTTCGAGAAAGTGCAGATACTTCGCTTGAGAAATTCCCATGTACACAGTCAAGCAATATGAGAGATTATGCGGACTCATGTTTTAGAATATTTAAGGGCAACAGGTCTTGTCAATGTGATCTAAAGTAGGTAAGTCTCTTTCTATAATGCCCGGAGCGAGTAAAATGATGTCGATTACCTTTTGGAAAGTATAGAACGTAATCCGTTATCATTTTGGAAAATGAAGCAGAGTATTGCACCTATCTTAGTAATGCAAGCACTCCCGTCTTACTTACTGACAACAGGAGATAATCTGATAGAGAAAACTGAAGAAAGAGTTTGCAAAACATACTATCCCTACGGCTGCTTCTACGGAGGAACTTAAAGACTTGTTAGGTGAGTTGAGAGACAAACAGTGGGAAGAAAAATATCAAAAAGACGAAGTTAAGTGCATAAAAGAATATAAACTTTACGATGATATTCAATCTGTGTTCGGCAACATTACAGCCAAAAAGTATTACGATAACCCTATTATGCTAGAATGGAACACATGGCGGGCTATGACTATGCTTGACGGAGGCAACTTTATTCAGGCTAATCTAAATTTTGATGATTTTGGAAAACCTCTTTCAACGGCAGCTGGGAATATGTGCTGATATTGCTCTGCAGATTATGAGACTTTCCTTGTTACTGTAGAAGTAACAATGGCTTCAGGACAGAAACAATTTGAAATGGAAGGAGAACCCGTTAGTAGACATCTTGGTAAATTAAAAGATGTTATCGGGTAAACCATGTTATTGCTTATTCATTGCACTGACAATCAATGATGTCTACTATTACGTTTTTATATGCTACACAAAACAAATTTAGCAATGTATGGAGGGAAATCTGCAGGTAGTACCAGTTCCGTTATCACTCTTTTCAGAAGATGGTAGAACTCCTACAAGGCGAGTTATTTTCCTAAACCAAGCAACATAAAAGCCTTTTTGAAACTTCTGAAACTCTTGCAGAGAAAACTTAATACTAGTATTGTGGTATGGAAGCATGCAAGAAAAAGGCGATGAATTGGCTAGGTGAGGCTCTATAAATGTAAATCGTTTTATCCGTATATTTTCATATAAATAATATGGCAGAGAGAATATATTTGATTTTTCAGATACACTACTATCTAAACCAAGAAGACCTCCATCAAATGGATGCCAAAAATCTTGAATGAATGTGAGCGTCAATTACTTTGAGTGCTTTTGATTTCGTCAAAGGCTTATACAGGAGATTTTAAAATTGAAATAACACCAAAGAAAGAGGGTGGACTAATAGCATATTTTATTATAAGTGCTATCATAATTGACATCTGATATATTTAAGAATCTTATCAATCGCTCTTATCCAAAAATTCTTTTCTTCTTCACAGACTAAGCTTGCTAATAGTGGATGCCAGAATAGGGGTTGTATGAAAAAGTTAAGAACGGGACTTTAACAAAAGAGGAAAGCAGAAGAACTTATAGATGAAAAGAAGGTTAGGAAGTGCGTTAGTAATTACTTTAAATCGCTCGAAAAAGCAAATACAGTAACTTCTGTAGAAGCGTCTGTTAAAAAGATGGAGAACAAAAAGCCTTTTAGTTCATCTAAAATCATAAAGCTGATTTTTACAAAGAAAATACTTTCAGATGCTACCACCGAAGATACAAACAGAGACAGCAGGGAAATCAACAATTCGTATTCTTCACCTGTTTTCGCGGCAAGGACATGGGAAAGTTTGAAAGCTATTATTTAGGAAAGACAATTGAATTCAAAGTTTAGATAAGGAGTTCTTGGAACAGGTTTACAATAATGAAAGAAATTAAATTTGGGGCAAAATACTGTGATAACTTGTACTCTTATTACTATTACAAAGAAGAAGGTAGAGAATGGAGAATACACAAACTTAAAAACCTGAATATGCAGTGAAAGATGTCCTCCAGTGGAAGATGACTATACCTTTAAGAACAGTACCAAACGATATAAGAAATTATAGGCAGACGAGCAACAGTTAGATTTATTTAATCAAAGATCAAATCCAAAAGAAATAAGAGTTTACTAAAAACGCGCAAAAGATTATAAACTGAGGCTGACTGAAATTTAATTCCATGCTAAGACTCTCAGAAATTGTCTTATAGGACAATTCAAATTCTCTTATAAGACAATTTTAATTCTCTTATAGGACATTTTTACAGTCTAATAGCTATTGATAATCAGATAGTTATAGAGGTAGATTTTGGGCTATAAAAAGCTGTAAAAAGATGTGCAGAAGTAAAAATATTCTGCACATCTAAATGGAGTTACTAATCCGACGATTTCAGCTGCTTCTAGGATGAAAATTTCAGTCATATCTGGACCAGAATGTTCTTCAGGTTTAGGCTTCTTTCCATCTGTAGCATTACGATATCCTCCTGTAGTGCAAAACTCAAGAAGACGGGCGTCAAAGGGTGTCGCGCATGGTTGTACTCTTCGTAAATTGTACATTAACCTGCTTGATAAGTTGTGAGCCTTTCTTCTTTGCCTCGGCTAGCGCTGTCGGAGCACCTTGCGATTTCATTGTGAGGCGGAACGAACCTAAATCACCAAGGAGCGGACATATTACCGTTTTTTCTAATGCCTCCATAACCTCGTGATTGCAAAGCATCTAAAACGGCTTTAACGTCAGCACTTGAAACGGTCGAACGTTTTTCCACGCTTTACTATCTGTGCAAGCGACATCGTGTGGTTAGGTGCCATTTGCGGATAATACTTAATCTCGTTTTTCTTCAGCGGATTTTTCTTCGCTTGAATTACATATTTTTATCATATCCTATAAATTTAAGGAGGTTAGTAATGAGCGCAAAGGTGATTTTTCTTTATAATCGAGCAAAAGACAAAAATAATATTTTCTAACATTTCTTGAAAAATATTTTTCTGAAAAACATTGCTTCTGTGGAGGAGCAGCGTGCAGAGACAGCTGCTTCTACGGCAAAAAGATAGAAAACTCCATGCATCGCTATGGGGAGAATAATCGCCTCTTGAACTCTTTTATGCTCCCTGACCCACACGAACAGGAGCGTGAGGCTTTGCGCTCAGGAGATAGATAACCTTAAAAGAGGCTCTCTGCCAAAGACAGCAGGGAGGATAATGAAGAGAAACGGCAGCTGCCTTGATGGAAAAGAGCTATCAGATGCGGCAAGTTTCTCCCTAAAGCATCAACTCCACTTACCTTCAATAATGGTCTGACTGCTGAAAAAGAGAATACGGAAGGGGCAGCAGGTGGTTTCTGACGCCGCTAAGGGCAAGACCATGCAGAATGAAAAGCCTGCAATGGAAGTGCTGCCGGAGCGTGAGACAGTTGGTATCTTCACTTGACCAACCTATGAGCGATGTGTACTTTATGGAGGAATACGGCAGAAGGCTCGCAATATGGGTTTTCATTCGCTTGCAAGCACGGCTGTACCTACAATGCGCAATACGCTGAAAGTAGTTGTGGACAGGACTACAGTTCTTAAAGAGGGTGACAATGTAGTCCTCCGTCTGCTGGAAAGTGCCAAGGTACAGGGACTGCACATTCCACGACAGAGCCGACTCATAGCAGTCGCTAAGATAGAAGGTAACCGTATGCACCTGCTTATCAAAAGCATAGAAGTAGACGGGCATATCATAGCCATCAAAGCTCTCGGCATACGATACAGACGGACAGAGGGCGTGTATATACCCGGTTCGGAGGACATCAATGCACTTAAGGAAGTTGGGGCGAACATCGGCGGTTCGATGGGCAACATCCTTTACCTTCGCTTCTTCTGCCAAAGACCAAATTATCTCAGAGGCTGCCCGTGGGGTGATGCAAGGGCAAGTCAGCTGCTTCAGAAGAAACTGCGTACTATCAAGGTAACGCTCAGATGGCTACCGCCTTTTTCTTGGTTCAGTCCAAATAAAACAATCGAAAATGATAAGTAAATAACATCAAATTAAAAGGAACAATGAAGAAAAATTATTTTATCAATGGCTATGCTTTGCCATGATGGGAGCAACAGCCACAGCACAGGAAAAACAATGATGGTCTGACACCAAGCCGTCCGCTTACTTCGGGAGAGCTCTTTCAAGGTATGAGCCGTGCCATACCAACGGGACGTGCTCGTTCTGCCGTATGGTCTGGACGTTACCTTTGACAAGACCGTGCATCTTATCTTCCCTTCTGCTATTCGTTATGTAGACTTAGGTTCGCAGAATATCATTGCAGGAAAGGCAGAGGATGCAGAGAACGTACTGCGTGTAAAGGCTTCAGTGAAGGACTTTGAGACGGAAACCAATATGAGTGTCATCTGCGAGGACGGCTCTTTTTATGCTTTCAACGTAAAAAGTATGCTGATGAGCCAGAGAAACTCAGCATTGAGATGAAAGACTTCTTGTCACCAACGGACGGACGACTGCCAAGCAATCGCTCTGATATTTACTTTAAGGAACTCGGCAACGAGTCGCCCGTATTAGTAAAGCTGATGATGCAAACTATCTATCAGAACGACAAGCGTACCATCAAACATATCGGTGCACAGCAGTTCGGCATGAAGTTCCTGCTTCGTGGCTTGTATGCCCATAACGGCTTGCTGTATTTCCATACTCGTATGGAAAACGGCACGAATATGCCATACTCGGTGGACTTTATCACGTTTAAGGTGGTGGATAAGAAGATGGCAAAGCGCACCGCCATACAGGAGCAGGTATTACAGCCACTTCGTGCCTATCATCAGGTGATGCAGGTGCGTGGTATGAGCAGTGAACACACTGTGTTTGCGCTCGAGCAGTTTTCTCTTGCAGAAGACAAGCAGCTTGAAGTGACGCTCTATGAGAGAAATGGCGGTCGTACGCTGACCTTTTATGTGACGGCAGAAGACCTGCAGTTGGCAAAGAAGATTGATAACCTAAAACTGAAGTGGTAGACATTATGAAGAAGAAAATCATTTTATCGGTTTGTGCAGCGGTGGCTATGGCTTTCAGTCTGCCATCGCAGGCACAGCGACTGATACCCAAGCAAAGGGGAGTAGAGGTCGCAGGGAGTGTTCCGCTTATCAAAGGAGAAAAGTTTCTTGCTGCTGACAATTTCGGCATGGGAGCATCACTCACCCGATATCTCAAAAAAGAGAACTACACCTTTGTGGAAGTTGAGTATGAACAGCAGAATATGCCGTACAGAAGTTATAACGTAAAACTCAAGGATGCACTCTTACAGGTGGGCTATATGCACCCTGTTTTCTCCGACAGAGGAAAGAATGTGTTTCTCTATAGTGGCATATCCGCCTTGGGTGGCTATGAGCAGCTGAACGAGGACAACAAACTGCTGCCCGATGGGGCGATGCTGCTCGACCGCTCCCGCTTTGTCTATGGCAGTGCTGTGCATGGCTCGGTGGAAGTGTTCCTAACAGACAGGGTTCTTTTTCTTGTAAAAGCGCAGGGACGCTTCCTCTTTGGAACGGACGTGCATCGTTTTCGTCCGGCTGTTTCGGCAGGGACTAAGGTTTAACTTTTAAGTAGAAGAAAAGATGAAGAAGATATTGAATACGATATGGGTAATGGGAGTGCTGACCCTTGCCGTGTTTTGCCTATCTGCTTGTGATAGGGATTTGGATGTTCAGCAGTCTTATCCGTTTACGGTGGAAACAATGCCGGTTCAGAAGGACATCATAAGGGGGCAGACGGCTGAAATACGCTGCACGCTCAAACGAGGGGGCGACTTTGCTGACACTCGCTATACGATACGTTATTTCCAGTCTGATGGCTAAGGCTTGCTAAGAAATGATAATGGCACTGTCTTCAAGCCGAATGACCGCTATCCGCTCACAAAAGATGTGTTCCGCTTGTATTACACCTCGCTCTCAGCCGACCGCCAGACGATTGATGTATATGTGGAGGATAGTTTTGGTAAGGTTCAGCAGCTGACCTTTAGTTTTCAGCAACAACGAGCGAGAAGAGGACAAGGATAAGCTCGCATCTTCTCGCCACTAAGGACTGTAATTGATGCGAACGATAAATTCTTTTCATTTTACTTTGTGTATTTTGCCTATTCTGTCAGCCGACCCTTGCCCAGCGTAGGGTGCGGTTGGCAGACTTGCCACCTTTCGAGCGTGGTGTGGTTGTTGTAAAATACTTTGAGGGACTGCACTGGGCTGAAGAGATTATCCGTTATGTGGATATGGGTCATCAGCTGCAACGGGGAGAGCACTTTTCACAGCGGATATGACGGAACATCAGGCAGACTCTCTGCTCCGTGCCGACCTATGGAAATGCTTTGAACACTTCAAAGGCTATGGCAAAGATGCCCTGCTGCTCAGCCTACTTGCCTATAACGTCGGTGTGGGGAGGTTGCTCGGTTATGGAAAGCACCCCAAAAGTAGGCTGTTGCGAAAGATAGAAGCTGGCGACAGGAACTCTATCAGGAGTATGTTTCGTTCTGCCGATACAAGGAAAGGTTTTGAATGGGAGGTCAAACGCCGAAAGGTTGAGTTTGCGTTGTTCTTTATCATCTGACTATATTAAACCAAGAATTATTCCTATGATGTTGTTTCTGTTTTGCTGAAAAATTGTAACTTTGTATTACGATTAAATAGGATAAGCAATGAATAAAGAAACAAAAAAGGTACTCTTCGTCTTATTGAATGAGTACACAGATTGGGAAGGTGCTTTTCTCTCTACAGCCCTTCATGTTGGCGTAATACCGGAGGTAGTGAGAAATCAAGTACAGAGTACATACAGTTGCTCCGACATTAGATGCAGTCTGTTCCATTGGTGGATTCAAAACATTGCCTGACTATTCTTTTGAGAACATGCCCAAAGAGTATGCATGCCTTAGTGCTTATCGGTGGCAATCAATGGGATTCTCCTGAAGCAGAACTTGTTGAACCATTGGTACAAGAAGCATTGGATAAGGGCAAACCCGTAGGAGCTATATGCAACGGAGCATCATTTCTGTGTGCTATGGCTGCTGAACAACGTAAAACATACAGGTAATGGTCTCGACCAACTTAAAACAATGGGGTGGTGGAAAGATAGCACGAACGAAAAACAGGATATGTGAACGCACAGGCTGTAAGTGATAAAAACATCGTTACAGCAAATATTACTGGTCATTTGGAGTTCACTCGTGAAATGCTCTTACTTCTGAAAGCCAATACTCCTAAAAAGATTGCAGATTGGTATGACTTTTATAAGAATGGATTTGTAAAACAGTAGTTATACTAACAATAAAATTGATGCGTGAGACAATGTGCTCACGCATCAATGTAAATATTATGAAAGTCACGCCTGTTCGTCCCTTATGGCTCTGCAATCTCTGGTCCCGATTGAGAGTGACTTAGCTGGCTTCTTAGTTTCTTTGTCAGGTGCAGTAACACGCTCGTAGCTCACGCCAGTAAGTGTAAAATACTTCTTTGAGAGTGAGATGAGACCACAGGTTTCGTGATATGAACCTTTGGGTTGAACTCCGCTCCTTTCTCAACCAATTTACTCTGGAAAAGAAGGTGTAAGTGTCCGATATCTCCCGAAGTCTACAATGTCTCCGTTCTCAACGTGCTTTTGCTATCTCAGCTGCAAGTCTGAGGACAGCCCCAACTTCTGCACCTGTGAACGTTGTGGCGTGTGCTACTTCATCACAGAAAACTACGATCAACTCTCTTTCGTCCTGTGGGATGTGCCTGCACAACGATTTTTCCCTTTCAAAATTTCCAACTGTTCCTTTACGCTCCTTTTAGCGTATAAGCAATGGGTCTGTTTTGCCATAGTCATTATGTACTTGTCTTCACAAGCCTTTGGAGGCTGGGGCTATCCTCCTCAACATTGTTGTAGATTTATATCACAAGGTAAAGAGATTCTTGACTATCTCCAAGAAAAGCACATGTGAGACTTATCAACTCTTTTTCGCAAAAGGTCCACCTATAGAGTAAGACTATCTCACCCATTATCAGAAAAAGGTCTACCTTTTTCCGCTAGGTCTACCTTTTTCTATTAAAAGGTCTACTTTTTCACCGAAAAGGTAGATCTCTTTTTGATAAAAGTGGCACTTTGTCTAAATTATGGTATAATTAATAACCCTAATGAGAATATAGCGGTATTTGGCTTTCACTTTGTCCACCGATTTTCAATTCGTCTGCATAGTTATAGATCGATGTTTTCAATCTCTGTTTTCGCTATCTCTGATAATTTAATGGTTCATACTTTTATGCCGTTGCTTTCATTCTTCGGCTTATAAGTCCTCGATTAGCGTTGACAAGGTTTACTATCTGCTCATGGTATTCTGTGTTCTTGTTGCATACCACGACTTTTGCACCACTTCCAAAGTTTGTAATGATACTTCAATGGTCTCTATTCGTTTGCCTTCAATGGTAGCCGAAAGGATAAGGGAGTCTTCCTTAAGGTAGTATGCATTAGAAAATACGCAATGGTGCATTGATACACCTTCTTCCAAATGTTCTTGCACGCTCTCCAATACGTGGACTTGGATAGTGCCGTCCGTGAAACAGATACCGAAAAATCTTGATTTGAGTTCCTTGAAACGTTTTTCGTCTTCCATTGCCTTCTGCTGCTTCTGTTCTATTTCCTTCCTTTCACACTGTCTGAGAAGTTCCTCGTATCTGCGGTCGTGTTCGCCTTTAAGGTCTGTTGGGCATAAATATTTTGGACTATGAATATCCTTACCTAATCTTCTAAGTGTATCTACATAATCACTCCAAAGGGAAATATCCACAATCTCATAGCCCTTACGGACTGCAATCTTGTAGGACTGCCATAGTTCCTCAAAAGTCCTCTTATTGCCAAGAAAGTAACGTAAGTGGTCTATACTACCTGCCTTTAGCAATGTTTCCATTCGGCTGTCTGTAAGCAATGCAGGAATAAGCTGGGTAGGCACGATGCCATAGAAATTATCCTTAAAACCATTTCTACGAAGTATGTCTGTAACCTTGAACTTCGGATATATCGGTGAGTAGGCAATATGCTGATAGGCTTCATTATCGTTGCGTATCGCCATAGGGCTATAATAGGAAAAGGTATCAACATAGTGTCCCAATACCCTCTGTATGGCAACCACAGTTTTTCGTCCCTGCATATTCCACCAATATTGCCCAATCTCAATTATAGAGGTCTGTGCTTTGTAACCTTTCTCCATACCCACAATAAGTAGGAACATACGTAATACTTGAAACTCTCCACATGTGGTAAGTAGGGTGAAATACTGCTTCTGCTGCAACTTGCGCTCATAGGTTTCCTTGACCTGCAACTTTGCCCTGCAATGAGGGCAAGTGCAAGTTTCTCTATGTTTGTCCATTACCCAACTATGCCCACAATCCATACAAGTGGTGCGACCTTTTGGCAAGCGGTAGGCGAAGTGGTCTATGCACTCACGAAATGCCCACTTGCTTTGTGTCTTGGTTATTGGGCGAAGATGCTTGCTTTGTTCCAAAACCGCCTTCTCAAATTTGTTTCTCGGTTTCATAGGCTTAAAAATCGAATAGTGATGGTTGTACTTGGGTTGCTATGTTCTCGGTCTTTTTAACTCGTGCGTTACGGCTCTGTATCTTGGCAAGTTCCTCACGCTGATATTGCTTAATGGCTTCCTGTCTTGCTTCGGCTTTTTCTTCCTCTGTGAGTTCTACAATGTGATTAACTGCTACTTGGCAGGAAACAGCCTTGCCGACTTCTATATCGTCCTCATCGTAGTAGTGAACAGCCATAGAGAAGATTTCATCATCATCAAAGCCGTTGCAACCGCTTTTCTGCACTTCATTAAGAATGTAGGTGATGCACTCCTCGATATTCTTGTTCGGTTTCATCAAGTTAGGGGCAAACAAGGGGTCTGTCATAGCACGCTGGTTGAGATACTCTGTAATCGTCCGTGTAAAATGTTCTGTTCCTTTCATAGTTCTTTAATATTTAGGAATTTCTACTATTTTGGATTGATACGCCCATATAGGTAGGCTCTTAGGCTTGTTCTGTCGGGTGCGTAATACTCTGTCCATTGTCCGTACTGATTGACAAGGTATTTCTTCAGTACATCAAAGAAGTCAAAGCGATAGCCTTGCAGTGGAACGGCTGTTCGGAAATAGGTGTTAGAGTTCACCGCTTCACATAGCCAATTCTTTTCTTCACGGCTCATCATTTCGCCACGATTGAGTTTCACTCGTAGGAGATATGCTTTGCTATTACAAAGGCTCTCCAAAGGGGGAACGTCCCATTGTACAAACTTAATTGCCAACACTTGCTCCTCTTTTTCAGCCACAGGGTTAATGCGGTAATGAGAGGAGGAGCTATATCCTTTGCTGTTCATCGAAGATGTTGTATTTACTTTTGCTTATCCATAGCGACATTTTTTTTATGCGTCCAAAGATCGGAGTATGCTGATTCCTTTTTGTAGCAAAATAGAGGTAGCGGAGCGGGCTTGCACAAGGTTTTGGCGGAAAATACAACCCGTAGGTGTGGAGATTTTCCAGACAAACCAGGCAGCACGCAGACCTTTTGAAAGCCACAAGCCCCGTACTACCTTTGCGGATAAAAAGGGAACAGCATCCGTCTCCTTGTCATCGCATATCGTGGAGCATTGGAAAAGAAGCAAAAGTGCAACGCTCGTAGTGGAAAATAGAAAAGGTGGCTATCTCAATATGCGAGATAACCACCTGATGAAATAACATGAAAGGTTTTACAGAGCTGTGCTTTTCAAAGCACGCATAGCAGGATGATAGCAGAGAATTGCCAGCCAGAGAGAATGCTCAGCAGCGTAAATGTCACTTTCAGAACTATCCGGACTATAAAGCGCAGTATCAGAAAACCTGCAATGACTGACACGGCGGTAACGACTTGCGGCGTTACAATCTTTGAGATAAGCCAAATGGCACAGATAACGACGGAAAGCAGGATAGCGAGTTCGACGAAGCGTGTCCAAGAGAAGCGGCGGACTTGCTTGGGAGAAGTCGGCTGCTGCTTGATATTATCAATAGAAGTAGTGCGCCGTTTTTCAACCCTAAATCAATCGTTAAAACCTGTATATATTCCCATATAGCAGAATATCCATCACATTCCTTCTTTATATTTTGGATGTATCGCCGAGTGGGTTATATGTCAATAGGTCTCACGTTTGTTAAGCATCGCCATGGGGTGATAGCAAGAAAAGGCATCAACAATAGCATTCCTACGCGCGCTTTAAAAGATGATATAGCCTTTTGTCATACTGGATATTTTACATCCTGTTCTGTTAAATAACATAAAAAGGAGTATGTTTTAAGCGAATTCTTGTGGTGTTACCTATAAGTAACAACTTTGCAGTTACTATTTGGTAAACATAAGCAAAAATAGAATGAAAAATAGGGAACAAAACAGAAGAAAAATATTCGAAGCTGTTGGGGTATCATTGAGAACCAAGGATTTGAAAAAGTTGGTATCAATGCCATTGCTACGGAAGCGGGTGTTTCAAAGATGCTTGTTTATAGGTATTTCGGTGGGGTTGAAGAGTTAATCGCACATGTATTTAATCCAAAAAGACTATTGGGCTAACACTGATGTGGTTATAATCAATCCGGAGCCGTGGGGAATAGTATTAAAAGTATGTTTCTGTCGACAAGTCGAACAACTCGAAATGACATAACGTTAAGGCGGTTGTATCGGTGGGAACTGTTCACAGATAATCAGAATATCCAGCAACTTAGGAATCGGCGGGAAGAGAATGGGTGCCGACTAATCAAGATGGTAAGTGCATTGACAGGCTGTCCGGACTGCAAAGTAGCCGCTGGCCAGCATACTCTCGGCCTCAATCAGTTATTTAGCATTGCTGGAAGGGCAGTGTCAGAGCTATAATGGCATTTGCCTACAGACAGATGAGGGATGGAATCAGCTGATGCAAGGTATAGAAATGATCATTGATTTATGGATAAAGCATATTCGGAAATGAAAAATGGATGTTTATATTATTGATTTTGATGAGTATGATGAATGATGTAACAGCGCAGAACGCAGATTATCTGTTTATGATTGAGAATGCTACCAAGGCTCCGTCAGGGCATAACACGCAACCTTGGTTGTTTAAAATGAAAGACTCTGAGATTGATATCTATCCGAACTTCTCAGAAGAACTGCCTGTTGTTGACCCCATTCACCGTGAGTTATTCGTCAGTTTGGGGTGTGCTACGGAAAATCTTTGTATCGCTGCGCAGCAGAAAGGATATCAAACAGAAGTGCGAATCACGAATGATTCGGTTATCCGGGTTCTGCTTACAAAGGATGAAAAGGCACCATGTAGTTCCTCGCTATTTCCTCAGATTGCCCTCAGACAGACGAACAGAAGTGTTTATAATGGGGAGGATATTCCGGAGGACAGCATCTCTTTGCTTAAAAACGTGGCGAAGGAACCCTTTGTTGGAGTGTATTTTTTATAAGAAAGGAAACAGCCGATTACACAAAAATAGCCAATATGGTTTATGCAGGCAATCGCTTGCAAAAATGAAAAATGAGGCATTCAAAACGGAGCTGAAAAAGTGGATGCGCTATAATAAGTCCCATCAGGATAAGACACGAGACGGCTTGAGTTATGCTGTATTCGGGGCACCAAATGTTCCCTCTTTTATAGCCAAATGGGCTATGTCGAACGCTATCAACGAGAAAACGCAGAATAAAAAGTGATCGGATCGCTTCTTCCTCTCATTTTGTTCTGTTCACTACAAAAGATGACACCATTGAGCAGTGGATAGAATTAGGCAGAACCCTGGAACGAGATGCTTCTGTGCGCGCTGCGAAATGGGCATTTACATGCTTACCTCAATCAACCCAATGAGGAAAAAAACAGCTTACAAAAGAAATGGCACAGCAGCTTCAAATCCCCCATGAATATCCAACGATTCTTATAAGGTTGGGTTATGGAAAGCGAGATGCCTTATTCGTTGAGGCGTGACTATAGGACATGTGTAGCTACCAAAGGAATGAAACGGCGTAACGTCATTTCTCTCCTATCCGTAATAAATAAGTCATAAAAGCCGTTTCCAGCCTACAAATGTTCATGATGGCAAAATAAAGAACACCGAGGAGCTTTTTAGACTGACAGAGAGTCTATGGTGCTTAATTTTGAAGTAAAAACGAAATCTCTGCTTTTGATTTCCTGTCTAAGCGGAAACCTTGCTCTTTTTAAATAGGCGAAAAAGTCTTTGAGTGAAAGGGAACGATGAGGGGTTCCCGTTGTATAACGATAGATAGCCGTTGCAAAGGCATCTTCATCCACATGGCCATGGGTAGCTAATTGGTGTAGCAGGTAGGGCAGAAGCTGGTAATAAACCCAAGCCGTATTGTCTGATTCTTCACTGTTCTTTGTTCAACACAAAACATCTTTTGGTGCCTTGTATACTGCGTCTTGCCTTTTTAAGCATGGCTGAATTGATTGGTTTCCATAAATCATCCTATGCGCAAACCAGTCTTTATGCACAATATGCCTGCCGTAAAGATATTTGGCTAAGTATTCAACAAATGACTCAAAAAAGAAGTTTCTCTCTTGAGCGGTTAGCCCTTTCGATAGATCTTCTTGATTACCGAGGACAAAAATGTATTATCGGTTTTGTTCGATGCGTCTGCCTTGATGTAAAGGCAGGTGTGTGTGAACGATTTCGTTAAGCCGTGAGGAGGGTGTGTCAAAATGCAAATTAATAACTGACAACTTTCAATCTATAAGTAGGGTTCTTCTAAAGGCGAAAGAAAAGACCATTTCTTTACTCAAAATCGAGTACAGAAATGGTCTTTCTTCTATTGATTGTTTCAAACTGTTAGATTATCAAAATGGTATTTGCATTTTTGACACACCTCTCGGCGAGAAATCGCACTTTAAGAACGTCTTGATTCATGATGATTGTATTCATAATCGGAACTTTTTAATGGTTTGGCTTTCACTTCGTCCGCCGATTTTCAATTCAAGAGCAATAACAGATACTCTTCCACACACGAGTTGTTGAGAGCTATGCTCGAAAAAGCCGAAATGTTTGTAAAACTATTGGTGTGTGGGGAAGAATAGTTATCTTGGCTCTTGACACTACAAAAAGCTCCCGATGGTGTTATATCAAGTCATGTTTTCACTATCGACTATTGGCAGATCATTGACCCTCAATGATCAGAACGATTGTTCCCTGTCAGTTCGGTGTAGAGTTTCTCATACTCTGGACTTGCACCAAAGTCGTCTGTCAGTTCTGTACTTATTGAAAATGCTTTGCACAGCCTTATTCTTCAGAAGCTACTGGTGTTAGTCTTTCTGGAAGAGGAGAAGGGAGTTCTTTCTCGAACTCATTCTCCAAGACAGACACTAAAGCGTATCATACTTTGAAAAATGCAGTCCTCGATGCAACACTTCGCTTGCCATACTCTGCTTCGGGATGCGAAAGCCTTGCGCCACGGCATCGCAGTAGGGTGGTAAGTGCTTCGTCGGCTCTTGCCGTTATGAATGGGTTGTCACTCATCATTTCTGGAAAAATGCTCACTGGAGGTAGTTCTCTAACTTCAAACGGAAGTACGAAAGCTCTTTTCTTTGTTGTTGTCATAATCTTCTTGGTTTAGGGTTGTACATTATTTTGAGTTGATGCCCATAGCAACTTTGAACTTGTCTAACTTGTCCGCCAACTGTTCCATATCGTGTTCTATTTTTCTTATTGGTAATGCGGGCATAAATTTGTGTAGTTTTTAATGTTGGTATGTCCCAGCATCTTAGAAACAGATTCCATTGAAACACCTTTACTCAATGACATTGTTGCAAATGTGTGGCGAGCCATGTGGAAAGGTTAGGTCCTTTTTAATGCCACAAATATCTGCAATTTCTCTTTCAGATACGAGTTGGTTTTCTGATTTGTCAAAATTGGAAATAATTTTTCCTCACGATAAGTTTGGTGGTTGTACTTGGCAATAACGGCTTTGGGAATGTCCAGTAGGAGAACATTGGTTTCCACACTCGTTTTCTGTCGTTTGGTCATAATCCATTGCTTGTCGTCCATCGTAACGATGTTCTCAAGAGTGAGATTGGCCACGTCAATGTATGCCAACCCTGTGAAGCAAGAGAAAAATGAGAATGTCCTCACCAATTCCAAACGCTGAATGTCCAGACTTTTTTGTTGGCTATCCGTAAGATTTCTTCGTCTGTGAGAAATCCTCTATTGACAGGCTCAAGATGAAATCGGTGGTCTGCAAACGGATCATGGAGGAGAATGCCACGCTTTTGGGCATAGAGTGTAACCGTCTTGAGGGTTTTTCATTTTCTTGACCGACGTGTTGTAAGAACAATTTGCCGTCGTATTCAAGTACAGTTCAAAAATCTTGAATGAGCAGATGCGTTAAATTCTTGCAGACCGATGTCTTTTTCTTTTGTATTTCAACATAAGGAATTCTGCAAAAATGTCGGCGCAGGACGCTGTACTTCTGCAAACTTGCCTTACTGATGGTATGTCCGACTCTTTCTCGGATAGTCTTCAATGAGACTTGTCAGAACACTGGAAGAAAAGAGCTGAACTCCTGCTTTTACCAAAATAGAAAGAGCGTATTTTATCCAAGGACAGGGATTCGTCTCCCTCCAATTTTCGGTAAATGCCGTTCAGCGTGGTGGAGATTGAATCCAATGAGGCGTTGACGGACAATGCCTCTGCCGTTCTTCCTTTGAGGCGGTTCGTCGATTATTCCACAAGGACTTGTCCACAAAGATTTTTGGTGGAACCGAGATTTGCCATTTCTCCACAAAGGAAGATACGCAACATTACAGGAGACTTTCCTTCTTTATTCTCATAGTTTGAGCGTAGGTAGTAGGACACCTTAAAATTCGTTCTCATAACGTGTCATTTTTATGTGGCATTACAGCCACAAAGTTCAACATAAAAACTGAAAGAAGAATTGCAAGTCAATAAAGGTAGTCATAACCCCGTCACTGCTACATTTTGGATGTCGTCTTTTGTGTAGCACCATGCGTAGCAGAAAAGTGACCGAGTGTTGACTATCAATACATAGGGTTATGCCGTCAAACGATAAGGCTATATACAAAAGAAAAATCGTTGTAAAACCTGATTTTTACAACGATTATCTGAATTTTGAAGGCTAAATTGACTTCTTTGTGAAGCCCTTTTGAAACCTTTCAGCGGAGAGAGAGGTTAGCGAACTAAGCTCTGCAACTCCTTGTATCGCAACATTTTATACGTTTCAAACTTTTTTGTGTAGCCAGATTGTAGCCACAGAGAGTATTTTGAGAGTACTCATAGATACTGCTGCCAGAATTGCACCCTTGCAAATCTCGGGTTCAAAGGTACTGAGAAAAGAACATTCTCCAAATGTTTGATGTTAAATATCTTAGAAACTTTTTGGCTACAATTTTCAGTGCAGTGCAAGCCCTTATATATAAAGGGACTTGCACCGTGCACGACATGATCTTATATTCTGTTGATACTCATTCTGTAAAATGGTTCAATAATACCAAATAATGGTATTTATAAATTCTGAAAAAGTCTCTTTCAATCGGAACTTTGCAGTCGAAAACATAATTCACTCAGTAGAAATATGGCTATGCAGAACTTTAAATCCAAAAGAAAGGGACACTTATATATCGTGTGTCCAACCCTTGAAATGTTATTATCCTCTTGTGGCAATGTAAAGAATGCTGCCGGTATAACTGACATGGAGTATTCTAATTTCGTGAAGAAGTGCAAGCTGCAACAGGATATAAGAATTGGCACATATCAAAGATGTGCTTCCGGTTTTAATCAGGATACGCTTATTATTCATCTTCCAACAGGACTGATTGAATCCATAGCCAGCCCCAAGCAACATTTGAGCAATCGGTTCTATACTATCCGGCAGGAAGAATTTATAATGGTACTTCAGGAGTATTTTTTAAAGGCAAGAGAAGTCAGACAGCTTGTCTTGAAACCATCTTGACCCGGTTAATGAAACAAGAGCCCACTTCGATGGGATTTTCTCTTGTCAGTAATGAAACTTTGTGAAAAATATGCTTAAAGAATATGGAAAGAAATGATATGTCCATTCTTCTAAGTGAGGGTTCTCACCCTTCGAGAAGAGTTCAAACAAATAGCATGTTTCATCAAAGAGCTGAAGCATGATTATGCTATTTTGGAAGAAAAGATAGAATTGAGTACTACAGACGTTTTGCATTTTGCTCGGCATCTCTAAAGCATCACTTGCCAGATGGCGTGAGGCAAACCTGGTTCCTTACCGATATGATCACAGCAACCATGTGGTTTATCCTTTCAAGGGGTTATATATTGCCATTAAAACCGGACGTGCTACATTTAAGGGTTTCCGTCGCTCGGAAGCCTTGCAACGCCCTAAATGCCTATAAGGATGGAATATTGAAAGGCTATATGGGTAATGATCCTCAAGTGTTATTTGAAGAGCTATGAATATTAAGATACTAAGTCGAGACTAATAAAGGGCTGGAAATCTTCTGTTTCTATATGCCCATAAATTTTGTACCAAAGCGTAACTTTCGTAATCCTCTGTGATGACAGACATGCATCGTGTAACATCTACCTTGATAACAAGGCAGGGTTGCTATCGGATGAAAGACTTTGAAATGATGCTTACTCGGAGATTGCTTTTGGTTTGCTGCAACGATACTCGGTCTGGACGTGAAAAAGGATTTCATGGCCGTGCTTGAAACGATAATCCGAGATTTGCAACTCAACATACGCCTTGAACGAAAAGAGCAATATGTTCCTCAAACCATCTTGATAGAAGTCATCTAAAGCAAACCATGTTACCTTCAGCCGATCATACTGCTTCCCGTCAGGCGAAAAACGGTTCAAATATACAGAGCAGACTTTTTGGAGAGGCAGAACTGAACTATTGGCGGCAATACGGCATTGATGTCAAGACTTTGCATCGCTTCCATGTGAAGTTTATAACACGCTATGAATCAATTTCAAATCAAGGTAAACCGTTCTCACTCGTTTCAACGAAGGAAGAACCCATTTTCGCCTATTGCTTGGGCAAGTTCGTAAAAGTCTATCGGCCAAAGAGTAAATTACGTTTTTCTCTACGGCGGCGAAAAGGTGGACGACTACGTGTTTGGCTTTGAACAGTTGCCCAACAAGGGAGACATGATATTTATCACGGGTGGGGAGAAAGATGTGCTTTCACTCTCTGCTCATGGGTTCAACGCCATCTGCTTCAACAGTGAGACGGCACAGATACCCGAAGATATCATAGAGGTTACTTCTCGTTTTCTGACACCTTATCATATTGTATGATACGGATGAAACAGGTATAAGAGAAGCCGGACGTCAAGTCGAGATACTTGCACAATACAAGGTGTTATGCCTGACTTTACCCTTACAAGGTTCAAAAACGGAGAAGGATATTTCTGATTACTTCGCCTTGGGCAAAGGCGCTGAAGATTTGAAGGTATTACTTTCTGACCTATTTGTCAAAATGTATACTCAAACGATGATGATATTACAATCTTGTGAAATAGACTATGACAATCCCCCCGATGCATCAAAGTCAGTAGTGGCCGTAAATGGGGTGCCACTTGGCACACAGGATAACCTGTTCTGCATCACCGGGGGTGAAGGTACGAGTAAGAGCAACTATGTAGGAGCCATCCTTGCCGGAGCATTGGGAAACGAACGGCTGCCGACAGAGAAAACCTTGGGATTGGACATTACTGCCAATCCCAAGGGGCTGGCTGTCCTGCATTATGATACGGAACAGTCCGAGGCTCAGCTGCACAAGAATCTGGGTAAGACACTGCGGCGGGCTTCATTGGCGACAGTGCCGGAGTTTTATCATTCCCTTTACTTGGCTTCATTATCCCTGAAAGGACAGGCTGAAACTTATTCGTGAGTATGGATTTGTTCCATCATAGGCATGGGGGCATCCATCTTGTGGTCATTGACGGCATTGCAGATCTGATACGTTCAGCCAACGATGAAACGGAAAGCATTGCCATCGTGGACGAGCTTTACCGTTTGCTGGTATATATAATACTTGTATCATCGTGCTAGCACTTCTGTTCCGAATGGTATCAAACTCCGTGGACACATCGGCTCGGAACTTCAACGCAAGGCTGCGGGTATTCTCTCCATAGAAAGATGACAATCCCTGAATATTCTGTGGTCAAGGCTCTGAAAGTCCGTGACGGCAGCCCGTTGGATGTTCCATGATGCTTTTCGGCTGGGACAAGGTGGAAGATATGCGTCTATCGTGGCGAGAAATCCAAGGAAGACAAGGAAAAGCGCAAGACCGATGAACTTGTCGGAGTTGTCAAAGAAGCCTTCCGAAAACTCTTTTCAAACTCACTTACCAAGAACTTTGTGAGGGTACTGATGCGAGAGATGGAAATCAGGACAGAACCGCAAAGAAGTACATCGCCTATATGAAAGAACAGCGTATCTTGGTACAAGATGCAAATGGAAACTATCAAAAAGGAGAACTATGCCGTGCTTAGAGCACCAAACAGAAGATACTTTGGCAGAAAACGCCTATTTGATAAGTTGATGAATGTCGAGGGCAAACTCGACCGCCTGCTTTGTCCTGCAAGAGCAATCTGTAGATACGACCATTCACCCTCCATTGAAACCCGAATACTTGGATATCATAGATGTCTCCAAAATTTTGAAGGTGGAACAAAAGACCATTTACAACTGGGTTTGGGCTGGAAAAATTCCTTATCTTAAAAGCCAATGGCAGATTACTTTTCCTTCGGAAAGAGATAGATGAAATGGTACAAAAGCGTGAAGAATGGTAGTATATTCCCATCAACCGGAAGATTAAATATAGATTTTTCTTCCCGGATTTTTTGGTTTATGCAGAAAAGGCATTACCTTTTTGCAGTTGGAAATTTTTAAATAATTTCCAACGTACGTATGAATGAGCAGACCCTTAGACAACAAATTCTATCTTCTGAGAACGACACCATCTTCTTCAGAAATGATTTTCCGCAGTATCATCCCGAGGTCGGTTGGTCGTATTTTTGACGGACTTAACCGAAAAAGGAGAACTCGTGCGAATTTCCTCGGGCATTTATGTGAAGCCTAGAATGAGCAGGTTCGGCCCCATTATGCCATCAATAGAACATATTGTCAGAGCTATTTCCATACGAGATAAAGCTCAGATACTCCCATCTGGCGAGACAGCATTGAATGCTTTGGGACTTTCTACTCAGGTGCCAATGTCTTATTCGTTCCTGACTACAGGAAGTGCGCGGAAACTGGCTATCGGGAAACGACAAGTTATATTAAAGCGTGGAGTTCCTCGCAATTTTGCGTATAAGACACAGCTTATAGCCTTAATTGTTCAAGCCCTTAGATGTCTGGGAGAACCTAATGTCAGTCCAAAAGAACTGGAGCAAATACAAAGATTGGTAATCAAAGAATCCGATAGACAGGCTCTAATCAGTGATGTGCAGATAATGCCGGAATGGATGAAAAGGATTATCAAGCCTATGATTAAATAAAAATATGAAACTTTGGATAAACAATACGTTGGAGGATCGGCTGGCAATGCTCCAACAGACAGAGGAAACTCACTCAGGGGTCAATCAATCAGCAATAGAAAAAGATTGGTGGGTAACAGTAGCCCTGCATGCACTGTTCCAATGCTCTTGTGCTCCCGCACTTATTTTTAAGGGAGGCACTTCACTGTCAAAAGGGTTCAACCTCATTGAACGGTTCTCAGAAGACATAGACTTGGCTATTCACCGTTCATTCTTTGGAATTGACAAGACAAGCAAGAGCCAGCGTGAGAAACTCCGTAAATTATCAAGGTCTTTTATACATGAAGATTTGTCGAAGCAATTAGACAAGCAGCTTCAGAATATGGGAGTTACCGGTTATCGAATTGAGAATGTAACTTACCGGCAAAAGTCAAGAAGGAAAGTTGATTTCCTATCGATAGTGATAAAGATCCTACAGTGATATTTTTGCATTATGACAGCATTATCAAGGATCTGATAGATTATATCCCTGCCCGTGTGAAGATTGAAATAAGTTGTCTCTCCATGGATGAGCCTACAGAGAAATGTAACATACAATCATTGATAAGCGAAAGCTTCCCCGATGAAGATAAGATGTCATCTGTCATAAGAACCGTACTGCCTACTCGCACATTTCTTGAAAAATCTTTCTACTGGCAGAAGAATTCCAAAAGAGCATCCAAGACATGTACGTATGAGTCGACATTTATACGACCTTGAGCGAATTATGGATACCATATATGGACAAGATGCTATTGCCGATCGTCAGCTATAGATGCCATCGTTAAACATCGCCGTACATTTTATGCGTTAAAGTATGTGGACTACGACAAACATTCTCCGAGTACCATTTCGTTTGTCCCTCCAACTGAAACTATTGTCAGAGGAGAAAGACTATGACAATATGTGCAGCACTTTTTATGGTTCCACGCTTCCTTTTGATAAGTTGTTAAAGCGTATAGCAGAACTGCAGGATAGGATTAGAAAAACTGCGTATGTATAATTATTCGATAGTTAGCAAAAGCGTCGAGCAGGTCTTCTTGCTCGACGCTTTTTATCGCCATTTCTCGGTTTAGAGATAATCATCCGACTCATCACATCATCATGACTTTCAATCCTTTCCTTGGAGCATGTGGGAGATTGAGTCTTTACCTTTTGTGGGAGACTCTTCTATTGACTTTGCTTAATTTCTTGTGATAAACCGCTTTGTTCATTTTCCTTTTCCTCTTCTTCTTGTTCTTCTGGCGGTGCAAGCGTAAGCGCAATCTTTCTGTCAAGTTCTGCCGCCTCCCCTTTGAGCGCACGAAGTTCGTCCTCTTTTTTCCAAGAACTATTAGCGATGTTGATGTAAACGTCCTTGTTGGCCCAACCTTTGCCATCTCCTTCTCATGCGACTCTCATTACCTTGGGGATACGCTCTAAGGCATTGATAAAAGTTCCGACACGCAAGTTTCGGGTCGGATGCCAGCTTACCGTTATTATAGGTATAGTAGATGCTTTCCTGCCCCTTGACAAAAAAACGGTTCACCGAATAGTCAAACAAGTCCTTAGAAGTGCTCTCCGTCTTGACCATGATAGAGAAACCATAAAACTCACCGATTTCTGTTGTACTCGCCCTTGGTTCGTGCCTTCTCGTCTATCTCCTGCAAACGGCAGCGATGACTTTGATGTCGGTACTGTTTTCCACACCCTTGATTGTCAGTTTATTGATAGGGCTGTCCATCGGTCATCACGTTCTACACGCTGCTCAAATAGAGCCAAGTCTTCCTTAGCCTCCTTAATCTTATCAGAATGGAAAGACACGGAACTGTCTATCTCCGCCAACTTCCCCGTCGCTGCATCACGCTCACGCAAGAAATTCTTGCGCTCGGATTCCAAGGTGGTGATTTTCTTGTCAAGCCTTGCTTTCTCCAAAAGGTCGGTGTTTCCTGAAAGTACGGCAACATATTCCGAGAAGTTCATTCCGCTGTCCTCGTCCATTGAACCCTCGTCAATGGTACGACTGCCAAGCGTGTTTGTCTTTAGCTGATTGATGAAAAGCTGTTTGTTGTGCAGCAGGTTGAACTTATAGCTATCCAAGGAACGCTCTACGGCATAGATGATGACATCGACCTTGTTGTCCGCAAACTCCTTGGCAACAAGATTTCCCTTTCGGATGGCACGCCCATTCCGTTGCTCAAGGTCTGACGGTCGCCACGGCGTGTCAAGTTGATGGACCGCAACGGCACGTTGCTGGGCATTCACACCAGTACCCAACATGGATGTAGAACCGAAGATGATACGGATGTCGCCTCGGTTCATGGCATCCACCATCGCTTTCTTGGCCTTCTCGTTCTTGCATTCCTGAATGAAGCGTATCTCGTAGGACGGGATATGATAGTCTTCTACCAGCTTACGCTTGATTTCCGAATAGACATTGAAATCTCCACCGGGCTTATAGTACCCTAAATCAGAGAAAACGAACTGTGTACCTTTCATGCGTCGAACTTTCGGTAATAGTCATGACATCTTGGCACAATGGCTTTTGCCTTTGTTGTCGATATGATCTGAGTAGCATTTTCATCTATCATTCTGAGGTCAAGGCTCATCTTCCTCGCGTAATCAGTCATTAAAGAATTAAGGAAACAGAGGGAAATACAGGGAATGTAACTATTTGAAATATCATTATTTAGCATTTTCCTGCCATTATGGGGATTAGCAAAAACGAGCATCAAACGGCAGGAGTTCCAGTACCAAATCGTAAACCCATCGAAGAAAAAGCAAAAAGGGGTTACGATTGAATGTAAATAGTTGTTGTTTAGGTGTTTATTCCTCATCTTTCATTTTCTGCATCGCTCAGGAATACTTGTTCATCTGTACCTTTGCAAACAAAGGAAAATTTAGAAAAACGACAGAAAAATGAAAGAAAAACAAGCTGAAAGTATCGTTCTTCGTTCAGGCGAAACGAACCGACAAGAAAGGACTTGTGCCTGTCATCGGGCGCATCTCAGTGGGCAGAACCCATTCAGGATTCTCCACCAAGTGCAAGACTCCTCTCACTCTTTGGGACAGTCGTAAGCAACGGCTCGTCGGCAAGAGTGCAATGGCGGTGTCTGTCAATCAGAAACTCGGTGAATGCACCGCACTCATTCACGCACGCTTTCACGAATTCAGTGAAAGAGAAGAAGCCTTTACCGCCACCGACGTGAGGGATGCCTATCAGGGGCAAATCCACCGTCAGGCCTTGCTCTTGGAGAGTTTTGGGGAGTATCTCACACAGACAAAGGAACGTATCGGTATCGACCGAGCCTTAAAGACGCTCAAACTCCGTACCTACCAACTCTCCCTGCTCCGTGAGTATGTACAAAAGAAGTACAAGGTAAGCGACATTCCCCTTTCACAGTTGGACAATACCTTTATCGAGGGTTTTGAGTATTATCTTACCATCGACCGCCAACTGAAACGCAGCAGCATATCGAGTACCTTGTCTACTTTGCAGACCATCGTCCGCATGGCGGTGAAGAAAGGTGTGCTGGACTTCTATCCGTTCTTGGGCTACAGTTACGAGCGACCAAAGGGCGAGCCGAGAAGCATCACGCAAGACGAACTACAAAAGATAATTGACTTGGAGATTGAATGGGAGAACTACCGCATTGTCCGTGATTTGTTCGTCTTCTCCTGCTTTTTCAGGACTGGCTATCTCTGACGTGCGCAATCTCAGAGAGGAAAACATCGTCTTGGAAGAGGGTGAACTCTGCATCAAGGGTAGGCGCATGAAGACTAAGACCCCATACCGTGTACAGGTACTTCCTCCTGCTTGGGCGATAATGGAGCGGTACAGGGGAAAGCGTGCAGGTTTTGTCTTTGACGTGCCGACCACAGATGTTATCCTCAATGGCATACACCACATACAGAGAAACATCGGGATGGAAACTCCGCTGACCTTTCACATGGCAAGACACACCTTGCATCGCTTATCACGCTTTCGGCAGGTGTACCTATTGAAACGGTGAGCCGTATGCTCGGACACACAAATTTGAGAACAACACAAATTTATGCAGCTGTTTCCTCCGAGAGAATCCATCGAGATATGCAGAAAGTGCAGCAACGCATACAAGATACATTCACCTTAAAACTTTGACATTATGGCACGAAGCACATTCAAGACACTATTCTATATCAACCGTTCCAAACAAAAGAAAAACGGCAGCTGCCCGATTATGGGACGCATCACCATAGACGGTGAGCAGGTGCAATACAGCACGGGCAAGGAAATCGCTCCCGAACTTTGGGACAGCCATAAGGGACGATGCAAAGGAACAGGCGAAGAAACAAAAGAAATCAACCGCTATTTACAAAGCAAAGAGGAACAGCCAAAGCGAAGTATCAAGAATTAGTCTCGCAACGTGGCTATACTATCACTGCTGAGCTGCTGAAACGTGAACTTATGGAAGAAGACAAGCCCAAAGGTTTTCTTTTGGAGGAAGCACGACTATTTATTGAAGAAAAGCGTCCATGCGTAGGACTGACGATTGCCAAGCCGACTTTTGCCAATTACATCTATGCAGCGCAGCTCATTAAATCCTATCTGTGTGAACGCTTAGACCAGGAAGATATTCGATACGCACAGCTGGACTATGGCTTTATCGAAGGATTGGATTTCTACCTTAAATCAGAGCGCAATCTCTCCCTTGCCACCATTCAGATTGTTGTCATTTTCTTACGGAAAATCATCGGCATCGGGCAGCAGAAGAAATACATCCGCATCGATCCCTTTGTGGACTACAAGGCGGAACTACCACACCGAACACGCAGGTATCTCACAACCGAGGAACTGCAACGAGTACTACAAACGCCCATCATTGACAAGCAATTTGAGCGAGCAAGGCAACTATTCCTTTTCTGTGCCTTCACCGGTTTGGCTCGTGTGGATATGCAACGGCTCAAACCGAAGCATATCATCTATAATGCTGACGGCACGGCGGAAATCCGCATCAAAAGGCAGAAAACCGATGTGGAAGCGATTATCCCACTTCTGCCCATTGCCAAGCAAATCCTTTCGCTCTATATCAAGGACAAGAAAGCGGACGACTTGATATTCCACAATCTCACAATTAGGAAGGCATCTTTTAGCTTGTGAGAACATCGGGCAGATATGCCGAATAGAGAAAGGCTTGACCTTTCACATGGCTCGCCACACATTCTCAACCACGATTTGCCTTTCCAATGGTATTTCGATGGAAACGCTCAGCAAGATGCTCGGACACAGCAATATCGGTACGACACAAATATACGGAAAGATAACTGACCACAAGATACAGGAGGACATGACTGCACTCACAGACAGGGGAGCATTCAGCCTTTGAAGGTTATTGTGAGTCGATAGCACGGCAGAACGTTCCATTGCAACAAGCATAAAAAGGAAGTAATTACCAAACATTTATTATTCACGATTGAAAACCAAACGATTATGAAAGAGAACAACAAACAGGAACTTTCCTACTTTCGGTTGAAATTAAGAAGTTATATGAGTGAGCATCACCCCGAAAGATTGCACGACACGGAGTTTATCACCACACGGGCAGACATGGCTCTCACTGCTTACTGCGATGCCGTGGCACAAGGTTTTTCGCACCCCGAAGCAGAGAGCATAGCAAGTGAGGTATTGTATCAAGGTTTGCATTTTTCCAAGTATGATACGCTTGTATCCGTGTTGGAAAACGAGTTTGAGAGGGAACTGCCTGCACCACTCCCTGAGAAGCTTGCACCCATATTGTTGTCGAACAAGGCTGTTCAAGCCACATTCGACAAGTTCGGTTTGACGGACACATTTGCCGCAAGCGGACAATACGACCGTCTTTACACCGAACTCACAGGCACGATAGTGCTGCTCATCGAGAGCAACAACCTACCAACAATCAGACTGACAGAGGAAGCAAGCCCGAAGGCGTTGTAAGCAAAGGCGCACGCAAAGTCCCTGATGCCGTTTCTTATCGTGCAAAGGTACAACGGCAGCCTGTCTGCCCTGACAAGGTCAAGTCCTGCGGATGGAGAGAAGAATCTCCACCGCAGGATTTTTCTTTTTCAAGGTGGTATTGCCATTTTCAATAGCCATGCGGTTGTATTCATCTCTCCCAACCTTGCAGGGCAGGGCTGCCGTAGAGAGTATAGGCACGACAAGAATACGGCATACTCAGGCTCTTTGGACGCAAGGCGTAACAACCAACAACAGATAGGACTGACGATAATACGGACAATCTGTTGTTTGTACAATTTGTTGTCATGACTATCTGTTGTCAAAACTATATATCGTCAAAATAATCTATCGATAAAACTATCTATCGATAGTTCTACATATCGATTTGTCGAACTATCGAACTGTCGAGAGAATAATTGCTATGTGATAAAAGGAAAGAACCGGCACCTCTTCTCATTACCGCAATCATACCATTCTTATACAGAACATAAGAGTTTTTTTCTGCGGCGACTCCAAATCTGATGGGGAAAGCTACCAGCCTTTGCGCTTAAAGATTAGGAGCTTTCTATGAAAAAGCTTTATAAGCAATCTATAAAAAGCTTATAAGTAATCTGACAAAAGCTTATAGTAATTTTACAAAAAGCTTAAGAGCTTTTTAATGAAAGCTTAGGAGCTTTTCTGACTGATAGACTAACTTCTCTTCTCTTCCTTCTATTTCCCTGCTTTTCCTCATTTCTTGCAGCGGTGCTTCCGAGGGTTTACTTTTGCACTCAATAAGTACGGCAATGGACTGCATATTAGTTCGTTTGCCGAGTAACAATAAAGTAATCAAAAACAAAATCAAGGAAATGAAACTCATTATCATCGACCGCAAAGCGTGGGAGCGGCACAGCTCCGACTTTGCAGACTTTATTCATCGTATCGAACAACTCATCGGCAATCCGCCCGAAAAGGACGATTGGCTCGACAACGAAGCCGTATGTCGCAGACTCGGCATCAGCAAACGTACCCTGCAATCTTATCGAGATACAGGCAGAATACCCTTTTCCATCATTGGGCATAAATGTTATTACAAGGAGAGTGACATCACAAATTTACTGAACGCAAACAATGAATGAATTATGTCGGAGAATGAAATCATTACACAGCAAGACCCTCAAATGCAGATGTTTTGCACAACTGATGGAGGGTACTTTGAAGAAACTGGAGCGTTATTGTTCTACAGCCCGACCGATGTTAGGCGGAGAGGTTTACCTCACTGGCGAGGAGGTTTGCAGTCTGTACGTCTGAGTACCCGCACACTCCAGGACTATCGGGACAGCGGAACGATAGCCTACTGCAAAAATCGGAGGCAAGATACTTTACAGGCAAAGCGACATACAAGCTATGCTCGAAAGACATTATAACGCAATACCCAAGAAATTATGGCAAGAATAGATGAACAAAGGAAACAACGTCTGGAACAAGCCCTTCGAGATATGGGCAATTATGGCGTTAAGCTCCGCAAGCCCGAAGAGTTGCCCGATTTTGACCAGCCGATAGATTATGAAGAGGAAAAGAAAAGATTTGAGCCTGTTAAAGTTGAGGAACAAAATGACAAGGAGAGCCACAAGGACTATTCTCAACCGTCCTATCAAGAAACAGAGTTGTCACCAACGGAAAGGGCTACTTCTATCGAAGAGAATTATCAACGAATGGGAAAAACAAAGGACAGGAAGCAATTATCCGAGTTTCAGGGGAAATATCTCCAGCCCTTTCGCAACAGCCACCGCAAAGCCGTGTATGTATCAGAGGAAACTCAACGAAAGTTGGACTTCGTGGTGAGGAAAATCGGTGAGCAGGGAGCAAGCGTTTCTGGATATGTGGAGCAGGTGCTTCGAGAACATCTCGACCAATACAAAGATGATGTGGAAAGATGGCGGAAACTCTGAAGTACTGCATTCCTCGAATGCAAGCCTACGCTGAGTTACTGTATTCAGTGAATGCAGTAACACGGCATGGGCTTATAATCCCATTTTCTACATCAGCAAGGTGTGTCTTTGTACCACAAATTGCCATTTGTACCACAAAGACCCTTGCCCCGAAGGGGGGATTAAATCACTCCAAAGTCGTGATTAGAAAAACAAAAATAAGAGAATATGGCAAGCGATAAATCAAGGAAAAGAGTAGTGAAAAAGCAGTGAGTTTAACCATTGACTATCGAGAGAGATAAGGAATGTGTGATGGGATTATATTCCCCAAGCATTTTTTTGCAGCAGATTGCCCGATGTTCGAGTTATCTGGAAATCTACCGTCTGGTTTTTCCACAGATTTTTATCTCAGTTACCTTGAGACGGCAAAGGGCTTCCTGACGCTCCAATGTGTCACGGACGGAAGAAAGGTCCTGTATCTGCCCGGCAAACGTTCTATAGGGAGATTGCAGATAAATCATTTGTCCGTTTACATTGTCGGGGCGTTTATTCTCGAACTTTAATAAGATGGTTATATCTGTGCTGTCCGCTGGTGTTGCGGTTGTTGCTCCGTGTACGGTAGCCGTTCCCAAATACACTTGTTTATAAGGCAGGAAATAGGCTACGGCTAACAGAAAAAGCAAAATAGCTCCTATGGCAGTAATACCATAACGAACGAGAGATGAGGGTATCTGCCCCACGATGCTGCGTACTTTTTCGCTGCGGAGCTCAAAACTCCGTTCCTGTTTATTTTCCTGTTTTTCCATATCAGTTACCCAATTCTAATTGATTCTTTCACTAAGGCAAAGTATTTGCCACGTTTGGAAGTGAGTTCTTCGTGTGTACCCACTTCTGCGATTTTGCCCTCGTCAAGCACTACTATCTGGTCGGCATTGCGGACGGTGGAAAGACGGTGTGCCACCACGACAACGGTTTTTCCCTTGTAGAACTCCGACAGGTTTTCAGTAATGGCTCGTTCATTGTTGGCATCTAGGGCATTGGTGGCTTCGTCCAAGAAGACGAACATCGGGATTCTTGTAGACAACCCGTGCAATCAAAATGCGTTGCCGTTGCCCCTGACTGATACCTTGTCCGTCCTGTCCAATCATTGTGTTGTAAGCCAAAGGAAGGGCTTCGATGTAGTCTGCGATGTTTGCTACACGGGCAGCATGACGAATACGTTCGATGTCGGGTTCATCGTCCGATATTGCGATGTTTCTCGCAATGGTATCGGAGAAGAGATATCCCTCCTGCATCACCGCACCGCATTGGCTTCGCCACCAGCCGAGGTTGTATTCACTCAAATTGGCATTGCCTATCTTGAACACTTCCCGTTTCAGATGGGCTCATAGAATCCCTAACAAGAGTTTTTACGAGCGTTGTCTTTCCGCTTCCACTCGCTCCCACGATTGCCGTTACCTTGCCGTTGGGAATAGGAGATTGATGTCGGAGAGAATATCTTTCGGACTGTAGATGTCGTATTTAAAGGATAGGTCTTTTATCGTGAGGGAATGTCCTTCGGTGGTCTTGTCCGTATAGGCGGTACGTGTCCGTTCGACATTTTCCTCGTTGGTCTCGGTGTGGATTTCGTTCATGCGGTCAAGGCTGATGCTTACGTCTTGCCAGGAGTAGATAAACTGAATAAGTTGTTCCACAGGGCTGTTGAGCTGTCCGATGATGTACTGTACCGCCAGCATCATACCGAGTGTCATATTTCCGTGTATTACGGCTGTGGCTGCAAGTACGGTAATGAGGATGTTCTTCACCTCATTGATGGTGATGCTTCCTGCCTGTTGCACTTGTTGCAGATTGAGCGATTGCAGATTGACCTTAAACAGGTCGGCTTGTACGTCCTCCCATTCCCAACGTTTGCGCTGCTCGCACCCCTGCAACTTGATTTCCTGCATACCGCCAATGAGTTGGTAGGTTACATTACGGTTGCGCCCTGCCTGCTCAAAGTATTTGTAGTCCAACTGTCTACGCTTTTTGAGAAAGAGTATTATCCAGCTTGCGTAAAGCGATGTCCCAAACAAGAAGACAAGGAAGATGCCGAGATTATAGACAGCAAGAACGACACCGAAGATCAGAAATGTGAAGAAAGAGAAGAGCAGACTTAGACTGCTTGAGGTAAGAAACTGCTCAACACGGCGATGGTCTTCAATGCGTTGCAAAAGGTCGCCCATCAGCTTGGTATCGAAGAACTTCATCGGCAGTTTCATCAGCTTGATGAAGAAGTCTGAGATGAGCGAGATGTTGATACGGGTGGAGATGTGCAGGAGTATCTTTGAGCGGATAAAGTCAATGGCGGTACGGCTAAAGAGGAGCATCATCTCAGCCAGCAGCACCAGCCACACAAAGCCGACATCCTTTCCTCCTATACCTGTATCTACAATAGCTTAGGGTCAGGAAAGGAAGACAAGTTGCAGGAGTGAGCCGAGTAACAAACCGAGAATGAGTTGCGTAAAAAGAAAACGCTTGTATTTCTTGAGATAGCTCCAGAGGAATTTCACTCGCCTTTTGAGTTTGGCACTGCTTTCCTATCGTTTTGAGCATAGAATTGTTCCGTCGGCTCGAGGAGCAGTACAATACCTTTTTCTTCACCGTTTGTCTTGGTACTAACCCAATGCTCGCAGAATTCCTCCTTGGTATAGGTAACAAGTCCCTTGCCCGGATCTGCTACATATACGGTATATTTTTCCTTTATTGTGCTTTTTATCTTTATAGACAACGACAAAAATGGTTCTGATTCCAGTGTATAATCAAGGCATCGGATCCTCTTGGTATAGCATTTCAAAACTCAAACGTCCTCCAATGGTCTTGAAACCGAGGTTTTCTGCAGCCTTGCTGATACCAAGAAGAGAAACACCTTCTTTGCCTAAGGAACAGATTTTCCGCAATTGCTCTTATCAGCTTGTCGTCCATAATGTTTGGCTATCATCGCCAAACAGGAAGGACCGCAATCCATAGCATCTCGCTGTCGTTTTTATTGCAAAACTCATTATTAAAATCAAAAATTATTATTATTTCTCTCCTTTAATGACGGATGATTCACTGCTTGTGTTGCTGTTTATGCGTTTTGAAGCCTCCTTGTACTTTTTACCATACGATAGGTTCAGCGTAAGGTTTAAACGTATAAGATTTCTTGTTTCATCAAGATATTCATAGCGTTTGTAAGGAGCCACGCTTGAATAGTTTTCTTGAGCGGAAATATGCTTCAAAGAAAACAGATTCAGGACATCGGCAGAAAGGCTGAGCTTTATTTGTCTGATAGCCAAACGACAACATGTGGCCGTCTTCATACCGATAAAGCGTTTCTCCCCAAAACCTGTCCTGTACATTCTTGCGAAACTGCCATCTCATAGTGAATTGTTTATAGTAAAGCAGAAACCTGACCCTCCCATAGTAGGGTATTGTTTTGCGGTGAGTGTATTGATGCCATTGCTTTTTATAAAATTTTATGCGGCATAAACTTTTGAACGACAGCAGATTGTCAAAAAGGCTGCCCTCCATATTCAAATTCCGCATTATAGTTCTGGAAAATTTCTGTGATTTTCCATGGTTCTGACCACCTTTTCATTATCCAGATATGTGCATTCCATGATTGGCGACTTTGAATATGTTTCATTCAAGTGAGAGCCAATGCTGTTTTTGTGAATTTATAATTGAATACCAACGCATTATAGAAATCAATCTGCGGCTTGAGATTAGGATTACCCTCGCTGTATCTGTATAAAATCTATATCCCTGTGAATAGTCAGAAATAGCCGAAAGTGTAGGCATTATATTAGAGACCGACCCCTGATAACGGAGTTCGATTTTTGGAGAAACAGTATAACGGACGAATAGCATCGGACGAATCGTAAAGGTGCTTTTGTTTTTTTGTTCTCTCACATGCATCCATCGCTGGTTCAGTCCAATGCCCACTCGGCAATAAAGATTTTCGCTCCATGCCTTTCCCCATTGTGCATAAGAATAAAGGTTGGTCTGGCGTTGGCCTGTGTGATGCTTCTGTGTCATATCGTTTCGGACTGAATTGTAGTCGCTTTTGGTAAACTGCTGGTTGAAGTTTGCTCCCAATGGTCAAAGTTCCCCAATCCTGCCTGTTCTCGTATAATTGCGACAGCGCATAGCCTTTTTGAATCTCACGGACATTACTGCAGAATTGGTTGGATTCACTTTCGCTGTCTGCCTCCTGATACAGACGGTTGTATTTTCCCTTTGTTGTATTGACTGAGAGATTCATTACATATAGTTGATTTTCTCCTATGGGCAACTGTATATATAGTTGCAATAAGGGATTTGTGGCTGATGATTTCGCATTGTCGTATAAGTTGAGTGCTGTCCCTTTATAGTGCAAATCACTGTTCCACCCTTTATACGGTGCATTTTGGATGGCTGTCCCCAGTGAAAAGTTAATTATTTTCTTGTTCTCCTGATAGTTGTAATTGAAATGTACGTTGTGATTGTCGTATCTGTATCGTCCAGGATGCCCCAGTTCGGTTCTCGAAAAGTTCTCATTTTGCAGATTAAAGTCCTCTTCATATTCCCTGCTGAGGTGTTTCCAATTGCGGTATGCCATATTGTAGTCTAATGAAAACTGGCTGTTCCAGCGGTTGAATTTCAAGGAAATATAGTCCTCTCCGAAACTCGTTAAAAGCCCCTGCCACAAAGAAAGGTAAACCCTTGCGCCAACTTTGTCGTTTTTGGTAATAAAATCCAAGACCACGTCTGCATTGCCATACCGTGCTTCCGGCGTGTCGTGGTATTCTACGCGCTGTATAATTTCTGGGGAAAGTGCAGCAATTTCAACGGCTGATACCTCCCTTCCGTTAAGCAATGTCTTAACGCTTCCGCCACCGTTCAGTGTCAGGCTTTTTGTTAGTGGGTCAACATTAATCCTCGACAGGTTCATCTTGTCAAGCATAACCATAGCGTCAGGACTGTTTCTTTGAAATTCATTGGGAAGAATTCTCTTGCTTCCATTTTTGAAAACTTATGCTGCTTCCCAAACGGTAACTTCGTCCAACGTAGTAAGACTGCTTTTAAGGAACATTGTCCCAATGTTCAGATCCTTTTGTTATGCGGTCTATCTTTATTGTGTCAGTAGTATATCCGACATGTGATGCAACCACATAATAAAAATTGTTTTGCTGAGATTTGAGAATGAAAACATTCCTTTCTGTGTTTGTACGGCAGAGACAACTGTATGGCTTTTTTTGGTGTACAGCTCTACATTGGATTCAAGGGTGTCACCATTCTCGATGAGGACTTTTTCCAATAATAGAATACTGCGCATTTATGTTGCTAAATGTGCAAAACCATGAACGCGAACAAAAATAGTCTTTGCATATAGATTATATTTTAAAATTTCAGATAGAAGGTGTTTTAATCCTCAGTTTATCCAAATGTAAACAAATACATTTTTTCTATTACTCCGTTATCTTTGTAGAGTGAGCAAATGTCAAAATTCCCATTGTCAAAACATATTCTTGATTCGATAAAAAGGCGCATCCTCCCATGCAAATAGGTATAAATTCACAATCCTTACATTTTTTCATCTTCAAAACAATTGATTGATAATACATATTTTCGTATTAAATCTTTGTTTTTGAAGTCTTGATCGTTAATATAACCAATTATTTTTCTTTCTATCTCCAAGTTCATTCCAACATTTATATAACTCTCCTAAAGGACCAATTAAAAAGGAGTTTAGATGAGTTGCCGAACACCCTTTTACCTTTGTAAAACAGGATAGAAATTGACGGCTTCTGTTAATCCATAAAACAAATCTCGAACGTCATCGTGTAATAAAGATTGACATCCCATACATTTGTTTACAGTGTCTTCTATTCGTAATATGCCTGGATATATTGTTATATTTGGATAAGAACTCCATTTTTCAAAGCAACTCATTTCTGATATTTCTCAAAATCTCCAACATTATCCTTGTCAAGATTAACTCGAACAGAAATTTGCGTACTAGGCATACTTTTCAAAAATACAGTCAATATTTCTAACTATTTTTATCAAAAGTTCCCCAACCCACTTTTTAGTTTTCTCAAATTATCGTGACGTGGTTTATTGCCATCTAATGTGATTTGAATTGAGTTAAGTGGATATTTGGAAAAAGAGAAAGCATCTTTTTCATTTATCAAATATCCGTTTGTAACAAGGAAATGATGAGATATTTTAATATTTGGTATCTCGATACTAATTCTATTCAGAATTTTTTTCTATAATATCTATTGCCATTAACGGCTCTCCCCATACCATGTAATATATAGATATTCAAGATGTTTGTAACGTTTTATAAAAAGAATTATATTTTTCAATTACGGCATCAGACATTCTTATGGGTCTTTTTGTTTCTCTTCAAAACAATATGGACAATTAAAGTTACAATCGCTTGTTGGTGCTATTGTTAAAAAGTAGTTTTTTTGATGGGAGAAAACTTCCATAAAAATAATCCATCTTTATTTTACGGTAATAATTGGTTTCTTCTTCAACAGTGGTAATGATATTGACTGTTTTTCAATTTTTGGAAAAATCTTCTGGAATACGGCTTTATTGAAGAAGGATTACATTCGCAGACCGAGTCATAAATTTTACGACTCACTTTTATGTAGAGAATTGTTGTTTGACAAATAAAAATAAGCTTTTTCATCTGATGATAAAAAAGGAATGCAATACTTAGAAATAATAAAATCACTCATATTTAAGAATATATAAAAAGCCATATCAAATCAACAGGACTAAATCCAACTAATTCGATATGGCTAATAAAGATTATCCAAATTGTAATTGTCTCATTGTTGAATGTGCACTATTACTATTTGCAGACCCACAAGTGCAATCAGAAGGAGCTGCAATCTTGTTACTGTTTGCTGATCCACAAGTACAATCGTTACTACCGTGTTCTGTTTGTTCCGTATTGCTATTTCCCGAGCCACAATTGCAATCATTCATGTTGTTAGAAAGACCTCCATGCAACATTTCCCATTAAGTTAGAATCTAAATTTTCAATTCCATCAATAATGGTGATAAAATCATTTTTCTATCATAGATAGTAGTGTTTTATATAATTCTACTCATGTCGCTTTTTCGAATCCGCGTCCTTTATTTCATACAGCTTTCCCGAGTTATTCGGTAGGAATTACTGCATTGCAGATAACTGCAACTTCCAAGCTAATAGCTTGTGTTTTTATTTTTCTAAATGCAAGTTATTCTTTAATTTTATTCCGTTCTCTTTTGTTTTTACAAACTCCTTGCAAGGGACTTCATAAATACAGAGGCTAACTATCATACAGATAGAAGCACTGTTCCATACGAGAACCTTCCACTTTCCGGCACAAGAAGAAGTATCTTGTTTCCACGTTTAATTTCTTTTTGTCCTTATGGAGTTCTTCCAATCCGACATAAATGGCAGCCGAACCGATGTTGCCTACAGAAGTAAGGTTTGTAAACCACTTCTCTTTGTCAGAGCAATGTTACGAGCAGCAATTTCGTCATTTAATTTCTCATAGAAAAAAACATTGATGATACATGAGGTATAATATAGTCTATCTCTTCTGCTTTTACATGATGTTTGGCAAGTACGGTTTCGATATGGTCTACCCAGTACTTGATGATGTATTTCTTTAGCTGCCGAATGTCCTGTTTGCCAACAAGCACGGCACGTTCCTTAATCTCATTAGAGAGAACTCCTTCCAACTTTTGAGCCGCCCATCTTCTTGCAACTCTGATGCCATGAACATACAGGTAGGTAGTTCGTTGGCATAGGAAGTCATATCGACCCATTCGATTTTGAGAGGACATATTCCTTCGGGATGATCTTGCACCAATACTGCTCCTGCACCATCAGAAAGCATAAATCGCATAAAAATCCTTTCTCAAAAAGCCATATAGGGTCTTTGTCAGGATTGTCATGTGTAGCTTCATACTCCGGGTCATAAAAATTTGGATACCAATGCAGGTGAAGTTAATTCTGATGCCACGCATACAGCTTTTTGACGCAGTCCTGCAAGAATATTGCTATAGCATATTTTTCAATGCCTGCAATGAGGTAAGGCATACCTGCAGAGGAAAAATATTTCCATAGGATAGTTGGCTAATTCTCCATGAACCATAGACGCATGGGAAGGAAGCAATTGATCGCTGTGCTTGTCCCACAAGCCAGAAAGGGTCAAGTCGTCAGGAATATTTCCATTTTCAAACAGCCCACATACGGCTTCTTTTGCCAATTCTGCATTCGAGTGTGTTAGGCTTTTGATTTTTTTGTCCAACCCTGTAATATCTCGTTTTGATGCCATTTTTGTCTAAGGACAATGGAACGAACCCTTGACGGATTTCCACCAATTTTTTTCCGATATAGTCTTCCATATCCTCATTGGCGATGGGAGAATTAGGAAGATATGCCGATACGCTATTGATATATGCTGCTTTTTCCATAGGAATATTATTTGGTTATTAAATAGTATATTGTGTATATTTGCTCTTTTCAATTCGAAATAGAAAGTTGGTTGCTCAATGCACTTCTGTATGACAATCCAAGATATATATTTCTAATGGAAGATATAATCTTTTCTGTTTCCACAGTTTGAGTAATCTCTCCTTTCTGTTTGGCAAGCTCTATCACCTCTTTCCACTCAAGGCTCTTTCTTTTCTCGTATTCTTGAAACTTCTCTTTCCAATCCGGATAGTTGTCTTTCAGATACAAGATAAATGACATGAAATTGGCAGGAGTGACTGTGCCTTTTGTCATTATAAAAAATGATTTCATACGGCGACCGATGTTTTCTACACGATTATCAATGAAGTCCTTTAATGGTGTAGAGCTTGTAAGTTCAAGAAAGTCTGTAGCATCATTTGTCAAGAATTCAAATACAAACCTATCAACGGCATGATTGAATATATCCTCCTTATTCTTGAAGTGATGAAACATATTGCCACGAGAAATGCCGGTAGCTTCCACTAAATCCGAAAATGATACTGCTGCATAACCTTTTTTCAGAAACAGCCTGAACGATTCATTAAGGATAATGTCCCTTTTGCTTATGCTTTCTTTATCTATTTGTTTTTTTCCATTATTTCATTATACTTTAGAATTAGAACAGAACGTTTGTTCTGTGTTTATAAGTGCAATATTATGCAAATTATTTCAATCTGCCAAATTTTTTCGGAGGATTTTTCTCCAAAAAGTTTTCATTTTTTCTTATTTTTGCAGTGCAAAAGAGTTGATTCTGGGTATTTTTGCAGGCTTAATAATTAGGCTGAAAAATCCTGTCAAATTCCCTCCCATTAGACTTTTGTATGTGATTATTTTTAGGTGTGTTTCCTATTTATTTCGTAAAAGCACACTGTTTTTCATCAGAAAAAGCATTATCTTTGCACAATCAATTTAAGTGTTCTTTGAGGCATTGCAGAATAAAGAAGGAGAAAGAAACTCGCTCGTTTCCAAGTCGTAACCCATTTATCCATTATTCATTCTTATTTTATTGGTTATCTGAAAGATACAAATATCTTGAATCTTTTCGGGCGTAGTCTGTTGCAATCAGCATCTTTGCCTTTTTCCTCGCTCTCACTCAGAGGTGCTCTTTCCCAAGATTGTGGTATCGCTGCTCTTGGCAACTCCATCAGCTTGCCGATAAAAATCTCCTGTTCGGGTGTAGGCGGTATATTGTGCAGTATCTCATTTTTCTCGGGCGGTCGATACCGATGTCCTTGGCAGTACGAAAATCGCAAATCTCCGCATAAAAGTAATGGGGGTGAATGTAATCGACTGATTACTAATAAAAAGCAGAATATATAATCTGATAAGGTGAACGACTAAGAAACGAGCGAGTTTCTTTCCCTTTCTTTTATTCTGCAAAGTCTCAAAGAACTCTCTGTTTGATGTTGCAAAAGATAGCGATATAATTCATATAAGCAAAGTATTTACGTTGTTTTTTCAATGAAAATCAACCTTAGACATTTCTAATTCTATAAAATCGCCATTTTAAGGTATTGCATATATCTATGAACAATGGTAATTTTGCAAAATGATAATCAAAAGAATTCTTTTAATCTTCATCATTCTACTTCTGCTGTTTCCCACTGCTAATGCTACTATTTTGAATTTAGTTGTGGGTGATACTATATACCCTACTCGAAAACATGTTTCTTCATTACATAAAACGATAGAACTCGATGAAGTTCAAGTTATTGGACAGCGGAAATTGTTTTCCATAAGAAAAGACACCACGTTTATCAATACTGATTGCCTTCGAGTAAGGAAAGGTGCTAACTTGGAAGACTTAATCAGGAATATTCCGGGCATGGAATACGACAAGGCGAACAGGCAACTATCATTCAAAGGAAAGCCATTGAACGGCGTAAACATCAATGGCGAGACCTTTATGGGCAACGACATTATCGCAGCGTTGGAGAATATGCCAACCGATGCAGTGGAACTACTGAAACTGTATGACATGCTCAGCGCATTGGAGAAAATGACGGGAGTAGATGATGGTGCCGACAATTATGTGCTGGACATCAAGACCAAATCTACCTACAATGGCAGCCTGACAGGAACACTAACGGCTGAACACGGCAATCGCGACAGACGCAGGGATGAGGTACAGGGCAATCTATTCAATGCCGATGGCGAAAACACTCGCTGACTTTGCGCTCTGACAATCTTAGTAATATGAACATTGGGGAAACATTTCCAAAACATATTGTCGGGCAATATCGTGAAGAAATTTGGTAAGAAAATTACGCTCAATGCAAGCCTCTCACTCAATGCCTTCCACAATGGAAGCGAGAATCATGACTATGATGAGCAATATCTTTCATCGGGAACAAAATATCGGGAATCAATGCTGCTTTCCTTGAGCAAGAATCACAGTAATGCCGCAAACATAAATCTGCAGTATAACATAGACAAAAAGACTTTGCTGAATATAAGTGCAAATGGAAACTTCGGACGGTCAGACAACCTGACTGACAACACAACATACCTATATGAGCGCAATACGGCTGCGGACACGCTGACCTCGGGAACGCTGCGAAATAACACAAAAAGCAATGGAAAGAATTACCATGTATCTGCCGACCTCACACGGCGGATTGGCAAGGCTGAGCATCATTTACCGTGAAGGCGACACTTGGCGGTAACTCGAATGAAACTAATAATACCAGCCTTTCACTGACGAAATTCCACCACCTGCGCAACGCTGTGGGCGGAGATTCACTACTGTTGCGCAATCTTTGCCAACAACTGCCCACCCTGCGCAACGAAAAGCAGAATATCATTGCAATATACCCATCCTTTTGGCAAACAGTTGAAATTGCAGACAGGGTACGGACTGCATCACGAAGAGGATAGAAACACAAGCAACACTTTACGACTATACTATACCGAATAGACCATACATAGATAGCCCTAAGTTATGAGAACACACTATCTATATGTGGGCAGGAACTCACCCTGAGAATGGATTATAAGGGTAAGCAATGGAAGATAAACAGTGGCATTGATGTAGACCACCCGACTTTGAACTACGAAGGATGAAATTTTTCAGGGACAACTTCCAGCATTTCCAAAAAACAGTTTAACCATTGACTTGGAGACAAACAAACAATTTGAGCATTAAGGTTTAAACCGAATTTTTCCGAAATTGACCTGACCTGACTTTTCCTGAAAATCGACTTTAAAGCTGTTTTTACAGATAAATCAGGTTTCTCTAACAGACAGGAAATAAATGCTAAGTATTTGGCTTTAAACTTAAAATCAAAAAATAAGTGTTTTCTTTTAATGTTTAACAGGGCTGATTTGACAGTTGGCGGTGGCAAGAAACTTTCAGGACCTACCTCATAGACAAGTTTCAAATCAAAAAAAGTATGATAGAAAACGGTATATGGATTGTAAAGCTTCCTCGAAAATAACTTTTGTGTAGGTTCTAATTGAAGGATAATGGAACCTCCCAGAAAATTTCCAAGACTCTCAAACATCAGGATTTTGAAAATATCGGAAGTAATGCCATAAGGAATATTTGACACCACTTTGAAAGGAAATTTCGGAACTGCAAAATTCCTAAAATCACAACCGACAACTTGAACATTTCGGGCATCAGAAAATAATTTTCGTAAATGTTCAACCAAAGCTGTGTCGTTTTCAATAGCAACAACATTGTTGGCGATTTTTAATAAATGAACAGTAAGAAACCCCTTGCCTGCCCCAATATCTAAAAACCGTATCCTGATTACTTATATTTGCTTTGTCTTATTGCATCTTTTATTAGCACTTTATCAATAGTAAAGTGCTGACCCGTAAAACGAACGGGCAATTTCTTTTTTGTCATTAGTAACTTCTTACAGGTGAATACTTCTTGAGTTCAACTTATAAATGCAACTTTTTGGGTGCGGATAATAAGCAATAAAAACATTTATTTTTCAGAGAGGAAAGAGAGACAATGTCCCCCTTTCTCTCACTCTGAATGGATAAAGTTTGCTATCTTTGCTTTAATTGTCCGTCCAAAGAAAAAAAAGTTGCAGATGAGCAAACATATAACCGAGGAACAAAGGTATGCAATTTTCTATGATGTTGCAAATACCGATGAGCAAAAAAGCAATAGCGGAAGCTATCGGAGTAGATAAAAGCACTGTTTACAGGGAGATAAAGCGCAATTGCGACGCCCGAAGTGGTAGCTATAGCATGGAGCTTGCCCAGCGAAAAGCAGACAGGCGCAAGCAGCAAAAACATCGCAAGGAAGTGCTTACACCGGCAATGAGAAAACGGATAATAAAGCTGTTGAAGAAAGGATTCAGCCCGGAGCAGATTGTCGGCAGGAGCCGCTTGGAGGGAATTGCGATGGTATCTCACGAAACGATATATCGCTGGATTTGGGAGGATAAGCGGCGGGGTGGCAAACTGCACAAATATCTTCGCAGACAAGGTCGCAGGTATGCCAAACGTGGTTCTAAAAATGCAGGGCGAGGATTTATCCCAGGCAGGGTGGATATTGATGAGCGTCCCGAGATAGTGGAACTGAAGGAGAGATTTGGTGATTTAGAGATAGATACAATTATTGGTAAGAACCACAAAGGTGCCATTCTTACCATTAACGACAGAGCAACAAGCAGGGTCTGGATACGCAAGTTGTCGGGAAAAGAAGCCATCCCGGTAGCTAAGATTGCAGTATGGGCACTGCGGAAAGTGAAAAACTTAATACACACAATTACGGCTGACAATGGAAAGGAGTTTGCAAAGCACGAGGAAATTGCGCAAAAATTGGAAATAAAATTCTATTTTTGCAAACCATACCACTCATGGGAACGTGGTGCCAATGAAAACACCAACGGGCTTATCAGGCAGTATATCCCAAAGGGTAAGGACTTTAGTGAAGTAACCAACAAACAGATTAAGTGGATTGAAAATAAACTCAATAATCGACCTCGTAAAAGACTTGGATACCTCACGCCAAACGAAAAATTTAAACAAATTATTAATCAGAATTCTGTTGCATTTGCAAGTTGAATTCAGCTTATAATAAGAAAGGAGATGAAGAATTTACTTCCCAACAGGACATTTTATTCCCTAAAGTGTTTGATGTTGATGGCATGCGAGTTTTTATTTATTGGAAACTTCCACATCCTGTGGAAAAGCTCTATCCATATGTTGATTACAAAATACGGAAAATTTCAAAAGATACGTTAGTTATAGGGGATTATACAGACTTTGTGTTTGTTAATGGTCATGGTAATGCCCCAAATCGGGAATTGTCAAAATAAAAAAATAATAAATGTGGGGTAATACTCCAAATCGGGAGTTATTGAAATAATTATCTGATTATCAATGTACTTTCCAAAAGATAAAGTATTAGGGCAGAGTGGAAAAATCGTTGAAACTGGTCCTATGTAATCGTTCAAAGTGACCCTTTTGTATCATCCAAAGAGGGATTGGACATTCGCGGTACGATACGAGTATGGGTGTTATGATTTATCAGCATTCATTCTTCTCTACTCCCAAAGGATTTTGTCAGTTGTACTGCTTGCTGTTGTAGTCTGATGAGAATTTGGGAATAGGTTTCGAGTTTGCCGAGCAGTTGTTGAGCAGTGGCAACAGAATGATAAGTATTGAGGACTTTCACGACTTCGTTGTACAGAACTCCTATCTTATGAGCCAAGGCAACGATTTCTGAGAGTTTCTCCAAGTAAGGTTCTTTTGCAGGGTCTTGGGTGATGACCTTAAAAGATTCACCAAGAAGCCTTGCTCGGACAAAGTCGCTCTTTGTCTTTGCTCCCGACTTGCGATAGAGTCTGATAAGTTTCTGCTGGTCTTCGGAATTAGGTATTCTGATGTGCCATCTGTCCCATCGTGGGCAGGTGGCACATCTGCCGTCTGGCTTCTTTTGTTTTTTTGCTTCTTCATTGCTTTCTAATCACGACTTTGAGTGATTTAATCCCTTTTCGGGGCAAGGGTCTTTAGTGGTACAAATGGCAATTTGTGGTACAAAGACACACCTTGCTGATGTAGAAAATGGGATTATAAGCTTCTGCTGTGTTACTGCATTCATTGAATACAGTAACTGGCGTAGGCTTGCATTCGAGGAATGCAGTAATTCAGAGTTTCCTCCATCTTTCCACATCTTCCTTTGTATTGGTCGAGGTGTTCCCGCAGTACCTGTTCGACATATCCCGAAACGCTCTGCTCCATGCTCACCGATTCTCCGCACCACGAAGTCTAACTTTCGTTGGGTTTCCTCTGATACATACACGGCTTTGCGGTGGCTGTTGCGAAAGGGCTGGAGATATTTCCCCTGAAACTCGGATAATTGCTTTCTGTCCTTTGTTTTTCCCATTCTTTGATGAAATTCTTCGGTAGAAGTAGCCCTTTCTGTTGGCGACAACGCTGTTTCTTGATAGGACGGTTGAGAAAAATCCTTGTTACTCTCCTTGTCATTTTGTTCCTCAACTTTATCAACAGGCTCAAACCTTCTCTTTTCCTCTTCATAATCGAAGGGCTGGTCAAAATCGGGTAACTCTTCGGGCTTGCGGAGCTTAACGCCATAATTTCCCCATATCTCTAATGGCTTGTTCCAAGCGTTGTTTCCTTTTTTCATCTATTCTTGCCATAATTTCTTGGGTATCGGGTTATAGTGTTTTTCAAGCATGGCTTGTATGTCGCTCTGCTTGTAGAGTATCTTCCCTCCGATTTTGTAGAAAGGAAGCGTTCCTGAGTTTCTGTACTCTTGGAGCGTGCGTGTGCTGAGCCGTAATTGGCTGCAAACCTCCTCACCCGAAAGGTAAACCTCACCATTCAGCATCGGACGGGCGGTAGAGCAATACCGCTCCAACTTCTTCAAAGTGCCTTCCATCAGTTGTGAAAACAACTGCATCTGAGGGTCTTCCCGCGTAATGATTTCATTCTCTGCCATAATTCATTCATTCTTTGATTTCAATCCTTGACTGCATTCAGCATTTCACAGATGTCGGTCTGTTTGTAATAACACTTATGTCCAATCATGGAGAAAGGGATTTTGCCCGTATCTCGGTATGATTGTAGGGTACGCTTGCTGATGCCTAAACGCTTGCACACGGCTTCGTTGTCGAGCCATTGCTCGGTCTCAGGAGGATTACCGATGAGTTTCTCCACACGATGGATAAAGTCTGCAAATTCGGAGCGATGTCGCTCCCACGCTTTGCGGTCGATGATAATGAGTTTCATTGCCTTAATTTTGTTTTGATTACTTTATTGTTACTCAGCAAACAAACTGTTATGCAGTCCATTGCCGTACTTCTCGGGTGCAAAAGTAACCCCTCGGAAGCACCACTGCAAGAAATGAGGATAAGCAGGGAAATAGAGAGAAAGCAATAGAAAAACAAAGGAAATCCGTCTGTGTTATTGCGGTAATGAGATGAGGTGCCGGCTCGTTCCTTTTATTATCTTGTTGTTTTATCGATAATTCGATAGTTCGACAAATCGAGATGTCGAAGTGTCGATAGATAGTTTTATCGATAGATTATTTTGACGATATATAGTTTTGACAACAGATAGTCATGACAACAAATTGTACAAACAATAGATTGTCCGTATTATCGTCAGTCCTATCTGTTGTTAGTTGTTACGCCTTGCGTCCAAAGAGCCTGAGTATGCCGTATTCTTGTCGTGCCTATACTCTCTACGGCAGCCCAGCCCTGCAAGGTTGGGAGAGATGAATACGACCGCATGGATATAGAAAATGGCAATACCACCTTGAAACAGAGAAATCCTGCGGTGGAGATTCTTCTCTCCATCCGCAGGACTCGACCTTGTCAGGGCAGACAGGCTGCCGTTGTACCTTTGCACGATAAGAAACGGCATCAGGAACTTTGCGTGCGCCGCCTTTGCCTACAACGCCTTCAGGCTTGCTTCCTCCGTCAGTCTGACCGTTGGCAGATTGTTGCTCTCGATGAGCAGCACTATCGTGCCTGTCAGTTCGGTGTAAAGACGGCCGTATTGCTCGTCAGAAGCCAATGTGTCCGTCAAACCGAACTTGTCGAATGTGGCTTGAACAGCCTTGTTCGACAACAGTATAGGTACGAGTTTCTCTGGGAGCGGTGCAGGAAGTTCCCTTTCAAACTCGTTTTCCAACACGGATATAAGCGTATCGTACTTGGAAAAGTGCAAGCCTTGATACAATGCCTCGCTTGCCATGCTCTCCGCTTCAATGTGTGTAAAGCCTTGTGCTACAGCATCGCAGTAAACTGTGAGAGCCATATCTGCCCGTGCAGTGATAAACTCCGTATCTTGCAACTTTTCGGGGTGATGCTCACTCATGTAACTTCTTAACTTCAATCGAAAGTAGGAAAGTTCCTGTTTGTTCTTCTGTTTCATTGTTTTTCTTGTTAAAAAGTTGGACTTCTTTTTTTTGAATCATTCATTACGGCTGTTACATCCCAATTATGGGACTTGACTTTTTCGGTGTTCTTGACGGACACAGCCGTAAGGCTTTACGCAGTACCCTTGTATGCTCACTACCCATCAGGGGTTGCATTTCCTTGGCAATCTTGCTCTTGGTCACCCGTGCATAAATCTCGGTCGTGGAGATGAAGCGATGCCCCAGCATCTTGCTCACCGTCTCTATCGGAAGTCCGTTCTCCAGACAGATGGTCGTGGCAAAGGTGTGCCGTGCGGTGTGTGCGAGGTCGCTTGAGTATGCGGTGGCAGTCCTGCCTTAATACATATCTCCTGAATAGTTCTATTGAAATTACTGTTGCTGGGAAACTCTCGAAAGAAAAGCCCCTCCCTTCGTCCGTGGCTCACAATGGCGAGTATTTTTCTGGCAACGGGCAGCAACGGGACAATACTCTGTTCTGTGTCTTTGTTCGACAGAGCGATATGTACCTACGTCCCATCACCCGAGATGTATAGACATCATCCATTCTGAGTTTCTTTCAAAGTCTGAGAAATGCCAGCCCCGTGAAAACATCCCAAGAGGAAAATAAGTCTGCAATGGTTATCTGTCGAGCGGTGCGGACGGTAAGCCAAGAGTTTTTGCAGGTCGTCCGCCGTAAGTGCATTGCGCTCGTAGGTAGGCGTTTCTATGTCTATGAGTTCGAAAAGGGTCTTCACGAACGTATCGCTCCTGCAATGCCTTGCGAATGACCTGATGCAAGTGGCGTAGGCGGTTGCCGACACTGCTTTCCTTGTTTCCCAAGTCCCGAAGCATAAAAAGGCGATAGTCCTCAAGCAAAGTCTTGTCCACCTCTGTGGGCATACAGTCTGCTCCTGTCCCCTTACTTGCAGGGAAATGAACAAAACTCTTGTAGCTGTCCTTAAAAGCCCTGACGGTTGCCTTGCTTAATGTTCTGCCCTGCAATTCCTCCTTGTATTCACAAACGGATTGATATAGCTCCGTAAGTGTTGGCATGAGGGCGACTTTTGCTGCATATAACGCTCCTTGAGGTATTCCGCCGTGATATAGTTTTCTTCCCTTAATGTACGTTCATAGAGTGAATGCAAGCACTCTTCTATTGAGTTCAGTTGCAGATTGATGCCGCTTGAATTACCTGTTGTCGCCTTTGATGCACCCTTTTTCGGGCAAGCCACTCGTCGGGGGAAGTTTGCAACTGCGTGGAAAAACGATGAGGACGTTCCGTTACAGGTGATACGGCAACGGATTACGCATAGTCCGTCTTCATTGGTCTTGCTTCTATCTATGTAGAATAGTATGGCAAATGTACTTTTCATTGTTCTGCGGTTTTAGTTGGTCAGTTGATAATGTGCGAGTTGTGGAAGTATTTTCTCTATGTCCAGAAAGACACGCTCGGGAGAAGTCTCCGCATACACTTGCGTGGTTTTTGATTTGACTGTGTCCGAGCATTTTGAAACGCTCAATGGACACGCCCTCCGACAGTGTCATCTGAGATGCGAAAGGTATGCCGTGCCATGTGATAGGTCAGCGTTTTCTGAATACCGCAAAAGCCGTGCTATCTTTTTGAGGTGTATGTTTACCGTGTCGCATCCGGGTATGGGCAGCAGATACCCCTTTGGGCGGTTCGTGTCGGAAAGCCCTCGTGTGAATGCCCCTGATAACGCTTGATAATGGCAGTGGCTTCGGGAAGTAGGGGGATGTGGCACACGTTGCCCGTCTTTATTCTCGGCTTGCGTATCCAAGTCATTCCCTGCTTCGTGAAAGACGTGCTGCTCCGTCAAGTGATACACGTCGGTATAGGAAAGTCCCGTCAGGCAGGAGAAAAGGAACATGTCCCTCGACACTTTTTTTCATAGCCTTGCAGTTCGTCTTCTCCCAAGGCTGCGATACGGCTTACCTCCTCCCTCGTGATGTAACGTGGAGTGCCCACTTCCCAACGAATGGAATGGTTGATGAAGGGATAGGTGTCAATGATATGCCGTTTATGCAGGTCTTTGAGCAAGGAAGCCAGCATGGAGAGATAACCAGCCGAGGTATTGAGCTTGAAGCCCTTTTCTTTGGCGAAGTAGTCCTCCAAGTCTTTGATGAGGGCTGTGTCCACTTTCTGTACGGGAATATCCTCCACATGGTAGCGGTACCTGACGAAGTTTGCCAGATGCTTGCGGAAAGAGCAACAGGCATTTTAGTCTCGCGTTCGCTGCGGTCTATGCCCACACGCTCACGGAAGCGGTTGATATACTCGCCCGTATGATAAAGCAGTCCTTGCGACTCGCTGTTCAACCCGAACACCAATTCCCTTACTCGCTCTGCCGTGACGCGAGCATCGGATTTTCCCGAAAGAGACTCATAAACCTTGTGAATACTCACCTGAAGGCGGTCAAGTTCCTTGTTTACCGATACGGCTTTCGGCACTCTTGCCCAGCAGTCGGTTTCTTGCGACTGTCCCACAAACGAGGAGTACACGAGCATTTGCAACTAAATTGTACCATAGAGCTTCCTGCGCTGATGCGTCCCATGATGGGACTTTTTTTCCGTTTTTTTGTCCTGCGTACCTCTCTTGAGGTAGAAAAAGCAGCTTGAATTTTTTTCTTTTTTTCCATTGTTTTTTTACTTGCAAAATTACACTTCTTTGAGGAACTTTGAACGATGCAAAACATTGATAATGAAAGAGAAAACTCCGTTTTAGTTACCACTTTCAGCCGTCCTTTTCCTTTCATCGTTTTTCGAACGATTTGGTAACTGAACTCCCTCCTTTTCGCTCCCTTTTCTGCCTGTTTCCTATGATGCAACCCTAAGAAGAAACAAGCAATATCCGCTGTATTTCAGTCAGATATGAGTTTTATGCCATTTTCTGCTTTCTACTCCCATACTTCCGCATAAAACGCCGCCAGCTCAGGCACCTTGATAAATGTCCTAAACCGTTCCTTCTGAATGATGTCGTTTGTGATGGAGAACTCGTAGTCGGTCGACTTTTTGGCAAAGACCGCCGCCCATGCATCAAAGCTGTTGATGCCCTGCTTCTCCAAAGCCTGCGGACGGAGGTATTTGAAGAGCAAATACAATTCTGTCAGACTGTTGGAAATAGTCGTTCCCGAAAGGAAAGTGGCTCCCAAATCCTTGCCGGACCTCTCCTGTATGGTACGAATAGCAAAGAGCATGTTTAAGGCACGCTGTGAGCCATCAGGATTGCCCAAACCCGACACACGGTCGTGGCGGGTATTGAACATCAGGTTCTTGAACTGGTGGCTTTCATCGACAAAGAGGTGGTCGATACCCATCATCTTGAAGTCCACGGCATCGTCTTTTCTTTCTGCGATGCTGTCCTGTATGTTCTGTAACTTGGCTTCAAGCGTCTGTTTGCGTTTTTCCAGTCCTTTGAGCATCCCACGGGAGATGTCTCTTCCTTGTTGTCGCAACACTTCGAAATTTTCTTCCACAGAGTCCAGTTCCTTTTGCATAATCGCTTCCTGTATCTCCAAGGCCTGCGGTATCATGCCGAACTGTTCGTGCGTCAAGATAATACAGTCCCAGTCGTTGTTCTTGATGTCGTTGAAGATACGTTGGCGGTTCTGCTTATTAAAATCGTTCTTACCTGGATAGAGTACCTTAGCATTAGGATAAGCTTTCCGAAAAGTGTCGGCAATATCGAAGACGTTTGCCTTCAGTCCGATAATCATCGGTTTGTTTGCCAGTCCCAAGCGTTTCATCTCGTAGGCTGCTGTACACATGATGAGCGTCTTGCCCGCTCCCACCTCGTGGTCGCAGATGCCGCCACCGTTGGTTTTGAGCATCCACACGGCATCCTTCTGACTCTTGTAGAGGTCGGCAATACCCAACCGTCTGAGGTCAAGGTCGGGAAAGGTCTGGTGCGTACCGTCAAAGTTGGGTCGCACAAAACAGTTGAAAAGACGGTTGTACCTGTCGGAGAGCTGCTGCTTGAACGTGTCAGGTGTGCGTCCGAGCCAATCGACAAAGCCCTGCCTGATTTCCTCAATCTTGGCATTTGCCATCTGAATGGCATGTCCGTCCCTTACTTTGATGGTCTTGGTCTCTCCCGTAACCTTATCCGTCACCTCCTTACTCTTGTTGATGTCGGGAATGGTATTGTGCAGGGCATGCTTTAAGAGATTGATGCCGTCATAGCGGCGGAACTCTCCCTGTACGGCATACTTGTGCCAGATATTGGCATTCTTATCGGTCGCAGACAATGCTGTACTCGTCCATGTTGGAATGGTAGGATACGCTAATATCCGTCCCGAAGAACTCCGAGGCGAACCTGCCATAGACTTTGGCAGGTATCCAGCGTTCACCGAGATTGAAGTCAAGGTCTGCAAATGGAATGGGTGTTGGCGTGGCTGCACGCAAGGCAGCAAGGCTCTGTTTTGCCTCTTCGTGTTCGGGATGTTCCAAGAGCCACGACTCGATACGCTCCGCCTTTTCTATTACATTGCCCGAAATGAACTTGTCCGCTACCTCGTAGGCATTCTCTTCGGGATTGAAATAGATACGACCTTCCAAGGAAGAAATAATGTCGTTTTCTTCCATATCAGGTAAAAGCGAACTCATGTAGTCAAGTTCCACCATACCGTACTTGTTGAGCGATGCGCCCAAGGCTTCCATCGGGTCTGTGGCAACGGTCAGTTCTGTGGTAGAAAAATGCCGTGGATGGTCAAAGATGTCCGCCTTGATGTACCTGCCGTTCTCGGAGCGTTCCAAGAAGAGCATTTCCACGCCTGTGGCGTCCATCTTGATGATGTCGGTGTTCGCCTTCTGGTTAAAGTAGCCCCAACGGGATATATAATCATCATACAGGTGGTTGAGTCTGCTGCGGTCTTCCCTGTCTTCTGCATGGTTCTCTGCCTCGTAGTCATAGAGACGATGATAGCACTCCCGTATCTCGATATAGGCTTTGAGACGTGAAAGCTGCGCATACGGCAAGTCCATCGGGTTAAAGGTTGGATGTCGCTTTTAAGTCAGAAAAGAAAGCCCCATCTGTCCCTTCTGCACGACAATGGAGCCGTCCTCAGGTGTGAGTCCGGCGAAGAGAGAAAAGGGCGCGGGGAAGCGTCAAATTCCTTTCTGACTTCCGCTATCGGCTGCGGCTTGCGCTCCTCGGCTTCGTTCATGAAAGTCGAAAAGGGATGGCTCACGTGAAGAGGAAGAAGCTGCTTTTCTGCTGCCACGGGTACGCCGTTGAGGAATGGTCGCTGCCTTTTGTATCTTGGACTCCGATGGTTTCTGGGGAGCAGTTTGTGTTATAGAACGATGCGCCTGTGAAATTCCTGAATTATCCTTGATTTCATTGTTCACACGGGTAACTTCTCTTGTCCAAAGGCTGTATTCCTCCGGGGCAAACAGTGACAGCTGCTCCGGTTGTCCGATGTCTTCCATGTTATTGTCCACCACCGGATGATGATCGTCGTCAAAGAACACCGTCTGTCCGTTCATCTCTCTTGGGGCTTCAATATCCGTACGGATTTCCTGTGGTTCCTGCTCGTATTGATGATGAAGTGTCAAGGCGGGTACGCCTTCGGGAGCAGGTTCAACAGTTATGGAAGGCTGTTCTGATACTAATTGTTGTGGGGCAGACTCTGATGATGATGGCTGTAATGGGATTGTCTCTCCGCTATGAACGGTATCTTCCATTATCTGCGTATCGTTCTTAGAAGCAACAGCTACAGTTTCCTTAACCTTATCGTTTATCTCTGTTTTTGTTGCCGATTCTTCCTTGATTTTCTCTGCCACCACTTCTTCTTTGGTATATTGTCCCCTGACGATTTCTTCCAGTTCGGCTATCTCGTACAATTTCTTAGGAGAGAAATACAGGTCACGTTCAATGCCCAGTCCTCTTACCTTCACGCCTTCCATCTCATCGAGGGACATATTGCCAAGCTCCCAGCCGTAACCCATCGTGACAGCACCGAAACCAATGCGGCTCTTAGGGTCATATTCCAGAAGGTAGGCTGTGTATGCTCCCATCGGGAAGAAATAGCGTGCATACGCAACCTTATCGCCAATGAGTTCCTTTTCCGTGCTGTAAAGTTTAGGCAGTTGCTTCCTGATACTGTCGGGCATTAGGTTATAGGCATCGTTTATACCCTTGTCTTCACTCTTTGTCTTTTTCTGTTTCTTCTTCCGACTTATGGTAATACCCAACTTGCGAAGCTGTTTCTCCGCTTCTGCCTCTCGCTCTGCCTCTGTCATCGGTATACCGGTCTCATATAGTTTACGGTCGATACGTTGTCCCATTTCAAGGGAGAGTTGTGTTCGAGAGCTTTTCTGCCATTTCCTCAATCCCTCCTGTGAACCGATACTCCCATGCAGGTCTTCCATAGGGTCTGTACCCATTATGCGCTCTGTGGCAATGGTGCGATGAGAAATGTCTTTCCAATCTCCTACAAAAAGAGAGTTATGCTTGAAGACGACAGAAGAACCTTCTTCTTTGGGAACGGAAACGGTTTCTACGAAATGCTGTTCAATGCCCTTGCTGATTTCTTTACCCGTCTGCTTCTGCAGGACAATGAGGTCACTACCCACGTCCGTTCCTGCATTGTCTGAAAACATACCCGATGGTAGGCGGAGAGCGGAGATAAGGCGGCTGTTCTGCATGAGGTAACGGCGTATGGCTTCATTGCGAGGGCTGTCCAAAACACCCTGTGAGGTGATGAATGCTAGTAAGCCACCTTCCTTGATGCAGTCCAGACCTTTCACGAAGAAGTAATTGTGAATGGCACGTGTGGACTCACGTTTAAGAGTGTCCTTGCCTTTGCTATACTCTCGATCATAGACCATGAAATCTCCAAAAGGAATGTTACTTGTAATAAGGTCGTATTTGTCTTTGTTTTCTAACTCCCCAATAGCTTCAAAAGGCTCGTTTTGAACGAATATATTGCCTTTGCCATAGGGGTGTAGGGCTTGTGAGATGCGGGCAGTGAGCAGGTCCTTTTCCATTGCATCTACAACACCCACTTGCTTTGCAAAGGTCTCGGCAAAGGCACCCATACCCATAGAAGGGTCTAAACATCGTCTTATCTGCAGGTTTGTGGAGGCAAGTGCGTCTGAGATGGCAGAAACGATACGGGTATCGGTATAGAAGGAGGTTAGCACGCTTGCCTTGATGCTCTCCCAATACCGCTTGGCAGTGTTGGCATCTAAGGCTTCACGATAAATCATCTGCTTGAGCTGCTGTGTCGGCTCAAAGAGATTCTGCTCTGACTTGCTCCAATAGCGTATATCATCGGGGGTATCTGTGCGGTTGAGTACATATTTCAAGCCACCGAAGCCCTGATAGTTCCGCAAGATACTTTTTTCAGTTTCGGTGGCTTCGCGGCGTTCTTTTTCTAATCGCAAGACCACACGGATAGCTTCCGTGTTGGCTTGAAGGACTTCTTTCTTATTGTATGCCATAAGGTATAACGTATTCTATTATGGGAATAATGACTTTGACACCAAAGCTTGACCGTAATGTCAGACTTTAGTATCAGAAATGAAGTAGTATGCTATTTCCGTTTCTTGTTTTGTTCAAACTCAAAGGTGGTGGTATAATCGTCCTTCAAAACCAGACGGGCGTTGAACTTCTTGCCAGCCTTGCTGGTCAGTTCTTTAAGGATAGGCGTACGACCAGAACTTATCAAGTCACGGATATTATCTTCAGAGAGAAGTATGCCGCAGACTTCACGAAACACGTGGAAGCCACAGGTTTCATGCCTGCACTTGGCTACCTTGGCATAGATACCGACACTCTGCTGTCCGCATTTTTGGGCAGCGGTAGACAGGATAGGACTTCTGCTCTGAAGAAAGTGAGAGGAGTTCCTCGCAGATTGTCCCCACGTATGAATTGATGCCCTGTGCGAACCTTTCAGATGGCATCTTTCCTGCTTCAATAGCAGCAAGGGCAAGTTCCCAACTGCCTGTCATCTCTGCATTGGCTATCTTCTTATCCTTGACAATCTTATAGACAGCCAGGCCTATTCTGTAGGTATGATGGCTTTCTTTGTCCCTGCAGATATAGTCACGGAGGATAAGTGTCTCAATGATGTTGGCACGGGTGGCAGGTGTTCCGATACCACACTCTGCCATAGCTTTGCGCTTATCGTCTTCCTTCACTTCCTTGCCAGCATTCTCCATAGCAGAAAGCAGTGTCGCTTCTGTGTAGAGAGGTTTAGGTTTGGTCTTATGCTCGGTTATTTCAGCAGAAACAAGTGGCAAAACCTCTCCCTCCGTTAGGCTAGGCAATGAAGACAAAATCTGTTCTTTACCATCTTCTTCCTTCTCAGTTTCCACTTCTTTACTTTTCTGTACGGCTTTCCCAACCCTAAAGAGATTTGTCGGCATGCTTTCCAAGTAAAGGTGTCGGTGCCATCCGTGAACCGTACCTGCATACGCTCTTCCTCGAATCGGGGAAAAAGGCTTCTATAAAGCGATTGACTACCATTTGATAGATAGTTGTTTCATCTGCCGACATTCCAGTAGGAGGTTCACCTGTGGGAATAATGGCGTGGTGGTCGGTAACTTTGGCATTGTCCACAGAATGGCGGTTAAGTGGAGTTGATAGTGTCTTGCCCTATCTTGCGCAGCAGGGCGGGTACTTCTCGAAGACATCCTCGCTGATGTATCGACTGCCAGTACGGGGATAGGTCGATTTTCTTCATCAGAGGCTTTGGGCTATTGAGAGGGTCTTGTCCGCTAAAAAGCCGTGACGTCTGTTGGCATCTTTCTGCAAGGCAGTAAGGTCGTACAAGAGTGGTGGCGGTGATGCGCCCACCTTTCTTGCGACCGTTTTCTACCGTAAGCTGGCTCTGACTGCGAAGTGCAGCGAGAGCAGTCTGTGCTGATGCTTCATTCTCATAGTCTTTACAGCCAACGGCTTTTTATCGACAAGCCCTCTTTTTCTGTAAGAACGGATAATTTCCAAAACGGTACGGAAGAAAAATCACGATTTTCTATGTACCGACGGCAAACCATAGCAAGGGTCGGGGTCTGTACCCGTCCCAAGGAATAGCCTCCCCTGCGTGCAATGGATAGGCACGGCTGGCATTGATACCCACGAGCCAGTCGGCTTCGCTTCTTGCCTTGGCAGAATGATAGAGATTGTCGTAATGGATACCGTGCTTGAGGTTGGAAAGTCCTTCACGGATAGCCTTGTCTGTGAGTGAACTTATCCAAAGTCTTTCGAAAGTCTTTTTACAATCAAGATATTGATAGATGTAGCGAAAGATGAGCTCACCCTCTCGCCCGGCATCGGTGGCGACAATGATACGATCAGCCTTGTCAAAGCAGGAGCGTATCACCTTGAGCTGTTTTAGTGCTGCTGGATCGGATATATACTCCTTGTCCTTACGTACTTGTCGTACCACTAACTGAAAGGGATTGGGACGGATGGGCAAGTTCTCACGCTTATAAGCGGAAAAACCGTAGGCTTCGGGCATGGCAAGGGCGATGAGGTGTCCCATTGCCCAAGTGACGAGATACCCACCTCCTTCTAAATATCCGTCCTGCTTGCTGTTTGCCCCGATAATGCGTGCAATATCTCTGGCTACTGAGGGTTTCTCGGCAATAATACAAGTTGTCATAGTCGGTAATAGAATTAAGGGTTACATCTTACGTCCACGGGACTTCTTTTGTTTGTTCTCATCCTGCTTCTGCTTTTGGGCAGCAGTAGGCTGTGTCTGTCCCGTCTTCAAGGGCTCTTTCACATTCTTCGTGACTTCGTTGGTCTTACCGTGGTTATTCACGGCTACCTGCGTTTTTGTGTTCTTCGGCTACGGCAACCACCTTTTCTTTGCCGGTTTTCCTGCTTCTTATCAGGATTCCACTTGTAAAAACGTGGGCGGTTCTGTTCCTTGTCCATGCGGACATAGGCATTGAAGGGTTGTCCCTGTTTGTCCACCATATTCTTTAGATATAGTGTGCGACCGCTATCCAAGGCTTCACGCTGTTTTTCTGATAGTTCCAGTCCGCAGAGCTTATGTGGTACGCCTTGCTGCTGTGTCTGCTGCTGTCGTTCCTTTAAAATCCACGGTTAATGTCAAAGATGAACTCAATGCCTTTTCTTCTCGGCATTGACCTCGAAGCGTGGCGTTGAATGTCTTACCACTCTTGGCAGTCATGCCTCCACCTTCACAGCTTTGCCTTCCACAAGTTCTTTGTACTGGGCATCAGAGAGCGTTACGCCCTTGATCTCCTTAGGGATGTTCACACGGTCGGCACGCAGGGCGATGATTTCATTCGTCTGAGGGTCAATAGAAACGTATGCAGAGAAAGGTTCAGCGTTCTTGGGTGTTACCTCGATGGTCTTGCCCAGATTACCCGTAGTGAGGAGTTGCTCCTTCTCTTCGGAAGAGAACTTGTAGCCCATATAGGGAAAATCGAGCTGCGGCTCTTTTCTTAAAGGATGGATAGCCAGCCGATATTGCCGTTGTCGTCCGTGCGGAAAGCGAGACGTGCATCTGTATAAATAGTGGTGTTACCCATCAGGGATGGCAATAGTTACAAGATTACTCTTCTGCCAAGAGAGCATCTTTTCCAACTCTCCACTCTGCTCGAGTCGCTCACGGAAAGGCCGAGGTTGTCGAGCTGCTTCCAATCAATTTTCCACTCATCAATGACGGTGGCGTTCTTCTGCTGCGGCAGATAGTCCTCAAAGGGTACGCCCAATTTCGCCAGTTGCTGTTTGCTTTCATCCTTCTCACGGCTTTGGAGCAGAGTGCGAAGATTGTCCACGCCCTGCTCCACGTTGTCTGCCAGCACCTTGTACAGTCCGAAACGGGACGGCTCATTGAACTGACGGAGGAAATTCTTCATGAAGTTTTTCCAAGAGTCCGTCCTTGTTGTTGAACTTCAAGAACGCCGCTTGGTTGGCTGCGGCGGCTTCGGTGGTCTTGAGGTTACCCTTGTCGTCGATATCTGAAACTACGGAGAGTTTTCTCCCGCTTCCTGTTCATTCTTCACTTCGTGCGATCTTCCAAGACCAGCACATAATTGTCATTGCTGTTTGATTCCATTGCTTGATAATGTTAATAATGAATACTGTTATCAAGCTGCTAATTTATAGGTATATGAAGAGAAAAAGTTTTTCGGGAAAAAGGGAAATAAAGGGAAATTATGTGAAATAATTGTTTGTGTTCTGTAATACCATTACTTTGGCATGGTCTTAAATGTCACTTTGCAAAAGTAATATCAATAGTCCGTTAAATTTTTCGCAGTTTGCGAAGTTTTCACCCAAAAAGCCAACAGGAATTGTGGCAGAAAAGAAAAACATGACAGGTCTCTGAAAAAGAGTAGATTAAATAACAATATATAATATAATGAAATCGGCTGTCTCATTGATTTTCAGTAACTTTTTGGGTTGAAAAAGAAACATAAAGTTTATGCTGATAACCAACTTGATTAGCCGATATATGAAGCTCTGCAAAGCAGCATTCAGTGCTGAAGATGGAGCAAAGTTAAACAAAAGTATCCAGACAAACGTCATGGAAATGCTTTTTCTTTTGATGATAATCCCAAGGAAATGCAATTTCACGCAGATGGGACGCTATGGAAAGCGTGGCGAGCAGTGCTATCGGCAGACGGCAGAGCGCAGCGTGGACTGGCTTGAGATGAACATGTGGCTGAGTGCTTTCGCCTTCAAGCAGGGTAAGGGTCGCAATGCCACATCGTTATTGATCCAAGCTTCATCAAGAAGGCTGGGAAACATACCCCATACGTGGGTACGTTCTGGTCGGGCTGTGCAGGTGCGGTAAAGCACGGTCTTGAGATCCTCGGCATCGGGGTGATAGACGTGGACCTGCATGAGTGTATGATGCTCAAGGCTGTGCAGACCACATTGGAAAAAGGCGGGGAGAAAAAAGAGATGAGCCTGTACGACTGGTATGCCAAGGTGTTGGAGGACGACAAGGTAACCTTACAGCGTATCTGCAAGGTTCTTGTCGCCGATTCAGCCTTCTCCAAGAGACCTTTCATCGACAGGGTAATGAAGATGGGATTCCATGTTGTGAGCCGCCTGCGTCATGACGCAGCCTTGTTCTACACATGGGACGGGGAACCCACGGGAAAGCCCGGCCGTCCTCGTGTCAAAGGTGACAAGATTGACGTGAGGAACATCGATATGTCTAAAGTCGAAATGCTTGAGCTAGAGGAGACCTCCGGCAAGGCTTATGCGCTCAAGGCATGCATCGGTCGACTTAAAGCGCAGATGGTCAATGCCTACTATGCGCAACGAATTATTGACGTGTTCGAGAAAAACCCGAATACGACATTAAATAAAGAAAGGATAAATGAGATATTTAGTTTCGCGCTGACGCAGCATAAAAATTAACGGAGTATTGTAATATATAATTGCCATAAAGAAAATCCCCAATTATCGCGCTGGATAAATGGGGAGTTTCCCTGTTGCTTATCTTTTAATTCAGACACTTTCTAATGATTTCATCACTAACACCGTTTTCTTTTCATCTTTTTCTGCAATAGTGCGTTTATAATCTGTCAAATCTTGATAGTGGAATATCATGTGCCCAAAAATTTCTAAGGCTTTTTTTCTATACGCTTTCGTCCTTGCTCCGTATTTAAGTCTATATCAGCAAACTTTGAACGGTCGCGATGGAGATTGAGATAATATATACCACCCATAATCAATGCCGATATTGCTGATATGTCAATATCCTTAAACTTCCCTCGTAAGTCATTGACAAGAGGTACTGTGCATTTCCCGAGCATCGCTGTACGAACCGTGGTCTCATTTCTTCTGCAATTTCCCAACGCAGTAATTCCAGCATTACGGATTTGTCTTGAAGTGACTTATGTACATCCTTGAAAAATGCTGATATAGCCAAATTCAGAATCTGTAGGAAATTTAATGTCCATCAGAACATCCTTAAACCAATAGTCATACCTCTTAACGAATTCATCATAAAACTCACTAAGATTATCATATCTGTTATAAAAGACAAGCGGTTCGATTCTGGCTTTTCTTGATAAGTTCTGTTACCAGCATTGATGCAAAGCCTTTTTTTCTTAATCAGACTTTCTGCTGCCTTGATAATGTCTGCCTGTATATCGACGTTTGTCCTTCTGTATCTTTTTGGGTTTATTTTCTTCTTCTGCCATCTAAAAAAGGTATTGATTTTCTGATTTCTACAAGGGCGGTTACCAATTGTCCAACTGTACTATTTTCGTGGGAAGCCAGCACGCTGACTCTAAGTCGTGCTTCCTTGGTTCTTACCGCAGGATATGTGATACCGCTACAAAGATACATCTTTTCTGCAATTCCCGTGCTATTTCATACACTTTTTATTGTCTCTCACCATAATGGGGAATATGGCTGATACGGAGCAGCCTATATCGAAGTCTTCCTCTGTCAGACGTTTGCGCAGATAATTGACATTAGCCCACAATTTCTTGCGGATCTCCGGGCGTGTCTGTATGAGTTCCAGTGCCTTTAATGAAGATGCTGCTACCTGTGGAGTCATAGCTGCAGAGAAGACATTGCTGTCTGCATAATACCTCAAATATTGAATCAGTTTTTCTGACGCGGCAACGAAACCACCGACACATCCGAACGATTTACTGAAAGTACCTGTAATAATATCTACTTGTCCCAAGCAATTATAGTATTCGGCAGTTCCTCTGCCGTTATTTCCCATAACACCAATGCCGTGAGCATCATCCATCATAAGAAGACAATTGTGTTTCTTGCAGACTGCAATATACTTCGGAAGTTTTGATAAATCTCCATTTTGGGAATAGACACCATCAATGATGACCAATCGAGTTTGATATTTTCCCATTTCTCGTTCAAGGATCATGTCAAGATAGTCAATGTCGTTGTGTCCTATATGTTTTACATTGGTTCCAATTAAACCACTCGTGGCACTGGTATGTATATACGAATCGATGTAGGCTATGTCATTTTTTCCCAATATAGCACGAAGCAGACCTGCGTTGGCACCAAAACCTGATGAAAATAGAATGGCATCTCCTTGTCCTACAAACTTCGCTATGCCTTCCTCCAATTGTTTATGAATGTCCAGATAACCTCCTATGGCTTGGGCGGCACTTGCTCCCGTGCCATATTTTAAAAACGGCATTTATGCCAGCCTCTTTAGTTTCTGGTCTTTGCGACATACCAAGGTAATCATTGGAAATGTATGCGGAAACTTCACCATCATAGCCCTCTATCTGCATTTTTGCTCCAACTCCCGTTTTTGCCATAACCCAATAACTCTTGCAGCCGAACTGCTCCATTTGGTCAATATAGCTTTTGGAATTTTTGGCTACGTTCAGTAACATTCTCGTTGGGAGTAATCTCGAAATCTTTTAATGTAATAAATCTTTTTCCATATAAACAATGTATAGATAGTAAATAATGCTACAAATGTACCTAAAATACTAAGAAAAATACAAATTCTGACTATTTTTTTCTTGTTTTAAACAATATGTATATGTATATTTGCAGCGTCAAGAAGATAATTTGTCGACAATATTATTGAACAGACATTACAAAGCAATGCCGGAAGCTAAAAGAAGGCAGATCCAGACCAGACTGGAAAAAAATCTAAAGGAGCGGATGCCGAAAAGCTTATCTTAAAGAGTAGGCAAAAACAATAGAGATATGAACAAGAATAAATTATCTATTATTCCTATCTCAAAAACGAGATGGGACACCTCAAAGGAGGATTCTGTGTATACAGTAGAAAATGCAGTACCTATTCAGAAATCTGTAAGTGTATCTGTACGTGGTAATTGTGGATGTGGATGCAATGCTACAAGTGTAAAGCACCTCTAAAGTTCAAAGACAGAGGCATAGAAGATAATCTTCTGTGCCTCTTTAAATAATCGACAGTTATGAAATATAGTATCTACAATAATTATATTGAATATAGAGGGGATTTATTGCGTTTAATGCATTATCAATGGATTATTGTATCTCACTCCTAAACTAATAGAATTAATAAATTTCAATCAACCAAAGGACTTAGAAAATATTCATCCAGACTTCCACTCTGCATTAAAAAGTCAATGGATTTTTATGTGAAAAATAATATAGATGAGTTCAAATATGCAGCCAACTTGATACAGTCAATAAACAATGACACAAAAATCCTATAGATTAATAGTTAATCCCACAACAAATTGCAACTTTCATTGTTGGTATTGCTATGAAAACCATGGCAAGATAAATAAGATGAGAGATGAAATTCAAGAAAGGGTTTGCTTGCACATAAAGCAAATAATGTCAAAAAGATTTGGAACATTTCCAACTATCATTTTTGGAGGAGAGCCGTTACTATATTATTCTGAGGTTATGTTGCCCATTGCTAAATATGCCAAAGACTGTGCTACTACATACCATAAAGATTATGCTATGGACATTACCTCTAATGCGTATTTGTTCAATTCCTGTAGGCTTGAAAAGTTAAGGGGTTTAGGATTGGCAAGCTGTCAACAACATTGGACGGGAATAAAGAAAAACATAATAAAACAAGATTTCACAAAAAAATATCGGGTCTTATTCAACCATTATCCATAATATACATTCAGCAGTAGAATTGGGTATAGAAGTTGTATTGAGGATAAACTATACTCAAGAAAAACTTATCTGACCTTGAACTTATTTTTTTAAAGATTTTGATGATCTGAGCACGGAGAAAAGGAAACTTATTACTTTATCGATGAATAAAAGTCTGGCAAGAAACAAATAAAAACTTGGACGATTCAGTAAATCGATTTATTGATTTAGCTGAAGAGTTCGGCTTTACAATACCCTGATGCTGTTTTTGGAAGATCACGTCTCGTAACTCATGTTATGCTGATAAAGTCAATGAGGCTGTTATTAACTTTGATGGGAAAGTTTACAAATGCAATGCACGTGATTTTACAGATGAAAGACAGGAAGGAATGTTAGACAGTGATGGAAACATTATATGGAACAGTCTTCATTCAAAAAGAGATGAAGTCAGGATTCAGAACAAGCAATGCAAACAATGTTCAGTCTTTCCGATATGTGGTGGTGGTTGTAGCCAAATTGCATTGGAAAAATGCAGGAAAAGATTACTGTATAGGAAAAGAAGGTATGGAAGAATCTATAAAACATATGTTCTTATCTAAGTATTGCATAAAAAAGAAATATATGAGAAATATGAGAAATATTCTATCAACAGTATTTATCCTCTGGGCGTTAACAGTAAATGCTCAGAATTTTACAGGGCGCATAATTGACGAACAAAGCGCAGCCGATGTCGTTTACCACTATTTCCCTACTCAATTCTGTAGATTCAACAATCATTGCAGGAACGGTTTCAAACGATGACGGAACTTTTTTTCTATACAAAACACAAACAATCACACTGATGGGCTGTTGAGAATATCATATATAGGATATGGAACTAAATATTTAGATGTAAAAGCAGGGGATGTCGGGACCATTCAAATGCAAACCCAATGAACATGTCCTGAAAGAAGCTGTGATAAAAGGGCACAAACCTATCATAAGGCAAGAACATGAGAAAGCAATCTTCGACCCGAAGCTAATAGCAAATATTGAGGCTATGAAGACCTTTGACGTGATGAAATTAGCTCCGGGAGTAATCATCATGCCAAATGGAAAAATACAAATAGCAGGAAAAGACGCTGCTGTATTTGTTGATGACAGACAGCTTTCGAGTGATGAACTAACGGCTTATTTGAAAAAGTTTAAGGACTTCGGATATTGATAAAATCGAGATAATGAGAAACCACGGAGGCGTAAACGATGCAAGCATTGCAGGTGGAGTCGTCAATATTATCACACAGAAAAAACGCATGGGCTTTGACGGCACCGCCGATATATATGCTTCAACCCCCAAGATCGGTTTTTACCACCACACTTCCACTATGAATTTCTTTTTCGGTCGTAAACAGTGGAATCTATATGGCATGTATTCGTATACACAAGACAGGAGTAAGCAATACAACGAAACTACAAACAATTATCTTTATAACAACACAAAACATTACAGTGTTGGAACTTATCTTTCAAACTTGAAAGAACATTTATACCATATCGGTGCAACATACAGCCTAACACCAAGGCATACTCTTGGTTTAGAACTGAACGGAATAAGTCTGTCACCTACTACCGACAGGGGACAGAATGCACAGACTTATTATATCTTGGAGCAGGCATATCAGGGAAATGCCTATCAAACTTATTTAGCGCATTCCGACTTTTACAACATCGTAGCCTCATATTCATGGAACATTGATGAACGGAACAGTAACCTTAAATTCCTATTGAACTATAGCAACAAGAAGTCCTTGTCGGACAATGAACTCGATAGCAAGTATTCGAGCTTATCAAAATATGATGTAAATGAGCGCGATATTACACATTCCAATGGACATGGTACATCAGCGACACTTGACTTCCGGAAAAACTATGTCAATGGGTGGAGCATCAGATTGGGTGGAAAAATCCAGAATAGTAAGCGAATCAGTGCCTTTAACAGTTCTGATAATCTTTCTGGAACTTTGATAGATACTAACTGGAACTACAAGGAAAAACATCGCTGGAGGTTATATTGGGACATCAAAGGAGGCTGGAAAGTGGTACCTCTGTGGAATCATGCGTATGGAGAATACGAATGTAAAAGGCAATGCAGTTGGCAGTAATAGCGTGAGTAAGAATTATACCGATTGGATCCCTTATCTTTATATCTCTTACAATACCAACCGACAATATAATTATTCGCTGTCCTATACACGTACCATCTACCGCCCTCCATTTTTCGCTCATGAACGGCTATGTCAATCGTATCTCTGATGTACTCTATGACAAAGGTAATCCCGACCTGAAAGCGGAGCTGACAGATGTACTGGAGTTTTTCAGCCTCGTATGGCAGGCATTCTTTTGCTATGACATTCCGTCATAAGCCGAATGCCATTACAGAACTGTTCGAAGTACAAGATGGCATTACCTACCACACTAATGTTAATTATGGAAGTGAATCAACTGGAACAATGAGTTATTCATATAGTGGAAACATACTGAGCTGGTGGCAATCAAACTTTTACGCTGCTGGAGACCTATACAAGCATTCCCAGAAGCTATAACAGGAAGCATTTGCTTGGCGGACAAGTTAATTTGGAATAACCGTATATCATTGAAGAACGTGGGAATATTATCTCTGGATTTTTTATTGCACATCACCAACGATTATTGGCACTTCCTACCAGAAAGGATATGCCACTTTGGATTTGACAGCCGAGCACTCTTTTTAAGGAACACTCTAACACTGCAAATCGGAGTTAACGACTTGTTCAATGGCTCTAAAAGTGCGAATCAGCAATAAAGTGCCAACACTTGATTACAATGCATATATGAAAAATCAGAGCCAACTAGTTTGGTGCCGTCTGACTTTCAATTTCTCAACAAAGGTAAAAGTCGACGAGAATAGAATTCAAAACGACAATAATATAGGAAATAGATTATAAGGATATGCGAGGTAAAAGGTTCACTTTTATAAAACAAAATGATGCTATGCAATGCGGTATAGCAAGCCTTGCCATGATAAGTACATACTTTGGTAAAGGCTTTATCTATAGGAACACTTCTCATTATTGTTTTACAACCAATGAAGGTGTATCATTACTTGGTATTAGAAATACAGCCCAGGCTATAGGGTTAGACACCATTGCTGGAAAAGTTTCTATATCTCAAATTACAAAGTTACATTTTTCCTTGCATTCTTCATTGGAACCAAAAACCACTTCGTAGTATTGTATAAGGTTAAGAAAAGGTAAGACCTTCTATATTGCTGACCCAGGAAAAGGACTTGTAAAATACAACCTTGAAGAGTTCCAGAAGCACTGGATTAGCACACAATCGGATGGTGAGGAAAAAGGCATTGCGATGTTCTTAGAGCCTATGCCTGATTTTTATGAAAAGCAGATAGACGAACAGATTAAAGAGGAACGCTCGCTCAAGTTCCTCTTTCGTTATATAAAGAAGTATCGCAAATATTTCGGACAGATTGTCTTGGGCTTGCTTGTGGGTAGCTTGCTACAACTCATCCTACCTTTCCTCACGCAAGCCATTGTCGATGTGGGTATCAAAAACCAAAACATTGGCTTTATTTGGCTGATACTCTTAGGGCAACTTGTTCTTACCGTGAGCCGTACAGCCATCGACTTTATCCGTCGTTGGCTCTTGCTGCATATCTCGCTGCGTATCAACATCTCTTTGGTAAGCGACTTTTTTATCAAATTGCTCAAATTGCCCATGTCGTTCTTCGATACCAAATTGATGGGCGACCTTATGCAGCGTATGGGCGATCACAGTCGTGTAAACACGTTCCTGACCCAACAAACGCTCAGCATCGTGTTCTCGCTCTTTACCTTTGTGGTATTCAGCATTGTGCTGTTATTCTATAATTGGCTTGTTTTTGCGATCTTTATGCTCGGCAGTCTGCTCTATGGCGGTTGGCTTGCACTATTTCTTAGGCGCAGAAAGGTACTTGACTATGAACTCTTTGAGCAGCAAGCCATCAACAACAACAAGACTTACGAGTTTATCACCTCCATGCAGGAGATAAAACTACAAGACTGCGAGCAGCGCAGACGCTGGGAATGGGAGGATGTGCAAGCAGACCTATTCGGGGTACAGATGAAGTCGCTGAAGCTGCAGCAAACACAGGAAGCTGGCAGCATCTTTATCAACGAACTGAAAAACATCGTCATCACGGTGGTAGCAGCAACAGCCGTCATTCATGGACAGCTTACACTTGGTATGATGCTTGCCGTACAATACATCATTGGACAACTCAACTCTCCTGTAGAACAGCTGATGGGGTTCTTCTATTCGGTGCAGGACGTAAAGATAAGTCTGGAGCGTATCAATGAAATCCATTGTATGGATGATGAGAACGGAAAGCAGGGATTGGAAACGGCTGTGAAAGAAAGAAATCAAGGTATAGAACTTGAAGCCATAAACTTCAAATACGACCCACACGCACAGAAAACTATCATAGATAATGTAAGCCTCACAATCCCAAAAGGCAAGGTAACAGCCATTGTCGGAGCATCGGGTAGCGGAAAAACTACGCTCATCAAACTTATGCTGGGCTATTATCCTGTGCTGGGTGGACAAATCACCGTTGGTGGAACAGATATAAACACGCTTAATAAAAAGTGGTGGCGCAGACAATGTGGCGTGGTGATGCAGGACGGTATAATATTCTCTGAGTCGATAGCTCGCAATATAGCCGTAGATGATGGGGAGATAGACAAGGAACGATTGCAGAAAGCTGCCGAAATAGCCTGTATTCATGATTATGTAATGGGACTGCCGCTAAAGTACAACACAAAGATTGGGCGCGATGGGGTAGGTTTGAGTCAAGGGCAGAAACAACGTATCTTGATAGCGAGAGCCGTGTATAAGAGCCCCGACTATATCTTCCTTGACGAGGCCACCAACTCTCTTGATGCCAACAATGAACGCATGATTGTGGAACATCTGGACGAGTTCTACAAAGGGAAAACTGTAATTATCGTGGCACATCGATTAAGCACGGTGAAGAATGCTGATCAGATAGTGGTGCTGGATAAAGGCAGGATAGTGGAAATCGGTAACCACGAAGCACTCACAATAAAGCGTGGTATATACTATAATCTCGTGAAGAATCAACTTGAATTAGGCACTTAATCAATAATAGCCAACTAATGGTAAATCATTATTGGCAGGTAATCAACATAATTATTAACATTTAAAAAGGAAAGAATGAAAAATCTTTTCACGTTCGTAGAACGTAATGATTCCAACAAGCAGTTTGAGAATCATTTGAATGCTGCTGTAATGGCGCAAATCTTCGGAGGTGTCAATCATGCAAATGCTGGCACCGAGTTGGAAGACAAATTGCATTACTGCAACCCATGGTGGAGTTGTGATGCGTGGAATTGTGCACCTGATTGCCAATGTAAAAGTAACTTGGCATAACTAACAATGGAGAGGGGCGATTTCTCTAAGTCCCCCTCTCCTTAAAAATATGATTCTATGTATTGGTCAAAATATAATATGGTGTTAGAACTCCCATACGGAAGATTTATTTACAACACCTATACGAATAACCTGATGAAAATGGACGCATCACTTATATCTTGTATAGATAAAATAAAGGATGGCGATTTTTCAGATTTGTCAGAGGATGAAATATTGGTGCTTAAAAAGAATATGATATTAGTTGATGATGATACTAATATTTATCATTCTATTAAGTTACAACGCTTAATATCCCGGTTGGACACCAATTATCTAACATTAACTATAGCACCGACTACGGCATGCAATTTCAAATGCATATATTGTTATGAATCGGGGCTTGCACCATTGTTTGCAAACGTTCAATCAAACTTGCTTGAAGATACAATATCATTTGTTAAATTGTTCAAGAACACAAAGTATTTGCGTGTTACATGGTATGAGAGAACCCTTGCTTCAGTTTGAGTATATTGAAAGATTGTCACACAGATTAATGGGAATGTTTGACAACTATAACGCCCACATGATAACAAACGCCTATCTATTAGATAAAGCAAAATCTCAGAAATTGGAAGAGTTGAAAATTTCTGCCATTCAGGTAACGATTGACGGTTTGGAGGAAGTCCACAGACGCAGACCTCATAAACAGAACAATGACAGTTTCCAAAGAATTGTGCATAATCTTGACGATTTGTTCTCTATATATCCTGAGATTTCTATAGGATTCAGAGTTAATGTTGACAAGTCGAATCAATCGGAATATCCTCGTATATTCAGTTATCTCAATGAGAGATACGGCAAGTATAACATTAATATCCATCCTGGATATGTTACAGATGACTTTTCTGCAGAACCAAATAGCTGTTGTTTTGAAGCAGACGAAGTCAATAAGTTTGTTTTAGAACAATATGACAATCATAATATCCCTATTTCATTATATCCACATCCTTTGTTTGGAGAATGTAGTGCGTCATATTACCAGTTTTGTCATTGGCCCAGAAGGAGAACTTTATAAATGTTGGAACGATATTGGCATCAAGGAAAAACAATAGGGACAGTTAAAGAAGTATCGTTGTCTCATGAACTGTTATTGAAATATCTATTGAAAAACGATCCTCTGTCAGACGATAATTGTGAGAACTGTTCCTGTTTCCCATATGTGAAGGAGGATGTCCATATAAAAGAATATACCAAAAGATGGGCAGGAAAGTTTTTTGCAAAGCAAAAGAGAAGGTATTATCAACAAGCTCAAAAGGCATATTGATTATAAGTATAAAGATAACAAAAATAATTCAATAGATGAAAGCATTATTCGTCATTATGATGGGATTATGCCTAAAAAGTATCATATGCACAGAAACCTGATACTACAAAAACTTCGATTCAGGCCAAAGAACTTGATGAAGTAGTTGTCAAGGCATCTTTATCTTACCCGCGAGGATGATCATATTCTTGCAATTCCTACAAAAGAGCAGCGTAAACATGCTGTGACTGGTTATGATCTGTTGAATAATCTCATGATCCCGGGAGTGTCCGTTGGACGTTCGACAGGAAGTGTAACAACTCCATCCGGGGCTGCAACTCTCTACATTGATGGACGCAAAGTCGATTTCCGAGAGGTACAGTCATTGAGGCCGAAGGATATTGCTCGTGTGGAATTTTTTGATGTGCCGACCGGTAAATATGCCAAAGATGCATACGCTATAAATATTGTAATGAAGCCACTCAACAATGGTGGCTACACACAACTCGATGCGTCTCAGGGTGCAGGATATCTTAATGGTGATTATAATCTTGTTTCAAAATTTGTCACAGGAACCAAAAGTCTGAATATTTGGGCGGGATATTCATTGGAAAATCCCAAATCATCAATGAACGAGAATGAGGTTTTTAATTTCCCAGATTATCAGTTGAATAGACAACTGTTTTATAATAATGCCGAGAATAGGCATACGGAAGAATATGTGCAGGCGTCAATAAGCAATCGGGGGAAAAAATATATTTGGATGCTTCGAGGTGGTATGGCATGGAATGACATAAGAAACAACGTTAATAATGGAATGACGGACTATTGGCAAACAAAAGCATCAGTCAAGGATGGCAGTATTTTGAATATTAACAGTAGAAACAAATCTTATCGTCCGAGTGTTTATTTCTACGGACTGCACACTTTTTCCGATACAAAGTCATTAGATTATGTATTTGATGGATATTATTCTCGGAACGACTATAACCGTTTTTATAATGAGGATGATGAGTCATTTCATTCACTTGTCAAAGAAGATTATTATTACGTCAAAGCGAATGCTAACTATTCAATGGCGTTCAGTCATAGGAACAGATTGGCTTTCAGCTTATTCGAGTTCATGAGAATTAGTGATTCTGAATACACGGGGACTTCGACATATAATCAAAATTTGCATTCTTCGGAAACAATCCTTTTTGCTGACTATTCCCAGCGTTTAGGAAGATTTTTCTTTGATATCAACCCTGGATTATCTTTTCTTACATATCGTTTAAAGGGGATGGAGTCTATCAATCACCTTACGCCAAGACTTCAGACAAGAGCAGCATATAAGATAGATAAAGTACAGCAACTTCAATTTACATTTGCTTTGGGAAATACTTATCCGAGGATTAATACTATTAACAATGTCGAACAACAGATTGATCCTATCATTATTCTTAAAGGTAACCCGGATATGGACAACTCAATTCTTTTAAACCCACGATTAAGTCATACATTGAATCTTAATAAATTCGCTTTACAAACAGGGGTGTCATACTTCTACCAAAAATCATTCAATTATTTCGGATTACTACATACGGGACGGACACCTCATCAGCACTTTTAGAGATGATTGTATCTATCATCGCCCCAGTGCTGATATATCTATGACCTATAAACCTTCCGGTTCACTCAATATGAAATTATCCAGTCAATGGATTGAACATTTGGTGCGGGAAGGGACTGAACATCGTAGCTTGTCCTCAATCTCAGGATCTGCTATGGTAAACTACTATATTCAGGATTTTTCTTTCAGTGTATCTTTGGCGACACCATCCCGTGATTTAATAGACAGCCAAATTAGTAGGAAGACTTATTGGCAATATCAACTGTCGGCAATGTGGAAACATGGGAATTGGGCTATCGAAGCTAATGCAAACAACTTATTCATGATGAAGAATAATATAGTGGATGAATTGTCAACACCATATTATTCCTTCAAACAAATAAATCAAAGTCGCAGTTACAACCAGTACGCAACATTGAAAATTGTTTATAGTTTTGATTACGGCAAGAAGACATCCAAAACACCTGATTATGAAACATAAAAAAATAGCGAAAGTGCAATCTTAAAATAAATCACAATGAAAAAAGAAACAGGAATAGAATTACGCTCTGAGAAAGTTCGCAATCTATTAGGCGAAATTCCACCCGCATTAGTTCGATGGGGGGACGGTAATAATCGTCGCCATATTCTTGATACTATTATTAGTGGTATGTTTCATGCCTTATCCTAATTCTAAAGGGGAAAAGTATTCTACAACATATTTATTGAAGAGACTTCTACTAATATAGGTTGATCGCTCATCGAATATTTTTCCCAAAAAGGTAGTACAACTTGATATATGCTAGATATGTAAATCTTATATGTCAAATTTGAGAATTATTCTTTTTATAAGATGTGCCAATTCAGGGTCTGACTTAATACGTTCTGTTTCATTTTTCACAAGAGAAATCACATCTTCTTTAACACATTTATAGTTGGCTTCGATAGTCTCTTTGAGACTGTCGAAGCCATCCGCGTTTCGGAATGTGTTGATTTCTGGAATAGACTGATATTGCTTCATTTCGGCAGAGACTTTTGCACTGTCCACGACTATCTCAGCGTGGAAGATTTTCTGGTCAATACGCTCATCAAAATTGTCGGACACAGCACCAACAAACATTCCCTGTGTAAGGTTGCTAATTTTGGATGCAGGGATAAGACTGTCCATCTGCGTAGAAATGGAAGTAGACTTGTCGTTTCGGTTGATGGTCATCGACTGCCGTTGCTGGAGAACCTTTCCAAATCGCTCAGAAAGTGTCTTGGCTGTTTCTCCTACCACTTGCCCGGAGAATACGTTACCTACAGTGTTCTGTATTACCTTACTTTCTTTGTCGCCATAATCACGGGTAAGTTGCGAGAAGTCCTGAAAACCCAAACAGACCGCTACCTTATTGCTTCGGGCAGTAGCGATAAGATTGTCCAACCCACGAAAATATATGGTGGGTAACTCATCTATGATTACAGAGCTTTTTGAGTTGCTTCTTCTTGTTGATGAGCTTCACGATACGACTGTTATAAAGACCGAGTGCTGCCGAATAGATATTCTGACGGTCGAGGGTTGTTACCCACAACAAGGACTTTCGGCTCATCAGGATTGTTGATGTCGAGCGAGAAATCATCACCCGTCATCACCCAATAAAGAGCTGGCGAAATCATGCGTGAAAGCGGTATCTTGGCACTGGCAATCTGTCCCTGCAACTGGTCCTGTGCACCACCCTTCCCAAGCGTCCATGAAAAGGCGAAAAGGTAGTTGGCAAGTTCATCGTATGAGGTGAGTATCGGGAAAAATCTGTGCATAGGGGCGGTTCAGGAACTCGATGGCGTGTGGAAATGTGCAATACTTTCCGTTCTCGTAGATTTTGAGGAACCAGATAATGGCGGCGAGCAAGATAATCGGCGACTCCACAAAGAAGTCTCCCTGTTTCTGTATCCACGAGCGGTTGAGATTGAGCATAATCGTATAGGCACTCTCATAGGCATCCGATATATCCGTCATAAAGGCTGGATTGATGGGATTGCAACGGTGGCTTCTGCGTGGGTCGTCAAAGTTAATTACATAGAACTGTGGTTTTACCTTGTAGGCATCTAAATGATGAAGTAGGTGATTGTAAGCTATCTCTGAAAGGTCGGGAAACTTGTAGTCGTAGATGTACATGGCAAAGCCTTTTTCTATCTGCTGCTTGATGTAGTTGTTCACGATAGCGTAAGACTTACCCGAACCCGGTGTTCCGAGCACCATTGAGGCACGAAAGGGATTGACCACGTTAATCCAGCCCTTGTTCCACTTCTTCTTATAGTAGAAGCGTGTAGGAAGATTGACCGAGTATTCATTTTCCATCAACCGTGTTTCCTGCATGAAACTCTCATTCTCCGTGTTGAATACATCGTCCATCAGGTTGTTTTTGAGCAGTCGGCTCATCCATACACCACCCATCAGCAGACAGATATAGCCAACGGAAAGCGTAAAGATATAGAGGGAAGCTGCCCCGATTTTGCCGATGGGCAATGCCAGTAGCCACCAGTTGAGAAAGAAAAAGACAAAGCCAGAGAAAAAGTACCGTCCAAATCTTTTGCCCACGTGATTTTTCTCCTCTTTCACACCCTTTGTCCCCAAGCAGGAGAGGGCAAGAAATACCACACAAAAGAGTTTTGTCCAGAGAATGGACGAGAACAATCCTGTGGTACGCTGGAAATTCATCAGTATCTTATCAATGATTCCAAGCGTAAACCCCCAGACATGAAATGCCTCGTAACAGAACCAATAACAGTTAACGAGGAGGAATATCACTGATATGCCCCTCATAAAGTCCATAACCTTTACCCTAATGCTCTTAAATCATCTTCCCTGTAGCCATAATGCTATTGTTTTTGTAGCTTCTCCTAACCCTCACTCGAAAGGAGTTTGAGATAGAAATACTCGTTTATTTAATGTTTTTCTTCGTCTAAGTTTTACCTTACTTTGTCTGCGGAGTTTACGTTGCCATACCGCTTCCTTCCAATCATCGTTGCCCGTAGTTCCGAATGTTTCACCCACTATATCCTCGATAAGTTCATCGATAAGGTTACCCCCTTCTTCTGCATTGGATTGTAAAGGCTGGACAGTTGCTGATTGTTCCAAACGGACAGACGGATTGCCATACAGCGTTTCGTCCAAGAATGGGTTATGAGCAGGATTAGAGAAATAGCCATTGAATACATTGGCGGCATATCCCTTACCTAATCGAGAACCATTGAGCGCAATGCCCGCTTTATCATCAATAAAGGTAATGCCATAGATACGTCCACTTTCGTTCTTTCGGATTACCACACGCAAGCCTTGTTCCTCCAATCTTTGCCGAAGTTCTTTCTCCGCATTGGGAGAGGTACGCATAGTTTGTAACACTTTGTTCCTGACGGTTGGTATCAGTGGTTTGACGTTTTGTTTCGACTTCTGCATCCTGTTCTGTACGGCAGTATAGCCCACACCACGGCCTATATCCGAGGCATGGATGGGTGTGCCTGCCTTGTTGCCCTTATCATCAGTTGGAACATAAACCAGTCCGTCATACTTCTTTCCCCGAAACTCCGTCTTCACTTCTTCCACTGCAAGATTGTATGCGGGAAAGAATGGCATTCAATTCACCCAAGGAGCAGAAACGATAATGTTTCAGTACCATGCGAGGGTAACATTTGCCACCTGCTCCTTGATATTTCTTTTGCGTGGTATCAATCTTGGGCGTTTCTTTCATCGCCTTTGTCAGTAACTTTTGAACTTGGAATGAGGTCAAACTTTCCTCTCCAAGGCATCGGTAATCTTGCTTGCTTCGCTTTCTCAAACTTATCATTAATCTTCTGACCACGACTGTCCACCGAAGCGACACGATGTGGATATGCTCACGGGCAATGTCATTATGTTTGAACACGATATAAGGCTGCTTTGCCATAGCCGAGTGCTTCCATATACTCTCTGGCAATCTGTGTGAGTATTTCATCGGATAGTTTCTCATCCGGATGCGGATTGAGCGAACAATGGAACACCGTCTTTCTTTGGTCCGGCAGTTTCTTCGGTATCAAATGCTTCCATGTCGGCCAGTACATCCTCCATCGTATAACTACCATCGTTGTTTTGATACAGTTCAGCAGCAAGAAGAATACTGCTTCCCTTTTCTCCACCTTTTTGAAGTTATAGCCGAGTGCTCCCTCCAAGGTTTTCTGCGTACTTCGCAAATCTTCACTATCATTTCCTGCTGTAATCTATAGTAAGACTGATTGCCTGTTCCTGCAAGGCAATGATTTGAGCCGATCAAATGCTCCAACTTTTCAAGCAGGATCTGTGCAGTCTTTTACGCTGTGATAGCTGTTGATGGCGCGTACGGTCTGGTTATAGAGTACACCAATCTTATGGATTTGTGCCGTCAGTTCAGAGAGCTTTCGGTAATATTCCACGGCAGATTTGTCTATCGTGATGACCTTGAAACTCTCTCCAAGAATGCGACCACGCACGAAAATCCGACTTGGTTTCCGCTCCCTGATTTGCTGGAAACAAATCAATAGCCCGTTGCTGGTCTTTTGGGGCTTGGGAAGACGGGTATCCCATCTGTCCCATCGTTCTATCTTTTTCGTTCATTGTTTTTATCCTTATCTAATTACGACTTTGAGTAATTCTCTCCTTCGGGGCAAGGGTCTTTGTCGGCAGAAACGGAGTTTGTCGGACAAAGACACACCTTGCCAATATCAAGAGTTGATACGATTGAAGTATCCACCCTTTGGGGTGTCTGCTTCGGGACATTACTCCATGTCTTATTCTCGCCTGCAAAGTTACGGCAGATTTTTCAAATATCTCATTATCAGCGATATTCACTCTTTTTCCTCGTATTTCCCTGCACTTCATCGCTGTAATAAAATCAGCAGAAATATCATTTATTTTGCAGTCAGAACGAGCGAACAATGGTATGATAACACAAGCAAAAGATATATCATATTACCGTTGGCTTGCACCAAAGATGACAAGAAGGAACAATACATATTCATAACAATTTATTGTCATGACAAACTATTGTCAATACAACAAATTGTAAGAACTTGAAAATCGTCCTTTTGGACTATCGCTCGAACCATACGCAGTCAGAGCAAACTGTCTACTGATGACTCTAATAATGAGAGAATATCCAAACATCAAATAGACAAATAATATGAACTAAGAAATTATCATTATGGAGAACAAACAACAACGCCCCCTTTTTCTGGGCTTCTCTTCCCAAAAGGGAGGAGTGGGAAAAAGTACTCTTGCCGAAATCGTAAGCAGCATATTGTACTACGAGCAAGGCATCAACCTCTTCGTGATGGACTGCGACCTGTCGCAAGACTCTTTCTACAAACTGAGGGAACGTGAGAAAAGTATCGTTCAGGAGAGCGAAGAGCTTTCCAAATCCATGCAGGAGTACTTTCATCACCTCGGCAAAAAAGCATACAGAATTTACAAGTCCGCACCCAAGGAAGCCGTCAGGACTGCACGAAGTAAAATCGACGGTATCAGCAACGAGAAGTACCAGTTGGTTATATTTGATTTCCCGGGACATGCCGGAACAACCGAACTGATGGAACTGTCCCTTCAGATGGACTATATCCTTTCTCCGATTGAAGCCGACATTCAGTCGCTGGTTTCATGTCTGGCATACGCCAAGACTATCACGGAGATTGGAGTTTCGATGTCCGACTCTCGGATAAAGGACATTATCCTGTTCTGGAACAAGGTGGACAGAAGAGTAAGGAACATCATCATCGATGAATATACAAAGCTCATCGATGAATACGAACTCACGCTCCTGCCCGGCTATGTATATGCCACGCACCGCTTCTCTCACGAACTTTCCACATACGGACTGCGCGGAGTGTTCCGCTCTACCTATCAGCCTCCTGCAAGGGGATTACGAATGGTACAGGGCTGGACGAACTCGTCAATGAGATAATTCAACGTCTCAAACTAAAAACGAAAACAGAAAATGGCAACGATTGAGGAAAGAAAGCAACAGCTGGAAAACAAGCTGAAGAAAATGGCAGAGGACAATGTCGTGGTAAAACCTGTCACGATACCAAACTCCTTCGACCCTTCCGAGGATACTGAGTCCTCCCCTGCAACATCAGGGGAGGAAGACAATAATTTAGAAGAGACGAAAGAAACGAAAACAGCAAAAGAAAAACCGGTAGATGAAATAGAAAGAGAGGAAACGGGGAACACGGAACAGAAACGGGAAAGGAAGCCGAGAATGGAAAAGCCCGGCGTGTCCTCCCTTTCCATAGAGGACTACCGTTCCCTGTACTTTCATCCCGTCCGCTCCCAAATGCGGACAGCCTTCTCCATTAATCTGGAAACGCTGCAGAACCTGCGCAACGTGTTGCAGGACTTGGGGGAGCGTGTTTCCATAGCCGCATATATAGACAACATTCTTAGGGAACACCTGCGTGAACATTTGGAATTGCTCAACAGTGCGGCAGCAAAACAAAAGACGCAAGACAACAATAACACTATGATGGAAACAATACTTTTTCAGTTTTTATACTGATACTCATCATCATTTGGATAATGCTGGGTATCCTGTACTTCTATATGCGGTATGTATCTCCGTATGGCATCCTTATCAAGAAAAATAAAAAGGGCAATGAGCAGACTAAGGAGAATGAAGCGATGAAGGAAAAAGACGGACAAAAAGGAGAAGGAACAGAAGATCAAGCCGAGTTTGTACTGATTGGCAAAAAGCCGTTCCATTTCCCTATTATCCCATTAAGTTCCCTCTGCTTCTTCATCTGAAAAATTCAGAGCAGAATAGTAATACTTTTGCACCTCAGAACTCCGAAAAGAAAGAGGACATGAAGGAAGAGGACAACGAGATGGACGTTGATTTCGAGATGGAGCGAGTTGATGAGAATGAGGTCGCCCGTGAGGAATTAATTCTGCCCATTGAGTCCACATCAGACGAAACCGAGATGTCAGGGCAGTCCGTCCTCGCACGTGACTTAGTCCGCCTGCAAAAATGGGCAAAGAACTGTGAGGAGGCTGATGAGAAAGAAGTCAAAGAGACCATTCGGCAGCTTCAAGACTCAGATCTATTGGATAAGTACAAGGAGAACATCGCCAAGATGCAGGGTGAGCAAACTTCGCTATTGGAGAAAATCCGTAAAGCGGAAGAACAAAGCGAGCAACAAAGCAATGTTGTTTTTCTCAAAACTCAATACCGGCAGATTCAAGCGCTTCTGACACTTCATCCGATAATGACGACGACAAGCCTCTTTCATATTATCTGTAAACAATCAACGATGGAAGCGGGAAAAGAAAACGGCTCATTAACAGCTACAAGGTTTCCACATGAAAATGTGCCTCTTTCCCTTCCTTTTAAGAACAAGCAATTTTATCACACTTAAAAATTATAACATACAAAATGAACAAAAATTACACTGATGATGCTCCTGCTGATGACTGCACACCATAGGAGCATACGCACAAGGC
>BNJU01003864.1_pt1 | contig 111348 bp, 140 predicted proteins | sample 8539281 | NCBI WGS metagenome assembly BNJU01 (sample SAMD00202456, study PRJDB9452) | human saliva metagenome | isolation source: human saliva | place: Japan
GAAAATAGATGATTCAGTTAAAAAGAAAGTTCCAGAATTGCGATTTAAAAGGATTCACGGATGAATGGGAACAGCGTAAGTTGGGAGACGAAGTTCGAATAGTGATGGGACAGTCTCCTAATTCAGAAAAATTATACTGATGATCCTAATGGACGCTAAAAATGCGAAGACCTATGAAGACCTATTTTGTATTAGTCAAACAAAAGATCCAAAAAGAAATGGTATATGATTATGACCATGAAACAAAGTAAAACCAAACCGAGTGATCTGAGGAAGCACCCGATGATCATGAAACGTTATTAAACACAAAAGTCACCCATGTGAGTTCTTGCCAGAAGCTGAAGTTAATCCTTCAACCTGGAAAACCCGCAGAGGTGACTTTTTCTATACATCTCGATTTTTCTGGTAATAATCATTAACCGATAAATATGTCTGTGAATCACCCAGCGACTCCGCTATGTCCATAATCCGCGGTGGTAGTAATCCCACTCGCTGGACAAGTTCGTGATCGCTGAACAATTCCCGTGGACTGCCGGCGAAGCCAAACTTCCCGTGTTCCATAACATACACCGACTCAAACTCGGCGGCGACCCAATCCATGTCATGGGTGATGGTCACAACTTGGTGGCCCGAATCAGCCAACTGATGGAAAATTGCGGTCAACTTGCGCCGGCTTTCCCAATCAAGCGACATCATCGGCTCATCAAATAAATAAATCGCCGGATCCACTGCCAAAACTGTGGCAACGCTCAACAGCTTGCGTTCCGACAATGACAGGTCATATGGACTTTCAGCTGTTTTATCATCCAAGCCAACTCTTTTTAGAGTAGCTAAAGCCCGCCTCGTAATCGTATCGTGGTCATCCATGACCTGCGCGACACTCCACTCCACCTCTCGTTGAACGGTCGGGTTGAAAAAGCTGATCGTCAGGATTCTGAAAAAGTAATCCCAACCTTCAGTAACTTTTTCGACTGGTTTAAGATCATTAAAATTTTTCTCCATCGATCTTAATCACACCGGTTTGTGGTGTCAGCAAGCCCGTCAACAATTTGAAGAGCGTTGATTTGCCGGCACCATTTTGGCCGACAATCGCCACCATCGGATCGGTGAAGTGTTTGTCTTCAACATCCAAGCTAAAGGACCGTTCCGGATAAGTGAACGTCAGGTGGTTCAGTTCAATTGTGGACATAAAAAAACCTCCTTCAGTTCAGCGTCATTCACCGGATACCGGCCATCAGCCAAGTGCCAATCCATTTTTTTGAGCAAGTTGCTGGATTGTCGGGGCTGGAATCTGCCAGTCAGTCGCCAAATGATTAAACACCTCACCCGGCCTGCCCTGGGCTACCATTTGACCCTCGTGCGGCACCCACACAACGTCGGCGACTTCGCACAAATCGTCAATTTCACTGGTGACAATGAAGACAGTCGTCTCTTTGACTTGGGCCAGCCATTGGAAAAAAATTGTCGGCGACCAAGGGGATCCATCTGACTGGTCGGATCATCCATAATCAAAACAGCCGGGTTAGCCACAATCGCCGTGGCAATTGCCAACCGCTGGCTCTGACCACCGGAAAGGCTCTCGGGACGCAAATTCAGCTGTTCAATCAGCCCCATTTGCGTGGCAACTTCTTCAACCCGTTTTTGAATCAGTCCTTCAGCCATTCCCTGATTAATCAAGTCAAAGGCGATTTCATCGGCAACCGTGTCTGCCAACCCGCTTAGTTGGCCAGCTGGATTTTTGCAGTACAACTCCATTCATGGCATTATAAACGGGCCAATTGTCGGACACTCGCTGGCCAAACATGTGCCAGTCACCCTCAATCTCAGCAGACACCATTTTGGGAATGACCCCTGCCAGCACACGGCACAAAGTCGATTTGCCGGAGTGGCTATTCCCGATAATCCCAACCACCTGGCCGGTATGAACCTCCGCGTTAATCTGACGCAGTTGTGGTTGCTCAGTACCCGGATAACGGGTGGTCAAATTTTCAATTACAATCCGTTTATCTTCGTCCATATCTTCCACCCAATCAATAAAATTGCCAATCCAGTCAGACCAATGTGCGGCGTCCGCGACAGGCGATACACGCGCTGGGAGGTTCTGACAGTCCGGTTGGGATTATCAAAAACCTCTCAGTTGGAGAAATCGACCGCGCCATCGATTGATCCAAGGTCTTAATCACCAATGGAATTAGAACCGGCAGGACTGACTTTAATTTCTGAATCAACGTTTTTTGCGGATTGGTTCCGCGAACTTTTTGTGCCTGCTGGATTTTCCGCATATTGCGCATCATTTCCGGCAAAATATAACACACCGACATCAGAACGTAGACGGTTTTTATAAGACAATCCGGACAGTTCCAAATAGGCCGCGTTTTCTGAAATACTCGTGGTCACCATAAAAAAGCCACTGGTCAAAATAATCACCAATACTCGACAACCCAGAGTGGTGGCGTAAATCAGGCCTTCTTTGTAGAACGACACCCCAAGCACAGAAAACAGCACAGTTTGATTCCGACTGTAAAATAACCCTTGGATGATCAGCATGGTGCAAATCAGAAACAGGCTGAATCCCAGCGCCTTAAAGATGGTAGAACTCAATTTGGAAAATAACAATAGCAGTGTTGCGACAAAAATTAATCCGGCCTGAAGCAATAAATTCATACTGGCAAAAGCTCAACAACGTCATGTCCAAGATGAACAAGAGCTTAGTAATCGGATCGATCATCTGGTACCACTGAGCTTGACCCGTGGCGCTCCAGAAATCAATGTTTGATCAGTCATCATTTATCACCGCTAAAGAAGTGCACCATCCGCTTCGGCAACTGACGATAGATGAAGAATGCCAGGTAGGCCACGCAGACTTTATCCAAAATATCCAAGACAAACTCATCGGTAAATGAGGCCAGCCACACTGGTGCATGATTGGCGACCATTACCGCAAACAATGAGTCACCCCAAGCGATACCGGTCTGACCACCCCAAAAGATGACGTTGAGTGGCGTTGAAATGACAGCTGAAACGATGGCAATAATAATAGCAGAAACAAATACTCGTCGCACTGACGAGAACCACCCATGGCGTGCAAAACTCCGACAGCAATCCCAATTCCGATGCTGGTAATCGCATACACGGTTGAAATTGGCGATAAGGTCAGCCCATAGATCACGTTGTTGATGAAACCACTGATGGCACCGGCAACCGGCCCAGCCAACATGCTGGCAAGAAAGGTTCCCAAAGACCCCAGCCAAACGGGCAACTTTAACCCCTCAGCCAAGGCTTTGGCAACATAGTTAATCCCCACGGCAGCGGGAATCAAAGTCATGGTGGCAGCACTTAACTTAAATTTCCACATACTGGTACGATGAATCGGTTCTGTTTTCATAATCTTCTCCTTTTGTTTTTAAAGAGCCGTGTCTGTTTAGACTTTCGGACGCAACGCTCTATAGATTTTTATGGTTGAACTGCCTCATCCTAGCAGAATCCCCTTAGTCGACATCAGGAACTCTATTGAAAATGGTTGTTCAACAGTTCACAACTAATCATACGCCGATTTCATCAGAAGTCAAGAATTTTCTGAAGTTTTCTTGAAAACGTTCGGGAATTGAAAAAAGCTACACAAAGCTAGAGGGTATTGCCCTTCAGACAAATGTGAACATTCTCTATAAACACTCCACAAAGAAATGCGGTACTACTCCTAAAAACGACCGCAAACAAATGGACATCAAAAAAGGATTGCCCCTACAAGTCATAAAAAAGACTTCACCTTATCCTAGATTGGTGAAGTCTTTTGTTTTTCCCTTCTCTCTCGTACCCACAGCATAGCTAGTCCAAAAAGGTGACTACCAAACAAGGCAGTCACAAAAATCAGCTTGCCCCTGTCTGGATAAGAGAGAGGGAGGCTGCTAAAGCCATAGCGAGCCCACTCGATAAAGATCGGATGCGAAAAGTAAAGGGCTATACTCATTTGCTTTAAATACTGTAAATCATAGCTTTTCAAAAAGGACGATCGCAGGCAGGCATTGACCAAATAAACGGTCACAAAGGGAAGAAGAAAGAAAAAGTTCTTATCAATTCCTTGGTGTTGAAAAATAATGATCCCTTCTAGACAGAGCAATCCAAAGGCAAGAGCTAGCTTTTGCCAACGGTGAATGCTAAAAACTTGTGCATGAAAATGATCATACAAATAGTACCCCATATAGATAAAAATGGGCGTGTAAAAGAGACCATTTCGCGCTGTAAAAAATAAATTGCTGTAGAGCTGGTAGCCTTTGAGAAGACTTGTGGTGTCCAGATAAGCCGAATAGGTCTCGATCAAGCCCCAGCAGTATAGGAGCAAGGTGATCAACCCCGTCCAAACCATACCTAGGTGTTTGACCAGTTGATTGACCAAAAACAAGCCCAGCAAAAAGGCCGGGATATACCAGAGTTGGTAGCACATTCCCAGATAGATCAGTGCGATGAGAACACCTGCTGGAAAAAGATAGACAGGAAGACGAAGATTAGAGAAAAAGAGCCAAGCATAAGGAAGGTAAACAAAACTCCAAAACAAATAGGTTTTTACGATTTTGACCAGATAGGCCTTCATTTTCTGAGAATTCCCTAGGGAGTGTTTGAGGAAAAAAAGCTGGCACAGACGATAAAAAAATGGCACCGCTAGCCGGCTGAGCATACTCTTGAGACCAAAATGCAGTGGCTCATAGGAGGTCAAGCGACCACTATGCACCAATATCACTGCAATCGCAAAGAGGTATTGAAAAAAAGCTAATACTAGAGGTGTTATAGAGGGATTCTTTTGCATGGTCCTACTCCTTGCCCAAAGCAGTTTCTATGGTTATTTTTAGCACGAAAGGGAAGGCCAAGCAAGGAATCTTACATCCTTATCTACTTTTTTTCCTCTATTTTTTTGATATACTCAAAGCATGCATAAACAAACGATTATTGATTTTTAAAGAGCTTGGATTGCGCCACCTTTTTCACCAAGCCTATAAAGGAATTAAAAACTAGAAACCTCGACCAGGTAGAGACTCTTCTTAGAGAAGTCGAAGCCTACCAGGAGCATGGCTTTTATGCAGTCGGCTATGTCAGCTATGAGGCTGCTCCTGCTTTTGAGAAGAAGTTTGCTGTCCATCCAGCACCTCTCATGGGAGAGTATCTCCTCTATTTTACTATCCACGAGGAGGTCGAAACCCTTCCTTTTCCCGAGGACTATGAAGCTGTGGATCTTCCAGCCAATTGGAAGGAAGAGGTAGAGGCGCCTGCTTATCAAGAAGCCATCAAGACCATCCATCACCATATTCGCCAGGGAGATACCTACCAGGTCAACTACACCGTCCAGCTTTCTCAAGAGCTAAAGTCTGACCCTTTGGCCATCTACAACCGCTTAGTGGTTGAGCAAAAGGCCCATTACAATGCCTTCATCCAGCACGATGATGTCTCCATCCTCTCTATCAGTCCTGAGCTCTTTTTTGAGCAAGACGACCGGCTACTGACCACACGCCCGATGAAGGGAACGACGCACCGTGGTCTCACCAACCAAGAGGATCTTCAAGAGGCTGCTTGGCTAAAAGCTGATCCGAAAAATCGAGCAGAAAACATGATGATCGTCGACCTCCTCCGCAATGACATGAACCGGATTTCGGAGATTGGAAGTGAGCAGGTGGCTCATCTCTGCCAAGTCGAGCAATACTCCACTGTTTGGCAGATGACCTCGACCATTGAAAGTCGATTGCGAGCTGAGATCGACCTGGTCCAAACCTTCCGAGCTCTCTTTCCTTGTGGCTCGATTACAGGAGCACCGAAGATCTCCACTATGGAAATCATCCAAAAGACGGAGAAGGCTCCTCGAGGTGTCTACTGTGGAACGATCGGCATCCTTCTTCCAAAAGGGAAACGGATTTTTAATGTAGCCATCCGGACCCTTCAAATGCAGGGAGATCAAGCCATCTATGGCGTGGGAGGAGGCATCACTTGGGACAGCAAATGGGAAAGTGAATACCAGGAAACCAAGCAAAAATCAGCTGTCCTTTACCGTCAAGAGCCTCGCTTTGAGCTCCTGACGACCGGCCGCATCCACCAAGGAGAGTTGACTTTCTTAGACCAACACCTAACCCGTTTGAGAGAGGCTAGTCGCTACTTTGCCTATCCTTATGATGAGCCAAAACTCCTGAAAGAACTGCAAGAAGAGCTCGCTCATTTGGAGTCCAACCTTGACTATCGTTGTCGGATCGCCTTACAGAAAAACGGGGCCTTCCACCTAGTGATCACGGAGCTGACAGACTTGCCAGCTAGCTATCTACAGGCCCAACTGACAGAGCAGAAGCTTGATTTAGCGACGCCATTTACTTATTTCAAAACGAGTCAGAGAGACCATCTCAACCAGTCAGATCACGAGCAAATTTTCCATCTGCCAGATGAAACCTTACTGGAGACGACGATTGGTAATCTCGTCCTTGAAATCAAGGGCAAGCTGTATACCCCACCAGCTCACCTCCCTTTACTCGATGGGATTTACCGCCGCCATCTTCTTGAGACCCAGCAGGTGGAAGAAACTCTTAACTCTGAACGATTTAACAGACGCTGATCGTATTTATGCCTGCAATGCTCTTCGTGGTCTCTACGAACTCGATTTTCAAGGAAAGGATTCCTAATGAAACTTATTCTTTTACATGGACTAGGGCAAGATGTCCTCTCTTGGCAAGGAGTCCAATTTGCACTTTCACCCTTGCACTCCAAAACTTTTGATATTTTCTCCCATCCAAAAGAAAGCTATCAGGAAGTCAAAGAAAGGTTGATGGAGCGCCTCCAGCAAGAAAGCGACCCCTTTATTCTGGTAGGACTCTCACTAGGTGGCGTGCTCGCTCTTGATCTCTCAAGACAAGACTTCCCGCAACTCAAGGGCTTGGTCCTTGTAGGAACACAATACAAACTCAACACCAATCCCCTCTATCGGCTCCAGATTCTCCTCTTTCGTCTACTTCCCAAGCATGTCTTTGAAAAGCAAGATGCCAATAAACAACAGATGCTTCAAATCTTGACCGAATTAAAAGGGCTCAATTTAACCGATACCGTTAAAGCTTGCCCTCTTCCTAGCTTGGTTGTTTGTGGTAGCAGAGATTGGGCCAATCAATCTTCTTCTAAAAAATTGGCCAAGCTCCTGCCAAAAGGCCGCTATCAAGAAATCACAGACGGAGGCCATCTACTCAATACCGAGAAACCCTATGAACTCGCGCAAGCCATCAAAGAGTTTGTCGCTGTGTTTTAAAATGAAGAGGCTGGGACAAAAGTCCTAGCCTCTCAATTATTTTTGGATTGTCGAGCAAGACGCAGTGGTTGAGTGGGCTCTACTACGCTGATTTCATCAGCTTTTACAGCCCTACTCAACTGTGCGGAGGTGGGACGACGAAATCGAATTCTAACGAATGACCGATTTCTGTCCCACTCTCTTTTTTTAGAAATATTTGAGAATTGCTTGATAGTTATTTGAAAAGCAAGCTGTATACTAAGAGTGTAAAGAAAACAACTAGTCATTTGGACGAAGGAGAAAACCATGGAAAAAGTATTAGAAATTTCCCATTTGAGTAAAAAATTCGGTCATCAATACGCCTTAAATGATGTGAATCTCACCATTCGCAAAGGCGACGTCTACGGACTGATCGGTAAGAACGGAGCTGGGAAAACCACCCTCATCAAGGTCATCACCCAACTAATTCAGGAAACAGACGGAAGCGTCTCTCTCTTTGCTTCTACAAGTCGCTCCCAGTGGACGCAAGCCCTAAAACGGGTTGGTTCCGTCATTGAGAGTCCCGTGGCCCATAAGCATATGACCGCTTATCAAAATCTGGTCTACTATTGCAAGGCTCGCCATATCCCCAATCCCGACCAGGTCATCAAAGAAACCCTGAACTATGTTGGCCTGAATAATACGGGTAAGAAGAAATTCCGTGATTTTTCACTAGGGATGAAACAACGGTTGGGAATTGCGATCGCGCTCATTGCCAAGCCAGATTTCCTTATTCTGGATGAACCCATCAATGGTCTCGATCCTGTCGGAATCAAGGAATTCCGTCAGATGATCAAGCGCCTCAACGATGAACTCGGCATGACCATCCTCATTTCCAGTCACATCCTCTCCGAACTTTATCTGGTTGCCAACCGCTTTGGCATTGTCGACCAAGGACGCCTGATCAAAGAAATTAGCAAGGCCGAATTCGAAGAACAAGGAGAAGACTACATCATCCTCAAGACTAGCCAGCTAGCCCTTGCCAGTCAACTGATTCAGGATCAACTCCATCACCGCATCAAGGTCATCGATAAGGATGGAGAAATCCATATCTTCGGACAGACTCACGATATTAAAGTCATTGTCAAAGCCCTCGTTCAAGCAGATATTGACGTGGACGAAATCTACTATGCCCGCCAAGATCTGGAAATTCTTTACGGACTTGGTAGACTAGTCAAACCACCGTCTTGTTTTACTTATCCCACATATTTCATTTAGGAGATTTATCATGTTGCATACCATTCAAGCAGATTTTTACAGACTTTTTCGCTCCAAAGGTTTTTGGATTACAGAAGCCATTCTCGTTCTCAACATCCTGTCTGGAGTCATCTTTGGAGCTACCGGCCACGTCGGCGTCAATACGGAATCCAAATTACCCCAAGCGACCGAAGTTTGGACAGGCTTTAAAGCCTTGACCAACTACTCTTCCAGCATCAGTGTGACCATCCTCTTTACCATTATTGTCATCACATTAGTCCTGGGGACAGACTTAACGCAAAACTTATATAAAAACAGCCTAGCCTATGGTGTTTCTCGCACCAGCTACTACTTTGCCAAAAGTGCTGTTGTCCTGACCATTGCGCTCTTCCAATTTCTCGTTTCTTATGGTCTCGTCTTCTTGATCGCGACCCTCTACAATGGACTTGGCACCATGCCAGAACACTTCTTGGCTCATTTTGGACTGACCGTGCTGATTCAGTTCCTCTCAACCTTGGCTTGGGTCAGCATCATTTCCTTCCTCCTCTACGCTAGCCAATCCATCACCTTGGCCTTCGTTGGCTACTTCATTGGAAATATCCTCTTAAGCCTTCCTGCGCTTTTCTTTAAAGATATTGACATTCTCCACTATCTAAACTTGGAATTCCAATATTCCATGGTCCAAGTACGACAGCAACGAACAACACTCTCTCGATTGCCCTTGGATTCATCCTTGTTTTCGGCTTCCTAGGACTCGCTACTTTCAAACACAAAGATTTATAACAAAAAGGCTTGAGCGATGCTCAAGCCTTTTTTCTTAGTGTAATGGTCAAAACAAACCAATCTGCCTCTGTTGCCAGTTGCAAGTCGCCTCCTAAGATCTCTACAAAATTTTGAATAATGTAGAGACCCAAGCCAGAAGACTCTTCTGTATCCGACAGATTTTCTGAGTAGAAGCGACTAGCCAACTGGTCTAAGTGCTGGATCGGTTGTTGCACAATATTGCGCAACTCGACCCGAATCGTGTCCGCGTCTGAGGTCAAGGTCAAGCGCGCCTGCTCCTTTCCATGCTTGAGGACATTGCTGAGCATATTTTGCAAGAGGCGCTCCCAGAGCTCGGGATCCGTAGCATAATGAAGATGCTCTTCTAGCTCTACCTCTAGGGCAATCCCCGCCTCAGACAAGCTATCATAATACTGGAACAACTGCTGGGTCAGGACTTGGCTGAGATCGACGTCTGAAATCCGAGGCTGAATAGCTCCCTCCATCAAGCGTCTGTACTCCAAGAGAGATTCCAGGCGTTTTGAGACGACTTGAAGATTGGAAGCAATTTTCTTCAGCTTTTCCTCTTCCTGCGTCCCACCCTTGATGATTTGTTGGGTATAGCCTGATGCAATGGTCAAAGGCGTCCGAATATCATGAGCAATATTACTGATGGCCATATCCAAGGTCTTTTTCTCTTGAAAGGCAATCCGATTGGTCCGCTCGATCTGGTCAAAGAGATCACTGACCTGCTTAGTCAAGGCGACCAATTCTTTTTTTGAGACCTGAGAGGTCAGCCGTACCCCACTCCCATTTTGGAGCTTCTGTTGAATCTGCTCCTGCAAATCCTTTAAGGCAGAAAGCAAGCGAGCATAGCCCAAACCCAAGAAAAGGACAAGGACGACAAGAATTAGAACTAAAACCCACATTACTTGTCTCCTTTCAAGCGAACACCCAAGCCCCAGACCGTTTCAATATAGTCCTCATCTGGATCAAGCTGGGCAATTTTCTTTCGGAGATTGCTCAGTTGAGCATTGAGGGTATTGTCACCAGGTAGATAGACTTCTTCCCAGACCACCTCATACAATTCTTCCTTGGTGAAAATCTTCTTTGGATGCGCCAGCAAGGTCTCAAAAATTTGAAATTCTTTTTTGCCCAAGCGAAGCGTCTGTTCGCCGGACTCCAGTTCAAAGGTTTCTGGATTCAGGACCAAATTCTTAAAGGAAAGCTTTTGCGACGCTTGAGCTTCTTGTGCTACCGTTGGTTGATTTCTCAACTGCACCGTCACCCGAGCCGCCACTTCGTCCAGATTAAAGGGCTTGACAATATAATCATTGGCACCTGCAAGGAGGTACTGACTAATGAGGTGTTTGTCTCCAAGGGCCGTCATCATGATGACCGGCACCTGACTCTGCAAACGGATCTCCTCCAGGACATGGTCCCCATTTTTCCCTGGAAGCATGATATCCAGAAGAACCAAATCAACGACTTCTTGCTGGAAGAGCCGCAGCCCTTCTGTACCTGAAAAAGCCTGAAGGACCTCATGGTCTTCACTTAAGAGACTGTATAAAATTTCTTGGATATCATTATTATCCTCGATTAATAAAACCCGTGCCACTTGCCTCGCTCCTTTTTTTCTTTTCTTGCGAAATCAGTTCTATTCCCCTAGCCTATCAAATAAAGGGACCTTCGTCAATGAAAATCTGATAAAATTCTATTGTACTCAGGTAGATCTGCATGTTAGGTCATCACAAGATGAAGTTGACAATCCTTTCTTTCAAAGGGTATAATAGGACCAATGACACAATAGGGAGACTCATCTATGAAAAATAATGCTAAAACTAAAATCAGTCTTGTATCCATCCTTGTCATCCTGGGCGTTGCTGCAAGAATGTTGCGAGTCATCCACCGCCACCAAATCAGGGAGCAAAACAAACAAACCATCCAAACGACTAAAAAGGTTGCAGAGTTTCAGAAAACACTAGACGAGGAAGAAACGAAGAAACGCAACGAAACCTTCAACAAGATTTATAATGAATCCCTTGTTCGGACAAAATTTGAGAACTGGCAAAAAGTAGATGAACTTCATGGTTTGGGACAAAGAACTGGGCAATTTTATATCTATAACTTTGAAAAAAAGGAAGAAATCCTTTTAGAGAATACAGATCAAGCATTTGTTCTACCCATTCGAGACAAGAGCGATAACGTCACATTTCAGGCTATCTTTGCCCACAAGGACGGTCAGTGGCACATCATGAAGCCAGACGGAAGTTCGCAGTTGCAACTAGGAGCAACCAACATTTCCGCTGAATCTAAGTTTGTCATCGAGAACAATGTCTTAGACTACGACCAGTAAATCCGTAATGACTTGGCTAAACGACATATAAAGCTTAGGAACCCAGCTTGAAATTGGGCTTCTAAGCTTTTTCGTTTATAGGAGAGAGTCGGCCATCAAGTACCGAAAACTTTTATTCAACAGAAGCCCCATTGGTCGCAATGACTTCTTTGTACCAATAGAAGGATTTCTTACGTGAGCGCTCCAAGCTTCCCTTGCCTTCGTTGTCCCGGTCGACATAGATAAAACCGTAGCGCTTCTTCATTTCTCCTGTCCCGGCAGAGACCAGGTCAATACAGCCCCAAGTTGTATAGCCCCAGAGGACAACACCATCTTCGTGGATGGCCTCCCGCATGGCCTTGACATGGGCTGCAAGGTAATTAATCCGGTAGTCATCCTCAATCTCCCCGGCTTCATTTGGGGTATCAACGGCGCCTAGTCCATTTTCTACAATAAACATAGGCTTTTGATAACGATCCCAGATGGTGTTGAGGGTAATACGGAGCCCAAGAGGGTCAATCTGCCAACCCCATTCCGAGCTTTCTAGGTAGGGGTTCTTCAGAGAGGCAAAGATATTGCCCGCTGTTTTCTCCCTTTCAGCTGGATCCCCTGAAGCGACCCGACTGGCATAGTAGGAGAAGGAAATAAAGTCCACCGTATGGTCTTTCAACAATTGCAGGTCCTGCTCCATCATCTCGACCGTAATTCCCTGACGCTCCCACTCTTTCTTGGCATAGTTAGGGTATTCCCCACGCGCCTGCACATCGATGAAGAAATAGTTCTTGCGGTCTTCTTCTAGACCAGCCCAGACATCTCGTGGAGCACAGGTATGCGGATAGTTTTGCCCAGCTGCCAGCATACAGCCGACCTTATTGTTAGGATCAATCTCATGGGCTAGCTTAGTGGCAATGGCTGAAGCGACCAACTCATGGTGAGCCGCCTGGTATTTGACTTGCTCCTCATTCTCCCCTTCTTCAAAGCAGAGACCCGCTCCCATAAAAGGCGCATGGAGGATCATATTGATCTCATTAAAGGTTAGCCAGTATTTGACCAAGCCCTTGTAGTGAGTGAAGAGGGTCCGGCAGAGACGTTCATAACACTCCAACATCTTACGACTACGCCAACCTCCATACTCGGTAATCAAATGCATGGGACAATCAAAGTGGGTAATGGTCACCAAGGGTTCAATGCCATACTTGTGGCACTCTTTAAAGAGGTCTTTATAAAACTGTAAACCTGCTTCATTCGGCTCTAGTTCATCTCCTTGTGGGAAGATCCGAGACCAGGCAATGGACAAACGATAGGTTTTAAAGCCCATTTCCCCAAAGAGCGCAATGTCTTCCTTGTAGCGATGGTACATATCAATGCCATCCTTAGCCGGATAAAAATAGCCCTCTTCAAAGTCGAACATCTTTTTCTGACCAGTAATTATGGCGTGCCGATCAGGCCCAATCGGCACCACATCCACATTAGCCAAGCCACGGCCGTCTTCATTATAAGCTCCCTCACACTGGTTAGCAGCCGTCGCCCCACCCCAGAGGAAACCATCTGGAAATTGAAGTTTGTCGGTCATCTCTCTACCTCACTTAATTTGATAGTTCTATTATACCCTTCTCTTTCCAAAAAATCTTACAAGATCCTATGAAAAACTAAACCTATTCTAAGGTTATTTCTGTTCACGTGCAACACAAAAAGGCCGGATGGCTCCGATCTTTCAGAATGTATACAAATTGTTTTTTCACCTAATTTAATATCGGCTTTTCTGAAAAAATAAGAATGATTTCTATTTTTAAATCGTAAAGAATAAACTGAAACTTTCCGCCGTGAGAAAAGTGCCTGAAACTTAATAGTTTCAGGCACTCGGAATTATTGAGAGTAAAACAGTTCGGGGAACTGTTTTAGCATGAGCCTAAAATTTGAAAAGCGAAGGGGCTCAAAACGAATTGAACACGGGCTGCGGATTGTGTCCAAAAGATAAGTTCTCCTAGAATCGAAAGATTCTGCGTCAAACTTCCTATTTTGACTTTATCCGCAGACGCCCTTTGCATCTTGATTTAGTCATGGAACTTCTTCGAAGTTCGCTGACGTCCGTACTCACATAAGGAAAGTTTCAAAGAAGACTTTGTCTTTAATAAAAAAGACCGGATTGCTCCGATCTGTTTATGTTCCACTCCAAGAACGTTTAAATTTTTTGATAATAGAATTACCTACTTCATATGATAAAAATCAAGCACTAATCCGGAAGGGCCTTCAACTAACAGGCTTTCGGTTCCCCAATCGGTTACAACTGGACCGTTCAAAACCTGGATACCAAGCTCTTTCAATCGTTGGTAGTTCTGCTCTACATCCTCAACTTCAACGTGAAGAATGATTCCTGACTGGAAATTTTCCAAAAGAACCAAATGATTTTGAGACAACATGAGACAGTGACTGCCAATCGTGAACTGAGCAAAACTGTCGTCAACATAATCGGCTTTTTTATCCAAAATACGCTCCAAGCTAGCACAAACTTGGGTAACATCTGAAACGATAATATCTAATTGATTTAAATTCATTTCTTATCCTCCACAAAAAGACCGGATTGCTCCGATCTTTTCAAGTTTCTCTCTATGAAAATCAAAACATAAAATCTACAATATTTATATTTGATTTTCCACGAGAGAAATTATTTGATTGCGCGTGATTGCAACCCTTCTTCTTCCAAGAAGAGGCGGAATGGTACGAGTTCTTCTGCTTCGTATTTTTCCTTGAAGGCTTTGATCGCTTCTTCTGAGTGTTGTTTTGGATCCAACTCAAGAACTTCTACTGGAAGTGGACGGTGTTGCGTGATGCGAGCATCGATGACAACTGTCTTACCTTCTTTGTTCAATTTAACAGCTTCAGCAACGACTGCGTCGATGTCTTCGATACGGTCAACTGTAAATCCAATAGCTCCTTGAGCTTCAGCGATTTTCGCATAGTCAGCATTAGGGAAGTCACAACCAAACAAGTGTTTGTTTGTGTCTTCGTATTTGTCCTTGATGAAGGCATATTTACCATTTGAGAAGACAACGTTGATAACTGGAAGGTCGTATTGAACGTTAGTGATCACGTCTGGGTAGCACATGTTGAATGCACCGTCACCCATGATGTTCCATACTTGGCGATCTGGATTGTCTTTCTTAGCAGCGATACCACCAGGAAGGGCAATACCCATTGTCGCAAAGAGTGGAGATGTACGCCACATGTTCTTAGGTGTCATGTGAAGGTGACGAGTAGATGTTTGAGTAGTGTCACCTACGTCGATTGAATAGATAGCGTCTTGATCAGCATATTTGTTGATTGCATTGTAAACTTGATACAATTGCAATTCACCCTCAGTTTTACCTTCGAGTTTGTTCATGTAATCACGCCAGTTTGGTTGTTCTTCACGTTTGCACGCCACCATGGAGTAGATTCAACTGGATTCACTTTGTCAAGGATTGCTTTCGCTGCTTGACCTGCATCCCCAAGGATTGAAGCGTCTAGGGCATGACGTTTACCAAGTTTGTAAGGGTCGATATCGACTTGGATGAATTTTTCAGTATTCTTGAAGGCTTCGTAAACTTCAGCAAATGGGAAGTTTGAACCAAGGAAAAGAACAGTATCTGCTTCGAAAACCACTTCGTTGGCTGGTTTCCAACCAACACGGTAAGCAGAACCTGTCAACCCTTCGTAGTTCCATTCGAAGGCCTCGAAGTTTTTACCAGTTGTAATGATTGGTGCTTTGATCTTACGAGACAATTCAGTGATGACATCACCCGCACCAACTCCACCGAAACCAGCGTAGATCACTGGACGTTCCGCATTGTTCAAGATTTCAACAGCTTTATCGATTTCCACTTCGTTCAAGGCAGGAGCGATAAAGTGACGTTCATAAGAACCTGATCCGTAGTAAGAGTTTTCGTCGATTTCTTGGAAACCAAAGTTTACTGGAATTTCAACAACGGCTGGACCTTTTTTAGAAACGGCAGCACGGCAAGCTTCATCGATTACTTTTGGTAATTGTTCTGCGTAAGCTACACGTTTGTTGTATACAGCAATACCGTTGTACATTGGGTTTTGGTTCAATTCTTGGAAGGCATCCAAGTTCAATTCGTTAACTGGACGTGATCCAAGGATAGCAAGGAATGGAGTGTTATCCATAGCTGCATCGTAAACACCATTGATCAAGTGAGTCGCACCAGGTCCACCTGAACCAACTGCAACCCCGATAGAGCCACCAAATTTAGCTTGCATAACCGCTGCAAGAGCACCAGTTTCTTCGTGACGAACTTGCAAGAAACGGATATCTTTGTCTTCAGCCAAAGCGTCCATAAGTGAGCTAAGTGTTCCAGATGGGATACCGTAGATCGTATCTACGCCCCATGTTTTCAATACATTAAGCATTGCTGCAGATGCAGTAATTTTCCCTTGAGTCATTCTAACTCTCCTTTAATTCTATTTTGATCCCTTAAAATGCAGCATAGCGCTTCTACTTCATCTTTGTGATCATCTCGCCTTGAAAATGAGTTTTTTCTGACTTTTCTCATGAAAACGATTTACAAAACGATTACAGTATTAATTTATCACAAAGAGATTCACATGTATAAGGATCTGCTCAGAGATGCTCAATCCCTATTCCATAACAGATGCTCTTTTTGAGAAATTTTCACAAACTATCCTACAATAGGGTTTTATACTATATTTTCTTACCTGCCCTTTTCCCTTAGAACTGTTTGGAAAAGAGAAAAAGAGTGATACAGAATTCTGTATCACTTCTTATTTTCGTTAATCAATTTTCGCAACATTGAGAAGCAGCGAGCTAGTCAAAACAGACAAAGAACTAAGGGCCATAGCAAGACCTGCTAGTTCTGGATTGAGGGTCAATCCCAGTCCTACAAAGACTCCAGCAGCAATTGGAATCCCAAGGATATTGTAGATAGAGGCCCAGAAGAGATTGAGTAAGATCCTGCGGAAGGTCTTTTGACTCATGTCAAAGGGCGCGCACAACGCCAAGCAAATCATTTTGCGTGAGCACGATGCCACCGGACTCGATCGCAATATCCGTTCCAGATCCCATAGCGATCCCCACATCCGCGATCGAGAGAGCAGGAGCATCATTGATCCCATCTCCAACAAAGGCGACCTTGCTATCTTCTTGCAGTTTTTGAATTGCGCTAGCTTTTTCTTGAGGAAGGACATCAGCAATGACGGTGTCAATTCCCACTTGCTTAGCAATAGCTTGGGCCACCCGTTCATTATCCCCCGTTAACATGACCGTTTTCAAGCCCCGTTCTTTGAGCTTTTTGATCGCTTCTTTTGAGCTGGCCTTCGGAGCATCTTGAATGGCAATCAAGCCAATCACCTGCCCATCCACAGACAAACTGATCACTGTTTTGGCCTGCTCTTGCAACTCTACCATCCGTTTTTCAAGCTCCGGATCCATCGCTGTCCCGTCATGAAGTTTGCCATTTCCCAAGGTCACCAACTGCTGGTCGATCTGACCTTGGACCCCTTTTCCTTCAATCGCTTGGAAGTTTTCCACAGGGGATAACACCAAACCTTTTTCTTCTGCTTGGGATAGCACCGCTTGGGCTAGTGGGTGTTCTGAAAAAGTTTCAAGACTAGCTGCCAGTGTCAAGACACGCGCTTCATCTCCTACAACATCGGTTACAAGTGGTTGGCCAATGGTAATAGTCCCTGTCTTATCAAACACAACGGTTTGAATCTTTTGCACTTCTTGAAGAACTGTTCCATTTTTAATCAGAACCCCCATCTTGGCACTACGGCCGGTTCCGACCATCAGGGCTGTTGGGGTTGCTAAACCAAGGGCACAAGGACAGGCAATAATGAGGACAGAGACTGCATAGAGCATGGCCTCTTGAAGCGACGCGCCCAGAAGCACGGACCAAACCCAGAATGTCGCAATGGCCAAAATCGTCACCACTGGAACAAAGATACCTGAAATCTTATCCGTCAAATCTTGAATAGGAGCACGACTGGATTGGGCCATTTTGACAAAGTCCACAATTTGAGATAAGAGGGTCTCACTACCGACTTTTTTTCAGCCTTAAAGAGAATGGTCCCATTGCTGTTGATAGTGGAGCCGATAACTGCATCACCAACTGATTTTTTTCCACAGGCAAGCTTTTCACCTGTCACCATCGACTCATCAATGGTCGTACTTCCTTCTACAATCGTCCCATCAACCGCAATCTTTTCCCCAGGACGGACCCGAATCAAGTCACCAATTTGGATATCTTCCGACGCCACCTCGACATAGTTCCCATCACGGAGAACTTGAGCCGTTTTTGCCTGCAAATCCAACAACTTTTCCACAGCCTCGGAGGCATTGTTACGCATCCGTTCTTCAAAGATTTGCCCTAAGAGGATAAAGAAGATGATAAAACCCGCAGCCTCAAAGTATACTGGCTGACCAGTAAAAAGGGCAAATACACTATAGACATAGGCTACCAGGGTTCCAAGGGCTACCAAGGTATCCATATTGGAATGGTGCTTCTTGAATGAGGCCCAGGCACTCTTGATAAAGGAACTCCTGCTACCAACATGATCGGCGTTGTAGCTAGAAAAGTCCCCCAGCGACTGACTGTATGGGATACAAATCCTGCCATCATCCCGATCATCAAGATCAATAAGGGAAGGGTAAAGATACTAGTAATCCAAAAGCGACCCAGTAAACCTAAGACACGACGGCTTTTTTCCACAACCGTGTAGGAACCCTTTTGCATCTTCATTCCACATGAAAACTCGAAGTCCCCTGTTTCTGTTGGGGTAAAGGATATCACCTTATCCACACCGACTTCCAAAGACTCTAAAATCCCCTGATCTTCAAACAAAATTTCCTTGTAACAGCCGGAAGGATTGACCCGATGGAAGGTGATTTCAGCAGGGATCCCTTTTTGAAGTTGAAATTCCTTTGGACTATAGCCTTTTTCTGCTGTAATACGGATCTTTTGCACTCCGTTTTCCACAACTGCTTTTTGTTTTTCTACCATACCTACTCCTTTATTCCACAATCATGTGACCATGCATCATGTTCATTCCACATGAATACCCATATTCGCCCGCTTTTTCTGGCGTAATTTCAATGACATGTTTTTCACCTAAAGGCAAATCTTCATGAACGCCAAAATCTGGAAAGATCACTTGAGCCAGACATGAAGATGGATCCTTGCGATTAAAGATGATCCGGGCTGGAACATTCTTTTTCAGGACAATGGTTTCAGGCGAATAGCCCCCCATGACTTCGACTTCAATTTCTTGATAACCTGATTTCTGACGAGCGTGGTCGCTTACCTTTTCATGCTCTGCAAAGAACCACCAAGCAATAAAAGCAACCATAAGTAAACAAACAATACTAATCAACAATCCAAACATGGAATTTCCTTCTTTCTATTACATACAATTGCAGGGGACTGTTTCGACAGCCTCTGCTTTCTTTTCTTCCAGGACCTGCTGCAGCTGATTAAGATCTGCAAGCGTAAAGTCACTCTCCTGAATCAAGTTTTCAAGCACCTGGACAATTCTTTTTGAGCAAACCTTGTCTTTCACATCCTCAACCACCAAGTCTAAACTCTGGTCCTGCTTCAACAAAGCCGAGTAAACAAAGGCTTTGCCTGATTTTTCTCTGGTCAGACAGCCTTTCTCCACCAAGCGGGTCAAGAGAGTCTTAATCGTCGACTTTGACCAGTCAAAGCGCTCGGACAAGACGGCGATCAAATCCGTGCTGGTCTGCTTGCCTTCCATCCAGATAATCTTCATGATGCGCCATTCCGCATTGGAAATTTGCATGGCTTCTCCTTTCTAAATCTACATTTGTAAATCTTATGATGCTATTTACACCTAAGATTTACATTTGTCAACCAAAAGTTTTAAAAAAAACAAATCTTCCTTTGAAGATCTGTCTGATTGGGCTTTTTTCACTCCCTATTTTTATCTCTATACTATCTCCTGTAGAGCTTGGGCTAGGATGCGATACCCGGCCACACTTAAATGAAGGCCATCTGTCGTATAGGCTTCTGCCAACTGCCCCTCTTCATCCAATAAAGACGAATACACATCGACATAGCTGACCTGGTGGTAGGCCTGAGCCAATTCGCGATAGGCCTGGTTGAGGGCCTGAATTTTTTCATTAGTCCGCACATAGACCTTTTGTTTGTAGCGCTCTTCTTGACTCACCGGTAGAACCGAGATCAGGTTGATGTGGGTCATCGGAAAATCTCGCATAATTGCTTGTAAGAACGCTTCTACATTGTCTAGGGTTTCCTTTTGAGGAATTTCTTTTCCGATATCATTGGTCCCGATCAAGAGAAAGATCTGATCCACCGCCGTTCCAAAGACATGGGCGTCTAGATGCTCACGAAGGAGATCCGTCTTATAGCCTCGCACTCCTCGATTGACCATGTGTTTGGGACTTTGTAATAGTTCATGAATGGGGAAATACTCCACGATGGAGTCTCCGATAAAGATCAAACCAGGCTCCTTCAAAGGGGCTTGATTGAGTTCCCGATAGGTTGTTATGATTTTCTCTTGCTCCTTTAAGAGCCAGTCTTCTAACAGTTGTACCGCCATCTAATTCTTTCCTTTCACTTGTTCCCAGGGGGTTAATCCTAGATACTCTTCGATCACCTGGTAGACACCACCTTCCTGATGGCTCGGCGCTAAGTGTTTGGCAACAGCCTTGACAGCTTCTTCTGCATTGGCTACAGCGTAGGAGTGAGCAGCCATTTCAAGCATTTCGATGTCGTTTCCACTATCCCCAAAGGCCATGACCTGGCTGGCATTAAGCTGCCACATCTCCATTAATTGAGCCAGTCCCCAAGCCTTGTGAATGCCTGCTTGTAAGAGATCCATGCTGCCAAAACCGCTCGAAACCGCCATGAGCTGATCTCCAAAAGCCTGCTGGACTTCCCGACGCACTTGATCAAGACGATCCAAGCCAACCACCAAGCTCATTTTAAGCACCTGATCAAATAGATCTGCTGTCAATTCTGGGACAAACTTCATCCGCTTGTACAAGGCTTCAATCACTTCTGGCTGCATGAATTTCTCAACTTCCGTAAAGACCGTTCCTTCCTTGACAAAGCCACCATTGACAGCTGACACAACCAGCTGGTCTGAAATTTCCCGCCCCTTAAAATAAGCAAGAACCGCCTCTACTAGCTCTCGATCCCAGAATTTTCCTAGAATCATCTCGTCATCCTCAAAAATCCGTGCTCCATTGGCTACGACTAGAGTCACCCGTTTGACCAAAGGACCCAAGAGCTGGCGCATGCGATGGATTTCATTCCCCGTCGCAATGACAAAGCGAATCCCTTTTTGATCCAAGTGGTCCAAAAGCCTTTCCAGACGCGGAAGATCCACCTCTCCTCGCTCATCTAATAAGGTCCCATCCATATCTGTTGCGATTAGTTTGATCATAACTCACTCACCTTTCACCTTCAAAATGAATCCAATCTTCACTCCTGTTTCTTATTTTATCACATTTAAAAGAATTCCTTTCTTTTCGGAGCATCTTCATTTCTCTAACAAGACTACAAGGAAAAGCAAAAAAGCTAACCAGTCTTTACCGGTTAGCTTTAGAATGAGACTAACTATTTAAAAAGAAAAAAATAAGTTAAGCGATTCTGCAAAAAAATAAGAATGACTTCCAATTTTAAAATCAATTTAAGAAAATACAAAAACTTTCCGCTGTGAGAAAAGTGCCTGAAACAATACGTTTCAGGCACTCGGAATTATTGAGAGTAAAACAGTTTGGGAAACTGTTTTAGCCTGAGCCCAGAAATTAAAGAGCGAAGGGGCTCAATAATTAGTCATGGAACTTCTACGAAGTTCGCTGACGTCCGTACTCACCTAAGGAAAGTTTTTGATATGACTTTGTCTTAAATCTGAAGCTCCTGGTTAGCTTCTCTTTTTAGCCAACAAAGGCCCAAATAATGGCAATCAGCACTGCTGGAAGGAGATTGGCGACCTTGATTCGATTGCCCCAGATGAGATTGATCCCTACACAGAGAATGAGGCTGGAGCCAACTAGTGACAGATTCGAAAGGGCTTGTGGGGTCATGATCGGTGCGATCAAATGGGCCAACAGCGTGATCAATCCCTGAAGGATCACAAGTGGAACCACCGCAAAGATCGCGCCCTTTCCTTTTGAAACGGTTAAGACCAGAACGATAACCATATCGAGAATAGCCTTGGCCAACAAGGTCGAGGTGTCGCCTGTCAGGCCATCCTGGACAGCTCCGACCACTGCCATAGCCCCAATACAAATGGTCAAGGCCGTGGTCATAAAGGCATCAACAAAACTAGTATCGCCTTGGTTGCCCGACTTTTCCTTCAGCCAGGTTCCCAGGCGCTCAAAGCCTTCCTCAATCTTCAAGAGTTCCCCGATAACGGTCCCGATCACTAGACTCAGAATCAACATCATACTGCCGTGACTTTCCACATGACTTCCATGCACCACCAGCATCTTTTCCAAGGTCCCTGCAATGCCCAAGACAAAAACAGCAACTCCTGTCACTTTCAGAAGGGTCTCATGAAAATCTTCTGACAAACGTTGACCGATGAGCAATCCTAAAAGCCCACCAAATACGACCCCTAAAGCATTATAGAAGGTCCCTAAACCGATCATTTACAAACTCCTTCGTCCATTTTCATTCTTTTTCAATTTCTTTCAAAGACCAGTGTCCCGTCTCTTCATACTGGTCAATCAAGTCCTTGGCTGTTTGCGTAATCTCCTCTGGATAATGCAGACTTTCTAGCGTATTGACCGCATTCTTAGTCACAGCTGACCCTGGCTTAATCTGGTAGTCAAAGACGATCTTGCCATCCACATAGCGACTGTCAAAATGGTAATTATCATTGACTTCACCGGAGGCTGCGACCAGCTCAATATCATGACTGGAGATCATGTAGAGGCAGTTTTGGGCAGCCAACCAGCGGACAATCCCAAGACCTGATCCGATCCGCTCGATGGTATTGGTCCCCTTAAAGAGCTCGTCAATAAAGAAGTAGTGAAAACCAGGCTTTTTCAGATGCTGAATCATACGCAAAATAGCTTTACTTTCGGTGATGAAGTAACTATCTCCAACTTCAATGTCATCACTCACATCCATAGCCGTTAGGACATGACCGTAAGGAAGGGCCAATCTTTCTCCATAGGCAAGGCCCAGCCCTTGAGCCAGAATAGCATTGATAGCGACGGTCTTCAAATAGGTCGATTTCCCAGACGCATTGTCCCCACTGATGACCATATTTTTTTGAAAATGCACATCATTTGCAATCGGATTGGACAGCAAGGGATGATAGAGCGTCTCACCTTCAATCCCACCCGTCTCTGTAAAAACTGGCTGACAGACCACTTCTAGATCCCGCTTATGGCGCAAGAGACTTATAGCGACTTCCATCTCCCCTAGCAGATCCAGAAGTTTCTGGGCCTCTTTTTGATAAGCCTTCACCTGATTGTAAATATAAACCTGGGCGATCTGCGGGAGTAAAAAGAGGACATTGAGGTAGAGGAGAATAATTTCCATCTCAGAAGTCCCCGTTGGACTCTGCAAGACACTGGCAAGGATCCGCGTTTTCTTAAAAGGGTTTGACTGCCTGCTTGAGTTCTTCTTGTTGTGGCAAGGATAGATGGCTCAAGCGTTCTGCAGAAGCAAAGATGCGGACCAGATAGCTAACATTGTCCAGACGGATTTTATTGGACCAATTGCGCAAACTCGAAAAAGACGATATTAAAGACCACACTGATCACCAAGAGGGTAATGGCCCCGACTGGCTCAAAGGGGATGGTAAAGAGACAGATAATAGGAAGGCAGGCCAAGGCTAGATAGAGGGCAAACCTGCATAACGCTTGCCGGGATTTGCGACAATGCTACGCGCCATGTTGTGGTTCTTCTTGCCCAGTTGGTTGAAAAATGACCTGGACCTTGAGGCGCAAATCAGGATGCTCTTCAAAGAAGGCTTCTAAGTCATGAAGCTGATCCTGAGGCTGGAATTCCAACAGGCGCATTTTTTTGATAGAGAGCCTCTGCCCCCAAGGCTCGATTGGGTATAGTTGAGCTGATCAAAGACCGCATCCAAAGCCAAATCATGCCAGGTCTGATCATCCACTTGACTATCAATCGTCTTTCCCTTAGCCGGATAAGCCAGACTGTCTATCAAACTTTCTTCTGTATCTTTCTTGCGAAAGAAAGGCGCTCCATCCCAAGCCTTCTTCAGCTTTTGCTTGAGACGGATAGCCGTAAGAAATTTGGTTGCCCAAATCACCACGATCAATCCTAGGATCCCAAGCGGGATCCAGTTCACATTTCCTTCCATGCTCTATTCCTTTCCACTCTGAGGCCAGTCCAAGTGAACATGTTCCTTCATTTCTCGGTAGGCCGTGTCCACTCTCTCCTTGGTCTCCTCATCCAGCTTGTTGCGGTATTTGCCACCCTGGATAAAATCTTCCAAGATATAGGTCTGGTACTTGTACAAGTCATAGCCTTCAGGAGAATAGGTGCCCTTCGGAGTCCGACTGACCCAGGTTGGATGAGCAGTAGCTGTCTTGATCTTTGTCTTGCGACCAACCTTTTCGATGGTCACATCCATCAAGACCCCTCGCTCTGTCCATTGGGCAGTCTCCACATCTCCCATAGTTTCCAGACGCTGATTGGACAGGAAATTCCCCATCGAGTAGATGATAAGCTTGTTTTGACCATCTTTATTGACCACTTCAGCAGGCTCTACAACATGGGGATGCCCGCCAAAGACGATATCAGCTCCCCAAGAAACCATCTTGTGGTAGAGTTCTTTTTGCTCTTCTGTTGGCTCCAACTGGTACTCAATTCCCATCTGGGGCATGACGATAGTAATATCAGCCTCTTGCTCCGCCTTTTGGATCTCCGCCTTCATCCGCTCTTCATCCAGATCAGACAAGACATCTGCTTGCTCTTCTGGAGTAAGGGTCGTTTCCATTCCATTAAACCCATAAGCGTAGGCTAGAATAGCAATCTTGATGCCATTCACTTCCTTGATCACCAAGGGGGCCTGGCCTCTCTTTTCATGCGTGTAAACACCGACAGGTGTGATACCTGCATCTTCAAAGGCCTTAGCTGTCGAATAGACTCCTTCTAGACCTGAATCCAAGATATGGTTGTGTCCCAAATCCATGACATCATAACCAGCATCCTTGATGGCTGGTACGACTTCGCTCGGCGCATTAAAGAGAGGATAACCTGACAAATAGTAATTCGGGTTAATGGTTCCCTCAAAATCGCCCAAGGCCAGATCCGCCTTTTGTAGCCAGGGTTTGACATACTCATAATTCTCATGAAAATCATAGCTTCCATCTTCTTTTTGCGCGCTCATATAGACCAAATCATGGTATAGCTGGTCTCCATTGGCCATGATCCGCGCAGTATGAGGAATCTGATCAACCGGTGTTTTTGCCTTGTACACAACTTCTGGCCGTTCGGTTGCGGTGATCGGAAAGCCTTGGAACTTTTGCACCCACAAGATGGCATTGGCCACGATAAAAACGACTGACAAGAGCACATAGACAAACTGTTCATTGGTCAGCTCAATCCTTGAAAAGAGACGATCAAAAGCACAATCAAAGGCCGCCGATAGCTCTTTTCCCATCGTCTTGATGGTCCCTTTCACATTTTCCCATTTCTCTATCATTTCTACCTCTTCTTCGTACCTAGTTTCTCCAATGATCCGCCAACAAATTGAGCTGTCATTGAAATACTTTCTCTTCATTGTATCACAAATTTTAAGAGGAGAAAAAAAGTTCTGCAAAACAGAACTTTTAAATGATTTACTACTTGAAACAATAGCTACGTCACACCAAAAAATGCCAGTAGATATAATTGTAGACGAAGATCCAAATTGGTTTCCAGTAAGGTAAAAAGTTGTAAAAAGCATGCAAGAGGATAACCAATCGTAGATCCCTGTGTTTTTTATAAATTTCTGCTAAGAATACCCCTCCAACAAAAAAGAGCAGGAAGGAGATCGGATCGCGAAACACAAACGCAAGATGAAGCCCTGAAAAAAGCAGAGCTGATACTAATACATCTAAATGAAAGCGACTATTTTTAAAAAAGGTATTCATCACATAGGCACGGCAAAGTAGTTCTTCCAAAATTGGACCAGTCATAATAGACTGAACGAATTTCAAAAAAACTACTATACCAGTTCCCTGCAAAAACACTGAATCTGGTAGTCTAGGTAATAAATCATCTGGTGCGGGAACAATATAGTTTTGAAATAATGTAGCAATCCACATCGTCATCATATTTAAAAGGAAAATAAGGAGAAAGTAAATCAGATAAGACCACTTCCATTTTGAAGCGGTAAACGTTATCGGAAGCTTTTCCCGTTTCATCCAGAGGATGATCCCAAGACTCAGAAACACCTCAAGAGCTAGCTGGATACTATAAAAAAAAGTAATACTCCCACTGAATAAAGTTGTAATTTTTATCGCAGCCATTACTACAACAAATAAAGCCATAAAGGAAAAACATAGCAAGGCAATCGTATGTTTCAAATATTTCATAATTTCATCTCTACTTTTTTAATTTGGAATTTCATGAAAATGATATTTATTATAGCATAGATTACCTTTATTGAGAACACTATATTTTTAGTTTTTTTCTTTCGTTTCTAAAATATATAAAAGAGTCTTCCGCACCTTATAATGCAGATGAACTTTTTACATAAACCATCCTTAGTAAACTGTCAGAAAACCTCTTAATGATTGTTACTGATGCAAGCATCTACTGAAACTTTCCGCTGTGAGAAAAGTGCCTGAAACATAATTGTTACAGGCACACGGGAGTTTTGAAAGTAAAACAGTTCGGGGAACTGTTTTAGCCTGAGCCTAAAAATTGAAAAGCGAAGGGGTTCGAAACCAATTGAACACGGGCTGCGGATTGTGTCAAAAAGATAAGTTTTCCTAGAATCAAAAGATTCTGCGTCAAACTTCCTATTTTGACTGTATCCGCGGACGCCCTTTGTATCTTAATTTAGTCATGGAACTTCTATGAAGTTCGCTGACGTCCGTACTCACCTAAGGAAAGTTTCTAAGATGCTTTTTCTATTATCTCAATGCTTTTAACAAATAACCATAGCCTTCTTGCTCCATCTCTTCTTTTGGAATAAAGCGCAAAGAGGCCGAATTGATGCAATAGCGAAGGCCACCTTGGTCTTTGGGTCCATCGGTGAAGACATGGCCGAGATGGGCATTGCCCGAGCGGGAACGAACTTCGATCCGCTCCATCCCGTGGCTATGATCCTGGTAATAGTGGACGACATCTTTGGCAATGGGACGGGAGAAACTTGGCCATCCGCAGCCAGATGCAAACTTATCCTTGGCAAAGAAGAGAGGCTCCCCCGTCGTAATATCCACATAGATCCCCTCTTCAAAGGTCTGATCATAGGCATTGTGGAACGGGCGTTCCGTCGCACTTTCTTGGGTGACTTGGTACTGTTCTGCTGTCAGTTTCGCCTTTAAGGTTTCTTGATCTGGCTTCTGATAGGCTGACGGATCAATCAAGGGCTGCTCAGCATCCGTCACATCGATATGGCAATAGCCTCCAGGATTCTTCTTGAGGTAGTCTTGGTGGTAGTCCTCAGCTAGGATGTAGTGGCGCAAGGGTTCCAACTCAACCGCAATTTTGCGGCCCAGTTGCTTCTCTTCTTCAGCAAACAGGTGGGCGATCACTTCACAATCTGCCTCATCTAGGTAATAAACACCAGTCCGATATTGGCGGCCTCGATCATTTCCCTGCTTGTTAATGGACAAGGGATCGATCACCCGGAAATAGTAGAGCAGAATCGCTCGTAGGGTGATTTTATCTGGATCGTAGATGACCTGAACAGTTTCTGCATGATCCGTTTCCTTGATCAGTTGGTAGTTGGTCGTTTCTACCTGGCCATTGGCATAGCCCACCGTCGTCTCTTCTACACCGGGGATCCGTGAAAAATATTCCTCTAAGCCCCAAAAACAGCCACCTGCTAGATAAATCTCTGCCATCTTTTTTCCTCGCTTCCTGCATTCCCCACAAGGAACGCTTCTTATCTATTAGCTCCATCATAATCCAAGAGCCTCAGATTTTCAAGGATTCTGCATCAAAAATCCCTTCTACTATATGTAAAAGGGATTCAATCCTTCTTATTTTTCAAATAAGAAAAAGAGCGAGTAATAGAAGTTCCAAAACGATAGGGTTAACTGATGTAGAAAATCATGAAGGACTACCATGACCAACACCTCCTCTGAATATCTGTAGACAAACTCAAGGCACATCAACTATAAAACTACCGTCGGTCCATAGACCTGTAACTGAGGCTTCACAACCTCGTAATGCCAGTGATCATAAGCTCGCCAAGCTTGAAAGGCCTCTTCGTTCAAAGCTAGCCCACCCAGACCAATCAATAGACTGGCGGTCTGATAAAACTTTTCCATCTCAATCAACAGACGATTGTCTACCCGCCTAGCCTTTCGTAAACCTTTCAACATCTGATCTAGATTTTCTCGAAATCGAAGGGCATCTGGACTGGGAGTGAATCCTTTAGAAAAGGCTGTTTGAAGAAGGGTGATCTTGGTCCTTGCCTCTTGAATCACGTCCCTTTCTTCCATAGAAATCACCTTCCTTTGCACCTCTATTGTACACCTTTTTCTCTCTATAAAAATAGAAAATTCCTAAAACTAGGAACAGAATGTTCTCTCTTGACGAGAAACCATAAAAAACTTCCCCAAGTTTCCACTTGAGGAAGTTCTTTTCGAATGATTAGTCAATGTAGTGCAATTTCCCACGGAAGTCTTCCAGACTTTGATATCCTTTTTCTTCCATGATAGCTTTGAGCTCCGCAGTGATGCGGTCAAAAGCTCCTACTCCTTCTTTATGCAGCGTCGTTCCGATTTGCACCATACTAGCCCCACAGAGGATATGTTCAAAGGCATCGCGACCAGTCAAGACACCCCCAGTCCCCACAATCTGAATTTCTGGATTCAGACGTTGGTAAAAGGCATGGACATTGGCGAGTGCCGTTGGTTTGATGTATTCACCACCAATCCCACCAAATCCGTTCTTCGGACGGATCACCACGGATTCATCCTCAATGTAGAGGCCATTTCCGATTGAGTTGACGCAGTTGACAAACTTGAGCGGGTATTTGTTAAAGATCGCTGCTGCTTGATCAAAATGAACGATATCAAAATAAGGTGGCAACTTGATCCCTAGAGGTTTGGTGAAATAGGCAAAGACCTCAGACAAGATCCGATCTGTCGTATCAAAATCATAGGCGATCTGAGGTTTCCCAGGGACATTGGGACAGGATAAGTTCAACTCTGTCAAGCCTTTAAAATCACTGTCTTGCACCTTTTTTTCAAGATGGTATGGGTTTCCTCAGGAGACATGCCGACAAGAGATAAGAAGAAGGTCCGGTCAGGATCCGTTTCTTGCAACTCCAATAAGTAATTCAAATAATAGTCCAACCCTTGGTTAGGTAGCCCCATCGAATTGATCGAACCAAGCGGCACATCTTGGTAGCGTGGCTCTGGATTACCAGCACGGAATTCTAAGGTCGCTGTCTTGGTCACAAAGGTCCCCGCAGCTGAGTTCTTCACTTCTTCTAATTCCTCAGTGGTCATACAGGCTACACCTGCCGCATTCATCAAGCAGTTGTCAAATTCAAAACCAGCAATTTGCGTCTTTGTCGATACCATCTTGTACTCCTTTTTTTGAAACACCACCAACAGAATCGTTCGGGATGCTCTCTATTTTCTTCTTTCATTATACCATCACTTGGAAGCTTCCGGACAATCAAAGCTAAAAATTCTTCCAAACATTCGGACTTTCCTACTAGTGATAAAATTTTCAGAAAATTCAACTTTTTTCTTTACAAGCCAAAAAAAGTCTGCTATAATGATCCATGTAAAAAAACATGACATTGTTTGTCAACTGTCTCAAAACCACTCCCCTAGCGGGTTTGCTGGTTTTCGTTTCATTCACAAAGGAGAATTAACATGACAACTGCTAAAGAATATATCCAAAGCACTTTCGAAACTGTAAAAGCTCGTAACGGCCACGAAGCTGAATTCCTTCAAGCTGTTGAAGAGTTCCTCAGCACTTTGGAACCTGTTTTTGAAAAACATCCTGAATATATCGAAGAAAACATCTTTGGCTCGTATTACAGAACCTGAACGCGTAATTTCTTTCCGTGTTCCTTGGGTTGACCGTGAAGGAAACATCCAAGTAAACCGTGGTTACCGTGTTCAATTCAACTCTGCTGTAGGACCTTACAAAGGTGGTCTTCGTTTCCACCCAACTGTTAACCAAGGGATCTTGAAATTCCTCGGTTTCGAACAAATCTTCAAAAAAACGTCTTGACTGGTCTTCCTATCGGTGGTGGTAAAGGTGGATCTGACTTCGATCCTAAAAGGAAAAAAAACAGACGCTGAAGTGATGCGTTTCTGCCAAAGCTTCATGACGGAATTGCAAAAACATATCGGTCCTTCTCTTGATGTCCCAGCTGGTGATATCGGGGTTGGTGGACGTGAAATCGGATACCTTTACGGTCAATACAAACGCCTTCGCCAATTTGATGCTGGTGTCTTGACTGGTAAACCTCTTGGTTTCGGTGGTAGCTTGATCCGTCCAGAAGCAACTGGTTATGGTTTGGTTTACTACACTGAAGAAATGCTCAAAGCTAAACGGTGACAGCTTTGCTGGTAAGAAAGTCGTAATCTCAGGGTTCTGGTAACGTTGCTCAATACGCTCTTCAAAAAAAGCAACTGAACTTGGTGCAACTGTTATCTCTGTATCTGACTCAAACGGTTACGTGATCGACGAAAAACGGTATTGACTTCGACCTTCTTACAGACGTCAAAGAAAAAAACGTCGTGCACGTTTGACTGAATACGCTGCTGAAAAACCAACTGCTACTTACTACGAAGGTTCTGTATGGACTTATGATGGTAACTATGACATCGCTCTTCCATGTGCAACTCAAAATGAAATCGATGGCGATGCTGCAAAACGTTTGGTCGCTCAAGGTGTGAAAGTTGTCTCTGAAGGAGCAAACATGCCAAGTAACATCGATGCCATCAACGTATACAAAGAAAATGGTATCCTTTACGGACCTGCTAAAGCAGCCAATGCTGGTGGGGTTGCTGTATCTGCTCTTGAAATGAGCCAAAACAGCCAACGTCTTTCATGGACACGCGAAGAAGTGGACGGACGTTTGAAAGGCATCATGACCAACATCTTCAACACTGCTAAAACAACTGCAGAAACTTACGGACTTGGTAAAGATTACCTTGCAGGTGCCAACATCGCTGCCTTTGAAAATGTTGCAAACGCGATGATTGCACAAGGTCTTGTATAATCAATCGATATTTTTCTTTGAGACCTTCGGGTCAAAGCCTCTCAACTCCTGAAACCAGTGTGTTTCAGGAGTTTTTTTGTAGTCACCAGCCTCTGTCAAGACAACCCACCTAAGGGAGGAAAGCCATTTTTAAGACAAGGGGCTCGACCTTCTGTAGTGAGGAGATTTGATCCTCTCTTTTTTCTGTATCTTTTTCTAAAAAAATTTTATTTTTTTTACTTTACCCCCTTGCATTTTTAATAAATTAGTATTAAACTATAGCAAAAGGAGGTGTGCTTATGTTTCTTTTAGCTCAAGAAAAATCAGATACGATCGAATTCCTTAAGTCTGAATTGGTCCAATTACTCTCCAATATGCGACAAGAAATCGCAGCTAGCCGTCAATCACAGACCGGCGCAGCTTGCCATCATATTGAATGTTGCATGGACAAGATCCAAAGGGCAAAAAGTTCCGTAGCCATTGCCCTCCCGATCGAATCCTTAAATCTTGAAATCACGACTATGCTGCGCAAGCAACTCATCGTCTTGCCACCAGATGCTCGAAAAAATTGGGACCAGATTAAAAAGCTGGATTTCAAATACTGCCACTTAAAATAGACCAAAAAAGAAAGTGGGACAGAAATCGGTAATTCGTTAGAATTCGATTTCGTCGTCCCACCTCCGCACAGTTGAGTAGGGCTGTAAAAGCTGATGAAATCAGCGTAGTAGAGCCCACTCAACCACTGCGTCTTGCTCGACAATCCAAAAACAATTGAGAGGCTAGGACTTTTGTCCCAGCCTCTTTTTTGTGTTACATGATCCCGTTCTTTCCTGTCGGTAGGTTAATTCCTGCTTCCATCAAGGCATCATGGTAGAGTTTATAGTAGGTATGATAGACAGTCGTCTGGGTTCCATTTTGCGCAGTCATAGCAATTCGGAAGGAATAACGACCATTTTTTTCGATCTGTGGGCCTAAAATCGTAGGACCTGTCAACACCTCTGGGTGTTTATCTTGTTCAGACTGATTGACCTGAGCAATCACCTGATAGATCTTGTCGAGATCGGTATTTGCGTCTAGCGGAATATCGATCAGCACGCGCATATCGCCGCGTGAGAGATTGCTGACGACGGTGATATTGCGATTCGGAACAAAGTGGAGAGTCCCATCAAAGTCCCGTACCTGGGTCGTCCGAATCCCGACACTGCTGACGATGCCGGCAATATTAATAGACCCATTCGTGAGACGAACATTGTCACCCACGTCCAGCTGGCGTTCTAAAAGGATGAAGAAACCATTGACCAAATCGGAAAGAAAGCCCTGGGCTCCCATCCCAATCGCCACCCCAGCAATCCCAGCACCAGCCAAGAGACTAGAGACCGGAAGACCCAGAATCGATAAAATCCAGTAGATCAAGATGAAATACAAACAATAGTTTAAGAGGCTCTCAACCAAACGGAGAATCGTTTTTTTACGGGCTTCATCCTGCACCGTATACTTAAAGGAAGGGGTTAATATCCGCTTGACCAGGCTATGGATGGCCTTTTTTTAGCGATAAAAAAATAAGAGAAAGATAAAAATTAGAGATACATTTTGATATCAGATCATCAAAAAAATCTTCGTCCAGTCTATTTTTACTGAAATAACGTTGGAAAGCTTGACTCATTTATTCGGGCCTTTCTACCAAAGAATAGTATAATTATATCAAATATTCGGAAATAAGGCTATTTTTTGAAAATTTCATTGCTTTCTCCCCCTAACTATCGTATAATATTCCTTAATTATTTTTTAAGGAGGTCCTACATGATTCATCGATTGATTACAACTTGGAATAAAACCAACCTTATGAAAAGGATCGCAATCGGGATTGTACTTGGAGTCATCCTAGCACTTATCTTCCCGAAAGCAACTGGCATTGGACTCTTAGGAGAGTTCTTTGTTGGGGGGCTCCGTGCGATCGCACCCCTTCTGGTCTTTGCGCTCGTCGCAAATGCCCTCTCCCAACACCAAAAAGGGACAGAGACCAATATGAAAAAGGTCATCGTCCTCTATCTCCTAGGAACCTTTGCAGCCGCCTTCGTTGCTGTTTTGGTCAATTACATCTTCCCGATCACCATTACCCTGACTGGAAAGGCCGCTGAAGGATCCTCTCCAAACGGGATTGGCGAAGTGATTAGTAACCTCTTGCTCAAGATCGTCGACAACCCGGTCAACGCCTTGCAGCAAGCTAACTACATCGGGATCCTTTCTTGGGCAACTGTCTTTGGGATCGCTATGAGAGAGGCGAGTGAACACAGTAAAGACCTCCTGCAAACCCTAGCAGACATCACTTCAAAAATTGTTGAGTGGATTATCAACCTAGCTCCATTTGGGATCTTAGGCTTGGTCTTCACGACCATCGCTGGCCAAGGACTCAGTGCCCTTAGTAACTACGGGATTCTCTTACTTGTTTTGGTTGGTACCATGGCTTTTGTAGCCCTGGTCATCAATCCATTGATCGTCTTTTTCATGATCCGCAAGAACCCTTATCCCCTAGTTTTTAAATGCCTCCGTGTCAGTGGGGTAACAGCCTTCTTCACTCGAAGTTCTGCAGCCAATATCCCTGTCAATATGCGTCTCTGTGAAGAGTTGGGGCTGAATCCGGACACCTATTCTGTCTCCATTCCACTTGGTTCAACTGTAAACATGGCAGGCGCAGCCGTGACGATCAATATTTTGACGCTAGCTGCTGCCAATACCTTGCACATTCAGGTTGACTTTGGAACGGCGCTCATCCTGAGTGTCGTAGCGGCTATCTCTGCTTGTGGAGCATCCGGAGTTGCGGGAGGATCTCTCCTTCTCATCCCTGTTGCTTGTAGCCTCTTTGGCATCACCAATGATTTGGCCATGCAAGTCGTCAGCGTCGGCTTTATTATCGGGGTCATCCAAGACTCTTGTGAAACAGCCCTCAACTCTTCGACAGATGCACTCTTCACTGCCATCGCCGAAATGAGCAGCTGGCCAAAAAGAAAAACGCTATTAAATGAGCCTATCTCAAATAGACAAGAAAACCCAGATCTCGCGATCTGGGTTTTCTTATTTCTTAAAGTATTGTTTGCTTTCTTTGATGATGACAGGGGAGAGGCTAAAAAGGGCGATCAGGTTGGGCAAAGCCATCAGCCCATTAACAATATCCGCGATCACCCAGACCAGATCCAGCTTAAGGAAGCCTCCTAGTCCAACCATAAAAACAAAGAAGGTCCGATAGAGGTTGATATGTTTAACACCAAATAGGAATTCAAAACACCGCTCTCCGTAATAAGACCAGCCAAGAATAGTCGTGGTCGCAAAAAGCACCAAGCATAGCGTTAGAATGATGCCTCCGACTGGGCCAAAGACGCCTGTAAACGTATCCTGAGTCAGGGTACTAGTGCTGCCCTTAGCCATCCACTCACCTGAAACCAAGAGCGAAAGTCCTGTCAAACTACAGATGATAATGGTATCAATATAGGTTCCCGTCATGGAGATCAACCCTTGCTCGACGGCCTCATTGGTCTTCGCCGCTGCTGCTGCAATGGGTGCAGATCCGAGACCAGATTCATTAGAGAAAACTCCACGCGCCACCCCTTTTTGGATAGCCATTTTGACCGTTGCTCCTGTGAAACCTCCCATGGCTGCAGTCCCTGTAAAAGCACCCGAAAAGACCGATTTCACGGCTGGAAGCAATTGGTCCAGATGCAAGGAAATGATCGTGACAGTCGCAAAGATATAGGCAGCAGCCATAAAAGGAACCACTTTTTCAGAGACTTTGGAAATCCAGTGAATCCCTCCAAAGATGATGGTCGAAACCACTAGCGCAATCACTACACTAGCCACTTCTGGAGCTGTTCCAAAACTAGCTTGAAGGGATCCCGTAATGGAATTAACCTGGGTCATGGTTCCGATCCCAAAGAGGGCCACCAAAACTCCTGCAACCGCAAAGAAAATAGCTAATGGTCGCCACTTCTCTCCCATCCCGTGAAGAATGTAGTACATGGGACCACCCGAGATATGACCGTTGTCATCCTTGGTCCGATAACGAATGGCTAAGAGCCCTTCTGCATACTTGGTCGCCATTCCAAAGAAGGCTGCCATCCACATCCAAAAGAGGGCACCTGGGCCACCTGTCTGAATCGCTGTAGCCACCCCTACAATATTCCCCGTCCCTACAGTAGCCGCTAGAGCTGTCGCGAGAGCTCCGAAGCTTGAGATATCCCCGTGTCCCTCATCTTCTGTAAAGATCAGGCGAAAAGCTTTTGGAAGGTAGCGTATCTGAAGCAAACCCAAGCGAAGGGTCAGGTAGATCCCTGTTCCTACCAAGAGCACCAATAAGGGGGCGCCCCACACTAGATTATCGAGTTGTTGAAAAAACTGCAATACATGATCCATTTTCTGTCTCCTTTTTCATCGACCGCTCGACAGAAAAGAGAAAAAGAAAGAGCACATGTCAAACATGTACTCTGGTCCTGCTTAAAATAGGGGCTTTCCCTATCTTTCGCTCTGTCCTTTTACCTGAGAGTTTGAGTAGATGTATCCTCTACCTTGCCCCTTCGGTGCCATTTCTGGTCTCTCCAGAGTTCCGTCCATTCACAGTCACTCACGCTCCTGCAAACTTCATTCGGTCGTATGTAATTTTCTCTATTTTAATCGATTTTCAAAAGTTTGTCAATCGTTTCTGAAAATATCTTGTAAACCACCTGAAAATTTACGCAATTTTTAATCACTCAAGGAGAAGTGATTGGTCATGAGGTTGCTAGCATCGAGCAAAATCTTGTCCAAGAGTTGATCTGTCGCTTCCTGGATTTGATCACTCATAGCTTGGTTTTCCGCCTCAAAATCAACGGTTTCACCTGCTGCAAGTGCACGATCGACTTTATTGATGCGCGCATGTCCCCAGGCCATTGTCGTTTCTTGGTAATCGTCCAAATCACCAACATGGTGAGCATAGTGAGGATCTGCTAGTCCTGCAATAATCCGGTTGGCCCAGTAGAAGGAATCCGTTGTTACCTTAGCCGTCGTATTGGCAAAGTAGTCTGGCGTTGTGTCCACTTGGGTAAAGAAAGGAACGGCTGTATTGTAAGGCATGGAGCCATAAGAAATCCATTGGATGCCTGTCGTTTCTTGTGGTTTATTGGGACGCAATTGCAGAATCGCTGTCTGGCTGGTCCGGTTGATCCCGATCGTCCGGAAGGTCCGCTGACTCACGTGATCTCCTTCAGGACCATAAGGATCGTAGATGGTGTCTTGGTAGTGGTTGCTCAAGACATATTTGACATCTTCAATCGTCACCTTGCGATAAGGTTTTTGACACCAAGGAATCTCAAAACTCCGTGGATCCTGCTCGATTTCAGGATTGAGGAAACGCTGGATGGCCCAAGCCCGCGGTGTATTGTAGTGACGGTCCTTGTCTTTTTGGCTACCAAAGGCATAGCGTGGATTAAAACCTTTCCCTTCTTGATCCAGAATTAAATGGTGCTCTGTGACAAAACTTTTTCAAGATCCGGGTCACAAAAGAAACTCGCCTGGATTTCCAAATTCAAAATAATCACTTCCCAGTTGGTTCGGGTTGGTCACATAGGCATCATCTGGAACACGACGCGCCATCCAGTGGTGACCTCCGATGGTTTCCAACCACCAGATTTCATTCACATCTGAAATCGCAATCCCGTTAGATTCATAGGTTCCATACTCTTCTAAAATCTTTCCGAGACGCAAAGACCCCTTCTCGGGCAGTCTTGACATAAAAGGCAAGACCAAGGTCAGCATATCTTCCTCACCGATGCCACTCTCTACAAGAGGATCGGCCCCTAGCACACGGCTATTGGTCGTAATGGTCTCTGTCTCACTCATGGCGACATTATAGATATTGATCCCAGCTTCTCCCCAGATCCCGTCTTTAGGAATGGCATCTGGAACCGCCGTATAGCGAACTGGATTATCTGGCAAGTCGATTTCAAAAGATGATAAAATAGACTTGTAATGACGCGGTTGATCTTCTGGTTTGACCACGATCAATTTCTTAGGCGTAAAAACGCCATTTTGAGAATCCTCTGTTCGTGCTACAATGGTCGAACCATCATAGCTAGCATTTTTTCCGACTAGAATCGTTGTACACGAATCTGCACTTTCACGTTTACGCATGCGTATCCTCCCAAATCATTCATTGCCTCTATTATAGCACTTTTAAAAGGGAGGACCTACTGAAAATCTGATTTGAAAACGGATCGTTTTCAATTTCTTTTAATCCGGTTCATTATGTAAGATTTAAAAAACCTAGCCGTTTATCAGCTAGGTTCAGATTGAAGAAAAAGTTATCTTGGAAACTTTCCTTAGGTGAGCACGGACGTCAGCGAACTTCGAAGAAGTTCCATGACTAATTATTGAGCCTAAGGTCTCAATAATTCCGAGTGCCTGAAACTGTATTGTTTCAGGCACTTTTCCCACGGCGGAAAGTTTCGGTATTTTCTTTATTCATTTTAAAAATGGGACAGATTTATATTTTTTTTGCAGAATTTCTTAACTTATTTTTTTCTTTTTAAAAAAATTTAGTCTACGTTCTAAAACCCTAGCTAATGAAAAACTAGGGCTTACCTTATCCTTTAAACGTGACAATGGTTGCGCCGCTTCCACCTGCATTTTGTGGGGCATATTCAAAACTCTTGACATGCTTGTTGCGGCGGAGGTATTTGGTCACCCCTTCACGGATGACCCCTGTCCCGATCCCGTGGATGATATCGACTTGGGCCATGTTGTTGAGCAGAGCCTGATCGATAAAACCATCTAGCTCTTGCATGGCCTCTTCATAGCGTTTTCCCACGGAGGTCCAGACGCGCTCTCGGCCCACTCGTGTTCGAGCGTTTGACGACATTCACCTGGCGTTTCTTAGGTTGAGTTGCTTCTTTTTTTCAGCCTTGATAAGGTTGAATTCTTTTTCTTCCAAGGTCATCTTGATCAAGCCGACTTGCGCCTCCCAGCGACCATCTTTGAGTTGCTTGACCAGGGTTCCACGTTGGCCATAGCTGATAACCAAGATTTCATCACCTACCTTAGGAGCACGCGCCTTTTTGGCTTTTTTCAAGACCTTGTTTTTAGAAAGGTCAACGGTCTCAGGAGCGAGTTTTTTCAACTGAGCCTTGGCTTCAATGATTTCATGTGGTTTCAACTGGGATTTAGCATGAAGTCCTTGAAGGATACGGTCACTCTCTGAGAGGGCCATGTCCACAATTTCCTTGGCCTCTTCTCTCGCCTTATTGAGCTCTGTTTCTCTCTCTCGGGTCAGTTCGTTATAGAGTTTTCGAAGAGCACGGTTGAATTTAAGATTTTCTTGCTCGACCTCTTGAATGGTATCCAAGCGCTTGCGACTTTCTAAGGTCTGCGCCTCCAATTTTTCAATAATTTGATTGACATCATTATCCGTATTGGTCATCTTCATGGCATCCTGGATAATGGTCTCAGACAAGCCCAAACGGCGGGCGATCTCAAAGGCATTGGAGCGACCAGGAACTCCTTGCATGAAGCGATAGGTCGGACGCAGACTCGCTGTGTCAAATTCCATACTGGCATTTTGCACTCCTGCAGTCTCAATTCCGTAGGCCTTGAGCTCTGGATAGTGGGTTGTCGCCATGGTCTTAATCCCGCGTAAACGCAGGTCTTCTAGGATAGCAATAGCAAGGCCAGCCCCCTCTTGAGGATCGGTTCCAGCCCCCAACTCATCCAGAAGGATCAAGGAGGCGGTATCCACTTGATTTAAGATAGATACGATATTGGTCATATGACTGGAGAAGGTCGACAAGCTCTGCTCGATCGATTGTTCATCTCCAATATCTGCAAAGACCTGTGAGAAGATGCCCACACGACTACCTGGATCTGCTAGAATGGGAAGACCAGACTGGGCCATAATTTGCGCTAGTCCCAGCGTTTTTTTAGCATGATGGTTTTCCCCCTGTATTGGGACCGGTAATCACGATTTCTGTCAAGTCCTCGGTAAAATGCAGGTCATTCGCGACAGCATTTTTCAATCAAGGGATGACGTAATTGCAAGAGCTGAATAGAGCGATTGCTACTAACCTCTGGTACCACTGCCTGACAATCGCGCATAAACCGATACTTAGCCTTGATCAAGTCCAAATGACCGATAATCCAAGCGTTGTTAGCAATCTCTGCTGCGTGAGGGCGCAGGGTGTCAGACAATTCCTCCAGAATCTGAATAATCTCATACCGCTCATCAGCTCGATGATTGGCAATTTCTTCATTGAGATTGACGACTGCTCGAGGCTCGATATAAACGGTATTCCCGCTGGCTGAGATATCGTGGACCACCCCTGCAATCCGGTTGCGATAGGTGTTTTTTACTGGTAGAACATTGCGGCCATTCCGACTAGCAATCACAGCATCCGCCAACATATCGGCCTTGCTTTTCAGCAGGGTCTTGGAGAATCTCTCTGACCTGGTGTTCATTTTCCTGGATTCGGCGACGAATTTTTGGCCAATTTTTTCGCTGGCAAAAGACTCGACAAAGCCTCCTTCGTTGATAGCTGAAGCCCACCTTGTAGGCGAGGAAGATCCACCAAGTTGTCAAAGAGGCGATTGAGCCTTTCCAGACGGACATTTTCCAAGTTGTCGTAGAAATCCTTGAGCTCATGTGTCACCCGAAGGACAGCTTTTAACGCTAGTAATTCATCGATATTGAGGGATGCCTCCATCTCCAAACGCTTGGCCACTGGACGGACATCTTGAATCGTCGATACGGCAAAGCGAGGCTCTTCCAAGAGGATCTGCTCCATATCTTCTAGCTCCATAAAGGCCGTTTCGATGCTTTCTTTTTTATCAGTTGGAGTAAGGGCTGCTAGCTCCATCTCCCCTTGTTCTGTCTGTAGATAGGGTTCAAAGAGTTGCTTGACCTTGTCAAACTCCAGAATATCTAATATTTTTTTATTCATGTTTCTCCTACAAAAAAAGTGAGCGTCCTTCCTTGAATCGGACTTGTCTCACTTCTTTCTTCATTTTTGCTCCTTAAGCTCCGATAATCGCAGTCACCCACAAGTTGTGGAACAGACTGGAACTGATCGGGGTATGAAGGATGATAAAGCGGATCAATCCACTTGCATTTAGTCTATTTGGATGGAAGCCATGGGAACTGTTGAGAGAATAGTCAAGCCCATCTGGATCACCAAGAGGGTTATCACGACGGCGATCACACCCGCTCCAATTTGATACTTGCGATCCTCCAATTTTTCTGGCTGGGGAACCAAGTGCATAAAGATTCCAATCACGCGGCCGATCAAATAAACCAGCACAAAAATCAACACATAAGCTAACCCTGCATAAAAGATGTCATCTAATTGAAACAGGTAGCGGTTGGCATAAAAATAATTCACCGATTGCTGAGTGGGACTCGAAAAAGGAACCCATAGAGACAAAACCTTAGCCAGTCCCTTGTAGCTACCACCTGCAATCAAGAGGGCCACCAAGGTCACTAGAAAGTAATAGGACTGGAGGATGATGCCTCTTGCATAGCCAATATAAAAGCTCCATGCCAAAATCAATAAGATTAAGAAAGTTAACATGTATCTCCTCTTATTTAGATGATTTATCCTTTAAGTCGTCTAAAGCTTTGCGACGAAAATCATCTAATTCTTTTTCTTTGTCGTCAAACTCAATCTCGCGATTCAGCTGCATGGACAAACTATTTACTGCCAATAAGATCGCGATGGTTTCGTCATCTGCCTCTGGCATTTGTTCCTTAATTGCTTGGTATTTTTCTTTCGCAACACGTTCGACTTCTTCCATAAACAAATTATCATGGTTGGTTGTTAAAGTGAGCGCTTTGTTTCCAAATGTAAATTTATATCTATTTAAGCTCGCCATAAAAATCACCTCACGGTATTATACCAAAAAAGGCTAGCTTTGTCAGTAGCAAAGCCCCTCTTCACAGGGATTTTCCAGTGGATTCTTTCTTTCTTTTTGCTCCCTCTCTCCCTGAATTTGTGGTACAATAGTGGTTATGGAAAGTATGACACTCACTCCAACACAGGAGCAAATCCTTGATTTTGTCCATACCTATCGAAGTTCTCTCACTCAAAGCAAGAATCCTCATATGGATTATTTCTTTCGACTAGAGGGAGCGACCGTTTCAATCTACAAGTCTGGAAAAGTCTTGCTCCAGGGCAATGACCTTACTCCTTACCTGGCCTTTTTCGGGCAAGATGCTGGGAACCCTAAAGGTTCTACTACTTCATCTGCAGGACAAGATCTAGCCATGATCGGAACCGACGAGGTCGGAAACGGCTCTTATTTTGGTGGACTCACCGTCGTTGCATCCTTTGTCACACCTGACCAGCACGACTGGCTCAAAAAGCTCGGTGTGGGGGATTCAAAGACCTTGGATGATCGAAAAATTCAGCAATTGGCTCCTCTCCTTGAGGAAAACATCCAGCATCAAGCACTCTTATTGTCTCCAAAGAAGTACAATGAAGTCATTGCTTCTGGCTACAATGCTGTTTCGCTCAAAGTCGCTCTGCACAATCAGGCTATCTATCTTCTATTAAATAAAGGAGTCCAAGCAGAGCGAATTGTGATCGATGCCTTTACGACGGCTAAAAACTACCAAAAATACGTGAAAGCTGAAAAAAATCAGGTCTCCCAAGCTATTGAGTTGGAAGAAAAAGCAGAAGGTAAGTATCTAGCTGTTGCGGTTAGTTCCATCATTGCCCGCAATCTCTTCCTTCAAAATCTGGAAGATCTGGGCAAGGAACTGGGCTTTAATCTTCCTAGTGGAGCAGGGGCGAAGTCAGACCAAGTCGCTGCTAAATTGCTTCAGACCTACGGGATGAAAGCTCTGGATTATTGTGCCAAACTCCATTTTTAAAAAAACACAGAAAAAAAGCAAATAAATTACTAGAAAGATAAGTTATGTCAAAAAGAAGTTCAAAACATACATCTAGCTCACCAGTGGTGAGATTCCTTAAAGAATGGGGCCTCTTCAGCATCATCGTTGGTCTCATCATCGCCTCACGCGTCTTCCTTTGGGCTCCGGTCAAGGTGGATGGTCATTCGATGGATCCGACCTTGGCTGATAGCGAGTACCTCCTTGTGGTCAACCACCTCTCAATCGATCGTTTCGACATTGTCGTTGCCAGTGAAAAAGACGACGACGGCAAAACCAAGGACATCGTCAAGCGGGTCATCGGTCTTCCTGGAGATACTATCCAGTACGACAACGATACTCTCTACATCAATGGGAAAAAAAGACCAATGAGCCCTATTTGAAAGACTACATCGCTCGTTTCAAAAAAGATAAATTGCAATCAACCTACACTGGAAAAGGGTTCGAAGAAAACGGAGAACTCTTCCGCCAATTGGCCAATACAGCCCAAGCCTTTACAGTAGACAAGGATGGCAATCCTAAATTTACCTTGAAGTTGCTCGACGATGAATACCTCTTACTTGGAGATGACCGGATCGTTTCAAAAGATAGCCGTCAGGTCGGAGCTTTCAAGAAAGAACAAATCAAAGGACAAAGCCGTCTTTAGACTATGGCCTATCTACCCTTTCAAAACTTATTAGTATAGATCAACAGACTGAGGCTGAGACAAGTATGTCCCAGCCTTGCTTTTATAAAAAGGAAAGAAATGATGGAATATTATTTTTTTCTGGTACTATTGAGCGTATTATTTTTTTGAAAATCCTAGCAGTTTTTTTCGAATCCTCTTACTCGACATCAGCGATACAGATGCCGAAGACTTTGATGATTTTGAGATCATTGTAACGGGCACTATGGCAGATATTATGGAAGGCGAAGACTATACTTTCTGGGGGGAGCTGGTCCATCATCCTAAATACGGAGAACAGCTCAAAATCAGTCGCTATGAACGTGCTAAACCCTCTAGCAAGGGCTTGGTGAAATATTTTTCCAGCGATCACTTCAAAGGAATTGGGCTCAAAACGGCTCAAAAAATCGTGGACCTCTATGGGGACAATACCATTGACAAAATTCTGGAGGCCCCTGAAAAATTAGAAGATATCACTGGTCTCTCCAAGAAAAAAACTGCCTGGCTTTTTGTAGAAAAAAACTCCGTCAGAATTACGGAACAGAGCGCATTCTCGCCCAACTAGCCAACTATGGCATTCCCAATAAATTGGCCTTTCAGATCCAAGATTTTTATAAAGAAGAAACCCTCCAGATCGTGGAGCAACAGCCCTACCGATTGGTGGAAGATATCCAAGGCATGGGCTTTAAAATCGCGGACCAACTAGCCGAAGAATTGGGGATTGCAAGTGACGCCCCTGAGCGATTCCGCGCGGGTCTGATCCACAGCCTTTTTAGCTACTCTATCGAGACTGGAAATACCTATATCGAAGCCAAGGACCTCCTGCGCTATACCATTGACCTCTAGAATCCGCTCGTCCAGTAGAATTGGATCCTTCCACTGTCGCCCAGGAATTAGGACGCCTCATTGAGGAAGACAAGGTCCAAAAACGTGGACACCAAGGTCTTTGACAATAGCCTCTTCTTTGCGGAGGAAGGGATTCGCAGTCATATCGGTCGCCTCCTAGAAAAAGGAAAGCAAGCTTCATTTGACGCTGAGAAAATCAACCAGGCGATTGAGGAGGTTGAAAAAAAGATCTGGGGATTCGCTACGATGCGATTCAAAAAGAGGCGATTCACCAAGCTATCCAAAACAAGGTCTTTATCCTCACCGGGGGTCCTGGGACAGGAAAGACTACCGTTATCAATGGGATGATCAGTGTCTATGCCCAACTCCACCAGCTGGACCTTCGGAAGAAACAAGACCTGCCGATCCTCTTGGCTGCCCCAACAGGGACGGGCAGCTAGGCGCATGAATGAGCTGACAGGACTTCCGAGCGCCACCATCCACCGCCATTTGGGGATGACTGGGGATGATGACACCAGCCACTTAGAGGACTACCTAGATGCAGACTTTATCATTGTGGATGAATTTTCCATGGTTGATACCTGGCTGGCTAATCAATTACTTAGCAATATTGCAACAGATACGAAACTCTTGATTGTGGGAGATGCCGACCAATTACCTTCCGTCAGCCCTGGTCAGGTCTTGGCTGATCTCTTGCAGATCCCAAGCATCCCTCAGACCAAACTGGAGCATATTTTCCGTCAGAGTGAGGACTCGACCATTGTCTCACTGGCAGGAGACATTCGCCAAGGCAAGCTTCCTCAAGATTTCACAGAACGAAAAGCTGACCGCTCTTATTTCGAAGCCGGAAGCGAACACATCCCTAAGATGATTGAGCAAATCACTTCTGCTGCCCTTCGCAGTCAAATCCCTGCTCGAGATATCCAAGTCTTAGCTCCCATGTACAAGGGCCAGGCCGGCATTGACAATATCAATACGCTCATGCAAGACCTTCTCAATCCAGCTGTCAAAGATCAGGTGGTCTTTGACACGCCAGACTGCCAATACCGCGATGGAGACAAGGTCATCCATCTGGTCAATGATGCAGAAAGCAATGTCTTTAATGGAGATATTGGCTACATCACCGATCTTCTCCCAGGAAAATATACAGAATCCAAGCAAGATGAATTGACTATCCAATTTGATGGCAATGAAATCGTCTACCCGCGCAATGAATGGTACAAGATTCGCTTAGCCTATGCGATGAGTATTCACAAATCGCAAGGAAGTGAGTTTCCGGTAGTGATTTTGCCCATTACCAATCAAAGCCACCGGATGTTGCAGCGTAATTTGATCTATACTGCCATCACGCGCTCTAAGAGCAAGCTGATTCTCTTAGGAGAATACAGGGCCTTTAATTACGCTACTAAAAATACCGGTACTGCGCGCAAGACCTACTTGGTGGAGCGCTTCAAGGACCTGGACGGAGGCGAGGCAACCAAAGACTTTTCTTCAGCCGTTGCCACCGCTTCTGCTACAGTCGAATCCGCACGAAGCAAGGAAGGGACTGTTGAAAGGAAGGCTGAGCCTGATGAACCGACTGTCTATCGACTGACAGAAGACAATCTCACACCATCTCTCCTATGATCGGACTGACTGAAGAAGAGATTGCGCCTTTTTTGACATCAAAAAAATACGACTAGTGAACAAACTAGTCGTTTTCTTTTCTTCCACCAAAAGGCAGCTCAGTATGATCGATGAAAATTGGTCATGGTGACACCCAAGAGGCGGATTCCAGTATTTGTCGATTCAATTTCTTGAAAAATATGACGAGCGGAACGATTGATCCGCTCAGCCTCTCGTGTTGGCTCCGTCAGTGTGATCCGCTTGGTCAAGGTGGTGAAGTCTCCATAGCGCACTTTTTAAGACCAAAGGTCTTTCCTTGCTTGCCATGTTTTTCCAGCGATTGGGCCACCTTACTGGACAGATTTGGCAATTTCTTCTAAAATATCATCTTCAGCATAGAGGAGCTTGCGGTAGGTCCGCTCTTTTCCGATCGACTTGCGGATGCGATGGCTCTTGACAGGGCTATTGTGAATCCCTCGCGCCTTACGAAAGAGATCATAGCCAAAGCGTCCAAATCGATCAATCAAAGTCATCTCCGGGATGGCTAAAAGATCCGCGCCAGTATAGACCCCCATCTCATGCAGCCGCTCCACTGTCTTCTTTCCTACCCCGTGAAATTTGGCAATGTCCATCTGGCTCAGGAAATCCTCAGCATCCTCCGGCAAGACCACCGTTAGGCCACGGGGCTTTTTGGTAGTCACTTGCCATCTTGGCCAAAAACTTATTATAAGAGACACCCGCTGAAGCTGTGAGATGCAGCTCTTCCCAGATCGCATGCTGAATCAAGCGGGCAATCTTGACAGCTGATTTGCTCTGGATTTTATTTTCCGTCACATCTAGATAGGCTTCGTCAATACTCATAGGCTCGATCAGATCTGTATAGCGCTTGAAAATCTCACGAACCTGCTCGCCCACTTCTCGGTATTTTTCATAATTTCCAGAGATAAAAATCGCTTGAGGACAAAGGTCCAGCGCTTCTTTGGAACTCATGGCCGAATGAATCCCATATTTCCGTGCTTCATAGTTACAGGTCGAGACCACACCTCTCCCTCCTGATTGACGAGGGTCCTGGCCAATTACGACAGGCTTCCCCTTTAAACTAGGGTTGTCTCTTTCTTCGACGGCAGCAAAAAATGCATCCATATCAATATGAATAATCTTGCGACTCGTATCATTCACCAATGGAAATATCAGCATTTTTTACCCTCCTTTTTTTCTATTATAAGAAGAAAATTTTAGAATTGCAAAAATCGGCCCTTCCTAAAAACATGAAAATTGATGGAAATTCGTGTTCATTTTCAAAAATGTAGTACAGTATCACAGAAGAATTGAAACTGTATTATAAAAGAATCTGCTATTTTTCGCAATTTGTCTTTGTGTAACCGGTTTCTGTATGGTATACTACTATTGTAAGTGCAACAGATATAGTTGCTAGAAAAGACAATAGAGGAAAATAAAAATGGTTGTTAAAACAGTCGTTGAAGCACAAGATATTTTTTTGACAAAAGCCTGGGAAGGCTTCAAAGGTGAAGATTGGAAAAGAAAAAAAGCAAGCGTTTCTCGCTTCGTTCAAGCTAACTACACACCTTATGATGGAGATGAAAGCTTCCTAGCTGGTCCAACTGAACGTTCTCTTCACATCAAAAAGATTGTTGAAGAAACAAAAGCTCATTACGAAGAAACTCGTTTCCCATACGATAACCGTCCAACATCTATCGCTGATATCGCAGCTGGATATATCGACAAAGAAAACGAAGTCATCTTCGGTATCCAAAATGATGAGTTGTTCAAATTGAACTTCATGCCTCGTGGTGGTATCCGTATGGCGGAAACTACTTTGAAAGAAAATGGATACGAACCAGATCCTGCAGTTCATGAAATCTTCACAAAATACGTTACAACTGTAAACGACGGTATCTTCCGCGCTTACACTTCTAACATCCGTCGTGCTCGTCACGCTCACACTGTAACTGGTCTTCCAGATGCTTACTCTCGTGGACGTATCATCGGGGTTTATGCTCGTTTGGCTCTTTACGGTGCTGACTACTTGATGGCTGAAAAAGCAAACGACTGGAACTCTATTACTGAAATCGATGAAGAATCAATCCGTCTTCGTGAAGAAGTAAACCTTCAATACCAAGCACTTCAAGAAGTTGTTAAATTGGGTGACCTTTATGGTGTAGACGTACGTCGTCCTGCCTTCGATACAAAAGAAGCGATCCAATGGACAAACATCGCCTTCATGGCTGTCTGCCGTGTGATCAACGGTGCTGCTACTTCTCTTGGACGTGTGCCAATCGTTTTGGATATCTACGCTGAACGTGACTTGGCTCGTGGTACATTTACTGAATCAGAAATCCAAGAATTCGTTGACGATTTCGTTATGAAATTGCGTACTGTTAAATTTGCTCGTACAAAAGCTTACGACCAATTGTACTCAGGTGACCCAACCTTCATCACAACTTCTATGGCTGGTATGGGTAACGACGGACGTCACCGTGTTACTAAGATGGACTACCGTTTCTTGAACACTTTGGACAACATCGGTAACTCTCCAGAACCAAACTTGACAGTTCTTTGGACTGACAAATTGCCATATAGCTTCCGTCGCTACTGTATGCACATGAGCCACAAACACTCTTCTATCCAATACGAAGGTGTAACAACAATGGCCAAAGACGGATACGGTGAAATGAGCTGTATCTCATGTTGTGTATCTCCACTTGACCCAGAAAACGAAGAACAACGCCACAACATCCAATACTTCGGTGCTCGTGTTAACGTGCTTAAAGCTCTTCTTACTGGTTTGAACGGTGGTTACGACGATGTTCATAAAGACTACAAAGTATTTGACATCGATCCAATCCGTGACGAAGTTCTTGAATTCGAATCTGTTAAAGCAAACTTCGAAAAATCTCTTGACTGGTTGACAGACACTTACGTAGATGCTTTGAACATCATCCACTACATGACTGATAAGTACAACTACGAAGCTGTTCAAATGGCCTTCTTGCCAACTCACCAACGCGCTAACATGGGATTCGGTATCTGTGGATTTGCCAACACTGTTGATACATTGTCAGCAATCAAATACGCTACTGTTAAACCAATCCGTGACGAAGATGGCTACATCTACGACTACGAAACAATCGGTGAATACCCACGTTGGGGTGAAGATGACCCACGTTCTAACGAATTGGCAGAATGGTTGATCGAAGCTTACACTACTCGTCTTCGCAGCCACAAACTTTACAAGAACGCTGAAGCAACTGTTTCACTTCTTACCATCACTTCTAACGTTGCTTACTCTAAACAAACTGGTAACTCTCCAGTCCACAAAGGGGTATACCTCAACGAAGATGGTTCTGTGAACTTGTCTAAATTGGAATTCTTCTCACCAGGTGCTAACCCATCTAACAAAGCTAAAGGTGGATGGTTGCAAAACTTGAACTCACTTGCTAGCCTTGACTTTGGTTATGCAGCTGACGGTATCTCACTGACTACTCAAGTTTCACCACGTGCTCTTGGTAAAACTCGTGACGAACAAGTTGATAACTTGGTAACCATCCTTGATGGATACTTCGAAAACGGTGGACAACACGTTAACTTGAACGTTATGGACTTGAACGATGTTTACGAAAAGATCATGTCAGGTGAAGACGTTATCGTTCGTATCTCTGGATACTGTGTAAACACTAAATACCTCACTCCAGAACAAAAAACTGAATTGACACAACGTGTCTTCCACGAAGTTCTTTCAATGGATGATGCCTTGAACTAAGATTCAAATAGATCTTAAAAACCAGTCGGAAACGGCTGGTTTTTTCATCCCCATCGCAAGAGTATTCTGAATTTTGAAAGAGTTTAAGAGCCTACCATATAGAGTTTGACAGCGCTTTCTCCAAGTGTTATAGTAGAGCTGTAAATAATATAGAAGGGGTGATCCTATGTTTTTTTAACATTTATTTTTCGCTATTATTTGGCTCTTTATCCTGATTGCACTGATCTTTTTTTAGCAACCCTTCTCGTCCAGGATAGCACCGTGCAGCACCACCACCCGAGTTAACGAATGATAAAACCTAAACAATAGCTATTCTAAACGAATTCAGAAAGGATAAGAAACAAACTAGAATTGTCAGATTTTAGTTCTGTCTCTCGTCCTTTTTTGCTATAATAGAAACAGATTATTTAGTAAGAAGGAAATTATGGAAGAGTCAAAACAGATCAACCAAGTGATCGACGTCCTGATGTTAGCTGGAACCCTCCTGATAGAGAGCGGTTCTGAGATTCACCGGGTCGAAGATACCATGATCCGGATCGCCCATTCACAGGGAATCGTCGATTGCAATGTTTTAGCGATGCCAGTCGCTATTTTCTTTTCAATTGAGAATGCCAATGTCACGCGCATGAAACGGATCTTGCGGACTAATTACAATATTGAAAAGGTCTGTGATGTCAATCAGATCTCTCGTCAACTCGTCTCTGGAGAGATAGATCTCGAGCAAGCCTACCAGGCCCTGAGCGAGTTGAAAAATAAGCGCGTTCCTTATACCAATCTCCAGTTGACCATTGCGGCAACCCTCAGTGCACCTTTCTTCTCCATCATGTTTGGGGGAAATTTCTATGATGCGATTGGAGCAGGTATTGCGACTGTCTTTGCCTTTGCTTTTTCTCTTGTCGTTGAGAAATACGTTCGCATTCCCTTTGCCACTGCCTTTGCGGCCGCCTTTGTCTTTGGTTTTTTGGCCCATATCTGGACGCGCTATAGTGGTTTTCCTTCCAATACCGATCTCATTATCGCAGGCTGTGTCATGCCCTTCGTTCCTGGAATCGCCATGACCAATGCCGTCCGCGATCTGATGAATTACCACCTCAACTCTGGGATGAGCAAACTCTTTGAAACTCTCCTCATTACTCTTGCACTTGGTGCCGGTACAACCGTTGCCCTCGTCCTTATGAAATAAAATCATGAACCTAACTGAATTTTTAATCCAAGCGGTGGCCAGTTTGATTGCCATCATCACCTTTTTAATCGTCCTAAATGTGCAACGCTCCATGTTGATTCCTGGAGGAATCCTCGGTATGGGCATCTGGCTACTTTACTATATCCTGAAAAGGGCCTACCAATGTCATCGTTGCGACCTTTATCGCGACCCATTGTCGGCTCCTGTATCAGTCAGATTTTAAGTATCATTCTCAAGACGCCTGTCGTGGTCTTTATGTTGTCCATTCTCGCGCCCTTAGTTCCTGGATATATTTCCTATCGGACCACTTCCTTCTTTGTCAGTGGCCAATATCGCCAGGCAGTGACCAGTGTTACCCTGGTGGTTATTCTGGCCTTGGTGATCTCCATCGGGATGGCTAGTGGCTCTGTCGTCTTGAAACTGTATCATTCTTATCAACGTTATCAGAAAAAGAAAAAAGCAGCTAATGTAAACTAGCATTGATTGCTTTTTCTTTTTATGATAATCTGTAGACTTATAAAATACATACGCGAATGCTCCAAACAAATCACTAGGAACTAAAAAGATCTCTAACTATTAAGTAGGAGCTGTACTAGAAAACTGAGTGAATCGACAAAACTAGCATTAGTTTTTAAATTTCTCTAAGTGTCATTGCTTGCATTTTTTTCCTTAAAAGGGATACAATGATAGTGAAAAAAACAAATCCTTTAAAGTATGCGAGGTGCTGTAGGGATGATAAACAAGTATATCAAGTATCTTCCTTATATGATTCTAGGAGCCCTCTCCTCCTATCTATTAGCGACTGATTATGCCCGCAATTCATTTGACTTGTTCTATCTGACCTTGAACTTTATGATTGTGAACATCGCTATACTCGTCTTCTACGAAAAAGTTCTAAAAGATAAATGCAAAGAACTCTTCATACGGGTCATGAGTAACCCTAAAAAGATAGCTAAGCATAAGATTTGAAAAGTCATCTGAGGATGACTTTTTCTTATAGATTCTCTATTTTTCTTTGAAACATTGCAAAATCGGTCCCGAGAATGATTTCCTTGCTGATCTAGCTTTTTCAAGGGAGTTTTACCCTTAAATATGGTAAAATAGTAACGAAATATACTAGTAGATATCAAATAAAAAAGAGGTTAAGAATGACAATTGGGATTGATAAGATTGGTTTTGCGACGAGTCCTTATGTCTTGCGTTAGAAGATTTGGCTGCTGCTCGTGATACTGATCCCGAGAAACTGAGCAAGGGTCTTCTCTTAAAAGAACAAAGTGTTGCACCGATCACAGAAGACATCGTCACATTGGCTGCTACTGCAGCAGATGATATTTTAACAGACGAAGATAAAGAAGCAATCGACATGGTGATTCTTGCGACAGAATCTGGAATTGACCAGAGTAAGGCTGCTGCTGTGTTTGTCCATGGCTTACTAGACATCCAGCCTTTCGCCCGCTCTTTTGAGATGAAAGAAGCCTGCTATGCTGCGACTGCTGCCTTGGATTATGCTAAACTCCATGTTGAAAAATTCCCGCAGAGTAAGGTCTTGGTCATTGCCAGTGACATTGCTAAATACGGAATTGGAACTCCTGGAGAACCAACACAGGGGGCTGGAGCGGTTGCCATGCTGATCAGCCACAATCCTCGTATTCTATCTTTTAACGATGATAATGTTGCCCAAACACGTGATGTCATGGATTTTTGGCGTCCAAATTATACGACAACTCCCTTCGTGAATGGGATTTATTCAACGCAACAATATCTAGATTCTCTGAAAACAACCTGGGCGGAATACCAGAAACGGACTGGCCTTGCCTTGACAGACTTTGCAGCCGTCTGCTTCCACCTGCCTTATCCGAAATTAGCTCTCAAGGGCTTGAAAAAAATCTTGGATAAGTCATTATCAGAAGAGAAAAAAGATCAATTACAATACAACTTTGATCAATCGATTCTATACAGCCAACGCGTGGGAAATATCTACACTGGATCTCTTTTCCTAGGCTTGCTGTCACTACTGGAAAATCAACCCCAACTCAAAGCTGGGGACCGAATCGCCCTCTTTAGCTATGGAAGTGGAGCGGTTTCTGAGATCTTTAGTGCCAATCTCGTTCCTGGTTTTGAGCAACTCTTAGATCACAAACGCATGGAAAAACTGGACCAACGTACGGTTCTTAGTGTTGCTGACTACGAACGACTCTTTTATGAGGAAGTAGATCTAGATCCTAGTGGCAATCAAGTGTTTGAGCCTGCTACGCATCAAACTTTTGCTTTGACAGAGATCAAGGAACACCAACGCACTTACCAGAAAGTAGAAAAATAATGGCACGATTACCAGGTTTTGCAAAACTTTCTCCCACAGAACGCATAGAGGCCTTACTGAAGGAAGGCCTCTTAACTTGGGATGAAGCACAGATCTTAAAAGAACAAAAGGGACTTCCCCTTTCTATTGCAGATCAATTGACGGAAAATGTCTTGTCGACTTTTGACTTGCCTTTTAGCCTCGCTCCTTATTTTCTGATCAATGGTCGTGACTATGTCCTTCCCATGGTCACAGAAGAGCCTTCCGTGGTCGCGGCTGCCAGCTTTGCAGCCAAGCTCATCCAACGTTCGGGCGGCTTCACCACCCAGGTGCACCAGCGCCAAATGATTGGTGAGATTGCTCTGACGGATGTTGAAGACGTAGAAGTTGCTAGCAAGCGCATCCTCGAAGACAAGGAAACCCTTCTTCAGCTGGCTAATAAAGCCTATCCTTCTATCGTTAAGCGTGGAGGTGGAGCGAGGGATCTTTGGGTCGAAAAACAAGGGGGACTTTCTTATTGTCTACTTGGCTGTCGATCCCAAAAGAAGCCATGGGAGCCAATATGCTCAACACGATGCTGGAAGCTCTGACCGATCGCATCCAGGAACTCTCTGGTGGTCAGGCCTTGATGGCAATTTTATCCAACTTGGCTACTCGCTCTTTAGTGAGTGCACGGTGTGCCATCGATTTTAAAGCACTGAGTCGAAATCCTGAGGAAGCTATTGAGATTGCCCACCGGATGGAGCTAGCTAGCCAACTGGCTCAAGTGGATCCTTACCGTGCAGCCACTCATAACAAGGGAATTTTTAACGGGATTGATGCCCTGGTCCTTGCAACAGGCAATGACTGGCGGGCCATCGAAGCAGGAGCCCATGCCTATGCTGCACAAAGTGGTTCATACAAGGGCTTGAGTCACTGGACAAGTCAGCCGGAAGAGAAAAAACTCTATGGAGAGATCACCCTACCAATGCCGGTTGCGACAAAAGGAGGCTCGATTGGCCTCAACCCAACGGTTCAAGTCAGCCACCGTTTGCTAGGAGAACCTTCTGCTATTGAATTAGCAGGTATCATCGCTTCGCTCGGTTTGGCGCAGAATTTCGCAGCCCTCAAAGCCCTTGTCACCACAGGGATTCAAGCAGGACATATGAAACTCCAAGCACGCTCCCTAGCCCTTCTAGCAGGAGCTAAGGAAGAGGAAGTTCCCCGATTGGTCAGCCAACTCCTTGAAAACAAACCCTTTAATTTAGAAAAAGCACAAACACTCTTACAAGAATTGAGAAAATAAAAGAACTAAGACAAGGTTTTCGTTTTCAGATTGAAGACAATGTCATTTTTTGAAACTTTCCTTAGGTGAGTACGGACGTTAGGTGAAAATTATCCAGTGGATGATTTCAGCAATCCAGGAAGTTCCATGACTTAGTTTTTGAACCTAAAGTTTTCAAAAACTCCCGAGTGCTAGAAACAATCCTATTTCTAGCACTTTTTCTCACTGCGGAAAGTTTCAGTGTATGTTTGAATGAGACTAATTGGTATGTATCAGTTTTAATTATTCTGCATCACTTAGCTTGTTTATGTAAAAAACAGTTTGTTTACATTCTAAAAGAGGCTGGGACAAAAGTCCTAGCCTCTCTTTTGTTTTTAGATTGTCGAGCAAGACGCAGTGGTTGAGTGGGCTCTACTACGCTGATTTCATCAGCTTTTATAGCCCTACTCAACTGTGCGGAGGTGGGACGACGAAATCAAATTCTAACGAATTACCGATTTCTGTCCCACTCTCTTTTGTGTTTGAAAAATTATTCTTATTGTTTTAAAAATGGCAACTCGGGATGTTTCTTGGTATAGAGCACCACTTCGATAAAGGTCCCTACTTGGACGGCAAAGAGCAGTCCGACGAGAAGATTAATCCGATGGTCTGTTTCATAAAACGGAGAGTTCCATAAGAAGTGATTGGCTACTGTCGAGAGAACACACCAGAGCCCAAAGAGTTTTTCCTTTTGCTGGGTCACTTGAGACAACAAGAGGAAGACACCAACGGATACAACAGCTGTATAGAGGGCATGTGAAGCTAATCCACCAGAGATCCGGTTAATGGCCTCAGTAACCGCGGCTAATTGACTGGTTTTGGTTTGGCGGGCAACGTACCCTAAATCCTCAATGATTTGAAAACCAAAGCCAGAGCCCAAGCCTGCAATTAGAATTGCTTTTAGATCTTTCTTGCCAACCATCAAGACAACCCAAAAGGCAACTAGAGCCTTAAAGAATTCCTCTGAAAATGGGGCCGTCAAGGCATCGGTCCACTTGTTAAAGACAGTGGCATCCTTGATCACATGGCTATTCATAATATCAATCAAGCTATTGCCTGAAAAGCTCAACCAGCCTGCTACGAAGGCTCCTCCAAACATGGCAATCCATAAGACATAAGTTGGGACAGACAACTGCTTGGCCAATCGTTTTTGGAAAAGAGATAGAGCGGGATAATAATAGCAGCTAAGACAGACAAGTTTAAGACCAAGTCTCTGCCTGCAGACTGGCTAAATTCTTGTTGAGAAAAGATGACCGAGTTCAAACTCCAAGCCAATTCCTGCAAACAGTAGAAAAAAAGATAGATCGAGGCTCTTTTGAATTTTTAGTCATCTTGTTTTCCTCCCTTTTTGTTTCTTTGAGCGAATCAGGTAGATCACAATCGCTAGAAGGGTTGCCCCGAATAAGCCTGCTGCTAGAATGTAATCATAGTCAAAATCAACGAGATCAATCTTTTCTTCATAAGCAGCATCTTCTTCGTCATCTAGATCTTGCAGGGCACTTTTTCCCGTGTTCATCTGCTACCTTTTTGTTCTGCTTCTTTTCTGATTTCTTGCAAGCGTTCGAAGGTTTTCTCAGCTCTTGCCAAGCTTTCCTCTGTTGCCTTCTTACTAGCTTCTTCAGGCTGAGAAGCAAGAGCAATTTGTTCCTTATCACTCAGATCTTGTTCGACCATCCACTGAGACTCCAATCGTTCCATTTCAGTACGAATCGCCCCATCTTCGAATAAATCTGGATACTTGGCCACAAGGTCATTGATTCTTGAAATGGTCCAATACCAAGAGCGATCATTGTAATGGTCCCCTAATTCTTGGTAGGCTTGATAGGTGTTGAGAATATTGCCATAGTAGGGTAGGTATGGAGCATTTCGTGGACTACCCATCGACAGCCACATGGTGCCTCCACCTGCACTCGCTGGGACATCATCTTTCAGTTGGAAAATATGGGCCTCCATGACATTTGGATTGGAAATAGGGTATTTATAAACCGCATCAAACTCCCCTTTTTTCGGAATGCCTTTTCCATCCAGCTCCATTTGATCCTGTGGTTTATATTTGGTTCCTTCCAAACGATTGCGTTGGAGATTCATGGCATCGCGGAGGGTTAATTTTCGATCGGTTGTATGAAGAAGGTCAAAGGACGCATCGTCATATTTAACAGGAGAGCTTGGGTCTAGCGATTTGATTCCCGACCAAACCCGAGAGCGATCTGCTTCTTGCAAAGGCGGATTATAGGATTGAGAAACGTGGAATTTTCCGTCCACTTCCTTATAGCTATTGGCTTCTTTGGCGACTTTTTCAAGATCTTTTGAGGCGATCGTGCGTTCGGTATCTGACAGATCGACATGCCCTAAGAAGAAGGTATTTGGAAAGACCGCAAATCGATCCTCTGGGAAGAGAATCGCCGCATATTGATGGCCAGATAGGATTTCCATATACCAGACGCCTTCTTTATCGGCAATGGTCACAATATTTCCTTCTGCTGCGCCTTTTTCTTCGACGATTTTAGCAATGAGTTCGACCCCTTCTCTTGCGGTTTTCACACTAGGGAGAACAATACTGGTCAAGCCCGATTCTGCGAGGCCATCCTTGACATAGGGATCCACTTTTTGGATTTTGTCATTTGCTGAAGCAGATACAGTGGCAGAAATGGAAACCCCATATTCATTGAAGCCTGCTTCGTCAAAAATTCCTTGATCTGGGGTGACATCTGGGACCGCTGTATACTTATAGCTAATCTCTGGCAAGGGATATTGAAAACCGTTGGCAGCATCTTCAAAGATGGCTCCCTTTTTATTGTAGACACGCTCTCTAACCACAAAATTTTTATTATGGTTGGGTTCTAAATCTTCGGTACGCCCTACCAAGGTCGAACCATCGGCAGTCAGTTTCTTCCCGATGATGAACCCTGTACAAGCCTCAACAGGTTGAGCAATCAACAAAAGCGGAAGCAAGGCTGCTACAGCTGATCGAAAATAGTGCTTCTTCATCCTAAACTCCTTTTAAAAATGTTTTTCCTTATTTAGTATACTCTTTTACAAGCCTAGTTTTGCAAGCGATTCCAGCAACCGTAAACGATTCGTAAACTATCAGAATTTTTGAGGAGAACACTTTTTCAAAAAAAGAAAAGATTGGCTTATTTTGCCAATCCTAAACGAATAGGAACTAATTTTTAAGTAAAATAAGTTAAGTGATTCTTCAAAGAACTATAAAAGAGTTCTAATTTTTCAAAATGAATCATAATATACGAAAAACTTTCCGCCGTGAGAAAAAGTGCCTGAAACGTTTTTTTGTTTCAGGCACTCAGTGAAACGTTCTTTGAAACTCATTTTGAGGTTCGAGAAGATCTGAGTCATGGAACTTCGTAGAAGTTCGCTGAAAAAATCGATCCATGTACTCACCTAAGGAAAGTTTCTAAAATGATTTTTCTTCATTTTTTCTGTTGCTGAGCTTGCCACAATTTTCCATAGAGGAGATAGTCGACTTCACGGAGCTCTTTCAGGTTCTGACAACCGAGCGCACAAAGGAGCAATCTGAGGTCTTCTTTCCATCCTTGGACAAGGACGATTACTTCTTCAATGCTCTTAGTCTCTACCATCTCAAGAAAAACGCGGGAAAGTCCTACGCCACGCGCTCCAAGGACTAAGGCCTTGACCATATCAAGGGGATGACGGATGCCCCCACTTGCGAGGATCTCAATCTGATCCATCTGATCCTGTAACTGTATGAGACACTGCGCAGTTGACTGTCCCCAATCATCCAGATAAGCGCGATTGCCACCACGACGATTCTCAATATAGGCAAAACTAGTGCCACCACGACCAGAAATATCGACGGTTTTGATCCCAGCATCTAGCGCTGCCTGAACTGTTTTGGGATCCATACCAAAGCCAACTTCCTTCAGGACTACAGGCACTGGAAAGCCCTGCCCATAGCTCTTGAGATGGTCTTTTCCAAGTGTGGAAAATCCGCTCCCCTTCGGGCATGAGCAACTCTTGCATCAAATTCACATGGACTTGAAGAAAGAGGGGTTGTAGCTCTTCCACTGTTCGCAAGCCCAAATCTGGCTCTTTATCGATGCCAATGTTGGTTGCTAAAAGAAGATGAGGATGGTCTTTTTTGACCGCATACGATTGATCGTTCGGATCCTTCAGCCCTGCGCTGTAAGAGCCAGTCACAAAGAGAATCCCACAGGCTTCGGCTACTGCTGCCAACTTTTGATTGATCTCTTTGGCCCGTTTACTCCCGCCTGTCATAGCATTGATATAAAAAGGGACCTCCCAATCACGCCCTGCGAAATGGGTTGTCAAATCAATCTCCGCTAGATCCACAAGGGGGAGGGATCGGTGAATCAGCTCGATCTCATCAAAAGCTATTATAGGAGGAGCTTTGCTCCAAGGCATAGCGAATATGCTGGTCTTTTCGATTTTCGCTCACGAATCTCCCATCCTTTCTTGGTAAATGACTTCAATATTCTTTTCCTTCCAGCGGTCTATCAAGGTCTGAGTCTCAACTGGGTCAAAACTAAGGGCGATTCCACAGTCGCCTCCTCCAGCACCACTAGATTTGGCACAGACAGAAAGACCCTCTGTCGCTTCTTGCAGAACTTTTAGAGCTGGGGTATAGATCAAAGGGTTCAAAGACTTTAGGTTCTTATCCGCACGTTTGATACTGGTCTCAATTTCTTTTTGGTTCCCTTCACGGAGGCCTTTTTCAAGATTCTTCACTGCGCTCTGGCTCTCCTGAAGAAAATCTTCCTTGATCGCTCCCTTGACCTGGCGGATCAAATCACTTGAAATCGCTGGTTCCTTGGTCCAACCAACCAGAAAATCATAAGAGATGGCTGGCTGGATCGAGCGGATCTGGTAGTCCCAATCCAGGTCTAAAACTTGTGAAAGAGGCTGAGAAGTCAAGACTTCATGCAACCAAGCCCGATCAAAGGATTGGTAATAAATCAAGTCCTCGTAAGCAATACAAGCCAAATCGCCCATGGAACCATTGTCCCCTCTTTGCACCAAGACCACTGCTGCTAGTCGAAAGAGCAGATCTGGATTTAAGTCTAGTTCATACAGAGCGAGCCATGGCCTTGATCACGAGCAAGACCACACTTCCGCTGGAACCAATCCCATACTTTTTCCCCTCTTCGCCCAATGTTCCTCTAAGGTGAAGATCAAAGGGTTTAGGGGCTATCCCCTGATCTTTCAGCCACTCTTCCATGAGCTGAATGGTCTCTTGAATCAAGGCGTAGTCCTTATTTGGGGTCAAATCCACCTGGTAACCAAAGAGATCTGAGGCTAGCTGGTAGGCTGTTGCTTCTTGGATGGTAGCTGACAGATAAATAGGGAATAAACTGAATCACGGCTCCATAGCCAGGCGTTAGCACCGCGTATTCTCCAGCTAGATAGAGCTTGCCTCCAGTCTGTACCTGATACTTAGTCTTCATCTTGAGGGTCCTTTGTCTTAGATACGATGGTCCGATAGCGGGCATCAAATAAAGGCACCAGCTGATCCAAGTCTTCTTCTAAACAGAGAACCTTTAACATTTGGCCCTGCATCCATGGTAAAGTAACAAGCATGGCCTGCAGCGCGAAGCTCACGGACAAAGTCCATAGCTTTGTGGCTTTCTTCTGTCAAGTAGCTAAAAGGCTGGAGTGGCTGTTCTAGTCGTCGCATGCATAGCAAGGGCATTGCGCTCTGTCAGCTGACCGACCTGTTCAAAATCATTGGCAGCTAGATAGTCCAGCATATCCTTGTAATCTTGTCGAGACTCTTCGATCCATTCTTTGAAATTAGTCGAAGTCTCCATGCAGCGTTTCATCCCTTCCCGGCTGGAAACGGGCTTTTGCTTGTCATTGAGGACCAGCATGATCATCGCGAGTTTCAGGTCTGTTTTGACCTTATAAATTTCTCCACTTTCTTTGTCCCAGGCTGCTAAGGGTCCAAAGAAAGACCGTGAAGAAGAGCCCGAAGCAAACTTGGCTTTTTGAGCTAATTCCTCCTGGCTCAAGCCCAAATCATAATACTGATTGCAAGCCTTGACAAGAGCAGAGAGGCCGCTCGAGCTAGAGGACAAGCCTGCTGCGGTTGGCATGTTGTTGCTGGTATCCACCCGAACAAATCTCGCTTCATTTGCTGGCTTCAAGCTATCAATCACAGCTCCAATTTTGGCTTGTTCAGCTGGATTTTGGAATTTTCCATCGATATAAAACTCATGCGCAGTCGCATCTGCTGGCAAGGGAGACAGACGGGTCTCTGTATACATATTCTCTAAGGTCAACGAAATCGAACTGGTCGAAGGGACCATCTGTTTGGCATCTTCTTTTCCCCAGTATTTGATAATCGCAATATTGGCATAGGACTTAGCCTTTACAGGTTTTCGATCCATGTATGGTATGCTCCTTCTTTTTCTAATGCATGGGCAATGGTTGCTGCTTCCCGAGAATCCTTGACGAGGGCAATCACACAACCTCCAAGACCGCCTCCGCTCATTTTAGCGCCTAAGGCCCCATTTTCAAGGGCAACGGCGACCAGATGGTCTGCTTTTTCACAGCTGACACCCACGGCTCTCAAGTGCTCATGGCAAGTAGTCAGAGCCTGTCCTAGGTTCGTTAGATCATTCATTTTCAGAGCCTCTTCCACCTGCTGGGTCAACTGACCAATCTCATGGAAATGGGACAAAACTTCCTGCCCTTTGGCTTCAACCTTTTGGATCGCCTCACGGGTATTGCCGTGAATTCCCGTATCCGCAATCACCAAGCTCGCTTTTATACCCAGCTCCAGCGGGTAAAAGCCGACATTTCGGATAAATTTAATGGCTTGATCGCTCAAACAAGTCTTGGCATCGAGCCCACTTGGATTCATATGGGCAATGGTTTCTGCTCGATTGACCAGGATTTCTAAGGTCTCATCATCCAGCTTCTCTTGATAATAGTCAAAAACGGCACGAATAGCTGCGATACTCACCGCCGCAGACGATCCCATCCCCCGTTTTTCCGGTACCATGGACTGAATGCGACAGCGAATCCGGGCCTCGCGAATCCCGAGGTGCTCAAGAGACGCAAAAACCGCCATGGACAAGGTGTCATCTTCAAACAAAATCCATGGACTGTCTGCCGGGACGATCTGGCAGATCACTTCGATATGATGGAGTGGCAAAGCAATAGCCGGATAACCATAAACCACCGCATGCTCTCCAATTAAGATAATTTTACTATGCGCCCTTCCGACGCCTATCTCTTTGTTCATATTCATCTCGCTCTATTAAGGTCATTACTATTTTAATATAAATCAGCCAAAAAAGCGATGCTTTTGAAGGAAATCCAACCTAAGACGGAGTTCAAAAATGAATCTCTACAGTTTCTTTCTCACGGACAGACCGTAAAAAGGCCAGGATCCATCATCCTAGCCTTCCATTTCTATTTTTCACATTCTTGTTTGATCAAGTCCATCAAAGAGTTGCGGTCCAGGATCCATTGGGCCCGTTCGTCCTTCTCATAGGTCCGGTTGGACAAAAAGATCACAGCTTCCTGCCTCTTTCGATTGTACATGATGAAGGTTCCTGTATAGCCCGTATGATCCAACCAGTCCCCCTCTAGATTCCATCCAAGAGCGCGGGTCTTGCCCTCTTCACGCGCAAAATTCTGAGACAAGTCACGCGCAAAATCATCCTTCAGATAATGCTCTAAGAAGCGCTCTAGATCAGCAACAGTTGAAAAAAGTCCAGCACTTCCCGCATGACGCCCCAGATACTCTCGCTTTGGGATCATGAACACTTCCAGAAGCAAGGCCACGGACCGTTGGCACCGCCTTTTCGACCGGTCCAAACCGTGTTTCCGTCATCTTCCAAGGTGTAAAAATCAGCTCTTCAAATAAACGATCCAAGGGCTGGTGAAACCTGTCTTCTAACCAAAAGCCCAGCAAAAGAAAATTGACGTCGGTGTAATGAAAACTCTTGTCTTCTTTTAACTGCAAATTTTCAAGAGCTGTTTTCAACTGTCTCGCATCCAATTGATCCCGGTTGGGGATAAAAGGATCCAGCCCAGAAGTATGGGTCAAGAGTTCCCGGATGGTCGTCTTCTCATGAGCAAAACGCGGGTAAAACTCTTTAAAGGGGCGATCGAGCTGCAAGCTCCCCTTTCGCATACAAAAAGGCACAGATGGTAGCGACTCCGACGACCTTACTGACACTGGCCAAATCATAGACCAGGTCAGCCACTACTGGCTCTCCTTTTTCAGGATCCGCTAGTCCCAGATAGTGCTCACTCCACTGACCATTGCGGTAAAGCGCAAGAGAGGCACCTGGATAGATGCCTTCTTGGATTTGTTCGGTAATTTTTTCGATGATTGCATTCACGCTCATCACTCCATTCTTATTCTTCATAAGAAATATGGACCTGATCTTGATTGGCTTCAAACCAGAGTTCGATCTGGCTTGGATCCTTGGCAATCAAGAAAGTTCCCTACAGTGCACAAAATCGACAGTTTCTCCCAAGCGTTCTTTCACGACTTCCACATCAAAAGATGCCAATTCGACCTTGATCATGCTCAAATCCCAAGTCACCTTGTTCTCCACTTGGAGATCTTCTCCTTGAGCTTCCTGCAAATGGATAAAGTGGGCCAAAGCTGGCAAGTTGCTATAGAACTTCTCAGCCTCAGCAAAGATCAGCCACATTGACCTCAAGAAAGTCCACATCAAAAGCTGGTCAAACCTTTGAAATCTTCTGGCACGCTCAACAAGAGGCGCTTTCTCCAACGGTTCTAGGCTTTCAAGATTTTTCTTCAGCATGCACGAAAATGGTATCTCCTTGAGGAGACACAACTTCAAAGGCGCGACCATTAGCTCCTTGGTAAAGGGCGCTTGTTTCTGGCTGGCGGGCCAACAAATAATCAATTTCTTGAGCTTGTGCCACTTTCACCACGATGCGACCCAATTTCTTTGGACCTTCGACCTTACGCGAACGCATACTCGGTGACTCTTCTAAGACAATTTTTTCTACTTTTGAGGCATCTCCTAAAGATAGGAGAGCTCCTTCTTCCACTAATACTTTCATTCCCAATGTCTCTTCATAAAAGCGTTGATTGACATTTCGGTTATTCACTTTCAAGACTGGGATCACTCTTACGATCTGATTTGCTGTCATACTTTCCTCCAAGCACTTTTTTTATTGTAAAAGATTTTTCTGGCTTTTTTTACAAGAAATCTTGTGCAAAAAGACAGATTTTTCAAAAAAATAAAAATCTGTCTTTCTTTTTTAGTATACTGTTCGTGTATGGACCCGCCCGTTTGGAGCTTCAAATTCGTATTCTAAGTAATCCTGATAGGTCCCTGGTGCAATCACTCCACGCACATCTAATACAGCCGTTCCTGCCTGTCCCACAATGGAATCTGCTAACAGGCAGCAATTAGTAGACAGAACAAAGTAAGATTTAAACGCGAAGAAGTAAATTTATATAGCTCAGCCCCTAAATCATATTTCAATTTGTAAGCGTAGGTCGGCTGACCGTCTTCCAGTAACCTCCTAGGTGGATCCCAAGGTTCTAACAACTGATCAATTTCAGCTAGACGCTTCTCTACTGCCTGATTCTCTTCTTCGGTAAGGGATAGGCTGTAGCCAAACAGCGTCTTTTGACTCTCTTTTTTACATAGTTCGATGTATGGTTCCTTATCCACTTTAAACAGTACGCCATCCCCAATCGTCCCAAATAGACGCTCTGAAAAGGGATCGTAACTTCCGTAAGAAATGACCTTCCCCTGATAACAAATATCTACATGCCCAATCGCTCCAAATAAGTTGCTGTCAGAAGTATGAACCAAAATTTCTAATTCCCTTGCCTCTTCTTCTTTTTTCACCAATCGATAAGGGCCTGTGTGTCCCGCCGAGCTCCCTTTTTGAAGAAACTGGTTAAACCGTTTTAACTCCTTAGCAGGGATAAAGGCTGCAAAGATAACCGGTAGGCTAATACGAAAGCGACGTTTTAACTCTTGGCCTTGTTGGTCTTTGTCAAATAAAATACCATCTCGAATATTAGAAATCCCCAACAAGACCAGATAAGCCCCCAAGAGGATAAATTGGAAGTGCCCATCTGAACCAGGTTCCAAGACAGTTGCTAGACCAAGCCCACCGTTTAAAAGCGCATCCCATAAATAGAGCCAGCCTCCTTTTACCCGATTGGCCTTATAAAGCCAAAATGTGATCCCATAGACAATGGCACTCCCCAACTGATATGCCCCTAAACAAATCACAACTAAGTTTACGGGCAGACTACTCAGTCGATTCAACCAGATCAACGCAAGTGAAAGAAAAATAAACCAAATAGAGTGGCTATAGGAAATAGACTTGCTACGTAACAAAAAGCGAAGAAGAAAGCTTCCTAGTCCATCAACTAAAAAGTAAATGGCTAATAGATCCAAGGAAAATTTTGTGAAACCAACACCGTTTCGAAAAATGAGGATCCCAAAAATGACGGCAAGAACCCCAAACAATAAGGTCCGTCTTCTTGCAACTTGTTCAAAAGATATTTTTTTCAATATTCCTTCTCCTTATAGACGAAAGGTCTTTAGACAAATACTATTTTATCAAGTATAATATAAGAAGTAAAGAAAAAAGAAACTGATAAAAGGAGCAGTCTATGAAATACAATCAATATAGCTATCTATCTGTTGACCAAAAAGACATTCTTAAGGAACTAAAAGAAATTGGGTTTGACCTTCCCACCCACCTCCCAGAAAAAGAACTGTTTGAATGGTTTGTCCGCAAGGTTTACTTCACCTATAAAGATACAGATTATCCCTCTCTAACCTAGTGGTGGATTCTAAAAACAGACTTTTTAACGTATATCCAATCTGACTGCGAATGGTCTCCGAACATTTTTTTACACAGTAGCCCTCCAATTACTCGGTTTCCGCTATTTTTATTGATTTTTGAAGATACGGATAGCTTCTTGAAAGAAGTCCAATTTCCGATTGAGTATGGAAACTTGGTAGAAAACCTCTATCACCTTCTCAATACTCGAACAGTAAAAGGAAATTTACTCATCGATCAGTTGGTCAGCGATGGCTTGATTCCTGAAGATAACCAGTATCACTATTTTTAACGGCAAGAGCCTCGCAACCTTTACGAGCCATGATGCCATCCGCGAGGTCGTCTATGTGGAAAGTCGGGTCGATACCGACAAAGATGGTCTGCCAGACTTGGTCAAGGTCAGCATTATCCGTCCTCGCTATGAAGGCAAGATTCCAGCTGTTATGACCGCAAGTCCTTATCACCAAGGGACCAACGATAAGGCCAGCGACAAGGCCCTCTACAATATGAATGTCGACCTCGAGGTCAAAGAACCTCATACCATTCAAGTAGAAGTACCTCAATTAGAATTGGTGGATCCTGTCGGTTCAGCTGAGCTAGTCGATGAAGCTGAAGAAACTCTCACCCATATCAATTCCAGCTATACCCTCAATGACTACTTGCTTCCACGCGGCTACGCTAATCTCTATGTATCTGGAGTGGGGACAAAAGATTCGCAAGGGCTGATGACCAATGGAAATTACCAACAAATCGAAGCCTACAAGAATGTCATCGATTGGCTCAATGGCCGTTGCCGGTCCTTTACAGATCATACACGCAAACGTCAAGTCAAAGCTGATTGGTCTAATGGAAAGGTCGCAACCACCGGGATCTCTTACCTTGGAACCATGTCTAACGGCCTTGCGACCACAGGTGTGGACGGTCTTGAAGTCATCATTGCAGAGGCTGGGATCTCTTCTTGGTACAACTACTACCGCGAAACGGCCTCGTCACAAGTCCTGGAGGCTATCCAGGTGAAGACTTTGATTCCCTTGCCGAATTGACTTACTCGCGCAACCTTCTGGGTGGAGACTATTTGCATCACAATGCGGCCCACCAAGCCGATCTAGACATCGTGAAAAAAGAGCTAGACCGAGCTTCTGGGGACTACAACCAGTTCTGGCACGACCGCAATTATCTCTTACATGCTGATCAGGTGAAGGCTGAGGTGGTCTTCACTCATGGTTCCCAAGACTGGAACGTCAAACCCCTTCACGTCTTTAATATGTTCCAGGCTCTTCCAGCAAGCATCAAGAAACACCTCTTCTACCACAATGGTGCCCATGTCTACCTCAACAACTGGCAATCCATTGACTTCCGAGAAAGCATGAACGCCCTCCTCTCTAAAAAATTGCTGGGCTACGATTCAAGCTATGAATTGCCTACTGTCATCTGGCAGGACAATACAGGAGAACAAAGTTGGACTTCCTTGGATGATTTTGGCAACCAAACCAATCAACGGACCTTCTCCCTGGGAGATGACGAAAAAGTCATCCAAAACCGCTACGAGACAAAAGATTACGAACGCTATGGAAAGGCTTATCCGACCTTCTTAACGGACCTCTACCAGGATAAGGCGCAACAGGTGACCATTGACCTGCCAATCGAAGAAGACCTACACCTCAACGGGAAAGCTCGCCTTCACCTGCGACTTCACTCCAGCACCAATAAAGGCCTACTTTCAGCACAACTCTTAGAGCTTGGAAGCAAGAAGTACCTCCAACCCTATCCTGCAGTCTTATCGGTCCGTACACTGGATAACGGTCGCTACCATATGCTAGACAATTTGACCGAGTTGCCTTTCAAAGAAGCTAGCCAACGAGTCATTTCGAAAGGTTATCTCAACCTCCAAAATCGTCATGATCTCTTAGAGATTGAGACCGTGACGCCAGGCGAGTGGATGGAATTTGACTTTGATCTCCAACCAACCATCTACAAGCTCGAAAAAGGCACAACTCTTCGCCTGGTCCTTTACACGACGGACTTTGAAATCACTGTTCGTGATCAAACCGATTACCAACTGACCATTGATTTAGCACAATCTAGCCTCCATCTTCCTGAAATGACAGAGACCCGCTAATCGTGGTCTCAAGGCTTGCCCTCTCTTTGCACCATTTGACAGCTTAGCCTACTTATGTTACTATCTAATAGAGTATTTCATAGAAAAAGATATTAGAGGAAGTTATGGCGATTGAAAAAAACTGTCAGCGAAATTGCTGAAATTTTTAGGAGTCAGTCGCCAGGCGGTCAATAACCGTGTCAAGGCGCTGGCTCCAGAAGATACCCAAAAAAAACGAAAAAAAGGGGTTACCGTTGTAACCCGTAGTGAGCTGATCAAGCTCGAAGAAATCTACAAAAAAACTATTTTTTTGAAGATGAGCCAGTCAGCGATGATGTGAAGCAACGCGAATTGATGGAAATTTTGGTGGATGAAAAAAATGCTGAAATCGTCCGTCTCTACGAGCAACTCAAAGCCAAAGACGAGCAACTCGCTAAGAAAGATGAACAGTTGCGCGTGAAAGACGTTCAAATTGCTGAAAAAGACAAGCAATTAGACCAACAACAACAATTGACTTTACAAGCAATGAACGACCGCGATACCTTGAAACTTGAACTCGAACAAGCCAATGAAAAAGTTCAAGAGCAAGAAAGCAAAGGTTTCTGGGCACGCGTTTTCCGTCGATAATCTGGGGCTGGATCCTACCAGTCCCTTTTCTTTTCTACCACAGGAGATTTTCCATGAAAGCATTAGAAGATTATATCGCCTTCGATCTCGAATTTAACCAATACGAAGGTGCCTATCAGATCATCCAGGTGTCTGCCGTGCGTTTTACGGACGGTAAAGAAGTCGACCACTATGACTCCTACGTCTATACCGATAAGCCTCTAAAAAGCTTTATTAACGGCCTCACTGGCATAACCCTGGACAAGATCCAAAATGCTCACAACTAGAGCAGGTCCTCGGCGAATTCAAGTCCTTCGTTGGAGACCGCCCCTTGATCGGATACAATGCCAAAAAGAGCGACCTTCCCATCCTACTTGAAAATGGCTTGGATCTAGAAGACCAGTACGCTGTCGATGTCTTTGACGAGGCCTTCGAACGTCGTCCATCTGACCTCCACGGCATTAAAAATCTCCAACTCCATACCGTTGCAGAATTTTTGGGAGTCGCAGGAAAATCACACGATAGCTTAGAGGACGCCCGCATGACAGCTCTTGTCTACGAACGATTCCTCGAATTTGATCAAGGCCGCACCCTCCTTGAAGAGCAAGAGAGCTTCTCCACCAACCCCTTCGGAGGCTTGGACTTATCCGGATTTTTTGATGAATAAAAAGAGAGAGTGGGACAGAAATCGGTAATTCGTTAGAATTCGATTTCGTCGTCCCACCTCCGCACAGTTGAGTAGGGCTGTAAAAGCTGATGAAATCAGCGTAGTAGAGCCCACTCAACCACTGCGTCTTGCTCGACAATCCAAAAACAATTAAGAGGCTAGGACTTTTGTCCCAGCCTCTTTTGAGTTAATGAAAACTTCTTTAGCTTAAAATGGTAATTTCCCTGCGAAAGCACCGAGTTTTTTCTTGGTTGCCGCATCAATTTCTTCAATGGCAGCATTGATGGCTTGAACCGTCATATCAGAAAGAGTTTCTGTATCTTCTGGGTCGACCACTGCGGCGTTGAAATCGATGGAGACAACCTTCTTATCACCTGTAAGAGTTGCAACAACCAAGTCTTGAGCAGATTTCCCTACAAATTGAGTTGCGGCTAATTCCGCTTGGCTTTGCTCCATTTGCTTTTGCAATTTTTGAGCTTGCTTCATCATATTTTGCATATTCATCATAGTAATGACATTCCTTCCAACTTCTGAAATTTACAGTTCATTATACCATTTTTTTAGACACTTGGAAAAAGCTTTTGAGCTGGGGAAGCTCTGATTCTTCTTTGATCTTGGATTCGATCTATAGTATAATGTTAAAAAGAAATCTCACGAAATAGAAAAAAAGAGGTCACCGTGTTATATAAGATCATCCAACAATACTGGGACAAACGCTACCAGGGCTATTCCCAGAAAAATAAAAAAGAAATTGAAAGTGTTCAGATTGAAAAATGGAAGTACGAACTCATCCGGTGGCTACCAAAAAGAGCGGACGATTTCCATCTTAGACATCGGTACAGGACCTGGATTTTTCCCGATTGTCTTAAAACAAATGGGCTATACCAAGGTCACTGCAATCGACGCTTCAGCAAATATGCTACAGATTGCGCAAGAAAAATCTCCTCAAATATGGCGGAGAAACACCCGATACCGTGCGCTATCTACAAATGAATGCCCAGGAGTTGGACTTTGAGCCCGAATCTTTTGATGTCATTATGATGCGCAATGTTACATGGAATTTGGAAGACCCTGAAAAAGCTTATGAGGCCTGGTTACGGGCTCTCAAACCCGGCGGAAAAACTCCTCATTTATGATGCTAACTGGTACTCTTATCTCAATGATCCTGCTATTCGTTCACAATTTGAGAATAATCTAAAGATCGTTTCCAGCGAACAGTTAGAAGATTACTGGCACGGCGAAGGGTCGATGAAGCCTTGATTGAAGAAATTGCCCGCCAATTGCCGCTAACCAAACGCCTTCGTCCCTCGTGGGATCTGGAGTTTTTGAATCAATTTGAAGGGGTCGAAGCAACAGTTGACACCGAATTTGGACCTAAAATTTGGAGCCGAGAAGAAGAACTCAATTACGCAGCAACACCGATGTTTGCCCTTTATATCACAAAAAGAAGCTGATTCCTGTGTGGATCAGCTTTTTATTTGTATGCTTGTTGGATGGCAAAATACTGTTTGAGAAGTTTTCCTAAGACCATCACCCCTCCAATGAAGAGGATGAGAAAAAGGCTAGGAAAGGCCACGATCCACGGCGCTGTCTGCAAATAGCTTCTGCCAGTATTGATCATCGCTCCCCACTCTGCATCGGGCATCTGGGCACCCAAACCGATAAAACTCATCCCTGCAATTTCCATGACAATGGTATTCAGGTCATACACCATGGTTGTGATAACTTGGGGAAAGACGCTAGGGAGATAGTATAGCTTGATCTTACTCCAGAAGGTATTGCCAAACATATCTGCATAGCGGAAATACGGTTCTTCTTTGATATCGAGGAGCAGCGAGCGCACTAGGTAGGCATACTTGGTCCAGCTGGTCAAACAGATGGCCAGTAACGTCTGCTCCATTCCAAGACCTAAAAAACCAACGATCCCAATCACAAAGATAATGGGTGGAAAGGCTTGAAAAAGCGTAATAACTACTTGAACCAAACGATCCACGATCCCTCCAAACTTGACACTTAATACTCCCATTAAGCAACCAAAAAAGACGACAACAAAGAGAGCAACAAGGGATGGAAAGAGGGTATAGGCCCCTCCGACAAACACTCGGACCAAGAGATCGCGACCCAACTCATCTCTTCCAAAGAGGGCTTGACGAGAAGGGGCTGCCAAAACGTGACCTAAATCGACCTGGTTAGCACGGTCAGCTCCAAACCACTGAGTCAAGCCCAGAAAGACAAGAAAAAGAAGCAAACCAAGGGATACCCATCGAATGTTCCGTTTGATCTGATCAGATGACATGGTTGGATCCCTCCTTGCGATAGCGTTTTGGATTGATGAGAAGCTGGATAAATTCAGCAAAGGTATTGACTAGAAGGACACTAGCTGTAATGACCAGAACCGATCCTTGGATCAAGGGAAAATCTCGATTGTGCACAGCTGTGATCAACATCTTCCCAATTCCTGGCCAAGAAAAGAGATACTCGATCACGGCCACGCCTCCTAGTAAAGAGGTCAAAGATAGGGTGATCAAGGTCAAGAGCAGCGGAACTAGTTGAGGGAAAATGGTTGTCCTAAGGATCTGCCCCCGTCTCAAACCGCGCCCCATGGCTCCCAATACTGCATCTGACTCTAGAATCTCTGTTAAGCCTTCTTGTAGCTGTGGAATATAGCGGCTCGACATGGTCAAGGCCAAGGTCAAAGAAGGCAGTACAGCTCCTTGTAGATTCACCGTTGATTGGATTGGAAACAGATGCAAATATAGCGAAAACACCAGCATCAGGCCAATCCCTAGAACGAAATTGGGAATGGTATTGGCGAGAGCCGTGGCAATCGAAATGACCTTAGAAATCGGGCTCTTCTTATAAAACACTGCGATAAAACTCAGCGGAATCGAGATCAAGAGGGTCAAGAACAGGGTAGAGCCTGCTAGTAGCAAGGTATTGGGAAAGTAAAAGGCCAATTCTTTTGCGACGGACGATCCGGAGTGATAGGTCGTTCCTAGATTTCCTTGGAAAACTCCCCATAGCCACCGACCATACTGTACCCAGAAGGGATCCTGGAAACCAAATTCCAGACGCTTGGCCTCCAGCAATTCTTTTGTAAATGGAATCCCTTGGGCAGCCAACATATTTTTAGCTGGATCTCCTGGCGCTAAATACATGAGCAAGAAGGAGATCAAACTGACACCGAGTAAGATCAGTAGGAAGCGGATCAATAATTTACAGCTTATTCGAAACATCCACTCACCCACCTTTCTTGCTGCCGATAAGTGGCCAATAATTCCTGCGTATAAGGATCTCGTGGGCTGCTCAAGCACTCACTGGTCCTTCCTAGCTCTTTGATTTGCCCTTCTTTTAGGACCATCAGCTGTTGACAAAATTGGCTGACCAATGCCAAGTCATGGGATATGAAGACAAAACTCATCTGATACTGCTCCTTCAACCCTTGCATCAAGCGCATCAGCTCTGCTTGGATGGTCATATCGAGGGCGCTGGTCATCTCGTCACAAACGAGAATCCGTGGCTTGATGAGCAAGGCACGCGCAATAGCTGCCCGCTGGCACTCCCCACCACTTAAAAATTGGGGTCTTTGTTGGACTAGCTGGCGATTTAGGTGAACAGCCTCTAACACATCTTCAATCGCTTTTTCTTTTTCAGCTTTTGTTGTAGCCTGATCAAAATGATCACAGACTTCCATCAAGCTTGAATAAACTGAGCGAGCAGGATGAAAACTTGCATGTGGGTGTTGATCAATGTACTGGATCGTTTGATAGAATTCTTTCCTTGAAAATTCCTCATAGGGACGGCCCTGTAAATAGAGTTGTCCCTGATGAGGTTTGATAAAGCGACACAGCAGATGACTAAGACTGGTCTTCCCAGACCCAGATTCTCCTACGATTCCAAAGCTTTCACCCTCTTCCAACTCAAATGAAATCGGACCTACTTGCATCCCCGATGTAGAATGACGGTGGGTGAAAATCAGATCTTTACAGGTCAAAATGGTCCCCATCTGTAGCTCCTTTCTGTAAACGAGGAGTTGCAGCAAGCAACTCTTTTGTATAGTCTTCTTTTGCGGACTCCAACAATTGGACTGTGGCTCCTTGCTCAATGACCTGTCCCCCACGAATCACCAGCATGTGATCACTCAAGGCTGCAGCAACGGCCATATCATGGGTTACTAATAGGAGAGACAAACCTTCTTCTCTTTTTAAGCGAGCTAATAAGTCCACAATCTCAAGCTTTGTCACCACATCGAGCGCACTGGTCGGCTCATCGGCTAGCAAGACCTTCGGATAAGAGACCAGAGACAAAGCGATCGCGACCCGCTGCATCATACCTCCACTTAGCTCAAAGGGATAGGCAGGCGCAAGCTTCTTCATATCTAAACCGACCAAGTCCATACATTCTTTGAGAGAACGAACTTTGGAAGTCCGCCCTTTTAGACTCTTGACCAGGTCCTTGTAATGTTTTTCGATAGTGCGCCGATCATAAAAAAATCGCCCAGCCTGCTGGCTGACCCAAGCTATCTCACTTCCCACAAAGGGGTAGGGGGAGGACTGTTGGAGTTGTTCCTCTCCTTGCCAACGATACTGGCCTTTTGCAATCCACAAATCTCTCAAGGGGAGCCCAAGCAAGACCTTTAGTAGGGTAGACTTTCCACTGCCACTTTCTCCGACAATAGCCAGGCTCTGAGATTCTCCTACTTGCATCGATACATCTTCAAGAATGATCCGATCCTTGGATTGGACCGTTAGGTGTTGAAGTTCAAGCATACTTATTCCTTTGTTAATTGATTGGTAATATGGTAATAGTCTGAGGCACTTGATTTGAGTCCTGAAATGCGATCATTCATAATAACCGCCACTTTAAACGTCACCAAAAAGCTAATCGGCAGGTCTTCTTGGATCTCCCTTTGAAGATCCTTACTCAGCTCTTGACGTTTCTCTTGATTATCTTCTGTCCCAAGAGTTTTAATGAGTTGGTCTACCTTGTTGCTCTTGTATTTTCCAAGATTAACCGAACCGTCTGAAGCCAGCGAACTCTTAAAGAAGGGATAAGGATCGCCCACAGGCGTCGCCACCATGGTATACGGTGTAAACGAATAGTCTTCTGCTGCAGCAATCGAGCCCACTTCAACGGTCCGAATTCTCACATCGATCCCAATCTTTTTTCCAAGGCAGCTTGTGTTGCCTGAACTGCTAAAAGGAATCTCTGGCAAACGCTCATAAGAGAGGGCTGTCAATGTAACCTTCTTACCATCTTTATAGCGAAACCCATCTGCTTTTTTCAGATAACCTGCTTGGTCCAAGAGCTTCTCTGCTTCCTTGGTATTCGCATTTGGAACAGGCTCTTCTAAAGCAAAAGGAAAGCGACTTGGAAACGGACCACTTGTAGCTTGGGAACCCTTTTGAAAGAGAGATTGACTATAGGTTTTTCGATCAATCACCAAATCAATAGCTTTTCGTAGCGTTTTATCTTTCATCCAAGGATCTTGGAAATTATAGACATAAGAAAGATAGCGTGAGCCATCGACTTCTGAAATCCGATAACCTGTTTTCTTGCGATAAGAAGCTAGATTGAGCGCAGGCATCCCATAAGCCGCATCGATCTCACCAGCATCTAAAGCGAGACTCATCGAAGTCGCATCCGAAAAGGAGCGAATCTCTACTTTCTCCACCTTCGCTGCCCCATTCCAATAATTGCTAAAAGCCTTGAGACTAGCCCCATTTTCTGGACGAAAAGCCGTCAGCTGATAAGGGCCTGTCGCAACGACCGATTTTCCAGTCGACTCCTTGGCTCCCACATGAAGGATAGTTGCATAAGGATCTGCCAAGAGGTTCAAGAGAATCGGTTGGGGCTCTTTGGTTTTGATCCGAAGGGTATGATCCGTTACAGTCATTTGCTCGATCATTAATTCACCTGCCGCCCGCTGATTGGACGCCAAAAGATGTTCCAAGGACTCCTTGACCGTCTGAGGAGTCATGAGGCTCCCATCATGGAAATGAACCCCTTGACGGATCGTGATTTCCCACTCCAGAGGAGACAACTGCTCACCTTTGGTGGCCAGCCAGGGTTGGATCTGTAGCTGATCATCCATTTTAAACAGAGTCTCCCCGACCCCGTAGCGCACTGTAAACCAGCCATTGTACTCTTTGGCTGGATCAATATTAGCCGGAAATTGAGTATAGCCCATCGTAACCGTATCACTGGAAGAGACCGTTTTGTTCTGTCTTCCCTGAAAGGCCTTCAAGGCTAGCAAGCAAATTCCAGCTAAAAGGAGTGCCCAGCAGAGCTTGGACCAACATCCTTTTTTTCCTTTAAAAATCAGCATGTTCTGCTAAATACTCCTCTTCTTCTTTGGTCGATGGTCTTCCTAAAAGGGCATTGCGATGCGGATAGCGTCCAAATTGTTGGAGAATCTCCGCATGCATCTTCTCATACTTCAAACGTTTTTCGAGCCCCGGTTGATCAAACAAGCGCAGGGCCTCTTCATGAATGACTAAGGATTCAGAATGCATAAAAGGCATGTAGAAAAAGCCTCTTTGCACAACGGGTAAGTCCAAGGCTTGCTCTAAGCCTTCTTGGGCCAAGACCAAGGCCAGGGAATCTGTCGCAAAGGCTTGGGCCGTCCCTCGAAAAATATTGCGAGGGATTTGGTCCAAGAGCAAAATCTCTGCTAAACGCCCTTCTGCCGTAGTCCGCCAGTGAAACAATTCCCCGCGACTAGCCTTCCAATAGAGGTCCTTAAAGCGCTCCCGCATTTCTTGGTCCAATGCATCCGATTTTTTAAACCAATCCTCTGGCGTCAACTCTTCAAACCAAAACTCTACTACTTCATTCATACCTTATTCCGCCATAATTTTTTCTTTGGTTTTTTCATCCAAAGAGTCATTCATCCGGCCATACTTGTAACCAGCTAAATCCAAGGCTACATAGGTAAAGCCAATTTTCTTCATGAAGTCATTGATCTTGTCATGCATTTGGATCGCTTCAAGAAGATGGTCTTCTGCTACTTCGATACGGGCCAAGTCGCCATGCACGCGCACACGGGCTTGCTCAAAACCAAGTCCTACAAGGAACTCTTCCCCTCAAAGACTCGTTGGACATTTTTCCAAAGTGATTTTCACCCCATATGGGAAACGGGAGGCTACACTACAAGAAGGCACCTTATTCCAATTGGAGACGCCTCTTTCCTTGGCCAATTGACGAATTTCTGTCTTATAGAGACCTGCTTCTTGCAAGACACTGCGGACTCCCGCTTCATTACGGGCCTTGATGCCTGGGCGGAAGTCGTCTATATCATCCATGATCATGCCGTCCACCAACTGCTCAAATCCTAATTCTGTGACAGAATCCTTAATGGTTTGGTACATCAATTGCTTGGTGTAATACCAAATATTAGGAGTGTTGGCAGCAATCCGCGGATCACTCAATTCTCTCATCTCAAGTCCCAGTATAGGGGCACCCAACTGATCCGCCAAATCAAGTGCTAAATTAAATTCCTCATCTGAGAAGAGTTCTGAATTCACCACTGCTGCAATCACATTGTCAGGCCCTAAGGTATCCAAAGCAACCTTTAAGAGATAGGAACTATCAATCCCACCAGAATAGGTAATGGCCACTTTACCGATTTCCCGCAAAATTTCTTGTAATTTTTCTTCTTTTTCTTTTCTGATTTGTGCTTCTGTTGCCATGTTAGAATGTTTCCCTTCCAATTAATTCTTCGATGCTTTCTGTATCCAAAATAACGATCTTTTGCTGTCGAATGTCTAAAACACCCTCCCGCTTTAATTCGTTTAGAATGCGATTGACACTGTTTCGGGTTGAGATCCCACAAAAACCAGCAATATCTTCGTTGGTAATATTAAAGTCAATCAAGACACCATCGTCCTGCTCTACCCCAAATAAGCTGCACAGCTTTTGTAGGTGGAAACAAACCGCGCCTTTTTTCCCATTCATCATCATGTACTGCTGAGATTCCATACTTTCAGACAGTTTATTGCGATAATAGTCCCGTACGTAGTCTTGCAGTTCCTTCTTTTCTTTGACAAAGGTCCAAAACTTAACCCGAGGAATCCGATAAAAGCTTGCCTCGGCTGTTTCCACGCGTACGTTAAAAAGGCGAGTCCGTATAATTGGATACCTCGTCCCGTAACAAGGATACAATATCTGTCGCTTTTTAAATAGGAAAAGTTAAATTCTCGACCATCACGCATGATGACACTGGTCTTGACAACCCCTTCTTTTTAAAAATATAGATATAGTCCTCTTTAATCCCGCGATAAGAGAGGTAGCTGTGGTATTTTTTCTTGATAATGGGCGTTCGCCTCTCTTCCAAGAAATTCACTAAAAATGCTGAATCCACGCGCGATTTTCCTCCTTCTTCATTCCTTTGTAGAAGTCACACTAATGATACACCTGTTCTTAGTTAGTATAGTTAACATTTGTTGACATCAATTGGTGCACACCTCTTTTTAAAAAGAATTATACTATAAGTATCAGTATTAATAAAGGAGATCGCAAATAATGGTAGAAATTAAATTACCGTACGACAAAAAATCGATTGTTGCAAAGATTCCAGATGAAAACTTTGCAGGATTGTTAGAGTCTAAGGCGGAAAACTTCCATAACCCACTGTCTGAAGAAGAAACTGTTGAACGTTCAATGGACAACCCTATCGGCAGCCCAACTTTGGAAGAACTTGCTAAAGGCAAAAAAGACATCGTGTTGATCAGCTCTGATCACACTCGTCCCGTTCCTTCTCACATCATCACTCCAATCATTTTGCGTCGTATTCGCTCAGTTAACCCTGATGCACGTGTGCGTATCTTGGTTGCTACTGGTTTCCACCGTCCTTCAACTCGTGAAGAATTGATCAACAAATACGGCCAAGAAATCGTTGACAATGAAGAAATCGTTATGCACATTTCAACAAACGACGACGACATGGTTAAAATCGGTCAACTTCCTTCAGGTGGGGATTGTATCATCAACAAGATCGCTGCTGAAGCTGACTTGTTGCTAGCAGAAGGATTCATCGAATCTCACTTCTTTGCTGGATTCTCAGGTGGACGTAAATCAGTCCTTCCAGGTATCGCTTCATACAAAACTATCATGGCGAACCACTCAGGTGACTTCATCAATTCTGATAAGGCACGTACTGGTAACCTTGACCACAACCCAATCCACGAAGATATGCTTTACGCTGCTCGTACTGCAAACTTGGCCTTCATCGTCAACGTTGTATTGGACGGCGAAAAACACATCATCGGATCTTTCGCTGGGGACATGGTTGAAGCCCACAAAGTTGGTTGTGACTTCGTTGCAGACTTGGCACGTGTGTCTAAGATCGAAAGCGACATCACAATTTCTACAAACGGTGGTTTCCCACTTGACCAAAACATCTACCAAGCTGTTAAAGGGATGACTGCAGCCGAAGCTTCTAACAAAGAAGGCGGAACAATCATCATGGTAGCTGGATGTGCAGACGGTCACGGTGGAGAAGGTTTCTATCGCAACCTTGCTGACGTAGAAGATCCAAAAGAATTCTTGGAACAAGCTATCAATACACCTCGTTTAGAGACTGTCCCTGACCAATGGACTTCTCAAATCTTGGCACGTATTTTGGTACACCACCATGTTATCTTTGTATCTGACCTTGTAGATCCTGAATTGATCAAAGGTATGCACATGGAACTTGCAACTTCATTTGACGAAGCGCTTGAAAAAGCCTTTGCTCGTGAAGGAAAAGACGCTAAAGTAACAGTTATCCGCGACGGACTTTCTGTCGTTGTTGAATAGAATCAAACATGGATTTTCAACCCAATCTAGAACAAACACTCCGTTCTTTGCAAGCAGGTCATCTCTCCGTTGAGGATGCGCTGGAGCAAATCAACGGGGTTAAAGAACTAGGGTATGCAGCAATTGATACTGACCGGCAACGTCGCAACGGCTTCCCTGAGGTCGTATACGGCGAAGGAAAGACAGTTGAGCAAATTGAAGGAATCCTGCAATTTCTTTCACAAAAAGAATTGCCGATCCTTACAACAAGAGTCTCTCTCCAAAAGGGAGAGGCTCTTTCTCAGCGCTTTCCGACTGGCCACTATTATCCAGAAGCTCGCTGCTTCGTTCTCAACTCTAAAAAAGAAGAAGCCGATCCTGAACACTACATTGCGGTCGTCACAGCAGGGACAAGTGATGTTCCTGTTGCAGAAGAAGCTGCAGTCACTGCAGAAACCTTTGGCCATTCGGTTCGCCGAATCTATGATGTGGGAGTCGCCGGCATCCATCGCCTCTTCAATCGCTTAGAAGAGATCCAAAAAGCCAGTGTGATCATCGTGATTGCCGGTATGGAAGGAGCTCTTGTCAGTGTCGTAGGAGGCCTTGTGGATGTCCCCGTTATTGCCGTTCCGACCAGCATTGGATACGGAAGCAACCTTCAAGGGCTAACAACCTTGATGAGTATGTTGACCTCTTGCGCTTCTGGCGTAACGGTCGTCAACATTGATAACGGATTTGGTGCAGCTTATTCAGCATGTATGATCAATCGACTCAACCACAATCGAAAGGAAAACTGATGACCAGTCTATTTTTAGAACCTTTTTCTGGAATAAGTGGCGATATGCTCAATGGTCTTCTTGTGGACCTTGGGGCAGATGTCGAGCTTCTTCACACAGAACTCGAGAAACTGGGAGTGGACGGTTTCCACCTCCACGTTCATCGCGTCGCAAAAAGCGCAATTTGGGGAACTGATTTCGATGTTCACCTTCACCACGGGGAGAAAGATACGGGGATTGAAGGTGATTTTGATCACGATCATGAACACCATCATGATCACGAACACCATCACGATCATGAACACCATCACGATCACGAACACCATCACGATCATGAACACCATCATCACCATTCCCACGCGGATGCTCGCAGTTATGCGGATATCCACGATCTGATTGCCGCTTCACAGTTGAGTCCTTTTGTGAAACAAAAAAGTCTTGAAGTCTTTCTTGATATCGCAAAGGCCGAAGCAGCTGTGCATAACATGCCTGTCGAACAGATTCATTTCCATGAAATTGGTGCAATTGACTCCATCGTCGATATCGTTAGCTTTTTCATCCTAGTGGAATCGCTCGGTATCGATACGGTTTACTCTACTCCTCTCACTGAGGGAAGTGGGACTATTTCAGTTGCCCATGGAGAAATGCCTGTTCCGGTTCCCGCTGTGATGCAGTTGAGAAAAGGAACGACTATTCCGATTACTCAAGACTTCACAGTTAAAACGGAGTTGATTACTCCGACAGGGTTAGCCCTCCTTAAAGCATTGTCACCAATCTTTGAACCAATCCCCCCTCACCTTTCCATCGAAAGTGTGGGCTATGGATTTGGTAAAAGAGAGACTGGAAAATTCAATGCTTTACGCGGTTCGCTATTGAAAGAAGACACCTCTCACAGCACCACTGTTGTTCATCGCACGGAAGATCAAATTATTGAGATCACCACTACGATCGATGATCAAACACCAGAGCAACTCGGTTATATTATCCACCGTTTCCTGGACGCTGGAGCTTTAGATGTCTACTATCGTAGCGTCGTTATGAAAAAGAATCGCCCTGGCTTTGAATTGATTCTCTTGATTCAGGGAAGTCAGTTGGAAGATTTTTCAGCCCTCTTGTTCAAAGAAACCAGTACCATTGGTTTTCGATACCAACAAGTCGACCGAAAGGTCATGCAACGTCGATTTGAACAAATCGATACGGAATTTGGACCCGTTACGGTAAAAATTAACCAGTACGGATCTACCACTAAAAAAACACTTGAATACGAAGACTGTCAGCGTATTGCTACGGAGATGCAGTTGCCGATTCAAGAGGTTTATCACCAATTACAAAAATACATTTATTAATTTAGGAGACATTAATTAACATGACACATCAATTACTTGCAGAAGTTATGAGTACAGCTTTGATGATTATCTTCGGGGTTGGCGTACACTGTGACGACGTTTTGAAGAAAACAAAATATGCTGGAACTGGACACTTATTCGCGATCACTACATGGGCATTCGGTATCACTGTCTGCTTGTTCGTCTTTGGTGGCGTTTCAATGAACCCTGCTATGGCTTTGCTGAAAGTCCTTCTTGGTAAATTGACAATCGCTCAATTCTTCCCAATTGCAATCGCTGAAATGATCGGTGCCTTCCTTGGAGCTTTGATTGCTTACTTTATGTATGCTGACCACTTCAAGATTTCTGAAGGTCAAATTGATGGTGTTGCTATCCGTAACATCTTCTCAACTAACCCTAACTGCCGTAACCTTCCACGTAACTACTTCGTCGAAGCGTTCGCAACATTTATCTTCTTGACATCTATCATGGCTGCTGAACACGCCAACGAAGCAATGCTTCCATTCACTGTTGGTTTGATCGTTTGGGCTATCGGTATGGGTCTTGGTGGTACTACAGGTTTCGCGATGAACCAAGCGCGTGACCTTGGACCTCGTTTCGCTTACCAAATCTTGCCAATCAAAGATAAAGTAAACAACGACTGGCAATATGGTCTTCTTGTACCAGGTACTGCTCCATTTGTTGGTGCTGTCCTTGCCTTCTTCTTCATCCGTTACTTCCTTGGAATCATGTAATAAGTTGATCGAAGAATCATTCAAAAGCAAGCATCGAAAGGTGCTTGTTTTTTGATTCCTTCGTTTTCCGAAGCCGTCCATAAATGATATAATGGACAAAGCAAATCATGAAAGAAACAAAAGAAGGAAGAACGACATGACTCATTTTCACACCATTGTCATCGGCGGTGGCCCAGCAGGTATGATGGCGACCATTGCCAGCGCCTCTTATGGTCAACCTACGCTACTGATCGAAAAAAATAAAAAGCTGGGTAAGAAACTTGCAGGTACCGGAGGGGGGCGCTGTAATGTCACAAACAACGGGACCTTAGACGATTTGATGGCCGGTATCCCTGGAAATGGCCGTTTCCTTTACAGTGTGTTTTCCCAATTTGATAATCATGATATCATCCAATTTTTCACCGATAATGGCGTCAAGCTAAAAGTCGAAGACCATGGTCGGGTCTTTCCTGTTAGTGATCAATCCCGCACCATTATTCAAGCCTTAGAAAATAAGATCCTTGAGCTTGGTGCTAGTATTGCCACCAACTGTGAAGTGGTCTCTGTCACCAAGCCAGAAGACGTCTTCATCGTCAAATCAGCTGAAAACACTTGGACAGCCGATAAGCTGATCGTCACAACTGGAGGCAAATCCTACCCTTCTACCGGCTCTACTGGCTACGGACACGAAATTGCCCGCCACTTCAAACATAGCATAACGGATCTCGAAGCTGCAGAAAGTCCTCTTTTAACAGATTTTCCACACAAGGCCCTCCAAGGCATTTCTCTGACAGATGTGACCCTCAGCTACGGCAAACACATCATCACACACGACCTTCTCTTTACCCATTTTGGACTTTCTGGCCCTGCAGCCCTTCGGATGTCCAGCTTTGTTAAAGGCGGGGAAATCTTATCTCTGGACCTCCTTCCGACAAACTCTTCTCAAGAGTTAAAAGACTTTCTAGAAGAGCATCGAGAAAAGGCGATTAAAAATAGCCTCAAAGCCTTGCTTCCTGAACGATTAGCTGATTTCTTGGCGCAAGGATTCCCTGAAAAAGCCAAGCAACTCACTCCTCCTCAGACAGAAGAGCTCATCCAAAAGATCAAAGAGATGCCTATTCCCGTCACTGGGAAGATGTCACTAGCCAAGTCCTTTGTCACCAAGGGTGGTGTCAGCCTTTAAAGAAATCAATCCTAAAACCCTAGAAAGTAAGCTCGTTCCTGGACTCCACTTTGCAGGAGAAGTCCTCGATATCAATGCCCATACAGGCGGTTTTAATATCACATCCGCCCTCTGCACCGGTTGGGTAGCAGGGAGCCCTCATTACTAAAAAAGAACTCGATTTTTCCATCGAGTTCGTCTTTTTATTGTTCTTTGTTAATGAAAAACGGAAATCATTGTATTTGGTGTAGTCAAATTCTGTATTGGCAGGCGCTGTGAAAACAATCGGTGTATAGTGTCCTTCTTCCAAGATAAAACCAGGTTCGAGTCGGAAGTCAGCGACACCTAGACCTGTGATCCCAGGAAGCAAGGCATCAGCTCCATCAAGACCTTCAGCATCCCAATAGTAGATATTTCCAGTTGCTTTGACAGCTCTAGCCGTATAGGTCGCTGTACGAGTCGGTTCGCTATCATTTTTGAAGCTAACCACTGTTGTCACATCTCCATTGGCATCCACTGTCATTTTAATCGCATCCGCTTGTGGGCTAGATCCTACCCAAGTTCCCACCAATTCTGCAGGGACAGTAGCTTGCGTCGTAGTAGACGCATTCTCGGTCTTACCAGAGTCTTTTGAAGTTGTCGCGCTACTTGCTTGAGTCGAAGAGCTAGCTGTATCGTTTGCCTGAGAGGAAGATGCTGCACTCTTTTTGCTATTACTTTTGGCTTTTTTCTCTACCTTGCTGGTAGATGCTTTTGCGGATGAGGTAGCTGTCTTTTTATCCTTTGCACCACAACCACCGAGAGCTAGACCAAGTGACGCAGCCACCAGAACAGCGGCACTCCAACGGAAGATTGATTTTTTCATAAGATCACCTCTTTATCTTTCTGACTCCCATTATACTCCAATTGTTACAAAAATCAAGTTTTTTTGTAACAATTGTAATTTTTTTGTAACATATTTTTACATTTAAAACACCAATCGTAATAGGGCGATCAAGACAATTCCAAACAAGACGGTTCCCATAAGGTTTTTGTAACGAAAGGCTACAAAGAGACTGGGAATGGTCACCACTAGGTCCAACCAGTGAAACTGCGGGAGGCTTCCAATTTTCCCATCTACTAAGCTTGATAAAACCAAGGCAAAGATAATGGAAATGGGCAAGTATTTGAGAAAGCGGGTTACAGGAGCCGGCAGTCCCTTGTATTTGACTAAGAGGAAGGGCAAGATCCGAGGAATCCAGGTAACGAGGGCTGAGGCCAGAATGGCCATAAAGATAGTACTATTCACGCGCATCACAGACCACCCCCACAAAACAGCCGATCAAGGTCGCAGCTAGCACAGCTAGCGGTTGCGAAACAAAAAAGAGTAAGAGAAAGAAACTCACTGCTACTGCTAACAGCACCATGAGCATGGTCTTGGTCTTTTCTGTCAGTTGCATTCCTTGAAACTGAGCTGCAAAAATCCCAATAAACATAGCCACTAAAGCAAAATCAAGCCCAAAAGCCTTTGGATCAGGTAGGAGAGATCCTAGAGCTGTTCCGATAACCGTCGCACTGATCCAAGCCACATAGCCTACTAGATTATTCCCATGCATCCAAGGAACTGTAATGGTGTCCGTCTTTAACTTCTCACTCAAGTAGACCCCATAGCTCTCATCGGTCAGGAGACTTCCAATCCCGATGGTATGAGCGAGACTAGCATCCTTAAAGTCAGACGACGTATGCAGACTCATCAACATATTACGGAGATTGATCAAACACACCGTCAAGGCCATATTCAAGATCGAAGAATGAGCCGCAATCAGAGAGATCATCGCAAACTGGGCCGCCCCAGCATAGACCAATACACTCATCAAGGCCATCTCCAAAGGAGAAAGATAGGGGAGACGCTACCACACCACAAGCCAGGCCAATACTGATATAGCCCAAATCCGTCGGAAGTGCGTCCTTCACCCCCTGGCAAAAATCTTTTTCCACTCTCTCACTCCTTTCTGAATCATTGACCTCTATTATAACACAAGAAAAAAGGTTGAAAAAGGACCAATGAAAGAGAAAGCTTTATAATCCCTTCGCAAATCCGCTACTAGTTGGTGAGATCCCAGCAAAAAAGCCATTGGAATCGCACATCCAATTGGCTCCTTTTTCTTATTCAATTCCTTCAAAGGCTAGGCTTGGTTTGGCATTGAGGTCCCAGCCTGCGAAGTTTTCTTTGTTCCATTCACTGACACTGGCATAGGCGATCATCCCTGCATTATCCCCGCAGAGGCGCAGAGGCGGAATGATGACCTTGACATCGGTGATTTCAGAAGCCAAGCGTTCACGAAGACCTTGGTTGGCTGCGACCCCACCAGCAACGACTAGAGTCTTGACCGGATATTTCTCCAAAGCTTTTTTGGTCTTGGCCATGAGAATGTCTAATACGGCTGCTTGGAAACTCGCTGACAGGTCTGCATTGGAGAGACTTTCACCTTTTTGCTGTGCGTTATGGTGCAGATTGATAAAGGCCGATTTGAGTCCTGAAAAGGAGAATTCCAGATTGTCTTCCTTGATCATGGCCCGTGGGAAATCATAGATATCATCCCCTTGGTGGGCCAGCTGATCAATTTCACGTCCTGCTGGATAGGTCAAGCCCATCACGCGCCCAACCTTGTCATAAGCTTCTCCGACAGCATCATCACGGGTCTCTCCGACGATCTTATAATCACCCGCTTCACTGACGTAGACTAGCTCGGTATGTCCTCCACTCACCAGCAAGGCCAAAAGCGGAAACTCTAAGGGCTCCACGCTTTGAGCAGCCATCAAGTGTCCTGCCATATGATTGACAGGAATCAAAGGGAGGCCGTGCGCCCAGGCAAAGGCCTTGGCTGCTGCTAGGCCGACCAAAAGAGCTCCAACCAGGCCTGGACCGTAGGTAACAGCCACAGCTGTGACATCGGCTTCGGTGATGCCTGCTTCTTCTAAGGCTTCTTCAATACAAGCGGTGATGACTTCCACATGGTGACGAGAGGCTACCTCAGGTACTACCCCACCAAAACGCTTGTGACTTTCGATTTGACTGGCAATGACATTGGACAAGAGTTGGTCGTCATTTTTCAAGACAGCCACGCTGGTCTCATCGCAAGATGTCTCAAAAGCCAAAATATATCTATCTTTCATTTGGGTTCCTCTTCATGATCACAGCATCCTCTATGGGATCGTGATAGTAGTTTTTCCTCCGTGCAATTTCTTCAAAATGCATTTTTTTATATAGGCCTTGGGCCGGTTGATTGGACACGCGCACTTCTAAGAAAATCTCTTTTTGGTCCGGCAACTGCGCGAGTAACTGCTGAGCTAGGCCTTGGCCTTGAAAGACGCGCTTGACCGCAATCTGTAAGACCTCTGCTTCATAGAGAGACTCTTGAATGGCGACAAATCCAAGGACTTGCCTCTCATCCACAGCTAGGAAATAGAAGATCGATTCCTGCTCTAAATCAGCTTCAATCTGCTCCAACTTCCAGGGACTAGCTTCATAGACATCTTCCATCACAGCGAGAATGGCGGCCGCATCCTGGCTGCTCCCTTTCCTGATTGTTCCTTTCATCATAGGCGCTTGATGTAAGAGGTCGTTGTTTCCGTGTGGTCTTTGAGCCAATTTTCCTCTGCTTCGACCCGTTTGAGATAATGAGGGACAAAATCATGGAGGCTAGCAGGCGCTTGTTTGAGACCGAGACGTCCGATTTTCACTGCATCTGGCAAGGTTTCATAGTAAGCAGCACTTGGCAGGTTAGAGGCAATCTGCTCCTTAAAAGCCGTGACTTCTCCGACAAAGGTGACCTGCTCACTCGTCGCTGCACGCTCTAGGACTTCCTCAAATGGAAAATGCCCTTCTGGTGCGACCAGCTGATCATCTTTGGTAAAAACCTGCATAAACGTTGTTCCGACGGGCATCCATGACAGGCACTACCAAACCTTCTAGATCATCTGGCACTAGGGCTAAGAGGCTCGAAACCCCGACCAATTCAATCCCTAAAGTATGAGCCAAGGTCTTTGCGGTTGCGACCGCAATGCGCAGTCCAGTGTAGCTCCCAGGACCTTCTGCCACCACGATGCGATCCAAGTCCTTGGGTGTCAAGTCAATTTGTTGCATCAAAAAATCGATGACCGGCATCAAGGTAATACTATGATTCTTTTTAATGGTTAATGTTGTTTCTGCAAGTAGAGTCTCATCTTCTAAAATCGCTACAGAAAGAGCCTTACTCGAGGTATCAAATGCTAATAATTTCATTTCCTACTCCTCTTGAACTGGATTATATTATACTACAAATTCCCTTCAAATCCCAGCGAAACTCTCCCTTAGAGCGCAGGATTTTCATATCCAAAAACCGCTCAAAAAGCTTCTCTATTATAGGTCTTTGCCTCTCTGACTTTTCCAGTCTATCTTTTACTTACAGGCAAATTTATGATATAATGATAATTAATTGTATCGAATCAGGTCCACTAGTTGCGAGTAGGAAACTCTAGTGATTGCACTCCTTCGTAGCTAACAAATAGACCGAAATAATGAAAGGAAAAATTACTTCATGATTTACAAAAGTTTTTTTATCAGGAAACAAAAGACCGCAACCCTCGTCGTGAAACCACGCATGCACTTTATCTCGATATTGATGCACCAAATGAACGCGAAGGACGCATCCAAGCTCGTCAATTGGTTGAAGCAAACACAGATTTCAACATTGAATTTATCACACCACTTTCTGAGCAACACCTTGCTTACGAGAAAGAGTCAGGTGCTTTTGAACTAACGGAGTACTAATCCATGGCTTATACCTTAAAACCTGAAGAAGTTGGTGTATTTGCCATTGGTGGACTTGGAGAAATCGGAAAAAATACCTACGGGATCGAATACCAAGATGAAATCATCATTGTCGATGCCGGGATCAAATTTCCAGAAGATGACCTCCTTGGGATCGACTATGTAATCCCAGATTACTCTTATATCGTTGACAATATCGATCGCGTCAAAGCGGTCCTCATTACCCACGGACACGAAGACCACATCGGTGGGATTCCTTTCCTTTTTGAAACAAGCCAATGTCCCTATCTATGCTGGACCTTTGGCGCTTGCCTTGATCCGTGGAAAATTAGAAGAGCATGGCCTTCTTCGTGATGCCAAACTCTACGAAATCAACCAAAACACTGAGCTTCAATTTAAAAATCTTAAAGCAACCTTCTTCCGTACGACTCACTCGATTCCAGAACCGTTAGGGATTGTGATTCACACCCCTCAAGGAAAGATTGTCTGTACCGGAGACTTCAAATTTGACTTCACACCTGTTGGGGAACCGGCTGACCTCCATCGTATGGCGGCCCTTGGAGAAGAAGGCGTTCTCTGCCTGCTCTCAGACTCAACCAACGCGGAAATCCCAACCTTTACCAACTCTGAAAAAGTGGTTGGCCAATCCATTATGAAGATCATCGAAGGCATCCACGGACGCATCATCTTCGCTTCCTTTGCTTCGAATATCTTCCGTCTCCAACAGGCAGCTGAGGCAGCTGTCAAGACCGGTCGCAAGATCGTCGTCTTTGGACGCTCGATGGAAAAAGCCATCGTCAACGGAATTGAGCTTGGCTACATCAAGGTCCCTGCTGGAACCATTATCGAGCCAAATGAGATCAAAGACTATGCAGCTAATGAAATCCTAATCATGTGTACAGGAAGCCAAGGAGAGCCAATGGCAGCCCTCTCTCGGATTGCCAACGGAACGCACCGCCAAGTGCAACTCCAACCAGGAGATACCGTGATCTTCTCTTCTAGTCCGATTCCTGGAAATACAACCAGTGTGAATAAATTGATCAATACGATTTCTGAAGCGGGTGTCGATGTCATCCACGGGAAGATCAACAACATCCATACTTCTGGACACGGGGGGCAACAAGAACAAAAACTTATGCTCCGCTTGATCAAACCAAAATACTTCATGCCTGTCCATGGTGAATACCGGATGCAGAAGATCCACGCAGGACTTGCGCGTGATTGCGGAGTGGAAAAAGACAATATCTTCATCATGAGTAATGGTGATGTCCTCGCTCTAACAGCCAACTCTGCTCGGATCGCAGGAAGCTTTAACGCTCAAGATATCTATGTCGATGGAAACCGCATCGGTGAAATCGGGGCTGCTGTCCTTCGTGACCGGAGAGACCTTTCTGAAGACGGTGTTGTGCTTGCTGTTGCGACTGTTGACTTCAAATCGAAGATGATCCTGGCTGGACCAGACATCTTGAGCCGTGGTTTTATCTACATGCGTGAATCAGGAGATCTGATCCGTGAAAGCCAACGCATTCTCTTCAATGCTATTCGCATCGCCTTGAAGAACAAAGATGCCAATATCCAAACCGTCAATGGTGCGATTGTCAATGCCCTTCGCCCATTCTTATACGAGAGCACGGAACGTGAACCTATCATTATCCCAATGATTCTCACACCAGATGACGAAAATTAACAAAACAACCAGTTGAGACCACTGTTTCAACTGGTTTTATGATGACTTTTTGAGGATCAAAAAGAGAGTGGGACAGAAATCGGTAATTCGTTAGAATTCGATTTCGTCGTCCCACCTCCGCACAGTTGAGTAGGGCTGTAAAAGCTGATGAAATCAGCGTAGTAGAGCCCACTCAACCACTGCGTCTTGCTCGACAATCCAAAAATAATTGAGAGGCTAGGACTTTTGTCCTAGCCTCTTTACTCTTGTTTCTTAATAAAGATCTAAATAGTTATCTACTTCCCATTGAGATACGAAAGTCGCATAGCTTGCCCATTCGATTCGTTTGGCTTCAAGGAAGCTGGTGTAGATGTGTTCACCCAAGGCAGCTTTCACCACTTCGTCTTCTGTCAAGGCTTTCAAGGCATTGTGAAGGGTAGAAGGGAGATCTGTGATTCCAGCTGCTCTACGTTCTTCCGGTGTCATCACATAGATATTTTCTTCGATCGGAGCAGGTGCTTCGATTTTATTTTCAATACCATGAAGGCCGACTTCAAGCAAGACTGCCAAGGCTACATAAGGATTGGCCATTGGGTCTACGGAGCGTAATTCCAAACGAGTTCCCATACCACGTGATGCTGGCACACGTACCAATGGGGAACGGTTGCGACCTGCCCAAGCGATATAAACAGGTGCTTCATATCCAGGAACCAAACGTTTATAAGAGTTGACGGTTGGGTTGGTCACCGCTGTAAAGTTATAGGCATGCTTGATCAAGCCACCCAAGAAGTGATAAGCTGTTTCTGACAATTGCATGCCCTTTGGATCTTCTGGATCAAAGAAGGCATTGTTGCCATCTTGGTCAAAGAGAGACATATTACAGTGCATACCTGATCCGGCAATTCCAAATTTTGGCTTGGCCATAAAAGTTGCATACAAGCCGTGTTTACGAGCGATGGTCTTCACAACGAGTTTAAAGATTTGGATCTTGTCACAAGCGCGAAGAACTTCGTCATACTTAAAGTCGATTTCATGCTGACCAACGGCTACTTCGTGGTGACTGGCTTCTACTTCAAAGCCCATCTTGGTCAAGACATTTGACGATTTCACGACGAGTGTTATCTGCAAGGTCTGTTGGAGCCAAGTCAAAATAGCCACCTTTGTCGTTTACTTCAAGAGTTGGATCTCCATTTTCGTCCAACTTGAAGAGGAAGAATTCTGGTTCTGGTCCAAGGTTAAAGGATTTGAATCCAAGTTCTTCCATATGACGAAGGGCACGTTTCAAGTTGCCACGTGGGTCTCCTGCAAATGGTTCTCCTTCTGTCGTATAGACATCACAGATCAAGCCAGCTACGCTACCATTTTCATCTCCCCAAGGGAAGACTGTCCATGTATCCAAATCTGGGTAAAGATACATATCTGACTCGTTGATACGGACAAATCCTTCGATAGAAGAACCATCAAACATGGCTTTTGTTTGAAAGAACCTTGTCCAGTTGCTCATCGGTAGCTGGAATTTCGACGTTCTTCATGGTTCCCAAAAATATCAGAGAACATCAAGCGAATAAAAAGTAACATTTTTTTCTTTTTACTTCACGGCGAATATCTGCAGCAGTAATTGACATTTTTTTGTCTCCTTAAAATAGATTACAAGCTTTATGAAATGATCAACGAAATTGACCATATGGCGATGGGGGAAGATGTGAAGCGACTTTGCTGAATAATGTCACGATGAAGAGCCTTACGGATCTCTTCTTGACTGACAACCTTGGTTTGCTCTTTGCTCTTTTTTTCCGCATATTTCTTCTTAATATCCGCAATATTGAAGCCATCTGAGATATAATCTTTGATCTCAAGCAGGCGGTCCATATCGTCCAACGAATACATACGGCGATTGCCTTCTGTCCGATCAGGAGAAATCAATCCCTGATCTTCATAATAACGAATCTGGCGAGCTGTCAAGTCGGTCAGCTTCATAACACTGCCAATCGGAAAGACTGCCAGCGAGCGTCGTAATTCCTTTTCCTTCATACCATTCCTCTTTCTATTCTATTATATCGAAAAAAAAATCTATGTCAAGATTAAATGTTATATAATCTTACATAGGTTTTTTGTGTTTCTTGAGAAAATCGCGAATGCGATCCACATCCGAATTGACCAAAATCGCAACGAAAACGCCAATAAAGGTCTCAAATATTCGGGCAAAAACATACAAGAAGGTTTCTCCGTTAGGAATCGAGAGGGTAATGATCAGCATTGCCGAAACTCCTCCGATAATTCCTGCTTTGTTATTCATAGCGACATTTGTCATAATGGTTAACATGGTCGCAATGGGTACAAAAATAAGAGTCACCCAATACGCCCCATGAAAGAGCGTTTTTTTAAAAAGGAAGAACAATACGGCATAAAAACCTCCGATACTGTTGCCCATGACACGCGAAGCCCCGAAGTGGACACTCTTATCAAAGTCTTCCCTCAAACTAAAAACAGCTGTCAAGGTCCCGATCTGAAGGCCTCGCCAGCCAAATATTCCAAAAATAAGTAGTACAATAAAAACGGCAATCCCTGTTTTAAAGGTTCTCATCCCCAAACGGAATTTGGACCAATCAAATTTGTGTCGTTTAAAGTAATCCATGGTCACCTATCTTTCTATTTCTATTATTCTACCATATTTTCAGAAAGGAGAGAACAGATATCAATAGAAAGAAAAAAGAGAGTGGGACAGAAATCGGTAATTCGTTAGAATTCGATTTCGTCGTCCCACCTCCGCACAGTTGAGTAGGGCTGTAAAAGCTGATGAAATCAGCGTAGTAGAGCCCACTCAACCACTGCGTCTTGCTCGACAATCCAAAAATAATTGAGAGGCTAGGACTTTTGTCCCAGCCTCTTTCATTCTATTTAGATTATTTGTCTGTAAGAGCAGCCAATCCTGGAAGTTCTTTACCTTCAAGGAGTTCCATAGAAGCACCACCACCAGTAGAGATCCATGAGAATTTGTCTGCACGGCCAAGGTTGATCGCAGCAGCAGCTGAGTCACCACCACCGATGATTGATTTAACGCCTGGTTGTTTCACGATAGCGTCCATCACACCGATTGTACCAGCTTGGAAGTCAGGGTTTTCAAATACACCCATAGGTCCGTTCCATACAACTGTTTTCGCACCAGTCAATTCTTGGTCGAATTTAGCGATTGATTTAGGACCGATATCAAGACCAAGGAATCCTGGATCTACTGCTTCACCTTCAGTGTCTTTCACTTCAGTGTAGTCAGCAAATGCGTTCGCTTCTTTTGAGTCAACTGGCAAGATCAATTTGCCGTTTGATTTTTCAAGAAGAGCTTTCGCCACATCCAATTTATCTTCTTCTACAAGTGAGTTACCGATTTCGATACCTTGTGCTTTGTAGAATGTGTAAGTCATCCCACCACCGATAAGGACTTTATCAGCTTTTTCAAGCAAGTTTTCGATAACACCGATCTTGTCAGATACTTTAGATCCACCAAGGATGGCTACGAATGGACGTTCTGGAGCTTCAACTGCTTCTTTGATGTAAGCAATTTCATTTTCAAGAAGGAATCCAGCAACAGCTTTTATCAACGTTTGCAGAGATACCAACGTTAGATGCGTGTGCACGGTGAGCAGTACCAAATGCATCGTTTACGAAGACACCATCTCCAAGTGATGCCCAGTATTTACCAAGTTCAGGATCGTTTTTAGATTCTTTCTTGCCATCAACATCTTCGAAACGAGTGTTTTCAACCAAGAGAACTTGTCCATCTTCAAGAGCGTTAACAGCAGCTTCCAATTCAGCACCACGTGTAACACCTGGGATAAATTTAACTTCTTGACCCAATTTAGCAGCCAAGTCAGCAGCTACAGGAGCAAGTGATTTACCTTCTTTATCTGCTTCTTCTTTTACACGTCCAAGGTGAGAGAAGAGGATTGCACGTCCACCTTGTTCAAGGATGTACTTGATAGTTGGAAGAGCTGCAGTGATACGGTTATCGTTAGTGATCACGCCATCTTTTACAGGAACGTTGAAGTCAACACGAACGAGAACTTTTTTCCCTTTCAAGTCAACGTCTTTAACAGTCAATTTTGCCATTAGATATGACTCCTTCTTTTTTTAATACATGATAATTATATCACAAAAGCTGTAAAAGAGGTAGAAAAATTCGATGATTTCACCTCTTATTGAGCTGGATTCCCTATACTTTGCATGATTTGTATCTCCATAAGTACAAAAAAAGAGGAGGTTTCCCTCCTCTCATCATACGCATGAATTATTTAGCAATTTTTGCGAAGTATTCAAGAGTACGAACAAGTTGTGCAGTGTAAGACATTTCGTTGTCATACCATGAAACAACTTTAACCAATTGTTTACCGTCAACGTCAATAACTTTAGTTTGAGTTGCGTCAAACAATGATCCGTAAGACATACCTACAACGTCTGAAGAAACGATTGGATCTTCAGTGTAACCGTATGATTCGTTTGAAGCTGCTTTCATAGCTGCGTTCACTTCATCAACAGTAACGTTCTTGTCAAGAACAACTACCAATTCAGTAACTGATCCAGTTGGAACAGGAACACGTTGTGCAGCTCCGTCCAATTTACCGTTCAATTCAGGGATAACCAAACCGATTGCTTTAGCAGCACCAGTTGAGTTAGGAACGATGTTAGCAGCACCAGCGCGTGCACGACGAAGGTCACCTTTACGGTGTGGACCGTCAAGGATCATTTGGTCACCAGTGTAAGCGTGGATAGTAGTCATCAATCCTTCAACAACACCGAAGTTATCTTGAAGAGCTTTTAGCCATTGGAGCCAAAGCAGTTTGTGGTACATGAAGCACCTGAGATAACTGTTTCAGTACCATCAAGAATATCGTGGTTAGTGTTAAATACGACTGTTTTAACATCTGATCCACCAGGAGCAGTGATAACAACTTTCTTAGCACCACCAGCATGCAAGTGTTTTTCAGCAGCTGCTTTAGTAGCAAAGAAACCAGTTGCTTCAAGAACGATTTCTACACCGTCGTTAGCCCAGTCGATTTGTTCTGGATCGCGTTCAGCTGAAACTTTAATGAATTTACCGTTAACTTCGAATCCACCTTCTTTAACTTCCACAGTACCGTCGAAACGACCTTGAGTTGTATCGTATTTCAACAAGTGTGCAAGCATAACTGGATCTGTAAGGTCGTTGATGCGTGTAACTTCAACACCTTCTACGTTTTGGATACGACGGAAAGCAAGACGTCCGATACGACCGAAACCGTTAATACCAACTTTAACTACCATTCGTGATTTCCTCCTTATGAAAATCAAAAAATTTTTTTGTGAAAAGAGTAACTTGACACAGCGCCAAACATCTTTTAACAGTCTCTATTATATACTTTATTGCATTAAAAAGCAACTATTTCCCAACGAAAAGCAAGATTTATCATAGATCACTACCTCTTTTATTAAAGTTTTTCACAAAGTCCTGATCAGCACTTTTTTTACTTGTACTCACTTTTGGAACAAAGAAAAACTCTTCCCGAATGGGAAGAGTTTTTCAGCTTTGGTAAATTAAGCTTCACCTTTAGCTTTTTTAATGATTTCTTCTTGTACTGATTTTGGTACATCTTCGTAGTGGTCAAATACCATCATGAAGGTACCACGTCCTTGAGTTGCAGAACGAAGGACAGTAGCGTAACCGAACATTTCAGCAAGTGGCACATAAGCACGAACGATTTGGCTTGCACCGTGTGCTTCCATACCATCTACACGTCCACGACGAGCAGTTACGTGACCCATAACATCCCCAAGGTTTTCTTCAGGAACTGTGATGGTTACAAGCATCATTGGTTCAAGGATAGCTGGTTGTGCAGTCTTAGCAGCTTCTTTAAGTGCAAGAGATGCAGCGATCTTGAAGGCAGTTTCAGATGAGTCGACATCGTGGTATGAACCATCGTAAAGCTTAGCTTTTCACGTCAACCATTGGGTAACCAGCAAGAACACCGTTCGCCATAGATTCTTGAAGTCCTTTTTTTCTACTGCAGGGATGAATTCACGTGGAACCACACCACCGACGATCGCATTTTCGAACTCGAATCCTTTACCTTCTTCGTTTGGAGTAAATTCGATCCAAACATCACCAAACTGACCTTTACCACCAGATTGACGTTTGAAGAATCCACGTGCTTGTGTAGAAGCGCGGAATGTTTCACGGTAAGATACTTGAGGAGCACCAACGTTAGCTTCAACCTTGAATTCACGTTTCATACGGTCAACAAGGACATCCAAGTGCAACTCACCCATACCAGAGATAACTGTTTCACCAGTTTCAGGGTTTGTTTCAACGCGGAATGTTGGATCTTCTTCAGCCAATTTTTGAAGGGCGATACCCATCTTGTCTTGGTCTGCTTTAGATTTAGGCTCAACCATCAATTGGATAACTGGTTCTGGAACTTCGATTGATTCAAGGATGATTTTTGCTTTTTCATCTGTCAATGAGTCACCAGTTGTAGTATCTTTCAAACCAACGGCAGCAGCGATATCTCCAGAGTAAACTGTTTCGATTTCTTTACGAGTGTTGGCGTGCATTTGAAGGATACGTCCGATACGTTCACGTTTACCTTTAGAAGTGTTCAATACGTATGAACCTGAGTTCAAGACACCTGAGTAAACACGGAAGAATGTCAAACGACCTACGAATGGGTCAGTCATGATCTTGAAGGCAAGAGCTGCAAATGGCTCTTCATCAGATGCTGGACGTTCTTCTTCTTCGTCTGTATCTGGGTTTACACCCTTGATTGCAGGGATATCAAGTGGGCTTGGAAGGTAGTCAAGGACTGCATCCAACATCAATTGAACCCCTTTGTTCTTGAAGGCAGAACCACAAAGTACTGGGTAGAATTCAACGTTGATTGTAGCTTTACGGATACCAGCTTTCAATTCTTCGTTAGTGATTTCTTCCCCTTCAAGGTATTTCATCATCAAGTCTTCATCAGTTTCAGCAACTGCTTCAACCAATTTTTCACGGTATTCTTGAGCTTGTTCAAGGTATTCAGCTGGAATATCTTCTTCAAGGATATCTGTACCAAGGTCGTTAGTATAGATTTCAGCTTTCATCTTGATCAAGTCAATGATTCCGCGGAAGTCATCTTCAGCACCGATTGGCAATTGAATTGGATGAGCGTTTGCTTGAAGACGGTCATGAAGTGTGCTTACTGAGTAAAGGAAGTCAGCACCGATTTTATCCATCTTGTTTGCGAATACGATACGTGGAACTCCGTATTCAGTTGCTTGACGCCAAACTGTTTCAGTTTGAGGCTCAACACCTGATTGTGAGTCAAGAACGGTTACAGCACCGTCCAAAACGCGGAGTGAACGTTGAACTTCGATAGTGAAGTCCACGTGTCCTGGTGTGTCGATGATGTTTACACGAGTGTCTTTCCATTGAGCTGTTGTAGCGGCAGATGTGATGGTGATACCACGTTCTTGCTCTTGCTCCATCCAGTCCATTTGTGACGCACCTTCGTGAGTTTCACCGATTTTGTGAATCTTACCAGTGTAGTAAAGGATACGCTCAGTTGTAGTTGTTTTACCAGCATCGACGTGAGCCATGATACCGATATTACGAGTTTTTTCAAGTGAAAATTCGCGTGCCATGAGGTTTGTTTCTCCTATATTTTTTATTTCTATATTCTATTATAACATGATTTAATAAAAACGGATAGGCAGGACCTACCCGTTCTCAGTGTTTTTCATGCTGTTTTGGTTCCAACTGATTTGAGCTGAATTGAACCCGGGCTAAAGTTAGTTAGCGATTTGAGCTCAATTGAACTGCGCAAAAAGTTAAACTGACTTGTGTTCATCGAACACTGCATCAGTTTCCTATTTTTGCCTTGGGCCCTTTGCGCCTTAGTATCTAATTGAACTGGGCTAAAAGCTCGAAAAATAGATAAGCTTTTCCTAGAATCTTTGATTCTTCGTCAAGCTTTCCTAATTTTCAGTCGCTTTTTTAACGCCCTCAGTATCTTGATCTTACCAGCGGAAGTGTGCGAATGCACGGTTAGCTTCAGCCATACGGTGAGTGTCTTCACGTTTCTTAACAGCTGCACCAGTGTTGTTCGCTGCATCCAAGATTTCTTTTAGCAAGACGATCAACCATTGTGTGCTCACCACGTTGACGAGCGATGGTTACCAACCAACGAAGTCCAAGTGTTGTACGACGTTCTGGACGAACTTCAACTGGGACTTGGTAGTTAGATCCACCGACACGACGTGCACGTACTTCAAGTACAGGCATGATGTTTTCCATAGCTGTTTCGAAATACTTCAAGAGCGTCATTTCCAGTAGCTTCTTTAATTTGTTCGAAAAGCTCCGTAAACGATTGAAGCAGCTGTACCACGTTTACCATCAAGCATAACGCGGTTGATAAGACGAGTAACTAGTTGTGAATTGTAAAAGCGGATCTGGCAATACATCGCGCTAGGCGCACTGTTTTTACGACTCATTTTCTCTTTATCCCCTTTCCTTATGCTTTTGGACGTTTTAGTACCGTATTTAGAACGGCCTTGTTTACGATCGTTTAACACCTGCAGTATCAAGTGCACCACGGACGATATGGTAACGTACCCCTGGAAGGTCTTTTTACACGTCCACCACGAAGAAGCACCACGCTGTGCTCTTGCAAGTTGTGTCCGATACCTGGGATGTAAGCAGTAACTTCGATCAAGTTGCTCAAACGTACACGAGCGAAATTTACGAAGGGCAGAGTTAGGTTTTTAGGTGTCATTGTTCCAACACGAGTTGCAACACCACGTTTTTTTGTGGTGAAGAAACGTTTGTTTGAACTTTTTTTATGACTGTTGTAACCAACGTTCAAAGCTGGTGATTTAGATTTTTTTCTACTTTTTGATTTACGCGGTTTGCGAACCAATTGGTTAATTGTAGGCATCTACATTCTCCTGTAAATTTTTTATTTTTTGGTGATGATACACTTGGTGACAGCTACCATCTGTGTGTACTTTTGCAACATTTGTCAGCACGTCCCTGTACACTCTTGAGAGACCAAAAGTAAAAAGTACCGTCTATTATTGTAACATAGCGGCACTTTCACTGTCAAGATTTTTTTCTCTTTTTTGCACGATTGCTTCTTCTTAAAATCGCGCTAAATTATTGTTCAGATTGTTGCGTTACAGCTGGTGTGGTAGCATTCGAAACCTGAGGAACCTCATTGGACTGATACTGAGGGACTTCTGCTGGAACGACTTGCTGAGGTTGCCCTGTTTGGCTAGCTTGATTCGTATCAGTTGATTGAGTATTCTGGTTGGTTTGCATTCCGTAATAGTCTACAATGTACTGAATACGAGCTTGAAAGGCCTGTTTTTTGGTTTCGTCCTTCACTTTTTCTACGGCCTCTTTGGCAGCGGTTAAGGTTTCTTGAGTTGCAGTCGTTTCAAAATGAGCAACTGCTTTTTCAGCCGCTTCAGCGATTTTCGCTTCCTCTTCTTCTTTGGCTTTTTTAGGATCTTTCTTCTTAATAGGAAGAGAACCTGTTTTTTTGGTTTCTTGCTTCACTACTGTAACTTGGTCTGCAGAATTTTTACGAACCGTATAAAGCCCACCGACAAGAACTCCTGTCAAGATGAATATCGTTGCCAATCGAAGCCATAGGGGACTACGATCAAAACGGTCTAAAATTGTTTTCATTTTCCTTTCTCCCTCTCCAGCTTAGTCCTTATCGAAAATATTTCCGATTTCTACATCAATTTTATTTTCTGCTACATCAATATTGGTCACACGTAGAAGTGACTTGTGATCGAATAAATCTTTACTTCTAGCCGAAGCATTGTCCGCAAAAATAGCGACTCCTGCCAACTCTGAATCGAACTCAGCTAAGAGGCTAACCATCCCACTGATCGTTCCCCCTCCTTTAAGGAAGTCATCGACAATCAGAACACGGCTTCCAGCTTTCAAACTACGTTTAGATAGGAACATTTTCTCAATCCGATCGCCACTGGAACCAGATACGTAGTTGACACTGACCGTTGAGCCTTCTGTAATTTTTCAAATCGCGTCGTACAATGACAAAAGGAACATTTAAGACATTGGCTACCGCGTTTGCTAATGGGACACCCTTAGTGGCCACCGTCATGACTGCATCGATTTTTTTGATCTCGGAAGGCCTTGGCAATAATGCGTCCAATATTATTTAAGATTTTTGGATCACTCAGCAAATCCGAAAGGTAGATATAACCACCTGGTAAAATCCGATTACTTTCTGACAATTGATTGCACAAAGTTTTGGACAATTTCTTTTGAATCTGCATCCGAAATCGATGGTGTAAAGATGACCCTCCACCTGCACCAGTAAGAGTTTCAATGCTTTCCAATTTCCATTTCTTCAAAGGCCCGTTTAATAATGACAATGTCCTCAGAAATAGATGATTTGGCAGATTCGTATTTTTCGGCAAATGTATTTAAACTCGTCAATTCGTAGGGATGATTAATCAAGTAATTCGAGATCACAACCATCCGCTCACTTCTTCTTAGCTTCATTTTCTCTCCACATAGTTTTTTTATTGTATTATACCATATTATACCAAAAAACGAACATTGTTAGTCTCACAACATTCGTTTTTGGTTTTTTTACTAACAAACTAAGAGCAGCTTATTTAAGGCCAGTTCATTAGGAATCTTTTAAATTTGGCTTATAGAAGGAGCGATTGTCCAAGGCAAAAATCTTATTGGTCATCTCACCAGGGCCTACTAAAGCTAAGGCAGAAGTCATCATCATCATTTCTGCATCTAGGTTATCAATCATATGGATGATCTCGGCTTCCATGATTTTTGGACGAACCGGGCTACCATATTCTAGTAGACCATGGTGACTCAAAATCACATGGCGCAACACAATCACATCTTCTTTTTGATCGTCAATCTTTAACTCTTGTAAGACCTTGGTAATTTCTTCATCGATCAGAGCAATGTGCCCGATGAGGTTTCCTCGAACCGTATACTCTGTATTTTCAGGCCCTGATAGCTCCAGTACCTTGGCAAGATCATGGAGCATGATACCCGGCATAGAGGAGACTCTGGTTTAATTGAGGATACACCTGAGAGATGCTCTCAGCCAAACGAACCATAGTGGCTGTGTGATAAGCTAAGCCTGTCTCAAAAGCATGGTGGTTGGTTTTGGCCGCAGGATAAGAGTAGAACTCTTTGTCATACTTGCTGTATAGCGCCCGCACCACACGTTGCCAAACTGGATTTCTATTTTGAAAATCATCCCCGATAGGTAGTCCTTCAAATCGACTGGATTTACTGGAGGCTTGTCCTTAAAATCTGCTGGATTTGATGGCTCCCCGCTTTGAGGCAACCGCAAGGTCAACTGATTGACCTGGGGCGTATTGTTGTAAATTTCCCGACGGCCGCTCATATGAACGACGCGACCAGCTTGGAACTGCTCCACATTATGTGGCTGAGCATCCCACAATTTTCCTTCGATCGTGCCTGTCTCATCTTGGAAGACAAAGGCAAGATAATTCTTTCCAGCACGTGTTTGACGAACATCTGCTGACTTAATGAGGTAGAAGCCTTCAAACAATTCGTCTTTTTTCATTTGATTAATTTTGACCATCATCTTCTCCATCTTCTAAATTCAATAGGCTTGCTATATCTAGATTCTCTGACGTTTCAATGTTTCGGAGTGTGCGCTCGATAGCATTTGTTCTTCGGTTTAAGAGGTCATCAATGTTGCCAGAGGCATGCTTCAACTGCCGTTGGGTCTTTTCTAAAACGCCTCCAAATTTTTGGAACTCCGTCTTGACGGATGCAAGGACCTTGCTAATATCATCCGCACTTCGTTGAATATTCAGGGTCTTAAATCCAACCGATAGGGAATTCAACAAGGCTGAAAGCGTACTTGGCCCCGCGACGACGATCTGCTCCTCTCTTCGGAGGCGATCAAAGAAGGCTGGGTCGCGGACCACTTCTGAATAGAGCCCTTCCGTCGGTAAAAAGAGAATCCCAAAATTAGTAGTGGCAGGCGGATAGAGGTATTTTTGATGAATGTCCTTAGCAAATTGTTTGATACTAGCCAATAGGAGTTTGCGACACCGTTCAATCTCCTCTTTCTCCCCACTTTCATAGGCTTCTTCCAGTCGGTAATAACCGTCCAGAGGAAACTTAGAGTCGATTGGCAGATAGACGTATTCCCCTCTGACCTGACCAGGCATCTTAATCGCATACTCGACACGTTCGCTGGAATGGGGGACTGTTACAAACTCTCTCTCGTATTGGGCGGGAGTTAGGATATCTTCGATGATCTGGCCGAGTTGGAGTTCTCCCATAATCCCACGGGTTTTCGTGTTAGAAAGAACCTTATTGAGACTTCCCACATCTCTAGCGACCGTCTGCATTTCCCCAAGACCTTTATTGACCGACTCCAATTGTTTTGGAGACCGTCTCAAAAGGAGGTTTGAAGACGACTATGCAAGGTTTTTTTCCAACTTTTTCTTCGACCGTTTGACGCATCTGCTCCAACCGCAAATCATTGGAAGCTTGAATCTGTTGCATCCGCTCGTCCGTTTTGTCTCGGTTTTTTTAGTGAAAATTCTCAGCAAGTTCTGCTCGTAAAAGCAGTCGTTTGCTGATGCATTTCTGTCCGTAATTCCATAAGACGGTCACTGATCGCCATCTCTATCTGCTGGCCAGTGATTTTGCTGAGCTTGTCGCTCTCTCTCAAATCGGTAATCCAGCTGATCCGAAAGATGATCTTCTTGGTCCTCCAGTAAGTCACGGACCTGTTTGTTATCAGCTGTCCGTTGCTGGTAGAGCAAGAAGAGCAAGACAAGATTTCCCACTCCTAATACAAAAAGGATTAATTCCATCTTATTTCCCATCCTTGCTATAAATGATAAGGGCGTAGCCTCGATCAATGGTTAAGGTAATCGGCTGATTGATAAACTCGTTGGAACCATAAATAGCCTTTTTAAAATAATTGGTCTGATTTAAGGGATACTTGGCTCCTTCAATCTGGATGGAAAGCTCCCTCAACTGGCATAAAAGCTACATAGGTATAGCCTGCTATAGGCAGAATGGTATGGCGGCCTGCTGGACGATAGCAGAGATAATTTTGTTGGTCCATCAAGTAAAGTTGCGACATAAAGGGTGCAATCTCTGGATCGCTGGGCAAAAAAACGCTGGCCAAGTGGTGATCCAGGCGACCACCAAAGGCTCCAAAGATTAGAATGTCCGCTTGAGGCCAACGTTCTAACACTTCCTTAATCGCCAATTCCAGATCCGTATCATTTTTTTCTGCTACCGAAGTCCGTAATTCGTGAGCCGCAGATTGAATACTCTGAAATTCTTCTAGCTCGACCGAGTCAAAATCTCCAACTGCTAAAGATAGTTCCAATCCTTGCTCTAATAGGAAAAGGCAGCCTGCATCCACCCCGACATAAACATCCAAGTCTAGCGGAATGGTTTCCACTCGGCCTCCAGCTACAATCGCAACCTTAGTCTTGGATGGCTGCTCGAAGGGTTTGAACTCGTTCATTCACATCTCCATTAAACACATAGGAACCTGCTACAAAGACATTTGCCCCTGCTTCTTTCGCAGCGTGAATCGTCTTATCATCAATTCCCCCATCGACTTCAATATCGAAATCCAAGCCTTTTTCTTCACGCAATTGAACCAATTGACGAATCTTATCCATAGTTTCTGGCAGGAAGGCTTGCCCACCAAATCCTGGGTTGACAGTCATGACAAGTACTTGATCTACCAAGTTCAAGATGTGTTGGATACTTTCAACAGGGGTTCCTGGATTGATGACCACACTTGGTTTCACCCCTGCCAAACGAATTTTTTGAAGGGCGCCATGGATGTGTGGCGTCGCTTCGACGTGAATGCTAATGATATCTGCTCCCGGCACGCGCAAACTCTTCGATATGTTGCTCAGGATTGGTAACCATCAAGTGGCAGTCAAACACTAGCTTGCTGTGAGGACGCATGCTAGCAACTACACCAGCACCAAAGCTGATATTAGGCACAAAGTGGCCGTCCATCACATCGATGTGAGCGTACTCCGCACCAGATGCTTCCAATTTCTTCAATTCACTTTCAAAATTTGCATAATCTGCACTCAAAATAGAAGGGGCTAATTTGTTTGTTTTCATATTCTTCAGGTCTCCTTATTTGGGTAATTTTTTCGATACTTTTTTGTAGGTTTCTCGCCTATTTTCGATCTCACTCAAGAACTGTAAGTAATTCTCATAGCGGAAGGAAGCTATGATCCCTTCCTCGACAGCAGGCTTGACGGCACAGGATGGTTCATGTGTGTGGGTACAAGTACGGAACTTGCAAGCCTGGCTCACCTTGGCGATATCTGGAAAAAGCATGATTGAGATCTTCCGCATTATCGACTTCATAATCTAGAGAGGAGAAGCCAGGGGTATCCGCAATTTTGCCCCCATTGAGATCATAAAAGCTGACAGCTCGCGTCGTATGGCGGCCGCGTCCAAGACTGTCGGAGATTTCTCCTGTCTCTAGTTCCAACTCCGGAGCCAAGGTATTCAAGAGGGTGGATTTCCCCACTCCTGTTTGGCCCATAAAGACCGTCACCTGATCCTTCAAGAGAGGCAAGAGCTCTTCCTTGTCCGTGACAAAGTCATAGCCCATTTTGCGATAGACTTCCTGGAAAAGGAAGCATCTGAGCTGGATCTTCTAGTAAGTCCATTTTTTTGAAATATAGACAATCGGATGAATCACTTTTTTTGTTCCAAGAGGACTAAAAAGCGGTCCAATAAATTAACATTAAAATCTGGCTCTTTGGCAGACATGATGACGACAGCCTGATCTATATTCACAATGGGTGGACGGACTAAGCTATTCTTTCTTGGGAATATTTTTAAAATATAGCCTTCGAATTTTTCTTCAGCTGAAAATTCTACCTTATCTCCAACATAGGGAGTTTGTCCCTTTTTCCGGAAAATTTCCTCAGGGCGCGTGTTTGGTAAATTTCTCCTCGCACTCCACATAATAAAAACCGGCCAAGGCTTTAACAATCGTTCCTTGCAACTGGCACTCCTTTAAAGTTAATACTACCATTATATCAAAAAAATATACGATAACGCTTGCATGAACCTTAAATTCTATATATATTAGAATTTCTATATTACCTTAAGACTCAGTACAGAATCACTATATAAATTCTGTTACTATTTTTTCTTGGCTTTTCTTTTAAAAAGGTATAATAGAACTATGCGGAGGTGGTGGAACGGCAGACACGCATGCTTCAGGCGCATGTGCCCCTTCGGGCGTGAGGGTTCAAATCCCTTTCTCCGCATCTTGGAAAGGTGGCCCAGCTCGGTACGGCACCGGACTCGAAATCCGGCAAGTGGATTTTCTTCACGCGCGGGTTCAAATCCCGTCCTTTCCTTCTATCACTCAAAAAGACATGAGCTTCATATCTCATGTCTTTTCTATTATTTGATCCCTGTTTCTAGAAGTCCGTCAGCCAAGCGGGCGAAGTCTTCTAGCTAAGAGCTTCTCCTCGTACAGATGGTTGCAAACCGGCTGCTTGGATCCCAGCTTCCAGTTTGGCTTTGATTTCTTCGGTCTTGCCAAAGCGACTGGTCAAGTTGTTCCAAAGCGTTTTGCGACGGTGGACAAAGCTAGCCTTGCTGACAGAGAAGAAGAAATCTTCATCCTTGACGGCCACTGCTGGTTCTGGGCGACGCACCATCTTGAGGATGGCAGAGTCGACGTTTGGCGCTGGCACAAAGACGGTGCGAGGCACGATAAAGGCTACCTTAGCGGTCATATAGTATTGGACTGCAATGGACAAAGACCCGTAAGCCTTGGTATTAGGTTCGGCTGAAATGCGATCTGCCACCTCTTTTTGCATCATGACCACAAATTCTTGGAAAGGAATCTTGGATTCGATCAAGTGCATAAGGATGGGAGTCGTGATGTAGTAAGGAAGATTAGCCACTACCTTGATCGGAAGCTCTGGATTTTTGAACTCTGCGATGTACTGGTTGAGGTCTACCTTGAGGATGTCTTGGTTGACAACCGTGACATTGTCAAAATCCCGCAAAGGTATCCGCTAAGATAGGGAACCAAGCGGTCATCAATCTCAAAGGCCATGACTTCTGCGGCATTTTCTGCCAAAAACTCAGTCAAAGCTCCAATTCCGGGACCGATTTCGATGACATTGACTTGCTTATCAATCTCAGCCGTATCCACAATCTTTTGAAGGATGTTGGTATCGGTCAAGAAGTTTTGACCGAAGGATTTTTTAAAGGTAAAACCGTGACGCTCTAGCACTGCCTTGGTCACGCTATAATCTGCAATTCTCATTTTTTCTCTTTTCTAATCCGTTTAGTGTGAGACATACTACTCTCTTTTTTTCTCCGCAGGCTAATCTAACAGTCTTCCACAAAGGCATTTCTGCTCCGCTTGGTAGACATAAGCTTCCCCGTTCTTATCTAAGACGGTTTCCAACAAGGGCTCCATTTCAAGGCGTCTTCAAGACTGATAATGGTGATCTTAGATGGATCATCCAAGTCTTCCTGGGACTCATGACCTGTAAAGAACTGCCAACCACTATCTTGTGGATGATGAGGTACATCGTGAATCGCCCAATTAATCTCACGTCGTAGGAAGCAATCCTTGGTAATCATGGCCCCTTTTGCGTATCAAGATTTCAGAGGAGGAACCATCAGACTGGCGATATGTTCCTGGGCAAATTCAGCTCATCTCCAAGCTGGATGGAGGTAATATAAGCAGGTTGATTGGTTAAACATCCTTTGAACTTCCCATCGCGGATTTCAGTGAGTTCGACCCACATACGCTCTGCTCGACACCCATTCTCAAGACTGTATCCAGCACAAAGATGAGGCGAACCTGGTCCCCAAGCTTCAATTGGTTGATTTCTTCTTGACTTGGAATCAAAAAATGCCGTGGATTCTTTTGATGTTCTGCGTGAACATTCTCCAAAGAAAAGCCTATCACTTTTTTCTTATCTGTAAACAGGTCGAACAATCCCATCTTCCACCTCTATCTCTTTTTTTAATAACTGGCCATCGTTTCTTCGACTTGCGCTAAACAAATTCCCAAACAACTCCAAGCGTTTGAGCAGTTGTTTGCCATTGCAGTAGCCGATGCGCAAAGGCTTCTCCTAGATATTCCCGTCGTTTGCGACTTTCACTGCCCATCAGCAGACCGAGTCGCATCAGATCTGATTTGGTAATATCAAAGAAATGCTCATCTTCATAGGAGCCCACCAGTCCAGCAAGGGCTTTTTCCAAGTCTTCAAAGCTGGCATGCTCGACTCCCCAAAGAACGGCCCTTGGTTTTTGATTTGGGTACTGCTTCGCCACGATTTAAAAAGGCATGCTTGGCCTGCGGAATTTCTTGCATGATGATCTTACGAATGCGCTCCCCATTGTAATCCGGATCCGTAAAAACTATGACTCCACGCAACTCCTGCAAGGTGGCAATTCGTTCTAGGTCATCTTGATTAATGGCGGATCCACGTGTCTCATAGGTATCCACCTCATAATAGCGTTTCAGATTGGCCGTATCATCCTTGCCTTCAACAACAATCACTTCTGGTATTTTTCTTTTCTCAGTCAAGGCCAAATACCTTTCTCGCATTGTCATAGGTGGCTTGAGCTACTTCTTCTGTTGTCAAGCCACGTAGTGTTGCAATATGATCCACTACATAGCGGGTGTAGGCTGTTTTATTTTCCCGGCCCCGCTTAGGAACTGGTGCCAGATAAGGGGCATCTGTCTCAACCAATATCTTATCAAGCGGAAGGCCAGCTGTCGCTTCTTGGACATCTGTCGCCTTCTTAAACGTCACCACCCTGAGAAGAAATCATCATTCCCAGATCCATGAAGCGCTTGGCTTCTCTAAGACTTCCTGAGAAAGAATGCATGATCCCACCGCGTGGACCCACTCCTTCACTCTTGATAATGGCATAGGTGTCTTCAGAGCATCACGCGTATGCACTACAAAAAGGCAAGTCCAAGTCCTTAGACAGTTGGATCTGACGACGAAAAACCTTTTCTTGAACGTCTTTTGGTGCCGTCATCCAGTGGTAGTCCAGGCCGATTTCTCCTAAGGCGACAACTTTAGGATGTTTCAACTGCTCCACTAGATAAGCCTCTACCTCAGGACTATAGTCGCCCGCCTCAGTGGGATGCCAACCAAGTGTGAGATAAACTTCTGGGTACTGGTCGGCCAAGGCTATTGCTCGTTCGATGGTTGGTTTGTCAAAGCCAACAACATTGTGGGCAGTGACTCTCAGCTCTTTAGCTAGTTCTAATTCCTCTTTTTCTCTCCCTGCAAACTCTTCAACGTTGAGGTGAGTATGGGTATCAAAAATTTGCATATGGATCCTTTTCTTCGATTTTTTCTCACTCTATTATAACAGAAAGCCTAGCTGAATACACTTTTAGCAAAACAAAAACCAGTAGTCTCGAGTTTCTACTGGTTTTTAGTTTTTTATCTGAATACGCAGCCAAAAACTTTTGCGTCCTTTACGACGACGAGCTGCCAATACGCGACGACCGTTTTTAGTTGCCATACGGTGACGGAAACCATGTTTGCGCGCACGACGAAGTTTACTTGGTTGATAAGTACGTTTCACGATGAATACCTCCTCATAGATTTTGTATTCGTTTAGCCGGCTATAATGTGATCAGTTACTAAACATACTTTACTATTCTATCTGATTCACGTCTGTTTGTCAATAGCTATGAAAAATTTGTTGGGGCAGGTTCAATGATACCGCTTTTATTGGGCATCTCCTTCTATCCTTTGACGAGTCGCTTCATAGTAGGGAAGCAAGCTAGCCATTCCTTTTTTTAATTCCTCAAGAATGGCATCTCGACTCGTCGCTTGCGATAGATTGACATCGACTTTTACCAAGACCTTTCGGACCTGGCCAGTTTCCACACCTTTTGAGAAGTCTCTGGCGATTGGCTTCTGTCCCTTGGAATCGTTGACTGACACCTTCTATTTGGGCGAAGTAATAGACTGGCGAAAAACCGGAAGAGTTAAAACGCGGTTCTGCTTTTGTAGACTCTCCTCATCCTTCTTGCGTTCGATAAAACTTACTTCCAGGGACACGCAAAGTCCTTCGCATCACCATAAAGTCGCAAAGGCAAACATCGGATCCGCGATCTCTCCCTCTCCTGGAGATAAGCCCAAAAATGAGGGCGAAGAATTTGAGCTTGATTCATCCACTGACTGGTCCGATCTTGTTTTTAAATGCGGAAAGAGCTTCTGAAAATCGCTGACCAAAGTGGGTGAATTCCTGCCGAGCTTCTTGCCCTAACTCGCGATACTCTACCATTCGCTCTGCATCCTCACCAGCTTTAGCAGGGGCTAGGTACTTGATCCTGACAATTCAAAAAGTCTCTTATCTTACTATACATTTCTGGTCTTCCTTTCCCAAATAGAAAAGGAGAGAGCAAGCTTACACCCTCTCTCCCTTTTGAAATCTTTCCTTTTTAGACGGCAGATTAACCTTCAATATCGACGACAACGTAACGATTTGGTTCTTCTCCTTCAGAATAGCTGGTGACTCCATCCATTTTTCGATACGATGCGGTGGATAATCTTGCGTTCGCTATTAGACATTGGATCTGTATGTTGCGCTCGACCTTCTTCTAGAGCACGACTTGCCAATTTTTGCGCATAGCTTTGAAGGACTTCTGCACGGTGTTCAACATAATCATTAACGTTGATCGCAATGTAGAAATTCTTAGAATACTGATTGTAAAGGTAGTTCTGTGCCAACAATTGAAGGGCCTTGAGAACTTTTTCCCGTGGTAGCCAATGACACGGCCTGGCTCATTGGTATCAATCTGCATATTGATGGTGCGACGGTTGTAGCTGCTTGAGATGCTAGCTTCGACATCCATTTCATCAATAACGGTTTGAACATAGGCAGTGACATCAGAAACAACCTTTTCAATGTCATAGCTTTCTTCTACTTCAATGCCCAAGTCAGCAAAATCAGATGTCTGGCGGATCTCAGCTTCGTTAAGACTTGAATCGAGAATCTCTCCATGACCCTGTTCTTCAAGAATGGTTTCAGGAGCCTTCTCATGTTTGAGAATCTCAGCCTTCACTTCTTCAGAAACTTCTTGTCCTTCTTCTTCAACTTTTTTAATCGCTGCTACCACGCGACCCAAATCAACAGTCTCTTCACTGACACTCTTGACAGGTTCGTTTTGAGCATTAATTTCCTCAGGAACTCCCTTAACAGCTTGTTGATTGGCTTTTGTCACTGTAGTTTCTGCAATTGGTTCGATGTCTACCACAGCTGGCTTCTTACCAAAGAGACCGAGGAACCCTTTCTTTTCACGAGAAACGACAGTAATATGTGCTTTCATGCGCGGGATATCTAATTCTTTCAAACCATTTTGAATGGCTTCTTCAACATTGACTCCTTTATATTGGACCATCTGTCAAACTCCTTCTTAGTTTTTCTTTTTCTGTGCTTTGTTAAATGCACGTCGTTTTTGTTTTTCTAGATCTTTGATTGCCTGTTGCTCTGCTTCACGCGCCGCAATAATCTTAAATGGATTGTTCAATAGGTAAGTTTGCCCAACTTGGTAAGCATTGGAAACCACCCAGTAGAGAGCAACTCCGCTGGCTGAGTACATAGCGAAGAAGAAAATCATCACGGGCATTGCATACATCATGGCTGTCATTCCACCATTTTTTTCTGGCATGGCTTTGTTGCTCAACCAGGTGCTAAAGAAGGTGAAGACGGCTGCCAAAACTGGCAAAATAAAGGTTGGGTCTGTTGCGCTCATATCCAACCAAAGAAAATGACCGACTTTTAGGAATTCTACCCGACTCAAAGCTTGGAACAAGGCCATCAAGACTGGCATTTGAATAAACAATGGCAAGAAGGCAGAGGAAGTCTTGACGACTTTTTCTTTATAGAGTTCCCGCATTTCTTCTGACATGCGAGTGCGGCTTTCCAAATCCTTCCCAGGGTACTTGGCCTGGATTTCTTTCACTAGTGGCTGAATCTCCTGCATTTTGCGTGAGGAGGTCATTTGGTATTGGAAAACTGGCAAAAGAATGGTCCGAATCAAGAGAGTGAAGAGGATAATCCCGACTCCGATGTTGCCTCAATAGAAAGAAAACGGATGACTTCTGCAAAGAAGTAAACGAATTTTCCCCAAACTCCTGATGATTGGGAAGTCACTTCAGACGTTCCACAGGCTGTTAATAATAGGAGGGCCCTCCGGTAAGCTAGCTACTTTTAGTTTCTTTTTCACGTAATTACCTTTCCTGACGATAGACTTGCGCTAATTTTAATACATGGACTAGATTTTTTTCGACCTGATCAAAATCCAGTTCTTCAACTCCCTTTCGAGCAATCACAACAAAATCATCTGCTACAAGATGATCCTGGTGCTTCATTAAAACATGACGAATCAAGCGCTTGATTCGGTTTGCGTGTCACAGCATTTTCCTAGTTTTTACTCACGGATAAGCCGACACGGAAATGAGGATGCTCTTGTGGCAAACGGTAGATGACAAATTTTCTATTTGCACAATTCTTGCTGCTTTTAAAAATGGCATTGAAATCTTTTTCTCGCTTGACACGATAGCTTTTTCTCAAACTCCCACTCCCTTTTTAAAATTTATTCTATTATACCATAATTTCAAAAATAACCAACGACCTTCTGGCTCTTGGTTTAAAGCCTCCTCCAGTGCCGTCAAAACGGCTAGGAGAAGAGATGCTGGAGGGTTGATAAGATGATGGGTAAGCTATAAATGAAGTTCAAGCCGATATGAGCAAGGATAGGATAATACAATGAGCTCGTCTTTTCATTCAATAATCCAAAAATCAGGGCGGGGATGGTATAGATCAAAAAACTCAAAACAGTAAAGGGATGGTGAAGGAATTGAAGTCCACTATAGATAAGGGCTGGGGCCCATACACTCGCGTAGAAGGGCCATTTTTTAAAATAGGCTTGGACAAGCGCTCCACGAAAGATCAGTTCCACGGTCATCGGTCGAATGATGACCACTAATACAAAGAGGATGAGAGATCCTAAGGCTTCCAAGGTCACCGGAAAAGAGTGATAAATAGCTAGACGTCCTTTGGTGAACCCACTAAGAAAGTAGTCTAGCCAGTAGATGGCACAACTGGAGAATATAGTAGCGTAGATAGCGGGAAGGAATTGTTTCTTCTTCGCCCACTGAAAAACCATACGTGGACTGTATTTCTTTACCAATGAAAAAACAAGCACCAAATAACCTGCCTCTAAAAAGAGAAGGGTCCAAAAATAGCTAAGAGCTTGGCCGACTTGGTTGCTGACTAGTTGGGCCAACTCGCGAAATTGTGGCCGAACTAAGATATAGAGACCAGTAGTGAAAAGTGGATAAAAGAGCTTGCCTTTGTCTTTAAAAATTTCATACATTCCTTTCGAGGGAGACAAAAAATGATTTATTGCATCTTACCATAATCATTCCTAGGATTCAATTAGAAAGTGAACCCAAAAAGGTCGAGACAACCGTCTCTGACCTCTAATTTCTATTGGAATGCTCGTTCTCCCCTTTTATGTAAATCACAAAGCCTACAAGCACGGACACAAGAATGGCTAGACACAGAATGGTTTCTAACCAGACAAGGGGCCTTAACAGAGAACTGTGCAATAGGCCTTGGGCCATTTTCAGGGAAGTAGCTGTGATGACCGTCGGGAAGGTTAAAGGCTGAAAAGAGGCTGGTTGAAAGCCCTCTTTTTATCATTTCTTTAGCGAGACGTTAAAACGAAGAAATATAAAAGCTTGGAGAGAGTCCGACCATGGTGTATAACAGCCAAACAGGTAGACTGGCTCCACCCACACGAACTCAGGGCCGCTTAACAGAAAGAGTAGGCAGCTGTCGTCCTTCTTGTCCCAATAAGTGGCTCGGTAAAGGTGCTTTCAACCCCTGGTAGATCAAGGGGTGCTGAATCGAGGTTAAGACATAGCCATCAAAGAGTCAGACAGAGCGGCCCAACCACTCCTACCACACTGGGTAGGTCAAAAGGCAATAGTCAGCAATCCCCACATAAAGGACGGTCCAACTAGGGGCATTGGCTCTCGTTTTGCCAATATATGGGTCGGGTAAAGTGAAGATCAAGCCACAATCTAAGAGGAAAGAAGTCCACCAAACCATGCCTGGGCGAGTCCTCCAAATGTCGGAAAAGAGTGTCAGAGATAAGTCGATAGAATCATCCCAGCCATGGGAAGATGTATCCCAGACAGAAGGCCGGCTCTTGTAGTTCGATCTTGGTTTCTGAAGTAGAACAGATGGTGACATAAAAAGAAAACCCATAGGATCAACCCGTCAAACTGAAGAAATGAGCCAGAACTGAAGGTATCAGACAGAAGGTTTC